>OJGH01000210.1_pt1 | contig 17560 bp, 10 predicted proteins | sample 1594641 | NCBI WGS metagenome assembly OJGH01 (sample SAMN05416894, study PRJEB24817) | seawater metagenome | isolation source: Sea water | place: Canada:Atlantic | collected 2013-11 | reverse complement strand
GATCTACACGTAAGGAGTCGTCGGCAGCGTCAGATGTGTATAAGAGACAGCTATGTACTAGAGCCAAAATGGGTCGTTACGCCAGTTGTCTGTTAGACCCATGCTGCGCAAGGCTATGCGTGGATATTGATCGAACAGTTCTATTAATCGGTGCTGCCAACTGGCATGGGGAGCGCATTCGTTCATGAAATGCTGCAATATGGCCAGTACTACTGAGATACGGGTATGCATAGGCTCTTGACCGGAGTTGTTCAAATAATTCGGCCAGTTGAATTGAGCGCTTTTGGGCGAGGCGGGCTTAATGCCTAATTCGCGATTCCATAAACGGCTATGGTATGCGCACATATTGCGCACCGCTGTTAGGGTGTGTAGCCAAGATTCCATTAAAGGTGCCGCTAGCCCTAATTCACGGGCAATAGCTTTCTTATCATTAGCTCGTCTTAGGCCTTTGTACATGTGTGATAGCTGGCCTAGGGTTAGCTCTTCTACCATAGCCCAATTGGGCATTAAGGCAGGATCTGTATAGGTCATCTGATAATGGCGCGCATAGGTTTCTTGCTTACGTCGAAGCTTCAAGGCCGTTTTTTCAGGTTCGGATTTTCTTAGTTGATCTATACGAGCGCATTCACGTAAATAATCTCTAGCAGCATTATCTTGCTTGCTTTCAATACTGTCGATCAGCTCTTGGTGGCGGTAATCGTGCCTAAAATTCTCTTTATCTAAGTACCAGTGAGCACCGTATTTAACCCCCATGTGATTGCTCAGGTGCGCTCGAACCGCAACTTCTGCACGCTCGATAGCATCCATCACCAACAGGCGTAAACGGCGGTCAAAGTCATACAGTTCGCTTAATTGTTTAAAGCCTGCACTGGCATGAAAGGTATGATTGTCATCCGCTTGCTGGAAGGGGCGCATATAGGGTGATAAGCGAAAGAAGCTAACAGCCTTGATGAAGCTTAAGGCACGGTCTTGGTCTTGTATGGTGAGCCCCCTATCTATCAGCAGTTGGAGCTGATCTTCTGGGGTAATGGCAGGCTTTGCGAATTGGCTCATCGCCTTATTCCTTTGGGCTTTCGGCGAATTGCAGGCATAAAAAACCCGCAACAATTTGAGCGTAACTGCGAACAATCATAGGCTTGGCGGGTGTGTTAAGACGAACTATAGCTTCTAGGCCTGTGAGATTCAACCTAATTATTCCTATTATATTTCTTGATTGGTCAGTATTTAACCACGATTACTGAACGTGTCGAAAAAACCTCAAAATTTAGACATGTAAATTTTATATGTATAAATTTTTGGCTTTTTTATACATATCCCTACACCGCATCCCACAGATGCTCCCTTAGCTCTTCAAGCACGTCATCTAATTGATTGTTGAGTACCTTGTTGAAGCGCGTGATTCCGCCCTTATCGGCAAAGCGGTTGTTGATGAACTGGCTATCGACAATCACTTCGTGGACTAGCTGCTTGGCTAGGCGGTCTAGCCATTGCTTTTGTACCTTGCTCCAAACTTGCTGCTGGTAGATGCCTTCCATTGCGTGTTGTACTCGTTGTTCAAACGGAACAAGCGCTTCGCCTAACGCGGCGCGGCGAATGTGGCCAATAATGCTGGCGGCAATTTCTTGGTTGGTTTGGTTGCGCCATGCGGTATTGAGTTTGGTTTCGCTATAACCTGCCTTATCGAGCAAAAGGCGTATTTCTTTTAGTTGTTCACGGGTGAGTTCTTTGGGTTTTGAGCATACAACTTTTAATGCGGCGTGTTTGTTCATTTCGTTTTTTACAAACTCGGCAAAGCTGTCGAGAAAATCCGCGGGTTTTTCGGCTACGCCGTAGCCTTGTTTTACCTTTATCAGCTTATCGTCACCTTCGTAAAATACTGGGCGATTGCTACTGCCAATATACGCTTTTACTTCTTCTAGCTGATTTAATAAGTTGCTGTGTTGGCTTAAAAACTGTTTGGCTTGTTGTGGGCCCATTTCGTGTAGGTGTTTGTGCAGTTTTTCTGGTTTTACACCCCAAAGTTCTTCAAGCTCGTCGAGTTTTACTTTTAGGTCTTGATGTTTTTCGGGTTCGGTTTCTGCTTTGTTACTGGCTTTGCGTAATACGCGCATGACTTTTTGTGACAGCTGGTCGAGCACGTCGTGGGCGTGGCTGGTATTTTCTTGGCTGCCAGGGGCATCAAAACTGGCGGGGTTTTGCAGTTCATCGATAAGCTGTTCGGTGGTGATGTTGGGGTCTTTCACCAGTGGCTTCATGGTATTTACGGCTTGCAGGGTTTCGTATAACCCAACCGCGTCGTGAATGTAGAAAGCGGTTTTACCAATTTGGTCGCAACGGCGCGTTGCACGACCGATCATTTGTTCATACAGGATTCGCGATTTGACGCGGCGCAAAAAGAGTAGATGACAAATTGGCGGTACGTCGATGCCTGTGGTTAATAGGTCAACGGTAATCGCGACCGACGGATAGCGTTCGTTTTTATAACGCGAGATCGCATCTTTTACGCGGTCGGTTTTGCCGGTGATAATGTGTACGGCGTTGCTATCGTATTCTTCTTCCCAGGTTTTTTTAAAGGCTTTTTCTAGAGCATTTTTAAACAGTTCGGCGTGTTCTTGGTTTACGCAGAAGACCATGGCTTTTTCGTCACCCGACGGATCAAACTCTTGCGCAAACGCTTCGGCGATTACGCGATTAAAATCGGGAGTAATGACGTTGCGGTTAAACGATTCCACTTGAAATAATACTTCGTCGTCTAGGGTGGCTAGATCAAGCTGCCCTGTTGTACGGTCGATAACACTGACTTCTTCACCTTTGGGGATGGTGATGCCGTTTTGGTTCAGTTGTGTTTCGTAGGTTAACGGGGGTTCGTGATCGATTAACCAATCATCCGCTACGGCTTCGCGGTAGCTGTAGGTATACACGGGCAGGCCGAATATTTCGCTGGTATGAGCTGCGGGCGTGGCGGTTAAACCAACTTTGAAGGCATCGAAATAATCTAATACCCGGCGGTAGCTGGATAAAAATTGTTTGCTGTCACGTACCTGCATTTCCCCTTCGCCCATTTCTTGGTCGAGTGCATAACCACGGTGGGCTTCGTCGACAATAATACAGTCGTATTCATCAACGGGGATCAGATTGTCGCTATCGAAGACGCGCTTCACCATGGCTTGAACAGTGGCAACGTGCACTCGCGTTTCTGCTGCGGCGCGCATGTCGCCTAAATCAGCGATGTTATAGATTTGAGTGAGCGATTGGTTTTGTTCTAACTTGGCTTCGGTGAATGAATCAAAAGCTTGGTCGCCTAAGGAGGTACGATCAACTAAGAAGAGGATTCGATTAAAACGCTCTGCTTTTAAGAAGCGGTATATTAACCCAATGATCGTTCGGGTCTTACCCGTACCCGTCGCCATGGCGAGTAAGGCATGAGGCTGGTTATTTTCTAGCGCGTTTTCTACAGCCGTAATGGCTTTTTCTTGGTAGTCACGCAAGCCTAAATAGCCAAAACCTTCTTGTTTTAGTTTTGCCTCGGCTTCGCTTTTGCTGCGGCTAAGTTTATCGAGTAAACCCGCTGGGCTATGAAAAGATGAGAGCGCTTTTGCGGTATTGCTTGGGTGGCGAACGTCGCGCATCCAAGTACCGGATTTTTCGGCGTATTGTTTTACGAAGGGGCGGCCATTGCATGAATAAACAAATGGAATTTGATAGTGGCCTTCTTCTCCCTGCGGCCATGCAATGGTGCGGCCTTCTTCTGCCCAAGCAGGGATAAATTGTGTTTGTTGTTTAAAGCCTAACGAGTAACGCTGCGCTTGAGGGATTTTTGCCGATACGTCTTGGTTTTCTTTTTTAGCTTCAACGACCGCAATGGGAATTAAACCTGCAAATAATATGTAATCGGCGCGACCTGCTTTGCCGCCACTTTCTAAGGCAGACGTAGGCCATTCAGCAATGGCTTTATTAATGCCTTTCTCTGGGCGACAACCATTTTTATAAGTGAGAGCTTCTGTATCAGCCAACCAACCTGCATCTTGTAATTGCTTATCGATTAATACGCGTGTTTCTGCTTCACTAAGTTCTACTTTTGCCGAGGCTTTACGGGTATTTTCTTTAATACCTTGTAGGCTTTCTGCTTCACGCTTTAGGCGCTCGGTTTCTTCGGTTAAGGCTTTGATTTTGGCATTGAATGCGGCTTTGCTGGTATTGAGTTCGTTCTCTTGTTCGTAGTACAACTCTTCAAATGTTTTAGCGTCTTCTTCGCGCTGTGCGGCAAGTTCTTTTGCTTGCTCGGCTTCTTGTTTAATTAGCTCCACTAAGTCGGTATTTTCGTCGACAGATTGTGACGATTCTTCGAGCTGGGTTTTAAGCTTTGAAATTTCAGTTTGTAGCTGGCGTAAGTTGGCGCTGGGGTCTTGTGGTAAAACAAAAGCACCAGGTTTGAATGCATCGCCTTTTTTACCAAAAGAGCGGTGATACCAGATGGCTAATTCGCGTGCGACTTTAATGCCGTCCATTGCATCTTTGTAGCTGGTAACAAATTCATGGTTTGCGTTATTGCCTGATGTGCGAAGAAGATGAAACAGGTCTTGTACGGTACGGTCTAGATCAAGTCTGGAGCGCAGTTTGTTGAGCAGTTCTAACTGGGTTTCACGTTCGGTGCGCATTAAACCCACTTGCGTTGCAAGGTCTTGCGCTAACGCTTCGCCAAACTGACGCAGCTTCATTAGGCAGGCATTCGGGTCGATGGCAAAAATGCGTTCGGCATTATTGGTTAACTGAAAGAAAACGGGGTCGTGCTCTTTTAGGAACTCAAAGTTGCTGGTTTGCTTAATAGAAGCTTTCGCAGTAGCCATTTATCGTTAAATCCTTGTAACCCGTACAAATAACATACAATTAGTAAGTATTATGCGGTGTATGCTATTTCTTAATTATTGTTACATTTATACCTGATCTACGGTTTTTTGACCATATTAATAATAATGGAATTAACGATATTTGTGTATTCTATTGATCTATAGGCCAACCTACATTAAAAAATGATAATCATCATGTGGGTCGTACTTCAGTGCGACAATGAATCTGCAAATTTCTCATGTAGGTCGCGGCTTTAGCCCGACAATATTGCCCGACCTTACACCCGACCTTGCGCCAACTCTCACTCACTTTTGACTGCCGCTTTACTCTCGCCAATATCAGCTTTTATTAGGCAAATTTCTCAGTAACCATTGGTAGCACTGGTCTATATAACGACCATTGATTTGTTCGGGAAGATGTCCCTCTTCCAACGCTTGAATGGTGCCCATTATTTCGCTAGCTAATGAAATCATTCCACCACTATATCCCTTTGATAACAGTGTCTGAAATTCTTCACTTTGAAACGCTTGTTTATCTAGACTCTTATAAAAATAGTGCAAGAACGCTTTATTTTTTCCTTTCACGCTATGTAATAAACTAAGCGCCTGGTGATTAAGGTTCTCTTGCTGATAGGCACAAGCGGCAATAACGGTCATACTCAAGGTTGGGTTTTTAAATCGTTTAAACAGTGAAATTATGTCTTCACTCTCTCCTCGCTGAAAATAGTTAAGCATTAAACCATCAACCAACCATGACGGGGTTTTATTATCTAAATCATCTAGTTGCAGTAAATAATCTTGCTGAAGTTCTAATTCTAAATTTTGGCTAAGTTCACCATTATAATTCGATGCAATATCCCAAAAACTTTTATTACCTTTAAAGCGCTGGGGTAGACGCACCCCTTCTGGAAGTGCATCCATCACGGCTCGCAAAGCAGACGCATTTATTTGTTTGTATACCATTAATAATTTACTAAAAATGCTCAGCTTTGATAAAGATTCGGCATTATTGTAATCAATATCATCACCTTCATCTGGAACAGGCGCTTGATATATATGGCTTGATAGATGCTGAATGACCTCTATATTATTAATCAATATGGGGTGTTGCTGTAAGAATGATAACCACTCGGGAGGCGGGGTAATCCAGCGGTGAAGATCAATATCGTCCTGTGTCATGGGCACATAGTTATCTGCATAGTTATCTGCATAGTTATCTGCATAGTTATCTGCATAGTCGACGCTAATTGCTTCTGCTTCCTCCTCGTATAAGGCGAGCCACTGTTTATAAATAGGTTTTAGTTTTTTGGCTAACGAAAGCTTAGCTTCATCATCGGCTATTGAAATATCATAAATATTTATTCCGACTTCTGTACTAATAAAGAGTTGAATTAATGCTTCGGCGTGCTCTTGCTCTAGTCGTTCATGATTTTCATCTTCGTATGATTCACTTTCAAAATCCATCATTTCACGATGATGTTCAAAAAATTCTTGACCATTTTCAAGAATATTTTCAATTAATTCTAGAGCTGGATGATCATCGTATTTTTTAAGCAAACGTACTTGCCAAAACTTCGCACGCGCTTTGAGTTCGTCCTCGTCGGCGAGCATACCCAAAATACTCAGTTCAGCCAGGGCCAGTTCGTCTTGGTTAGGGTCACAGCGAAACGCTTGTTGCAAGTGATATTGCGATTTTTCAGCCTCTCCTCTTTGAGAATGAATCATGGCTAAACGCTGATGGGCGATTGATTGCAAAGAAGGGGCTTGCTTTAACTCACAAACATCATGCAATAGTGGCAGTCGAACCGCGTCTTCACCCAAATCAAATAGTAGATCAAAAACACAAGAGATAAACTCTTGATGTTCGTTGCGTAAAACCGCTAAGTTTTGATAAAAGGGTTCAGCAACTACCAGCGCCGCTTCAAAGCAATCACGACTATAGGCAAAGGGAAGAAAAAACGTAGCAGCTTTTAGATTCCAGTTTGGTTTTTGCGCTAGTAGGTTAAATGCATTGTCGCTAAGCCCATGCAAGGCTAAGGTAAATAGCTGCGCAGGCTGTGGTGCAGGCATATCCAATATTTGCGGGCAGCATTTTTTCAGCTTTTTACCTGAACCACACAAACAAGGATCATTACGCTTTGGTAGCTTGATCGATTGAAAGTTATAATGATTCGATGATTTGGGTAACGTTGAGAATAAAACGGGTAACAGCGACCCCGTTCCTTCTCGATGACCGATCTGCTGGGCCTCTGATTCTAAAAACTCAGACATACCATCAATAAACTGCTGTTCATCTTCATGTATTAAAGCCAAGCCAAGATTAATGGATAATTGCTCGTTTAATGCGTCTGCGAAAGTATCTGTTGGAATCATAATGTTTTTTCACTTTTCTTGAGTGTTCACCTGCCAGTAGCCTACTACAAAAGCCTTCATCATTCTGCTCTCTTTCGTATCAGTGAACATCAAAAATGCACTCTGCCTCAAAGTGTCGCGATAAATGCTTCAATCTGCTCATTCACGAGCGCCGCTTGTTCAGCAAATACCATGTGTGTGCCTCCTTCAATAACCGTCAGTTCACTCTGGTCGATACGTTCGTGTAAAAAAGAAGCGTATTTTACGGGTGTCATACTGTCTTTTTCACCGACGATAATTTTCACCGGTAAGTGAAGGCTTGCTAGCTGGTCCATCACATCAAATTTATCGCATACTTTAAAGTCATTAAGCATGATGCGCGCACCATTTTTTTTGATCGCTTCGTTGATGTTTGTTTTAAAGGGTTCTGGGATATGTTGATTAGCCTGCAAGAAACTATCGGGAATACTGGCCGACTGTTCAACCGCCTGTTCAGCCAATGCGGACAGTGAGGTTAGTAGCTGAGGAATCACTTTTAAGCGTGCTCCCGAACCGATTAATACTATTCCTTTAATGTTTCTATCGTTTAATAAAGCCGATTGCATGACCACGGCTGCGCCTAAAGAGTGGCCGACTAAAACGACATTTTCTAGCGCGTGGTCGGTAATATAATCAATCAGCCATTGGGCTAACTCTGTTGCGCTCTCTAAGGGCTCTCCACTAGCTAAGGGCTCTCCGCTAGGTCTACCAGGTAAATCAAGTGCGATACTGCCGTCAAAGAAAGATAATTGCTGATCCCAAACATTTTTGCTGCAACCTGAGCCGTGTATAAAAATTAAATTCATTATTATTACTCAAATGTTAGAGGTGCTGTAAATAGTAATCTCTGACTATATCAAATGGCCCTGATTAATCCATACAGTATGATACTAAAGCAACGATATCTTATTCCGGGCTTAAATTTTTCATATAGATAAATTATGATGAAATTGAATAGACTAATTTAACAGTACATTTAGCTTCGGCGCCGCCACATCCTTGCAATATACTAGCGGTGAGGATACTGAGTAGAATTTTTGATTTCATAATAACCTTCTCTTAATTCCTTATTGAATGGATATCGCTAAGATATCAATCCCAAGGTAACGATTAGGTAACAACTTAAACATAATCAAAAACCTACTCAGCGCCAACTAAGTATAGTCTTGCTTAGTGATTTTTTTACTGCTCAAACATCGCTAAATGAACGGCAATTCCACTCTCACTCGTAGAGGTCGATGTTCCAACAAACATTTTATTGCCATCCACTACAATACTGCCTGAGGTATTACTTGCCGCGCGAGTAGTATCATTTTCAGCTAGTTGCTTACCTTTGCTATCCAGCAATACACTATGACCAGCACCGGTTACTGCAACATTTCCATTTGCTAGCTTGCCTAGAGCATGAATAGGCCCTTGTTGCTCGGTAAAGGTCCATTGACTGCTTCCAGCACTAGAAACTTTCCCCACTTTACTTTGACTATCGTTTGAAAACGCGAACCAAATAGCTGAACCTTCTACGATTAACGCAGGCTTTCCTGAAAAGCTATTATCATTGGTTAGGCTGATTGATTTATTCCAATTGGAATCACCAAACATTGAAAAGCTTTGCAACAGAAAATGACTGTCGCCATCCGCTTGCAATAAAACAAGGCTGTTATTCGCTTCGTCTAACTCAATATTTGCGCGATAACTCAACTCTGTAGAAGCATGGCTATACTGCCAATTCAATGTACCATTTGAATCGTATTGCACTAAGTCATGTCTCGATGCAACATACATGTTGCCTTGCATATCAACTTCAATATCCCAAGCGCGATCTGCATTATTAATCGTAAGCTCTACATCGCCGTCTTTAGATAAGCGCTGAGTTGCAAAGCCAGTCACATAGACCGAATTTTCATAGACTTCTAAATCGAAAACATCATGGCTATCACTGATTTTAGTTGTCCAAATGAATTTTCCATCTTGGTTAACCTTCATTACGAACGATGATTTTTGAACGACTCCATCAATTGTTTCAAAGCGTCGGCCAACAGAATAAATATATCCGTCATCATCAACTCGAGATTCAATTAATTTCTCATTAGAATGTGTGCTATTACTTGCGCTTGCAGGAAGTTCATATTTAGTTGCCCAAATTTGGCTGCCCTGCTGGTCGTATTTTGCTAAGAAACCATCTTCATTTCGATTAGCACCGGTAGTGATATTGCCACCCGTTAATAGAAGGTCTCTAGTATTATCTAACGTTAAATGATTCAACCATTCGATATTATTATTATTTTGCGAGGTCGAAAAGTACGTTTCCCAAATTGGATTAACCTGTTGAACACAAGCGGTTAACGCAACAATGGGTAAACTCAACAAAGTGATTTGTCTACGATTCGCCATTTTTCTTTACTCCATGTAATATTTTTTGCCAATAGTTTTGGCGCGGGGATAATAAAGCAATATTTATCATCGCTGAACACTTAATAGAGAAAATATGACAATTAGTGTATTAAAAAATAATACTAGGAAGAACTGATGATATTTCATTAAAAATTGATCAGAATCGGAATTAGGATTGACTAATTTTTCTTTAAGTTAGTACTCAGCGCTTCTCGTAGATCACGAATAGCTTTGTCCAGATAAGGACAGCATTGGCTTTATAGACTAATGCTTAATAGACCAATGCTTCACAGCCATCGCTTTTTAACGTTAAAATATCGCAGTATTCAACTCTGCCATTGTTATCTTACAGATCTTGCAGATCTTGCAGATCGCGTAGATCGAAATTGCACCGCCCCACCCACAACAAAAGCGAATAATAGCAGTAAGACAAACCCCAGTGTTTGCCAATTGTATTCATCGTCTGTCTGTGGCTGCTCTTGTTGCTCTAGCTTTTGCCCCTCTACCATCTCTTCTGCGCTATTGGCTTGAGTCTGCTCTGCCAGGTCTTGCGCAACTGCGGTATCACTTGCGGCTAATAAAGCGCCTAGCCCAAACCCTTGTGCTTTATCGGCGACATAATCTTTAAAGGTTTCGTTGTCGCTTAGTACTTTATGATCGCGTTTAACTTCCAAATACGTTTCCAGTAATTGTTTAATGGTTTCATCGTCAGTTTGCCAATAGTCTTTGCGCTCGGCTTCTAGCATACGCTCAATCATTTGCGCTAAGTTAGTTGGGTTTGAGTTTTCAAAGAACTCTCGCATATCCATGTCGTATTTATCTTTCACGTAGATGTCGGCGAATTCCTGCCATTGACTATCAGTAATGCCATCGGGGTGCATGACTGTCCAGCCCCAGAAGTTATTCATGCGATCAAGCATTTGCAGCGCACCGGAATAGCCTTCTTTTTGCACTTCTTCTATCCAGCGTGGGTGAAAGCTGCGGTTGCGAAGTTCACGCGCCATAAAGCGGTCGAAACTTTCGCTTTTCACTTTGTTTTTTTCACGTAAATTGGCGATGTACATTTCTGGGCTTTTTCCATCGAGGTTACGAATGGCTAATGACATTCCGCCAAAATATTGGAAGGGGTCATCACTGGTGATCATGCCGTATAAGTTGGTCGAGCGGCTGAATAACACGGCATCGGTTCCAGAAAGTGCTTTGCCGTATAGACCTGATACTTTATCGCTCCAGCGCTTTGCGTCACTGCCAAAAGCATAACCCATTCGTTTTAAATATAAGTCGGATAATTTTGCATCAGTTTCCCAAGTATCACTGGCCAAACTGGTATCGGCTAAGCCACTGCCATAAGCGCCAGTTTCGTTAGAAAATATTCGTACGCTGGATAAGTAGTTCGCTTCTTCTGCGCTTTTACCTTCTGCTATTAATTCGGTTTTTAACGCTTCGCTATTTTTATAGATCGAGTTGTTATCTTCTTTCAATTCGGCGACTTGCTTAATCGCTTTCGCTAGCATCAACATCACATTAGGGAAGGCATCGCGATACAAGCCGGTGGCCGACATCACCACATCAACTCGTGGGCGTTTCAGTTCACTATACGGAATAATCTCGGTGCCACGTAGAAAGCCATTTTCATCCCATTTAGGTTTTACACCCATAGCGGCTAATACTTGGCTTTCAAGCACACCGTGATGACGCATGGTTTCTAACGACCATAATGAAAATGCGAGCTTATTCGGGTATTCACCTTTTTCGGCATAGTGTTTTGCGATTAAATCTTCAACCAGTTTTTGGCCTACTTCCCACGCGGCTTTTGAAGGCACTTTGGCAGGATTAAAGCCTAACAAGTTTTTTCCTGTTGGCACGGCGTCATGCGAGCGCACCGGATCGCCACCATAACCGACGCCGACAAATTCTCCCTGCAATGCCGATAGTAAGCTGGGGATTTCTTGCTGGCTGCGAATACGTTGTGCAAAATCTTTGGCTTGCTCTAGGTACTTAGCCAGAGAATCCGAAACCTCTAATGATTGATGTTCGATTAAGCTTGCCCATAAAAATTTAAAGCCTGAGGTATCGTCTATTTGAACAACCTGGTTGTCTTCCATTTTTTGAGAAAATACATCAGGGCTATTATGAAGTTTAATGTCGTGTTTGTTTTCAAACGTACTGGCTTGGGTTTTAAATTCAGAGCCGAGCATTTGCGCAACGGTGGTCATTAGGTGAATGTCGTTCAGGGTATCGCCAAAGGTGTGCATACCCAGCGGTTGAGATTCAGCGGCCAGTTCATGCATATAATCGTGCAGTACATCCATAAACTCATCGAAGTTTTCACGCATTTGAGCTTCGGTAAAACTTACGTCTTCAAACACATTCAGCGCAGCGGCTAGATCAATAATATTCTTTTCTACGACCTGCTTAGTTTTACCTTCTGCCAGTAGCATGTGTTCTTCTAATAATTCTTCTAGCTCGGCCATGTCGCCATAGTAGCCTGCTTCGGCAAAGCCCGGTGTCATATGAGAAATCATGGTCGCGCGACCACGACGTTTACCCTGCATGGCTTCGCCCACGTTATCCATAATATAAGGGTAAACAACCGGCACATTACCCACCGTTAATTGAGGTGCGTCGTACATCGACAAGCCGCGTTCTTTTCCGGGCAACCATTCTTGTGATCCGTGAGTACCGAGGTTAATAAAGGCGTCTACTTTGAATTTTTCTTTCGCGTATAAGTATACGGCTAGATAAAAGTGATTAATCGGAGCGCTGGTATTGTGGTACAGCTTTTTATGTTTATCGGCATCATCGCTGCGCGACGGTTGCGGCATGATGATGAGATTACCTAATTTCATTTGCGGAATAATAAACGCCGGTTCGCCATTTACGGTGCGCACATACGGATGCTGAATAGGGTCTCCCCAGTGCGCAATAATGTCGTCTTTAATGGTGCTGGGTAATGTATTTAACCAATCGGTATAGTCTTTAACGGGTAGATAATCACTTAAGCCTTTGTCCATTAACGCTTCTAAACCTTGCTTAGAATAAAAGGGACGCAGTATCTGGCCGATGTTATCGATTAAGGTTTCAGATGGTTGCACATCAACGTTGTAGCCTGCTTCTTTCATTGCGGTGGCGATATTAACAATAGAGTCTGGGACGTTTAAAAATGCCGCGCCCATATTTTTATCCCCAGGAGGGTAGTTCCAAATAAACAACGAGAGCTTTTTATCAGCATTGGCTTTTGCGCTTAATTGCCCTTGTTTAATTGCGCGTTGAACCATGGCATCAATATGATCCAGCATAGGCTGAGCAATACGGGTTTTAGGATCGGTTGTGGCGATCATGGTAGGGTCTATAATCCCTGCACTTTCTGGCATCATTAAGAAGTAAGGCGACATCATGGCGCTAATGCCTGCATGGTCAGCGTTAAACGCTTCACGATCACCTTCACGATACGTTAATCCATGCAATACGGGTACATTTAAGCGGGCGAAAGCGTTCTTATTTTTTTGTGCTTCATGCAGCATACGGTAATTAATCAGACTATTTACCTTGCCTTGAACTAGCTGAATGAAGTCTTCGTTATCGGAACCTTCAAAGAAAACAGCAAAAGCGTTTGCGCCATTTTTTTCAATAGCCGCTAAGGTCGAATCGACTATTTGGGTTTGTTCACTTTCGATGACGCTGCGATGAAATAACACGGCGACATTAACCTTATGAGGGTTATTACTTTCCTTGATTTCGCTGCTGCTATTGTTTGCCTCTAGCCAGTTATAAAATTCGGTTTTATCTCCCGTCAATTGAGTTGAAAATTGTGGGTGATAAAAACCGTTTTCTGGCAGTATGATCGCTGCTTCATACGTTTGCGGTGTATTGAATAAATGGGTATTAATATAAGCAAACATATTTTCAAAATTTGTGCGTATGCCATTTGACAAATATATGTTGATGGCTTGTTTGTCATCGGCCGAGATTCCTTTATTTAAGCCTGTAAACTGGTCAAAGCCATTGGTAAACGCTTGAACATTGCCGCATTGCGCGATGGCTTTAGGATATGCACCGTACATTCCTCCTGCCGCTTCTTCGCTCACGGCTTGCATTAAGACAAGCTGGTAATCACACAACGTTTCCATGCCTTTATCTTTAGCAAACTTACCGGCACTCATTGCCTCTAAGGCTAATCCTTGCTTTTTTGCTGACTCAATTAATATTGTACTTTTGGCTTTGGATAAATGGTTATCTCCCAAAAATAATATTTTCGCGGGGGCTGCATGCTTAGAGGCTTGGCTATCTGCATGGCTATCTGCATGACTTGCACTGATAAAAGTAAAAAAACTTAATAAAACGATTAATGATTTATATAACCCTTGGTTTAATCTTTTCTTCTCTTTGTATTTATCCTTGCATTTATCTTTGCACTTATCTCTACACTGCTCTTTGCACTGTAAACTCGCGCTCCGCTTAGTCAATCGCTTAATCATTTTCATGTCCTTTCTCATCTTTATTTTGTGGCACATACACCATAGAGCCGTCTTTCATCTGATACGCGGTGCCCGCTTTTTCACCATTGCCACTGCCAATATCGCCATTGGATTTAAATTTTTTTATTTCATTACCTTCTTTCACAATAATTTCCATATTGGGTTCACCTTCGTTTTTAATCACGGTGACACTTTCACTGCTAAAAGGATTGAGCGGATTTAGCGCAATGGAAATAATCAAAGCTGCAATAATTACTAAAAAAACATCGACCAAGTTCACCGCAGTAGTAATCGGGTCTAGATCATCATCGTCGGTTAAAAACTTCATAGTTAAGCCTCTTTAACCGCTTTTAAATGAAAAGGGGGTTGATTGTCTTGCTCTAACGCTTGCTTAATGGCTACGAGGTCTTGAGCCAACCAACGTTTTTTAATCGATACCGCGATAAAGGTTAACGATGCCGCGGCTAAGGCAAAAATTACAGCAGCGAAGGCGATTGAGAGATTTTCTGAGATGCCTTGAATGTTGCCGTCGGCTAGACTTTTTAATGCGGGGCCCATGGGAATCATGGTGGCAATTAAGCCAAGCATCGGCGCGACCTTGGTAACCAGCTTTAAAAATTCCAGCTGTTTGAAGGCAAATAATTCAAGCTCGTCAAAGTCTTTGGTTTGAATTTTTTTCTGATGCTGGTGAATGGTGTATCCAGCACTGTCTACAGATCGACGCTGCCATGACTGCGCAGCGACTTGCCCTAAGCTATAAAAACCAAAAAAGAACACAAACAAAATGGCAATTAATACGGGGGCTAGCAGTAAATCGCTGATGCGATACATAAAGAATTCAATAGACGAGATCATGGTGATATCCAAGTACGTTTTGGTAGAAGTTTATGGGGTGTATTTGGTGCTGACCTTTTGATCTAACCAAATTAATTTCGCGCATTCTATTGCGAATGATTCTCATATGCAATAGCATTCAAATCTCATTCGCTACCAATTGATATATCAATGAATATCTTTCACCCACACTCCTTCCTGTTAATGAGCTTGATGGCAGCATTTTCTGCGAGGTCAGAAACGGTTCAGTTAGATACGCAAGAAGTGACCGCTCATGGCCAGCATTACGCGCGCTTAAGTGAACAACCTGTGCGTGTAGAGTTGATTGATCGTGCGGCTATTGAAGAGTCTCATGCTTTGAACTTGGCCGATGCATTGCGCTATACCGCGGGTGTACAGTTAAAACCGATTACCGGAAAACCTGGCCTTGCTGTATGGCTGCAAGGTTATGATTCTGATCGAGTCGCTATTTTGATTGATGGAAATCCAGTTGCGGCGGGCACGGGAAGCAGCGTGGATATTTCACAAATTGCCATCGGTGATGTTGAGCGCATTGAAATCAGCAAAGGCTCTATGTCAGCTATTTATGGCACCAGTGCAATGGGGGGCGTGGTGAATGTTATTACACGTCAGCCAGAACAAGGCGCTCGCGCAGGGCTAAAATACATTGGAGGATCGTGGGGCGATCAAGATTTACCTTACGATTCCATTCCTTTTGGTAAGCAGCATTTAAATCTTAATTTTAGTCATGCGAATAAGGTAAATGCTTTTCAGATTGTCAGCGATAACCAAATCTCGTCAGGCTTCCGCGCCCCTGATACTAAAGAATCTCAAGGCTGGGAAGGTTACAAATCAAATTTAAGTATTCGTAATGTCACTCAAATAACGCCTACGATTTCTTTATTATTGGCTCCTAGGCTCTATCGCGAAGACGTAAAAACGAACAAAGATAATTTTGTCGGCGGCATCGGTAACGTTCCACAAGATAAAATTGATCTTACCGAAAAAAATGCACTAATGGCGGTATTAGAAAAAGACAATGGCGAGCTAGGAGCTCTGAAATTAAGTTACAGCCATGAAGATTTTAAAAACGAATCACAACAAGATTTAGTCAGCACCCCTCATATTGAACAGAACCGCATTACTGACATTCAGCATCATGGTTTTACTGCGCAATACCGCTATAGCCATAACTACACCAGCCAATATGTTTTAGGCATAGAAGCCCTTCAAGATGAAATGAATGCGACCTCGCATAAAAATGACGGCACCACCAAGACGATTGCGACAGAAGTCGATGGTAAAAAGTTAAACAACCACAACGGATTTTTTCAAATAAGCCAACAAGCCAGTACGACGTTAGAATTTTTAGCCAGCGGTCGCATCAATAACAATGACAAATACGGCACAAAATTTTCACCCATGTTGAATCTGCAATACGTGCCGATTCTTACCGGAAACAATCATCTTAACCTTCGTTTAGGCGCAGGTCATGGTTATCGAACACCGACGTTAAAAGAGCTGTATCACTTTTTTGATCATAGCCATATTGGTTACGTTTTATTGGGCAATGAAGCATTAGAGCCTGAGTCGTCCATCAATGTTCAAGCCAGCTTGGAATACAGCAATAATAACGATTTAAGCTTTGATATGAGTATTTATCGTAACGACATTAAAAACTTAATCGATTTTTATGTAGACCAAGATAAAACCAATCAGTTAACCAGCCAATACGGTGATGAAGTTGTAGCCAATGCCTATGGCAATATTGATCGTGCCCAAACATCGGGGATTGAATTCAGTATTGCTTACGACGTTAATTCTTGGCTCACGACGAATCTGGGTTATGCCTATTTGGAGGCGATCAATAAATCGACCGGGAAATCTCTCACAAGTCGTCCTGAACATGATATGAAAACCAGTTTAGATTTGAATCTCAATCACAAAAATAAACTGGCACTTAAATATCAATATTATTCCAAACAATTTTCCGATGCCGAAAATACTTTAGTCACTCCTGCTTATTCGGAAGTTGATCTTAAGTGGAATTATTACCCGTCTGAGTCGATCAATCTTTTCGCAGGCATCAATAATTTAACCAATAGTCAGCGCGACTTTAGCACCGGCAGCGATCTTCGCCCCGAGGCAGGTCGCTATGTCTATTTGGGAATTGAATTAACGAAACTGGCTTTTTAACACTTTATGAAAAACTCACTAAAAGGAAGATAACATGAACCATTCCCCCCTACTCTCTGCTATAACAATTGGTGCAATCAGCTCGTTGCTCAGTGCATGTGGTGGCTCAGATGATAACGGTAGTGCTACTACTGTTGTTGATAATAGCGGATCTCAATATGCTGCGATGGAGGCTATCTCTTCTCCGGCCTATTTAGATTTGGCATCTGGTGCGGTTGTTAGTAACGATAATGAATGGCATTTTTCTTATCAAAAAAATGTTGGTTTTTCTGTTAATGGCGGTATTTCGGGCAATGGTGGAATCACAGCCTGTATCGCACATACTCCTGATGGATTATTTGATGATGAAAATCGTGCGGTTCAATCGGCTTTTGAAGCACTGACTCGTGATAATACCCTGTCTCTTATACACATCTCCGAGCC
>OJGH01000199.1_pt1 | contig 18465 bp, 13 predicted proteins | sample 1594641 | NCBI WGS metagenome assembly OJGH01 (sample SAMN05416894, study PRJEB24817) | seawater metagenome | isolation source: Sea water | place: Canada:Atlantic | collected 2013-11 | reverse complement strand
TGCCGATATCGCGTTGTACTTCTTCGTCTTCAAAACGACGACCAATTAAACGCTTAATTGCAAATAATGTGTTAGTAGGGTTAGTAACCGCTTGACGCTTAGCAGATTGACCTACTAATGTTTCACCGTCTTGCGTGTAAGCAATGATAGACGGGGTTGTGCGATCGCCTTCCGCGTTTTCTATAACACGTGCTTTGTCACCATCAAGTACTGCAACACAAGAGTTTGTAGTACCTAAATCGATTCCGATAATTTTACCCATGAAACTTCTCCAACTTCAAAATTCGTTATACGTTAATTCGTTCGATGACTAGTAAATAGGGATGCCCTAAAACTAATTCAACTGTAAAAATGAAAAAAAATTCATTTTTTATGATTTATTTACAAAATAACCCCAATAATTGTAAGGAATGATGATTTTTAGAGCGTTTGACACACCTTTAAATACTGGCCTGACCAGTTTGGTTGTGTTATAAATTTATTAAATTGCACTTTTAAAGGATATTTCCCATGCATTTTGACCAACTACTTGAGCAAGCCGCTAAAATAGGTCAATCAGATAAAATCGAACAATCCACACTTACCATGCAGTTTCCTGAAAATTGGTGCCAAGGAAGAACCGCTTTTGGTGGTTTATCAGCTGCATTGTTATATCAGGCTATTAGAGGCAAAGTGAATAATGACCGCCGACTTCTTTCATTAAGTACTAATTTTGTTGGGCCTTTACTCGCCGACACCCCTTTTTCACTTTATGTTGAAGTATTACGTGAGGGTAAAAACAGTACACAAGTACTCGCTAAAGCAATTCAAAATGAGCAAGTAGCCGTAATCGTACAGGCTTGTTTTGCTAAAAATAGAGAGTCAGCTATTAATGTTCCTGTTTCAAAGTCGTTAGGTTTAAGCCCTGTTAACGAGCGTTATACGTTACCCTTTATAAAGGGCCAAATGCCTGAATTTTTTCAGCATGTGGATTTGTGCCCACAGCAAGGCGCAATGCCTTTTACAGGGGCAGACACATCTCATTTAGGTGGGTGGATGCGACTTAAACATACACCTGAAACCATTACAGAAGCGCATGTAATTGCACTAACCGATGCATGGCCGCCAACATTATTACAAATGTTTAAACAACCCGGACCAGCAAGTAGTATGTCGTGGTATTTAGAGTTTGTTCAGTCTCCCAATTTAACGCCTGGCGAGTGGCTTGGCTTTGAAGCAATTACGCATCACTCTAAAGATGGATATGGTTTAGAGGACGGGTGTATTTGGTCACAGTCAGGTGAGCTTATTGCTCTTACCCGCCAAACTGTTGCTGTGTTTGATTAGGGTCGGTTGAACTTTGCGGATTAAAATTTGTTCAAACTAGGGGCTATATAATAGCGGCGCGAGATTTTTAACCTAGTGGGCTCGATAACTGCTCCTGCATTACTCTACTGGCTTACATCCATGTAAGAATAAGTAAAAACTGAGTAACAAAGAGTAAATAGCCCCTAGGAAGCCCCCCCTTGGGAAGCGCCTGTTTGGCATTAATGCTACGTTCTCGACAATTTATGGGAATAACCATACTAAATAGGCTCTTCCTTAATACTAATACAGACTCCTGCAAATTTAACCTTGAAAGGTCAACAGACCTTAATATATAAAATGCTGGCCAATCAGATAGTTTCTGGCTTGGCCTGTATTCAAAATTAACAGTTCGCGTTGTATTACAGCTTCAAATATTGCAAAATCAAATAAATGCATTATTGTTTGGTACTAAATTGCAAACTGTTTGCCCCTGCTGTGACCTGATCATAGATATACCAAGAATTATCGCTAAGCAAATGGCGATTTGCCCGCATTGCCATCATAAATTATGCGAAGCCAACGTAAACCACGATAATCGCATAGTGGCGTTAAGCTTTAGTGCTTTGCTAATGCTATTAAGTAGTATGTTTTATCCTTTTTTATCCTTTAGTAGTAATGGTATAACCCAAACTATCACCCTCCCCGACGCAGCCCGAATATTATTCAATTACGATAGTGAATTGTTAGGCCTTTTTATTGATTTAAGCATTATTGCCTTACCAATGAGTTTATTAATTATTTTAATACCCCTTCATTTAGGTGTTTTAAAAACATTGCCACAAGGCATTGCGCGTAGGTTGCTTAAGTTTACTTTGGCACTTGAGCCATGGATTATGTCTGAGATATTTTTAATTGGTGTTTTAGTCAGCATGGTTAAAATTATGTCTTTGGCTGATATAAGCTTTGGGGCAAGTTTTTGGGCTTATGCTGGCTTTGTTATTTTATACATTGCCGCTTTAGTACACTTAAATCGTCCAAGGTTATGGGCTCAAATAAAACCAATAAAAGTGTTAGAAGGTGCCGAGCACGCTAAACGTGCTATTGATGAAAATATTAAAGCCTGTCATGTGTGTCATCAGCTTTGTACAGGTAAGATCTGCCAGCGATGCCACACCAAAACACATGTACGTAATCCTCATAGCGTTCAAAAAGCAACTGCTTGGCTCATCACATCTATTGTTTGCTATATACCAGCCAACGTATTGCCTATCATGAATACAACAAGCTTGGGTGATGAAACCCCGTCCACACTTATTGGTGGGGTTATTTTACTTTGGAAAAGTGGTTCTTACCCCATTGCAGGTATCATTTTTTTTGCGAGTGTTGTTGTTCCTTTAGCTAAAGCATTTGTACTAAGCTTTTTGTGTATTATGGTAACAAAACCTGCAAACAGGCATACAAAAAGTTACACTAGAATTTACCAACTCACTGAGTTTATTGGTAAATGGTCAATGATTGACGTTTTTGTTGTCGCCATTTTAGTGGCTTTAGTACAGCTAGGTAATTTAATGTCAGTTACACCAGGCTTAGGCATTGCATTTTTTACCGTTATGGTAATATGCCAAATGATGGCTGCTCATTCATTTGATCCACGCCTTTTATGGGATTCACCTAAAAATAAATCATCAGAGACTAAAACATGACCGAAACTGCCCAAGTAACAGATGAACCAAGAATCTCTGCTATCTGGATTATTCCAGCCATAGCGCTTTTTGTCGGCGTGTGGATGCTTTATCAATATCAAGCAAATAAAGGCCCAACTATATATATTGAGATGCCGCAAGCCGAGGGCATTATTGCGGGTAAAACAGAAATAAAAGTGCGCAGTGTAAAAATAGGGCAAATAGACAGCGTTCGTTTATCCGACTCCCAAGACAGTGTGATTGCACGGGCTCAAATAGATAAAAGCTATGAAGACTTACTTACCGACGACGCAAAAATATGGGTGGTAAAACCACGTATAGATGAAACCGGCATAAGTGGAATGAGTACTTTACTCTCTGGGGTATATTTAGAATTTGCACCGGGCGAAAGCAATACACTGAAAGAAAATTTCACCCTGCAAGAAGAACCTGCATTAATAGGCAAAGACGTGCAAGGTGGTCGCTTTAAACTACTTAGTTATAACGCAGAAGTACTTGATGTTAGTACCGGAATATTTTTTAAGAATTATAAAATTGGCCAAATAGAAACCGCCACATTTGATTGGGAAAACCAAGCAATGAAGTACGGTATATTTATAAAAGCGCCTTACCAAAACTTAATTACCAACAACTCGATTTTTTGGGTCAACGCTGGTATAGAAATTGATTTATCTGCTGATGGCATAAATATTAATACAGGCTCTTTAAGTAAGCTTTTAAAAGGCGGAATTTCAGTTGGCTTACCCGATAACCAAACACCGGGGGAAATAGCTAACGATGGCCACAATTTCTCACTTAGCCAAAGCTATAAAGAAGCACTAGAAGAACGCTTTTACGACTTTGACTATTACATAATAGATTTTGAACAATCAATTAGAGGCCTCAAACCCGGTGCCCCTGTTGAATATCGTGGTATTCGCATTGGTACAGTAGTTGAAGCGCCTGCAAACATAATTGTTAATGGTAAACCTGCTCACTTTAAAAGTGCAAACACGTCAGTACCTGTTCTTATAAAAATAGAGTACGGGCGTATTTATCACCACAGCGCAACAGCTAAAGACTTTTGGAAAGAAAGCTTAAAAGGCTGGATAGAAATTGGCATGCGCGCCTCTTTAAAGCCCGGAAATCTTTTAACTGGTGCAGTTTATGTTGATTTTGATATGTACCCCGATGCCCCAGAAGCGGAGTTTGAAAAACTGGGCCAGTATACCGTTTTTCCTAGTATATCGAGCGGAATTACCGTACTTGCCGACCAGGTTTCTGATGTATTAAACAAAGTTAATAATTTAAAAGTTGAAGAAAGCTTAGCCCAAATACAAGTTGCCTTTGCCGACTACCAATCTCTTGCAAATGAAATGCGCACACTATTAAATGAAAAAGATACTCAAAATTTACCCGGTGATATAAATCGTAACTTTGCAAAAATGACCAAAAGCATGGAGCAATTTGAAGTGACCATGCGACAATTTGATAAAACAATGGCGAGTTATCAGGCTGGATCTGAATTTCATCATCAATTACAACAAACACTGCGTGAATTTAAGCGCTTAAGTGAAGAAATACAACCTTTGACACGCGGCTTAAATGAACAACCAAACATGCTAATTTTTGACAAATCACTGCCCGCAGATCCAATACCAAGGAGGCAATAATGAAAACCCTATTAATCATAACAAGTTTGCTTTTAGTATTGTCGGGCTGTAGCTCAGCAATACAAAATGCGACTCAGTATTACCAATTTGAACAGCCTATTGATTCATCATCACGAAATGTTAGTGAAACCAACTCACAGTTGAGAGTACAAACAGTTGTTTTAAGAGGCGCATTAAACAACTTAGGCATAGCGATGAAAATTGATAATAATCAAATCCACGCTGCAAATTATCATTTATGGGGCGAGTCTCCTGACGTTATGCTTACTGCCACTGCCCAACAAACTTTATTTAAAAATATGCCCTCTTGGATGGTTATTAAAGGGCTACCTGTAATAACCGAGCTTGATCAGCAAACATTTTATGAGCTTGAGTACGAAATTCACCACTTTAATGGTGATATGCAAGGCAATGCTGATATCTCTGGACTATGGCGCTTATATTATACTCACCCAGAAACCGGCCGCCGCTTGATTAGTGTGCATAACTTCTCACGCCTAGTGCCCATAAAAGACGACGGCTACGACGGTTTAGTAGCCACGCTTGAGCAAACGTGGCTAAACATAAACTTAGATGTAGCCAAAGCAATAGAACAAGCACGACTTTAATAACCATATATATCAATGGCGGTTTTATCATCACTAATAACCGCCTTGCCTACCCTGTTAAAATCTAACTTTAATAATAGACACTAATAAACATTGTTATTATCTGTATCACCATTTGCAGCAACGCGTTTTTTTATTCAGACTTCACCATGCTTACAGCACTACGTTCTCGTTGTAACTTAATGAACTTTGGAGTTATGCAATTACCTTACACATTAATAGCAGCATCGCTGGCTGTTATGAGTTTTAAAGCATGAGATAAGTACTTTGTAGATATTGAAATAAATAAAAAACCCCAATGTATCAGTACATTGGGGTTTTATTTTTTGACTTATTTATCAATCTTATTTTTGTAACTTAATGCCATTGTAATAAGCGTCAAGTGTAGTGATTTTTGTTTGATTTGGTAAATCAGCAAAGTCACTTTCAATAAACTTAGTACCGCGCAGCTGCACATTTAAACGCGCTGCTTGTGGGTTTAGCATAGTTTGCTTGTAGTACTGTTTTATATCTGCAAGCGTTACTTTTTCTACTTCATTGATCAACTTTTGTTTTGAGTCAAAACTAAAGTTTTCTCGGTACCAATCATTAATTAAAGGACCCATTTCATCATTTAAGTTTTTAGGTTGCTCTTTAAGTGACACCAAAGTCGCATTTTTAAGCTGTAAAAATGTGTCTTCTGTCATGTTATCAAGCTCAACCGCGTACTCTTTTTTGAACTGGTCGAAGCGAGCTTGTACTTCTTTAGGCCCTTTTACAGGGGTTTGTATGAACAAACCAACAGCAGAATAATCTTCGATTGAGCTTGCAATAGCACCTACTGCATAAGCGAGTTGTTCTTCTGTTCGCATTTTGTCAAATGCGATTGTTCTAAAGTGATCGCGTAATACAGCAGCCTGAGCCTTTTGTTTGTAACCCGGTATTGGGTGAACGGTCATATCAACCACGGCAACATCGGCTACATCTATATCCTTTTGTAATACTAACGTTTCACCCGGTTGCGGCAACCACGCTTTACTACGAGCAAACTCGCTCACCGTATGATTTTTAGGTAAAACAGCTATGAGCTCGCCTGCTATTGATTCTATATCTTGCTGGTTATAATTACCGTAGCTAAATACACGCAAATCATTATTAGAAAATGTAGCTTGTTGTAACTTTGTTAAGTCAGCAACACGTAATGATTTTGCAGTTTTGATTAATTCATCGGTATCAAAGCTACCCGTACGAGTTAGCTTAGAGTAAGCACCAAAGGCTTGAGCATAAGGAAATTGCTTTTGTTGATTCAATAAGTCACGCGTGTAACGGTCAATAGCTTGCTCGAACGCTTGCGAAGTAGCCTTAACGTTTAATCCACTCAAAGCCTGTTTAAGCAATACATCTTGCTTATCAGTGAACCCATTAAGTGATAATACAAGCCCATTACTTGGTGCTAGTCTAACGCCCATACCCGCTACAGCAGCTTCAGTGCTTAATTGGCTTTGCTGAATGTTGTATAAATCTGCCCAAACAGAGTAAAGCACTTCAGCACTTATGTCGCTCAGACCCGGTTGTGTATTTATATAAACCTCAACGAGCCCTTTAGGTTGCTCAGCAAATTTTTGACTTGCTTGACGCCATACTTTTACACCCTGCTTATCGAAAACAAGCTCTGGGTGTTTTTGCTCTTTAAATTCAGCCGTTTTAATTGCAAAACTTTCAGGTAATAAGTTGTTCACACTAGGAAGCGCTAATTTAAACTCACTTGGCTTATTCCAGCTTGCTATTTCATCATCACTAATGTCATTTATGCGGTATTTGCCGTCGTAAAAGTATAATTGAGAGTCTGTTTCTTCTTGTTGTGAAATGTACCAAATACGTAGCGAATCTGCATTAAGCTGGTTTAGCACATTGTTAACAGCGTCGGCATCAAATTTTGCATAGTGGTAAGGTGCGTTAATCGTGTGATTAAGCGGGTAAACCTGCATGCTACCCGTAAGAGCACTTACATAGTTAAACTCGTCGCCCTTTTCTAAAAATGTAAATTGGTTATTAAGCGAGGTACGTATTTCGTTAAAGTACTTGCTATTAACCCCTTCTTTTTTTATTAAATCAATGTATTGCATAACCAGTGCAACAATTGCTTCGCGGTTTTGCATACCTAAATCAGTAAGCTCAATATCGACCGTTAAGGCACCATAGTTTGCATATTGTGTAGGAGAGGCTGATGCCCCTAGCTGCGAAACCCAGCCCTTATCTCTTAGTATTTGTGCTGGGCTACCCGGCATTTCATTGCTTAATAAATATGAAACAAAACGGTTAGGTTTAACAGCAAACTCATCACTGTTGTTGGTAATTGTAAAATCAAGTTTTAACTGTTTTACATCTTCATTTGGCGAGTAAAATACGCGTTTACCGCCCGCTTTATCAAAATCTAAATTAGCAGTAACACTTGGCTTTTCAATGTTTTTATTTTTAATGTCAGTGAAGTATTTTTGCGCTTTTTGTTCCATATCGGCTATTGGCAAATTAGAAATAAGTGCGACTTTCATAATATTTGAAGAATAATATTTATTGTAAAAATCAACGGTTTCTTGATGAAGCGAACTACCTTCTTTATCGCCTAGTGTTTCTAGGTTACCAATTAAAAAGCGATTAGCTGGATGCTCGCCCATCATTTTACGCGCTAATTTAAATTGGCCAAAGAAGTCCAGTTCGCGGCGCATAGACCACTCAGCATTCACTGCGTTTTTTTCTTTTTCTGTGTATTCTGGATATAACTTGGGGGCTTTAAAAAAGTCAGAAAAACGGTCGAGTCCTTCGTCAAACGCATCGTTGTTTATTTTGAACATGTAGTTTGTAATTTCGAGCCACGTGTAGGCGTTGTGCGCTCCGCCATTTTTGGTCATGAAATCTGAATACCCTTTTGTATCAGGGTAACGTTCTGTGCCTAAAAATAGCATATGCTCTAAGTAATGCGCCATACCCTGCTGAGACATAGGATCATGTAGTAAACCCACCCCCACACTTAGTGAAGCAGCAGATTTTTCTGCGCTTGGATCAGACACTAAAATAACCTCAATTTCGTTAGCAAGCTTTAGTGTTTTATATTCTCTATTATCATTTGGGCTAACCACTAAAGTGTCTGATAGTAACGAGGCTTGTGGCGAGGTTGCTACTGATGAAGATGTATTCGAGCAACCGCTGAGAACAGCGAGTGCGATGGCACTGAGACAAATAATTTTTTTCATTTTATTTCCATTAAAAGCATGATGCAAAAAAGGTTATGCTAATTCAAAAGCAGGTTTCATAATATAAACTAACACTTTGTACTGAATACTTTCTAGCAGTTAACGCTTTTTTGTGTAACACATTGTGAAAAATGTCTGCATACTGACTAAAACAATAACAAGGAACTACAATGGAAAAAATAATAATACTTGCCATGTTTGTGCAAGTCACCCTGTCTTTGGCTGTAATGATTATTATGGGGAGAAGACGCTTTGCAGCAGCTAAAAATAAACAGTTAAACTTAAACGACTTTGCAACGATGCGATTAGATAACGCAGGTGACCATGTAAGGGTTGCGGATAGAAACTTTACTAACCAGTTTGAAATACCCGTTTTATTTTACGCCGGTTGCTTGTTAGCTTTGCAATTAAACAGTGCAAGCGTTGTGGTTGCAATTTTGGCCTGCGTATTTGTAATAACACGCATATTACATAGCATTATTCATTTAGGATCAAATAACGTAAGAGCTCGATTTAACGTGTTTTTAATTGGCTGCGTGTCTGTATTTGCGATGTGGCTTGCGATGATTTGGCGGCTATTTATTTAATATAGGGCGCAGCTATATAATAGCTGCGCTGTTTATATTGCTCTGAATGAGGTTACTTCTTCTTTTTAAGGCGTGGAACAGCTAGTAAAAAAGCACTCAGTAACCATATTAGTGCTCCACCCGAGCTACCATCTGAGCTACCAGAGTTATCCGCGTCAATCAGTGTATTTTCAACAACGGTCAATCCGGCTGCCGAATTAGGATCGTCATCTAATACTGTAACGCTTTGGATTGTTACTAAATTAGCACTACTAATAGACACATCACTGCTCGCACATTGCTCTGTTGTTATATCGACTACTGGTGTTTCACCGCAATGAACAAGGGCCGCAATTTTATCAAGCGTTTCCTGACTTTCTGCTGTGATTTGTCCAAACACTGTAAACCCACCATTTTGCGTATCAAGTGCCGCACCTCCCCCACTATTATTAGCCATATTAAAAAACCACTGGCTAGTAGCACTATTAGGGTTGCCCCCTAACTTAGCCATGGCAATAGTACCTTTAACATTAGAAAATACAGGTTCATTGATAACAGCAGGTTTAGTTGTTATTGGGTCAAGTGTGTCTGAAAATGTAAAACCACCGCCTTGAATTACAAAATTGTCTATTGAACGATGAATAACTGTTTCATTGTATGAGTCATCTTGCACATAACTTAAAAAGTTTTCTACGGTTTTTGGTGTTTGCTGGTCAAATAAATTAATCTCAATTGTGCCTTGGCTAGTTTGCATTTCGACTATGGTTGCATGGCTAGCAAAGCTTAATGAAGCGAGCAATGAACACAGTAAACGTTTTTTCATGTTAGTTCCTATTATTATAGTTATTTAAAAATAAGTTTTGTTTAGGTTAATGCTACACACTAAGAAAATCGATAGCATTAAGATAGTTGATACAAATTAGACCGTTCTGGTAACATTTCAATTACACAATATTGATTTATATTTTCTATGAATATGTAAACCGAGTAAATGTTTAACTTTGCTCATTGCTAATTATTAAATAACAGAGATAACGGATACACATGACACACACACCACACACAATTTGCGACTTTGGCCTACACAAAGGCGAAGCATACACCAAACTCCCAGCAAGCTTTTTAAATTGGATGGTTGCTACAAAACACGAAAAGTCACATTACGCTAGCCAAGAACTCAAACGCAGGGAAAATGCGGCTACGAGTCGTAATTAGCCAAAAATATAAATATCTGCCTTTTTTATATTTCAAACTAGTTTAAACTAGCCACCTACAACATTAAGTACAACTTAATACACAGGTATTTTATGCGCATAATTTTTATTTTTTCGATCATTTTGGGTGTACTGGGATGCACATCTGCCACAACTAATGAAAAAACATCTTCTACACAATACTTAACCGTTCTTCATACTAACGATAATCATGGTCGCTTTTGGCATAACGAAAAAGGCGAATACGGTATGGCTGCTCGCAAAACACTACTGGATCAATTACGTAGTGAAGCGAAAATAAAAGGTCATGCCGTTTTACTGCTATCAGGTGGCGACATAAATACAGGTATACCAGAATCTGATTTACAGCATGCAGAGCCTGACTTTAAAGGGATGTCTTTACTCGGCTACGATGCAATGGCATTAGGTAATCATGAATTTGATAACCCACTTAGTGTTTTAGCCAAGCAACAAAACTGGGCTAATTTCCCTCTCTTATCGGCTAATATAGTGGAAAAGTCGTCAGGTAAGAACGCTTTTGACGCCTATAAAATATTTGAAAAAAATGGCTTAACTATTGCTGTGATTGGTTTAACTACAACCGATACAGCAAAAATAGGAAACCCTCAGTACATTGGCCACTTAGAATTTAAAGACCCTGTTCCTGTAACAGCCAACCTAGCTAAAGAGATAAAAGCAAAATACAACCCAGACATTACTATTGCTGTTACTCACATGGGTCATTTTATTGATGCTAAACATGGCATAAACGCACCGGGCGATGTAACACTTGCTCGCTCATTGCCTGCTAATACGCTTGATATGATCATAGGTGGCCACTCACAAGAGCCTGTGTGTATGGCATCAGAAAATGTAAACGATGATAGTTTTAAACCTGGCTTAGCTTGTAATCCTGATCAGCAAAATGGCACGTGGATAATGCAAGCCCACGAGTGGGGAAAGTACGTTGGTAAGGCTGAGTTCAAATTAGAAAATGGTGAATTGAGCCTACTTGATTATAAATTAATGCCAGTTAATTTATATGTAGAAAAAACACAAGCTGACGGCACATTAAAAGAGGTACTTGCGAACGAATATATTAAGCCAGACCCGTCATTAAAAGCGTTTTTAGCTAAATACCAAGCGATTGGTGCTAAACAAATTGAGGGGACTATTGGCTCTGTTGATGCAAGATTAGAAGGTGATAGAAACAAAGTACGCTATCAACAAACAAACCTTGCTCGCGTTATCATCCAAGCACAAATGAATGTAGTAGGTGCAGATTTTGGGTTGATCAGTGGCGGTGGTATTCGCAGCTCAATAGATGCTGGTGAAATAAGCTATAAAGACATATTAAAAGTTCACCCTTTTAAAAACCGTATAACGTATATGGATTGGCAAGGTGCTAAACTATGGGACTACTTAAATACAGTAACAAGCTTCCCGGCAGACGCTGGTGCTTACTTGCAATATCACAAGCTTTCGTTTGAACGCAAAAATGGTAAGCTTATAAACGTATTTATTGACGGTAAACCGTTCGATAAAAGTAAAACATACCGCATGAGTTTAAATAGCTATAACGCATCGGGCGGTGATGGTTACCCAACTATAAATACGCTAGAGGGTTTTGTTAGCACTGACGAAACTGACGCCCAAGCACTTAAAACATTTATATCGCAACATAGTCCAATAAAAGCGGCTGAGTTTGCTCCTAAATAAACACAGTTGATAATAGGGAGGTGATATTACTTCCCTATTATTTCAATATTTCCCTTTGCAATATTTATGAGCCCGTAGCTGTGCAGACGAGAGCGAGAGCCTTCTCCATATGCTTTTGGAGGGTAATAAATTTCTTTTTCTTCAGGATATTCATTCAAAACGTCGTCAAGCGAAGCCCTTATTTCACTCAACGTTTTTTCAAGGCTATTATTGAAGTTTGGTCGCTTCCTTATCGTATGCCCTAGCTCTGTTAATCGGGAAAAATACTTGTTGGCAAGTTCAATAAGCTCATCGGGTACATTTTTATTATGATTTAAAATGACATCACTATTAGCTGAACAATATTCAACAAGGGCTAGGTAAAAACACAATGGTTTATTAGCTAATTGAACGCTGTGCTCTTTATTATAACTATGTGAAAGTGTTTTATTGCGTAAATCAATTATGACCGCCAAAGGCATTGGCATTGATGCAGCAGAGTTAATACTCTTGTTTAAGCTTACATTGTTTTTCTTACTGTCTACCACTTTTAACCACACAGCAACAAAGAGACTGATAAGTAAAAAAAACAAAAAAAAGATTTTATTACTAGGTGTCAAGTAATGCTCATCTACACTAAAAATAATATTCACAGGGCCTTCACTCGTCGCTAAGCTACTGATAAATTGCTTTGCCTTTAAATCGCTGTGAGCAATCTCGCCTGTACTAATATCGATGACACGCAAGTTACTCATTCTTAGATAACTATTTAGTGAGTCAATATAGCCAACTAAAGCATCTTTATTACCTGCATGCTTATACAGTTCATTTGGCAAATCGAGTAATGGTAAATCTAGTGCAATTTGTTTTTCAATTTGGACCTTTTGCTGCTCGCTAACACGCTCTGTTTTATTAATCATAGATATATAAAACACTAAAGAAAGCATTAAAAAAACACACGAAGACACTGCAGAAAATTTAAGCCTACTCATTATTTTCACCTACCTTAAAAACAGCTGTATTATTCTCACATTGCCAAAAGGGCGAAACATTTTGATAATAATGAAGTTCTTGGTCTTTAGACATAGCCATTAGGTGTTCTTGTACAGCACATAACAAATCTGTGTTGTTTTGTTGCATTTTCAAGTACCAACGTGTGCCTGTTATGTTATTGCTTAATGGGGTGATATAGTTTTTCGAGAAACGGTCTTTATCGTTTTCTTTCCAAAACGACGCAATAATATCTACTTTACCGTTGGCTAATAAATCTCGTAGTTCATTATGAGAACTTGCGTACAAAATATTTAAATTTGCAATATTTATATCGAGATCTTTAAAGACCTGTTTTGGAAGAATATGGCCAGAGCGACTTGTTGGGTAATCAAGCAGTCCTATTTTTTTGTCTAAAAAATAAGACTTTGAAATAATTGGCTTTTCTTTTGAAGATATAAAAAATGCAGTGTAATCAGAAAAACCAACAACGGGCATATAATCATAGGTAGATTCAGCTTTAAAAGCCGCCATAATGTTGTTTTTTGCGAGTATAAGGTCTGCAATCCCTTTACCTACAAACTCTAAACTGTCTGATGTTTTATACCCCCAATACCCTACAACTACTCCGTACTGTTTAGCAACGACATTATCATCACACAACTTCTGAGTAAGTTGCACTGCAATATTTTTAGAGGGTGTAAATACAATAAGCTCATTATCGTTTGCGGTCGCTGTTGTACGACATGTTGTTGATGTTTCAATAAGTACAGGAAAAGCGAGTTCATCGTCATTTACAATTAATTGACCACACACCCAAGCAAAAACTATTACTATAAACAAAAATGTAACAATTGAAGTTTTTTGCAATACCGTATTTTTAATATTCAAGCTAAAGACATCCTAAAATACATTACTTATTCATTTGAACAATTTTAATTACTTATTACAACAAGTAATTTTACCTATAGATACTAAGGCACTGATTTATAATGAATATGAATAAGAAATTATGAATTTTATTGAGTCCTTCCTAATTTCAACAAAAGTAAGGACAATTGACCTTATTACAACGCAGCAACACCAGTCCAAATTAATTAGGGAACCTTAATGCGTATCAATGTAAAATATTCGATAACGTCAGCGCTTTTAATAGGTGCCATTTTTACAAGTAGCGATTCACTTGCTTGGGGCCAAAACGGTCACCGGGTTGTAGGTAAAATTGCTGAATCTCATATAACAGACACCACAAAGTCAGCTATTAAACCATTCTTAGCGGGTGAATCACTTGCACAGGTTTCAACTTGGCCTGACGAGATGCGCTCAAACCCGGGGAAATTTTGGCAAAAGCAATCTTCTCGTTGGCACTACATTAACGCCTCACCTAACAAGTCCTTCAAAATCAATCACGACCATACAAACAACAAAGAGTCGGTTAGCAATATTCTTGAAGGCATCCACTATTCTATAAAAACACTCAAAGATAAAAACAGCAGCCTAGATGCAAAGCAATTTAGTTTACGTTTTTTAGTTCACTTGGTTGGTGATAGCCATCAACCCTTCCATGCAGGAAGAAGCGAAGATAGAGGCGGAAACCGTATTAAAGTGTCGTTTTTTGGTCAAGATACAAACTTACACAGCTTGTGGGATACTAAATTAGTTGAAAACGAAAACTTATCATTTACTGAGTACGCGCAGTTTATAAATACTAATAACAGTGAACTAATTGCAGAATATTTAGAAAGTACACCAACTACTTGGATTGAAGAATCTCATAATTTAGCAAATGCACTTTATAAATCTACAAATGAAGAAGTTGGCTACAGCTATGTTTATAAAAATACACCTATCGTAAAAACACGTCTGCTACAAGCAGGTGTTCGATTGGCTGGTTTGTTAAACGCACTGTTTGACCCTTCAGCTAAAGAGCTAGAAACAGCGTTAAAAAAAGTATCTATGTAATTTTTGACACATAAAACCTACACACGGGGATTTTTTGTAAAAGCTTGTTTTACATTTCACAAGTTTGTCATAAAACATCGGTAGTATGAGTTCGCTAATAGAGTGATTACTCAAAAAAAGGTAAAAAATAGTCAAAATTTGTACTATTTATTAAAAAAACATTGCAGTTGTATTTTATTTGTAACAAACAATTGGGGTACAATAGCGATGGTTTTTAAAATATAAACCTGCATTTAGTTTATTTTTTGAAAACCAAAAAATAAAAATATAAAAATTTAATTATTAACTACACGGGAAAATTAAATGAAAACTCAAATACGCAAAACGGCCCTATCACTTGCTATCGCAGCATGTGTTGGTGTTAGTGGCGCTGCATTCGCTAGTGACACAACCTCGTCGGTAAAAGGTCAAATTTTTGGCCCGAATGGTAATCCAGCAGCGAATACTAAACTTATACTTGTTCACGAACCTACAGGCACACGCAGAGTTGTTACAACTAATGACACTGGTACTTACAATGCAACAGGCCTTCGTGTTGGTGGCCCTTACAAAATAACAATCGATTCTGATGTGTATCGTGATGTCCAAATCGAAGATGTCTACCTTTCTTTAGGCGAAACAAGACAAATAGATCAACAGCTTTCCAGTACTGCTATGGAGTCTATTGTTGTAACTGGATCGCCTGTAATATTTAACTCATCAGCAAATGATTCGTACTTCGGCCAAGAGGCAATAACAACTACTCCTAGTATCGGTCGTGACATTAAAGATATTGTAAGAAATAATCCTTTGGTTGTAATCCAGCCAGGTAGCGAAAGTTCAATGACGATAGCTGGTTCAAATCCTCGAACTAACTCAATCACAATTGACGGTATACCACTTAATGACGACTTTGGCCTAAACGGAAACGGTTACCCTACACAACGTAATCCTTTCCCTCTAGACGCTTTAGATCAGGTGTCAGTCTCTGTTGCTCCAATTAACGCTAAGTCAAGCGGCTTTACTGGCGGTAATGTGGACGCAGTATTTAAGTCGGGTACTAACGAGTTACATGGTAGTGTGTTTTATGAAAAATTAAGTAGCGATTGGGCTGGCACCCCAAAAGATTCAAGCGGTAATGACCTTGAGCTTGATTTTGAAGAGAAGAACTACGGAGCATCTTTTGGTGCACCTATCATCAAAGATAAATTATTCTTCTTTGGTGCCTATGAAAAGTTTGAATCTCCACAGCAACTTGAATATGGTGTTGGCGGTTCTAGTGTTGGTACTAACAAAACAACTGTAACTACTGCTGATTTAGAAGCAGTTAGAGCAATTGCAAATAATGTATACGGCGTAAGTGACATCGGTGAATCAGACGTTCAACCTCAATTAAACGATGAAAAATACATTGCTAAAATTGACTTAAACATTAATGATTTTCACCGTGCTAACTTTGTTTACATGCACAGCGAAGGTAACAGTACTCGTAATATGACGAGTAGTAATAGAGAACTAAGATTAAGCAGCCACTGGTACAACAACCTGCAAAAACTTGATAACTATAGCTCAACTTTATATTCTGATTGGACTGACGAATTTTCAACACAAATTAGCGTAACTAAAAAATCAGTTAGCACTGGTGCAATATCTTTAGGTAGCGACTCTAATTTAGGTGATATCACAGTTCAAAACTTAGACGTTGATGGTGATGGAGAAGATGGTTCAATTGCTTTTGGTTCAGATGAATTTCGCCATTCTAACTCATTAGCGAATGACCTTTTTAGTGTTCAGTTTGATGGTACATATTTACTAGATGAACACACAATTGAATTTGGTGTTAAATACGACGTTTTAGATATTGAAAACCAATTTTTACCTGCTTCTAAAGGTGTTATTGCATTTGCTAGCTTAGAAGATTTTGAAAACCAAATCGCTTCAAGATACAAATATGAAAATGGCAGTGGTAACAACCCTTCAGCTGTAATAGCAAAGTTTTCTCGTAAAGATATTGCCTTTTACATTAATGATACATGGGATTATAGCGACGACTTAATCTTATCTGCCGGCTTGCGTTATGAACGCTTAGGATCTGATGACGAGCCTAATTATAACGAAGGGCTAGAGACTCGAACTGGTTTTAGTAATACTAATAATCTAGACGGCGTAGACATACTTTTACCTCGTGTGGGATTTACTTATACCTTAAATGACGATGTTACTCTTCGAGGTAGTGCTGGTCGTTATGCCGGTGGTAACCCAAATGTATGGATATCTAATTCATACTCAAATGATGGTATTAGCAAGCAATCTTTTGCACCAAGAGATCCCATATCTATCCCTTCTACAGCCTTAAACACTCCAATACCTGAAGCAATAGATGCTGTAAATTCAGGTACACGTGGTTCTACATCAAACTTTATTGATCCCAATTTTGAAATTCCTTCACAATGGACTTTCATGCTAAATAGTGATGTAAATTTAGATATTCCATACATTGGAGAAGGTTTCGCTTGGACTACAACTGCTATTTACACCAAGAAAGAAAATACTGCTGAGTGGATAAATGCTGCACTATTACAAGATGGTGATGTTGTAGGTTCAACAATTGATGGTGCCCTACCGTTTTATGACACGCGTGAACTAGAAATAATGCTTACAAACGCTGATGATAATGGACGTTCTATTATTCTTAGTACAGGTATTTCAAAGTCTTGGGAGAATGGCTTTAAGTTTGATGCATCATATACAAATCAGGATATAACCGACGGAAATCCAGGTAGCTCATCAACAGCACGCAGTAATTATCGTTTTGGTCATTTCGGAGACCATCAGCAAACTCAAGTTGGTGTTTCACCATACGAAACTGAACACAGATTTGTTGTTAATCTAGGTTACACTGCTGAATTCATTGAAAATTATAAAACTAAATTCAATTTATTCATTGAGCGCAATTCTGGTTCTGCTTACAGCCAACTATCTAGTTTAGAGAATCTAACTGGTGGACGCTTCTTTAACCAAGATCTAATCCAACCTTCTGGTTTTGGTTCAACATTTGGTGGCAACTACTTAGCATACGTACCTACAGCTAACGATCCTAATGTAATCTATGCTGACGGGGTTAGTGAAGCTGATGTTTTAGCTCATTTTGAAGAGCTTGGTCTATCAGGTTCTGCTGGTGGGTTCGCTGAAAGAAGTCAGGGCAAAACACCTTGGGTAACGACCATGGATTTATACGTTTCTCAAGAAATACCTGGTTTCGCTGATGACCACCGTGGCGAATTTTACTTTGTTGTTGATAATTTATTAAATCTTATCGACTCATCAAAAGGTAAAGTTTACCGTCAGGATAACAACTCTAGAAGTGTTATTGAACTAGATATTGATGAAGCTACTGGTAAGTACATCATTGGTAACCCTATAAATGATGATTTTACTTTTGAAGCTGAAGATTCAACATACAAAATAAAATTAGGTGTACGTTACACTTTCTAATCTAAATTGTTAGATTAGTTAAAATTATAAAAGCCCATCATTTGATGGGCTTTTTTATGCCTGTAATTTATTTTTTAGCTT
>OJGH01000163.1_pt1 | contig 22626 bp, 19 predicted proteins | sample 1594641 | NCBI WGS metagenome assembly OJGH01 (sample SAMN05416894, study PRJEB24817) | seawater metagenome | isolation source: Sea water | place: Canada:Atlantic | collected 2013-11 | reverse complement strand
GGCAGGCGACTCCACAATAACCAGCGATTTGCCCATATTGATCTAAAAAACCTTAATAAAAGAAGTAAGTAACTGATACAAATCAGTCTAAAATGTCAATTTATATGCACTCAGAGCTCTCGGGTCAAGCTTTAGTGAAATGATTTTTCATTCGACAACAGTCATGCGTGTCTCGAAATCGTTGCTAAACTGCTTAAATAGAAGCAGCTTAATGCATCATTAATAGCTAAGCTAATAATTAAGAATAAGCAATAAAGCAGGAAGTGAAATGTCGGCGTTTGGACTAGTTATCTCCATAACAATACCTATTCTAGTTTTACTGGGAATTGTTGTATTTGTCAGCAAGCAACAGCAAAAGAAACTAGGGCAGAAGGCGCGTGCGCGAGCGATTAAGGATTTTGTTATCGAATTAACCGAAGCATTTGAGTTTTTGTTAAAAGTCGATAATCAAAAGGAAATTCAAACTCTAATTCTTTCGCGCATCCAGCAATTAAATGATCGATATGTTGATTCTTTGCCTAAAGAATTACAGTCGGGGGCAAGTGCGGTTGATATAAACGAACTGAAGCAAAAGCTAGCGAATGGAGGAAATAAAAAAAGCATTCTCACTAGTGATCGTGAGATACGTTATGCCAAAAAACAGTTTTCCAAAATTTTAAAATCGTTTGGGCCCATGATTAAAAGTAAAATGGTGTCGGAAGCCACTATTATGGAATTTCGTCGGTATCTTCGGATTTCGGTTTTAGAAATGGAGGTAGATTCGTTTACTGCTCAGGGGGATTTAGCCGCACAGCGCGGAGATGTCACTTCAGCAAGTGGATATTACAAAGAGGCTAGAAAGCATTTAATCAATTTTAAATTGCAGTACTCAGAGAAAAACGAACGCATAAAGTCTTTGGCCAGTAAAACCGCTGCTCTATTTAATGGTGGTGAAGAAGAACAAGGGAGTCTGGCTAAAGGGTTGTCGGAGGAGGAACCTGAAAAAGACGAGCATGGCTTTCCAGTAGATCCAAACGAAGATACTAAGCAAAAATTCTAAGATTTATAGGTGCGGTGGAGCTTTAGCCAGTGCCTATGAAATGTCAGACTCGGATTCTGAAAGATTGTATAGTGGATACAACCTGAGATTAAAGAGTACGCAGTCAATTGATTGAGTTCAGTAAACCGCAAATAGAAAACCTTCCATTACGTTTAGATCTTGGCAGTCTTAAGCCAAAAGTCGATATTCTGAGACTTGATAAGATACACCCTTTGGTTTCGGGCAATAAATGGTACAAGCTAAAATATAATCTAGAGCATGCCCGTGAGCTAGGTTATCAACGAATATTGTCATGTGGAGGCCCTCACTCTAATCACTTGCATGCGCTGGCTTGTGCGGGTAAAGCCTTAGGCTTTAGTACTCGGGCTTTCGTTAGAGGTTATGCCCACTTACCCTTAACAGAGACCCTGCTTGAGTGTCGGGAAATGGGCATGGAGCTGATCTTTGTCGATAAAAAAACCTATGTAAATCGCTACGAGCCTAGTTGGTGTGAACAACAAGCTGCCCGACATAAAAGCTATTGGGTTCCTGAAGGCGGCAATAATGAATTGGGCATAAAAGGCTGCGCCGAAATAGCACAGCAATGTAAGGGCTATGGCGAGGTCTGGATGAGTATTGGGTCTGGCTGTACTTTTACGGGTCTTGCCCAAAACTTAATGAGAGATTCATCAAACTCAGATGTTGCAAACTCAGATGTTGCAAACGCAGCCAAGCTAAAAGGAGTGATGGCGATAAAAGGAGGCCAGGCATTAGCGGCTAGTCTGCTGTCTGGCTATGAGAACCAATACGCGATTAATTGCGACAGTCACCTGGGGGGATTTGGTAAGTGTCCCGAAGAGCTGATTACCTTGATAAATTACTATGATGCCCAAGGCTTACCGTTGGATCCTGTTTATACTGCCAAGTTAGTGATGGCTTTTGAAAATGAATGGCGTTTGGGCCAGCTTGATCCTGCTAAGCGTTATTTATTGATTCATAGTGGTGGATTACAGGGTCGAAGAGGCGTTAAGGCACTGTCTGAGAACTTGCCGTAGGGCCAAGTATTAGGCGTTATAAAAAAGGCTTCTTGCTGTTGCCACTGGTTATTGCCCTCATCAAATGCTAACGCAACCAGCATGAGGGTAGGGCGTTCTTTATCATTACTTTTGGTCTCAGTTTTCTCATCATTAAAGTGATGAGTTATATCCTGTTTGATTTGATTAAATGTTTTCAATGCTTCTCTGCTCTGAACAAGCGGAGACAGCCAGAGGTGCTTGTCAGCAATGCACCAGAGAATATCCTCGTTTTTACGCCACGGCTTTGGTAATGAGTCGAGAGTGTCTACTGTAAAGTAATGCGTAATAGGGAAAAAAGTACCACGCCAGATACCTATCTGGCGTACAGGGTTTTGGTTAATCGCATGCTGCTGATAATTTAGTTGGCCAAGTTCCGTTTTCAGTAAAGGTAATTGATGCGTCTGGGTTTTATGGTATTTGAAATCCAAGCGATCGCCACAGTTAGGCCCTAGCCATAATCGATTGTTTAAGCTGTCTTTCCATTCTAGGTAAAATTTACACGTTAATTCCACATGAAAATTCTGCCCGTTCTTATCAGTAACCAGTACATCGAACTCGCCAACGGTTCTAGTTTGATCGTTGATTTGAAGGTTGCAGATACTTTGCTTAAAACTTGGGTGGAGGCTGAAATAAAACTGCCAGAGCGCCTCGAAATATGTTCCTAAAAGACGAGTGTTCTTTTTATCAAGATATGCAATTAAGAAGCTCGGCTGATCATCTAGTTGCTGTAACCAAGGCACATCTACTGTGAAAGAAGTTTCTTGGGTGGAGTCTTCATCATAAGGCTTTTCATGAATAAGCAATGCAGGACCCCAAAGGCTCCAAGCTAGATCTCGCACAACTTGATGCTTAAAATGGAGAACTGTATTTTTGCTTATTTGATTGTGCATCTCGGCAAGCCTTTATTAGACAAATATGATATAAACAGTAACAAAATAGTGATTTGGATCCATCGAAATGGAAGAGTTTCGTAACATCGGTATTATCGGCCGTTTAGGCAGTAAAAAAGTAGTTGAAACCGTACGTCGCTTAAAGCGCTACTTGGTTGAAGAAGGGTATCATGTAATTTTGCAAGATCGAATTGCCGAAGTGATGCCAGGCCATGGTATGCAGGTCAGTACGCAAAAGCTATTGGGTGAGATTTGTGATCTTGTGATCGTAGTTGGTGGCGATGGTAGTTTGCTTGGCGCCGCGCGTGCCTTGGCCAAACACAATACACCGGTACTTGGGATTAATCGAGGTCGCTTAGGTTTCTTAACCGACATCAGTCCTGATGATGATATGGAAGAATCTATTCAAGCAGTTTTGGATGGTGAATACATTGAAGAGCAGCGTTTTTTACTGGATGCCGAAATTAAACGAAATGGCGTTTCCATTGCGACGGGTGAAGCGTTAAATGACGTAGTATTACACCCAGGTAAGTCTGCGCGAATGATTGCTTTTGACCTGTATATTGAAGGTCAGTTTGTTCATCATCAGCGCGCCGATGGCATGATTGTATCTTCGCCAACCGGTTCTACTGCGTATGCATTATCTGGTGGTGGCCCAATCATGCACCCAAGATTGGATGCGATTGTTTTGGTACCCATGTTTCCTCATACGTTGTCTAGTCGCCCAATTGTAGTTGATGGTAATAGCGAGATTAAGTTAGTTATTGGTGAAAGTAATGAAACTTACCCTACCGTGAGTTGCGATGGGCAGAAGCACATACCCTGTGCACCTGGTGACGCGGTTACCATTCGTAAAAAGCCTCATAAATTGAAGTTAATTCACCCTAAAGATCATAACTTTTATGAAATTTGCCGTAATAAGTTGGGCTGGGAAAAGTCAGGTGCTAACTAATGCAGCAAGGTTATGATTTAATCGGTGATGTACATGGCTGTGGTGAGACTCTTATTGTTCTATTGGAACAAATGGGCTATCGCAAAATTAATGGTGTATATCAGCATAAAAGCCGCAAGATCGTCTTTTTAGGTGACATTATCGATCGAGGACCGCATATTCGACTTGCCTGTCAGGTGGTGCGTTCTATGGTTGATGCTGGTCATGCCCATATGATTATGGGGAATCACGAGTACAACCTCGTGACTTATATGACCCCGGCGCCTGCTGGGGTTAGTCGACCTTACTTAAGACCTCATACCGATCGTAATAGCTTTATCGTTAAACAAACGGTTGAGCAATTTGCTAATCATCCGCAAGAATTTAAAGAATATTTAGAGTGGTTTACTCAGCTACCATTATTCATCGATTTTGAGCACTTTCGAGTCGTTCATGCTTGTTGGGATCATGCGATGATTAATGAATTTTCAAGTCGTTATGGCGGTAATCAGCTGCATAAAGGCTTGTTATCGGAGTCGGTTCACCCTGAAACATTTCTGTATCAGTTTTTAGATCGTATTTTACGAGGAACGTCTTTAAAGTTACCGGGTAATCGCTCGATGACGGCAAAAGATGGCATGGTAAGACAATTCTTCCGAACTAAGTTTTGGTCACGCAGCCCTAAAGTTTATAGCGATGTTGTTTTTCAGCCCGATCCGCTTCCTGCAGATTTAGCGCATGCGCGCCTAACAGAAGAAGAGAAAGACAAGCTGCTGTATTATTCTGAAAGTGAGAAACCACTTTTCTTTGGTCATTACTGGATGTCGGGAGTTCCTGCCGTAATTCGCTCAAACATCGCTTGCCTAGACTACAGTGCGGTAAAATATGGGCGATTAGTCGCTTATCGAATGGACAGTGAACGCCACTTAAATAATGGCAAGTTTGCTTGGGTTCGTGTTGATAAAACGGAGCGCTAATTAATGGATTCTATTCTGGTATTCCAAGCCAGCCCAGACATTAACTTAACCCCCATTACAGACCGGCTCTGGCAGGCTAAAATTCCTCATAGAGTGGTGCTGAATGATGGCAGTCAAGACTTATGGGTAGCGCGAATTGAAGATGCTGAACAAGTTAAAATTTGGGTTCAGCAATGGCAAGCTGGTGAGTTATCAGCCAAACCAGAAAAAGAAGAGACGCCTTGGCAGGTCAATGCCCAGCAAAAAGCGATAATATTCAGTCGCTTTCCCATTACCGTTTTAATGATGGCGACCTTGTGGCTTATTTTTTTAGCGCAGCAGGTGGGGATGGTTTCTCATCTCGATTGGTTAATGGACCCAGCCTTATGGTCTGGTGAGAAATTAGACCTAGACAGTTTTTGGCAGAATGATATCGTCCGCTGGTGGAGCCCTGCATTAATTCACTTATCATTAATGCACATAGTGATGAACAGCTTTTGGTGGTGGGTTTTAGCCAAAGAAATAGAAATAAGTGATGGCCATTTTGCGCTCGTTTTATTAACTCTAGTTCTTGCGCTGATTGCAGGTTATGCCCAATACCTTGCAGTGGGGCCATATTTTGCAGGCCTTAGTGGTGTTACTTACGGACTTATGGGTTGGGTTTGGGGTAGGCAGTATCGCTATCGCGGTTCTCCTATGCCTCGCTATCAGCTACCCAGTTGGTTATTCCCCTTTATGATGGTCGCCATGGTGATCATGATTATGTTTGATGGGGTATTTGGTGGTTTAAATATAGGGCATGAATCTCATGTCGCAGGTGCGGTATTTGGCGCACTGATCGCAATAGTTTGGCCCATTAATAGTAGTGCGTTGCAAGCAACATCAGCACAAGATAATGAAGAATAGTTAAGAGTAAAGGTAAAGAGAATGACAACAGTAGACGATCTAATTAAGACAATGACACCAGAAGTTTTTCAAACAATGAAAGGTTCTCTTGAGCTAAGTCGCTGGCCTGATGGGCGAAAAATGGATAAAGAACAAAAGGTATTGTGCATGGAAGCGTTGCTTCGTTATGAAGACATGACTGACATGCCAGCCGAGTTGCGCATTGGCTATATGGAAGCGGCTTGTCCATCAACTCAGGAAGAAGAAGTTCAGACATTAGTTATTAAATAATACTGCCTAAACTTGTTAATAAATTGAATAAATAAGAAGCAATATGCCGACAATATCTGGCCATCTTAATAAGATGGTAACTCAGCTAAGCGCTGAAACGGGCTCCCACATCCAATATCAAATGAGCCTGGATGATCACCGTGTTGACCTTAACCCATTATTGGGTAAGACAATAAAAATGCACTATGTCGGCGAAATACATTGCAGTCATTGCGGGCGTAAAACCAATAAGAGTTTTAGCCAAGGTTATTGCTACCCATGTTTTAAAAAGCTACCGCAGTGTGATTTGTGCATTATGAGTCCTGAAAAGTGCCATTTTCACCTGGGTACATGCCGTGATGAGCAATGGGGTGAAGACTTCTGCATGCAAGATCATTTTGTTTATCTGGCTAATTCATCGGCGCTAAAGGTAGGCATAACTCGCGGTACTCAAATCCCGACACGTTGGTGTGATCAGGGGGCAACTCAAGGTCTTCCCATTTTTAGAGTACGTAACCGCTTATTGTCAGGCTTGGTTGAAACCCTGTTTAAACAGACACTGGCCGATAAAACTAACTGGCGAGCGATGTTAAAAGGCGAAGCTGACTCCGTCGATCTTACCTGTATTCGCGATGAACTATACCAGCAGTATGAGCAAGGTTTACAGCAAATTGAACTTGAGCATGGGCCGGGTGCAATCACCCATCTTCTAGATAGTGAAGTCGTAGAGCTAAAGTATCCCGTTTTAGAATACCCGACCAAAGTAAGCAGCTTAAATTTTGATAAAACACCCGAAGTAGAAGGCAAGCTGATGGGCATTAAAGGCCAGTATCTATTGCTTGATTGTGGTGTGATTAACCTAAGAAAGTTTTCTTCTTACCACATCGAATTTACTTATTAGAATAAACCTAACCAACATTTAAGCTAAAGGGTTTAATAATGCGCGACGCACAGCCAGAAAGTATTTATTTAAAAGATTATCAGCCACCCCATTTTGTAATCGAAGAAACCCATTTACGTTTTGATTTGCATGAAGATTATACGCAAGTTGATAGTCGACTAATGATGCGTCGCAACCGAGAGCAGCATGAAAGCTATGAAGGGCCTTTAATGCTAGTGGGTCAGCAGCTTGAACTGTTAATGATTAAAGTGAACGGTGAGCAACTAAGTTCTGATAAATATCAGGTCGACGAAGATATTTTGACGATTCATAACGTCAGCAATGAGTTTGAGTTAGAAATATCAACGCGTACTGAGCCGCAAAACAATACGGCGTTGGAAGGCTTATATAAATCGGGCGGGATGTTTTGCACCCAGTGCGAAGCGGAAGGGTTTCGCCGAATTACCTATTATCTAGACCGCCCTGATGCGATGAGTATTTTTACTACCGAAGTCATCGCTGACAAAGCTAAGTATCCGGTTTTATTATCCAATGGTAATGCTATTGCACAAAGCGAACTTGCAGAAGGGCGTCATAGTATTACTTGGCACGACCCGCATAGAAAACCTTGTTACTTATTTGCCCTAGTTGCAGGCGATTTGATGGTGAAAGAAGATTCTTTTACGACGATGAATGGTCGCGACGTTGAGCTAAAAATCTTTGTTGAACCGCAAAATATCGACAAAACAGATTACGCCATGGACGCGCTCAAACGCTCTATGAAGTGGGACGAAGATAAGTATGGCCGAGAGTACGATCTTGATATTTTCATGATTGTTGCGGTGGATGACTTCAATATGGGGGCGATGGAGAACAAAGGACTTAATATCTTTAATTCCTCTTGTGTCTTAGCCAATCCGCAAACGGCGACGGACGCATCCTATTTGCGCATCGAAGCCATTGTTGCTCATGAATACTTTCATAACTGGTCGGGAAATCGAGTTACCTGTCGTGACTGGTTCCAGTTAAGTTTAAAAGAGGGTTTTACGGTTTATCGTGATTCTCAATTTACTGCTGACATGAACTCAGCAGCGGTTAAGCGTATTGAAGATGCTTCGATTATGCGAACGGTTCAGTTTGCAGAAGATGCCGGCCCAATGGCACATCCGGTTCAACCGGATTCTTTTATTGAAATTTCAAACTTCTATACCGTGACGATTTATGAAAAAGGTTCAGAAGTCGTGGGGATGATCCACAAGCTTGTGGGTGAAAAAGGTTTCCGTAAAGGCTCTGATCTATATTTTGATCGCCATGATGGTCAAGCCGTGACGATTAACGAATTTGTCAGCGCAATGGAAGATGCTAATAACGTATCGCTCACTCAGTTTAAACGCTGGTATAAATCCGCAGGCACGCCGGTGGTTGATGTTGAAAGTTATTATGATAACGCGGCGAAAACTTACAGTCTTACCTTTAAACAGTCTTGCGAAGAACCCTTTTTGATACCTATTGAATTGGGTTTGATAGGGCATGATGGCGAAGAACTGGCATTGGAGTTGGCACCGGGGCTAATCAATAAGCGCGGCGCTTTCAAAGACGGTATTTTCCAGCTAACCGAAAAAGAACAGGTATTGGTCTTTAACAATGTTAAGGAAGAGCCTGTGCCTTCTTTGCTGCGTGATTTTTCAGCCCCTATTAAACTGCATTACGACTATACGCGTGACCAGCTCATGTTTTTAATGCAGCATGATAGTGATGGTTTTAATCGTTGGGATGCCGGTCAGAATTTAGCATTAGATGTCATCTATCAAGTTATGGAACAGCTTGAAGAAGGTGAAAAACCTGAGGTCGATGCACGATTAATTTCGGCTTATCGTAATGTCTTAAAGCGTGCTGATATCGACTATTCAATGCTGTCAAAAATGTTGGTACTTCCTGGGGTTTCTTATATCGCAGAAACCCAAGATATTATTGATATTCAGGCCATCAGCCAAGCTCGCAGTATTGTGCAAACCGTATTAGCTAATGCACTGGCAAAAGATCTTTCAGCCTTGTATTTGAAATTGAATGTTAAGCAAGATTACTTGCCCGAGCCTTCGCAGATGGCGCAGCGTGGATTAAAGAATGCAGCATTAAGTTATTTGCTAAAGACCGATAACAAAGAATATTGCAATTTAGCCATTGAGCAGTTTAATAGCAGCGATAACATGACCGATAGCATGGCGGCTCTCGCGAGTTTAGTTAATTCTGAACATAAAACGGAAGCAGAAAACACTTTGGCGTCGTTCTATAAAAAGTGGCAGGCAGAGCCTTTGGTTGTTAATCAGTGGTTGGCGGTTCAAGCTGGTTCGGCTGAATACGGCACCGTCGATAATATTAATAAGCTTTTAGAGCATGAAGCTTTCGATATTAAAAACCCTAATAAAGTTCGATCTGTTATTGGGGCATTTGCAGGACAGTCATTAATTAACTTTCATGCAGCAGATGGTTCGGGTTATAAACTGCTAGCGGATAAAATTATTCTATTGAATACCCTTAATCCACAAATAGCGTCCCGTTTGGTTGCTCCGTTGAGTAAGTGGCGTCGGTATATTGATACTCAGGCTCAGCAAATGAAGCAGCAGCTTGAAAGAATTATGGCTCAAAATGACTTATCGAAAGATGTGTTTGAGGTTGTAAGTAAGAGTTTGGTCGAAAAATAGGTTGTTTTTCGAACAATAATGAATAAGTTTTCCATCTTATAATAAATTACTGGGCTAGGCGCATTGAGCCTAAGCCCAAGTTTCTTTATGCTAACGGCATAGATAACTCACATCAGTGGGTTTAATTAGAGGTCGCAGAATGAAAAAGTATAATAGGGTAGCGGCTTGCGTATTGGTTTTGGCTTCCTTTTGCCAGCATGCCAGCGCAGCAGTATCGGTTCAGCAAGCAGAACGTTTAAAAGATGATTTGACACCATTGGGGGCGGAACGTGCTGGTAATGGTAAAGACATCCCACCTTGGCGTGGCGGATTGACTGTGCCTGCATTGAGTTATCAAGAAGCAGGACAGCATCACCCAAACCCTTATCCACAAGATAAGCCATTGCTGGTGATCACCAATGCAAATAAAGATAAATATAAAGAGCATTTAACAGACGGCCAGATTGCCTTATTTGAGACGTACCCAGATACGTTCAAAATGCCTATCTACAAAACACGTCGAACAGCTGCAGCCCCTGAGTGGGTTTATGACAATACCTACAAGAATGCCATACGTTCTGAAATTAACGAAAATGGCGCGGGTCTACGTTATGCTTATGGCGGTATTCCATTTCCGATTGCCAATAATGGTTTAGAAGCCATTTGGAACCACATTACTCGCTGGCGTGGTGTTTTCTTTAGTCGTCGATCTTCTGAAGTAGCGGTTCACCAAGACGGTGGTTACTCTTTAGTAACGGTGCAACAGGATATTTTATTTAACTTTTACAATCCTAAATCAACGATTGAAGATCTGAATAATATTCTTTTCTATTACCTATCTTTCACCAAAGCTCCTGCACGTTTAGCAGGTGGTGCGGTATTAGTACACGAAACGATTGACCAAGTAGAAGAAGCCCGTCAAGCATGGGGTTATAACGCAGGTCAGCGACGTGTTCGTCGTGCACCTAACCTAGCGTATGATACACCTATTGCAGCAGCTGATGGCCTACGCTACGCCGATGATACTGATATGTATAACGGTGCTCCAGATCGCTATAACTGGAAGTTGATCGGTAAAAAAGAAATATATATTCCCTATAATAACTACGATCTTGCCAGTAATAATCTAACCTATAAAGAGATCCTTAAACCGGGTCACTTAAATCCAGATTTTACCCGTTACGAAAAGCATCGTGTTTGGATAGTAGAAGCAAATTTAAAAGACGGTGCCCGTCATGTATATAAAAAACGTCGTTTCTTTATTGACGAAGATACTTGGGGCATAGCGGTTGCTGATCAATACGATAGCGCAGGTGAATTATGGCGCGTAAGTATGGCTTATTTGAAGAACTACTACGAGATTCCAGTGACTTGGACAACACTCGATGTATTTCATGATATTAAAGCTCGTCGATATCATGTGCAGGGTCTAGATAACGAAGAACGCGGAACAGTAGATTTTAGTTTAGAAATGCCTAATGACCAGTATTTCACACCGTCAGCACTGCGTCGTCGTGGTAAGCGTTAATATTAAAGTCATTAACATTATGTAACATATGGGTGTTAGATAATTGACAAGGGGTCGGCTAGACTAGCGGCCCTTAAAAAAAATTATAAAAATGGAGCCTTTTATGAGCTTTCACTCGATTCGAAATCGAATCGTTATAGCTGTTCCACAATTATCAATGTTTAAACTGGCGATATTTGTAGCGACTCTATTAACAACTATACTCGCACAGGCGCAATGGAAGGATCCACTTGAATCCCCGTCTTTTGCAACTGACAAAGCACATAAAAGTTTGCTATTAGACATTACCCGAGTGGGTAATCGATTAGTGGCAGTCGGTGCACATGGACACGTGGTATATTCTGACGACAGCGGCCAAAGCTGGATTCAAGCTAAAACCCCTTCTTCAGTTACCTTAACTTCTGTATATTTTCCAAACCAAACAATGGGCTGGGCGGTTGGCCATGACGGTTTGATCTTGCATACCAGTGATGCCGGTGAGACTTGGGTTAAGCAGTTTGATGGTTACCTAGCAAACAGAGCCATTGTTAAAGGTGCGCGCGAAAATAAAGAGCTTGCGATTAGAGAGTTAGATCAAGCAAAAAATATAGATGACGCAAGTGCAATTGATAAAGCAGAAATGCATCTTGAGAATACAACTTACGCACTAGAAGATGCACAGTATGATCAAAATAATGGATCGACTAAGCCTTTCCTAGGTGTTTGGTTTTATGATTCCAATATTGGTTATGCTGTAGGCGCATACGGCATGGCATTTCGAACTCGTGATGGCGGTAAAAGCTGGATTGATTGGTCGGCTCATTTAGAGAATAGCGACAGGCTGCACATTAATGGTTTAACCATGGTCGGCCCTCGATCATTGATGCTCGTCGGTGAGCGCGGATTAATTCTTCGATCAGACGACCTAGGTGAAAATTGGCGTGCGCTGCCTTCACCTTATGAGGGTTCATTCTTTGGCATTACTGCAAAGAATGACGATGTTCTAATTTACGGCTTACGCGGTAACTTATTCAATTCTGAAGATGGTGGTATTCAGTGGCAAAAGGTTTACACCAAGTCTGAGCAAACGTTGATGGCAGGTGTTACAAAGACCGACAAAACCGCTGTTATGGTTGGCAATGGTGGTTCTGTGATTTTACTAGACCGTCGTACAGAGAATCCTAAATCAATCATTCTACCTGGCCGTACAACCTCTGCTGGAGTAGCTCAAGCCCCTGACGGTTCAATTGTGATTGTCGGTGAAGCGGGTGTCGAACGTATTGACATCAATGGCACCGTAATTAAAGAAACAATCACTATGGCGAAGGGAGGTTTTTAATTATGTCGAAGACAACGAACTTGAATAACACAAATTCTGAACCAGAACATTTTCTAATATCACCAGGGTCAGAGCCTTTATTAGAGCGCATGTTATTTGCTGCACGCCCTTTGGTGCTAATGGTTTTAGCGATTTTAACCGTTGTATTTGCTTATGGTTTAACCCAGATTAAGCTTGATTCTAGCATCGAAAAATACATTCCTTTAAAGCATGAGTTCATTAAGAATTACCTTGTTCATAAAGATGAATTAGGCAGTGGCTTATCAAACATCAAGCTATCGATAGAAAGTACCGACGGCGATATATTCAGCAAAGAATACATGGCAACGTTACAGAGCATTAACGACGAAGTCTTTTTCATCAAGGGTGTAGATCGCTCTGCTATGAGATCACTTTGGACGGCAAATGTTCGCTGGACGGAAGTTACTGAAGAAGGTTTTCAAGGTGGCCCAGTCATTCCTGCAACGTATGACGGTTCAGAAGAAAGCTTAGAGCAGTTAAGACAGAACGTACTGAAGTCAGGACAAGTGGGGCGTTTAGTCGCCAACAACTTCTCTTCGACTATTATCGATATTCCTTTAGTTGAAGTGGATCCTGATACGGGTGAAAAGCTTGATTACCAAGCATTCTCACACGCTGTCGAAGAAAAAATTCGTGACGCGTTTACCAGTGACAAAATCACCATCTATGCGACTGGTACGCCGAAGAAACTAGCCGATCTATTAGACGGTGTTAAATCGATTGTTTGGTTCTTCTTAGCCGCCATCGTTTTCACTGCTATTTTGTTATTCCTTTATTCTCGCTGTATTCGAGGCACGTTAATTCCAATTGTTGCTTCCTTGATTGCGGTTGTTTGGCAGTTAGGTGCATTAGCGTTAATGGGCTTCACCATTGACCTATATTCTGTATTGGTTCCATTTTTGATTTTCGCTATTGGTATTAGCCATGGTGTACAAATTATTAGTGGTATTGCCATTGAATCGGGCAAAGGCGCCAATAAATTGATGGCATCTCGCTTAGCATTCCGCGGTCTTTATGTTCCGGGTATGTTGGCTTTGTTGAGTGATGGTCTTGGCTTCTTAACGCTATTGTTCATTGAAATTGGTGTTATCCAAGAGCTTGCGATTGCTGCGAGTGTGGGTGTTGCCATGATTATTGTGACCAATCTAGTATTGGTTCCATTAGTAATGTCGTATGTCGGCATCAGTCAGTCAGGTATTCGTCATGCTGAGCATAACGAAAAAGCTGAGCCAAAACTTTGGAAAATAATGTCAAAAGTTGCGAGTAAAAAAGTCGCGCCTTTCCCTATTATTATTGCCATTGTTATGGCCGTTGGTGGTATCTATCAAAGTCAGTCATTAAAAATTGGTGATCTAGATGCGGGTGCTCCAGAGCTGCGACAGGATTCGCGTTATAACTTAGATAATGCCTATATGGTTTCTAACTACTCAACCAGTTCTGACGTTTTCTTGGTGATGGTTGAAACCTCCAAAGAGCAATGTAATAGCTTTAAAGTGATGGACGCGATTGATCGTTTCATGTGGTACATGGAAAATGTCCCCGGTGTTCAATCAACAGTATCGATGGTAACCGTTTCTAAACTGGTTACTAAGGGCATGAACGAAGGTAACATTAAATGGTCAGCGTTATCTCGTAACCAGACTATTCTAAATACCTCTATTCAGCGTGCTCCAGCGAGTCTATTGAATCAAGATTGTTCGATGGCACCTGTGATTGTTTACCTAAATGATCACAAAGCCGAAACGCTCGAGCGTGCGGTTGCCGCGGTAGAATTATTTAAAACAGAATACGACGATAACGTAGATCAAAAATTCTTTGATATGGGCATGGCCGATGTTGAAGCGGCTATTGCGTCTGGTGAGCTTACCGATATCCCGGTTCGATTCCAGCTTGCTTCTGGTAATGCGGGTATTGAAGCTGCGACAAACGAAGTCATTGGCGATGCACAAAATACCATGCTAATTTTTGTTTATGCCGTAGTATTTGTCTTATGTTTTGCAACGTTCCGTTCATTCAGAGCGATCGCCTGTATCTTGATCCCGCTAGCATTAACCTCAATCCTATGTCAGGCGTTAATGGCTTACTTAGGTATTGGTGTGAAGGTAGCAACATTACCAGTAATCGCGTTAGGTGTAGGTATTGGTGTTGATTATGGTATCTATATTTATAATCGCCTAGAAGTGATGTTAATTGCAGGTAAGTCTCTGCAAGAAGCCTTCTTCGAAACACTTAAATCAACCGGTAAAGCAGTGAGCTTCACAGGGATCACACTTGCGATTGGTGTAGGCACTTGGATCTTCTCGCCAATTAAATTCCAAGCGGATATGGGGATCTTATTAGTCTTTATGTTTGTATGGAATATGTTGGGCGCATTGATCTTATTGCCAGCACTAGCAACCTTTATTCTTAAGCCAGAGCAAATTATTGCTCGTCATAAGAAAATTCATGGTGATACTAACCCAGCGGGTTAATCATTAGCGTGATAAAAGTTGATCAAAAAGCAGCCTTAGGGCTGCTTTTTTTTGCCTGATTTTTGAGTGTTTACTGACTCCCAGTTTTAGGCCTTGACTTAACAGGCTAAAAATTAACAGACTAAGAATTTTCTAGTTCGTTAGCCATTGAGTTACACTGTAGCGATCAAATTTGAGTTAATCCTATGCGCATTCTTCATACATCCGATTGGCACCTTGGGCAGTTTTTTATAAATAAAAGCCGAGCGCAAGAGCACCAAAAATTTATTACTTGGTTATTACAGCAAGTACGTGAAAACGATGTGGATGCTGTCATTATTGCGGGTGATATTTTTGATACGGGGTCGCCACCCAGCTATGCACGCGAACTTTATAACCAATTTGTTATCGGTATGAATAAACTGGGTCGCCAGCTGATTATTTTGGCGGGTAATCACGACTCCGTTTCGACACTAAACGAATCCAAAAACATTCTAGCCCAGCTGAATACCCAAGTAATTTCTGCCGCTTCTGAAGACTTAGCTTCGCAGGTTCTAACGCTTAAAAATAAGGCCGGCGAAGTGGGGGCAATTGTCTGTGCTATTCCTTACTTACGCCCAAGAGACATCATGCAAAGCCGCTCTGGGGAATCTGGTCAGCAGAAACAGCAGGCATTAGGACAGGCAATAGGCCAGCACTATAGCGATGTTTTTGAGCTGGCAGAAAAACAACGTGATGCGCTCAATAATACTTCTCCTAACAATCCTGTACCGATCATTGCGACAGGGCATTTAACTGCGATGGGGGTAACTACTTCAGAGTCTGTTCGCGATATTTACATTGGTAGCTTAGAAGCTTTTCCGGCGAAAGACTTTCCCGCAGCGGATTACATTGCATTGGGGCATATTCATCGGCCACAGCGAGTCGCCAAAACGGATCACATACGTTATTGCGGATCACCTATCCCATTAAGTTTTGATGAACTTGGCTCTGATCCTGCTAGTTCCAAAAAAGAAGTTTTATTAGTGGATTTCCAAGAAGGGGAGTTAAGCCGAGTTGAGTCACTAGCAGTGCCACTCTTTCAGCCGATGCAGGTAATTAAAGGCGATCTCAATAGTATTGAACAACAACTTGCCCAATTTACAAGCGAAGCTATCGATGAGAATGAAGATTGTCAGTTGCCAACCTGGCTTTCTATCGAGGTGGATACTCAAGATTATTTGAATGACTTACAGCAGCGTATACAAGCCCTGACTGCCGATATGAACGTTGAAATTTTGCAGTTAAGACGAGCGCGTAAACAACAGCAGCAGCGCATCGAACGTGAAGATAAAGAACTACTGGCTGAATTAAGCCCAGAAGATGTATTCGAGCGCAGGCTCGCGACTGAGGTATTCGAAACTGATGAAGATAAAGAACGACGAGTACGTTTAAAAACAGCCTTTACCAGCATCGTTGATGAACTAGAAACGGAGCTGAATGATGAAGATTAATAGCGTTCGTTTTAAAAATATTAACTCGCTGCAAGGAGAGTGGAAAATTGATTTCACTCAGCCTCCTTTTGTCGATAACGGCGTATTTGCCATTACTGGCGCAACGGGCGCAGGTAAAACAACCCTGCTGGATGCGATTTGTGTTGCCTTGTATCAGCAAACCCCACGTTTAGGCAGCATCAATAAAAATACCAACGAATTAATGACGCGCGGTACCGCTGACTGCTTAGCGGAAGTTGAGTTTGAGGTTAAAGGGGTTGGCTATCGCGCTTTTTGGAGTCAGCGCCGTTCTCGCAATAAAGTTGATGGTAATTTACAAGACTCAGTGGTTGAGTTGGTGCAAATAAGCGATGGAAAAATATTGGCCTCGCAAGTTAAAAAAATGAGCGCTCTGATTGAGACTATTACTGGTTTAGATTTTGCGCGCTTCACAAAATCGATGATGTTATCGCAAGGGCAATTCGCCGCCTTTCTAAATGCCGCAGCCAATGAGCGAGCAGAGTTATTAGAAGAACTCACAGGTACTGAAATTTACGGCTTGATTTCAGAGCGCGTACATCAAAAATTCAGCGATAGTAAAAATGCATTAGCGCAGTTAGTGGCTCGCTCTGAAGGGGTAGAATTATTAACTGAAGAACAAATCATAGAGTTAAGCCAGCAACAAAAAGATTTGCTAGTAACGGTGCAAGAAACCGAAGCTGAGTTAAAGCAAATGCAAGCATTGCAGCAATGGCTTTTTGCTTGTGATAAAAATCAGCAGAGTCAAAAACAATTAGATCAGCAGCTGACGCAAGTACTGCAAGAACAAGAAGCTCAAACTGAAAATTTATTACGTTTAAAGCAATCGCAGCCTGCAGAAAAACTACAGCCGAGTCATCAGTTATTACAACAAGCCAGTGCGTCGTTAGATCAGTGTAAAGAACAGCTGAATTTATTGAATGACAATAAGAAGGCAGAAGAGGCGACTGCATTAAGCGTGTTTAATATCGCTGCGGAAAAAGAAACTGGTTACAACTCAGCGAAAAAAGATTTTCAAACTTTTGAAGAGTTATTGAATACAACCATCTTGCCATTGGATCTAGAAATACAGCAATTAGCGGGCAGTTTAATAAAAGAGAAGCAAGACATTGATCTGCTCAAACAAAAGCAACTAAACGATCAGCAAGGTATTGCTCAGCTCCAAAACGATATAAAAATTGAACAAAATAATCTAGCCGCTTGCCAATCGTATTTAGCCCGCCACCCGCAGGCCGAAAAGATTTCGTATCAACTGCCGGTTTGGAAAAATCAAATCACTCGCATTGAACCGCTGCAAAGCAATAGCCAAAAAATTAATCAGTCTATATTGCAGTTACAAAAAGATGGGGCAGTGGCTGAACAACAGGCCACTGATTTAAATAATAGTATTGTACAAAAAGCCAATCAAAAGGCACAAGCACAAGCGCATGCCGAAGCGTTGCAAGCACTGATTGCACAACAGCTATTGCCGAATTTTGATGCAGAGCTCACTTTAACGGAGTTTCGTAAACAGTATGCAGAGTATGCTCAGCAGCTAAAAGATGTCGACGTTATGCTGGATCAAGAGCGCAAAATTGTTGATTTAACTCAGCAGCGTAACCAGTTACAAAAAAATCAAGAGTGTCCTTTATGCGGCTCGCGTGAGCATCCGAAGGTTGAATTATATCAGGCACTGAATGTGTCCGAAACTGAGCAGCGTAAAATCAACCTCACGAATACACAACAGCGGCTGAAAGAGCAGGCTGAAAAACTAAAACAAGATTCTGCTGATTATAAGCAAGCGCTTATTACAGTTGAAAACCAACAGCAGCTGCTTGAAGCAGAAGAAAAGAATTTAGTTTTATTGCAGCAACAGCAAGACAAACTGATTCAACATATTGATCGTGAAAGTCAGCAGCAAGTAGCCATAAATACTGAGCTGTCTGAATTGTTACAGACATTAAATCATCAGCTTAACGAGTGTGGTTTATCGCTACCAGAAATCCATCAGTTAACGGATTGGCTTAATTATCAAACTCAGGCTTTTGAAGAATGGAAAAAACAAAAAGATTCTGAACAGGGATTAAATCAATCAATAGAGCTACTGCGTCAGAAAATAAGCCAAGCTCAAAAATATTGTGAGCAAGAACAGTCTAAGCTCTCACAACAAATTCAAACTTATAATGAGCATGAAACGTATCTAACGCAGCTACGTGAGAAACGTCTTAGCTTACTGCCAGATCCTGATACTAATCACGCTCGAGCCTCAGCTAAAGAATTACTTGAGCAAAAAGAAAAGTGGATGAAAGAAAGCCTAATGCAGCGTCAGCAGGCTGAACAAACATTACAAAGCACACTGGCACAAATAGAACTCGGGCAAAAGCAATTAGGCAGTCTTGAAATAACTTTTGCAGAAAAATACCAGCAATGGCAAAGCATGTTGCAAACTAGCTGCTTTGATACTGAAGAAGCGTTTATTGCAGCTCTGCTGGAACCAAAGCAAAGAGAAGCCTTGCTCGCGCTTGAACAAGATTTAAAAGAGCGTACAGCTCACTTTACGACGCTACTAGAGCAATCGAAGTCAGAGGCGCTTGCTTTAAAAGAAAATCAACCTGAACTGTCTTTGGAGAAATTTAACCAACAGCTTAGGGAGGAATTAAATGAACAGTTTGATGAGCAGTTTGATGAGCTGTCAGAGTCTGAAAGTATTGAAGCAAGCATTCAAAATCTTCAACAAGATTTAAAAAACCATGCTCAAACCCAAGGTGAAGTAAGGCATTTACTGGCAAGTGATCAACAAAAGCGCGAACAGCAAGCTGAGCTATTCAATCAAATAGATGTAGCACGACAAGACTATGATGATATCAGCTACTTACACAGCCTAATTGGCTCACAAAAGGGTGATAAATTCAGACGCTTTGCTCAAGGCTTAACCCTAGATCACCTAGTGTATTTGGCGAATCGTCAGTTAGACCGCTTGCACGGTCGCTATTTACTGCAGCGTAAGCAATCTGAAGCCCTTGAATTACAAGTATTAGATACCTGGCAAGGGGACAATGTACGCGATACCAAAACCTTATCGGGTGGAGAAGGATTCTTGGTGAGTTTGGCCCTAGCGTTAGCGTTATCAGACTTGGTCAGCCATAAGACCAGTATCGAATCCTTATTCTTAGATGAAGGTTTTGGTACGCTAGATAGTGAGACCTTAGATACCGCTTTAAACGCGCTAGATCAGTTGAATGCTTCGGGAAAAATGATTGGAGTAATCAGCCATATCGAAGCCATGAAAGAGCGTATTCCTGTGCAGATTAAAGTGCAGAAGATGAATGGTTTAGGGATTAGTCGATTGGATGGACAGTTCAAGTTTGACCTTGCTATGGACGAGAGCATAGCGAAGGCCAATTAACTTTTTTATGCAGCTATTTTAATGCCGAATGGATATAAGGTTTATCGTTTTAAGGCTCACCATCAATGTGGAGTACATCTTTGCCTTCGACCTTAGAGTCGTAGGTAAAAGTACTACTTACTGACCTAATATTGAATTCTATTTGATGTTCTGGAATTACCATGCCTGAATTGCTGGGAGTACATTGGTGACCGCAATTCCCCATGGCCTCAGGAACAACGACTGCAGGAATAATAACCGACTCTTGCTTTTCTTTTCTTGTAATAATTGAGTGAGAGAAGAAGTGGAAGTCATTTTCCTTCCCGATTTCGCCTGCTCGCTCAAATAAATATTTCTCTAGGACTTCCCAGTCTTCATCCCTGTAAGCCTCAAAAGTGATGTCATAAATATTTTGACCGACCTTAGTTTCAAAATAACCTTCAGGTACATGGGAGTCTTTAAGGTGATATATTGAAGAACACCCTGACAGGGTGATGAGTAATAACGCGTATAGGCTTTTCAATTTCATAAATGGTCCAGAGTACTTAATCAGAATGCTTGAATAGGTAGCGATTTAGTTCGCTTTTTTAACAAATTTTGCGGTAATCATCATTTCACCTGCGCCATCGACTTTGCAATCGAGCTGGTGATCTTTACCTTCAACGATGCGTTTGATCACGGCCTTGGTTCCGACTTTAAGAACTTGAGAACTCGCTTTAATTTTTAGGTCTTTAATCATGGTGATTTTATCACCTTCATTTAACGGTGTGCCATTTGAATCTTTAACGATAAATACCTCATCGTCAGGTTCAGATGGATTCCACTCATGGGCGCATTCTGGGCAAATGAGCAAACTTTGGTCTTGGTAAACGAATTCAGAACTGCACTTAGGGCAGGGTGGTAATGGCATAATTGCTTTCTTTTAATGAGTCGCACTTGCTAGTTGAATCTGCGGTTTATTTAAGGACAGTTTTATACAGATTAGGATAGTGCTTATATTTTACCTTTAAAAGGCATAACCAACAGTAAAACTCACTGAAAGCCCCAATCCATCTAAATCTTCTAGGCTAGAGGCATCAACTCCGCTACTTTTTTTAATTTTACCAACTGACATAGAGCGTATGCCAATGGAACTATCAAGATTAAAGTTATCCCACATCCATGTTTTACCAAAGGTAAAATTTATACTACTGGCATCAACTTCTAGATAATTCACATCATTTGAAACGTCACCCGTACCGGTTACATAAGAGGTGTGTATATAGATATCTTGAGTTAAGGCTTCAGTAAAATAGTATCGAGCATTGATACCTAAGCCACTTGTTCCTCCCGTCACATCTCCTGAACTAGTTGAAATGGTTTCATACAGTGCGCCCACAGTAATATTCTTACTGATCTTGATTTCAATGGCAGGCCCAAAACCAAAACCCCCACTGTTAGCACCGTATTTCAAATTAATGTTTTTAGTATCATCTTCTGAAAACACAGACTGTGACGCGATTAAAAGAAAGAAAGTGATTAAGATTTTCATTATTGACTCATGTAAGTATTGGTTAGATTATCAAAATTAATAAAACGGGGCTTGAAATTTTGTAGTAGCCTGAGAGTCCACTTTTAAGGTGAGCTCTCGTAGCTTTGTGCAGGGGAAGTTCAGTGCGCTCACCAACTGATTGTTATGCTTGACTTTAATCGGTTTTCTTATTTAACTCAGTAAAGCTATAGCAGCTCATAGGTTCCACTGATTCAGCATCCCACCAAAAAGGAACATATTCATATTCATTGCTTACTTCAATTTTATATTTACAATTATTCAATGTATTCAACCAATAATATTCTGAATATTCTTTTTTAACTGGATATCTAACATTATTTATACAATCTACAACCGTTAAATCAAAAGCTGGAAGTTTGACCAGAATAGCAGGAACAATAGGTAGAAGAGGCGGCCCTACAGCAATAGTATCAACTAAAACTGTTTTTCTAATTTTTATATCTTCACAAGAATTCCCTTGAACTTTTTCTATTGACGTAATTTCTGCCTTTTTAGAAATAAATGAACATCCAGACATTGTAATTAGTACTACTAGTAATAAATACTTCATAATCTTTTAATCTCTATTATATAACCGCTTATTTGCGGCAGTTCTGTAGTGAGGAATGAGCTGAAAAACCGACCAAGCCACGCAGTGGCTGATGTAACATGTACTTGTTAAGCATCGTCTAATTCTGCTTAAAAGCTTTCTTGAGTTTGGCAATACCTTCACCTAATGGAGGTATTTCGATCTTTAATTTTGTTAGTCCAAACTCAAATTTACCACCAGACACAATTAGTGCGGCAGTTAGCGCTATACCAATTCCCATGAATACCACGTCAAAGGGATTACGGCGTGCAATATCATGAAGATATAGCTCTTCTTCCCTAGGAAGGGTTTGAACTGCGATTTTATTAAATTCAGATTTAGTAAGCGATCCTGCATGATGAAGGATTGCTTCAGAAATATGCTCCACACTTAAATCTACTGCAATATCTCCGTCGTCTTCCATTTCGAATTTAGCTTCTTCAAGAGCCAATATGTAGCACACCCTTAAGAGTGTGAAAAACTCAGAAAACTGTTGTATTGGAACAGGCTTTCCATCTGAATTAATAGTTACCTCTACTTTCTTCATTTATAGCTTCCATTCCGATTTAGGTTTAACGCTTACATTTGCGGTGGTTTTGTAGTGAGGCACGAACGGAAAAACCGTCCAAGCCACGCAGTGGCTGATGCAACATGTTCTTGTGTACGCCCAGCATGGGCATGAACTAATGAGGTGAAAGTCCTCTGTAGGAAGGTCACCATCCTTAGC
>OJGH01000153.1_pt1 | contig 23199 bp, 21 predicted proteins | sample 1594641 | NCBI WGS metagenome assembly OJGH01 (sample SAMN05416894, study PRJEB24817) | seawater metagenome | isolation source: Sea water | place: Canada:Atlantic | collected 2013-11 | reverse complement strand
ACGAGATAGGAGTCCGTCTCGTGGGCTCGGAGATGTGTATAAGAGACAGCTTTAGAGGTTCACCTGATGTCACTTTAAGAATTGCAGCCTGGTGACCTGTCGCTATTTTCCATACATGAATATCGTTGATCACAGTGTTCTTTTTGCTTAATGCATCTGAAATCTTATCGAGAGTTGGCTTTTTCACAGACTTATCTAAAAGAACTTCACTGGATTCCTTAACTAAGCCATAAGACCAACGGAAAATGACTATTGCCCCAACAATCCCCATTAATGGGTCCATCCATAATAAGCCAATATATTTTCCTACTAATAAAGCAACAATGGCTAATAAAGAGGTTAGCGTGTCGGCCAGTACGTGAAAGTAGGCTGCTTTCATATTATGGTCGTGATCATGATGGTGGTGGGGTTCTCCATGGTGATGATGATCATCATGTAGGATAAAAACAGAGGCGACATTGACGACTAAACCTATAATCGCAACAACAATTGCTTCATTAAAATGAATTGATTGTGGTTCTATTAATCGTTGAACAGATTCTATTATCATCATCAATGCAACAATTGCTAAGGCAATAGCACTGGCAAAGCCACCTAAAGAGTTTACCTTGCCTGTTCCAAAGCTAAAGTCCTTATTGTTCGCATGCTTTTTAGCGTAAGAGTATGCAAAAATAGCAATGAGAAATGCCGCAGAGTGAGTTCCCATATGCCATCCATCAGCAAGCAGGGCCATAGAGCCTGACCAAGTTCCAGCGGTAATTTCAAGTACCATAATGACGGTTGTTAACCAAAAAACGAGCTTTACTTTGTTTTCATGGAGCTTACTGTCAATACCAAAATTATGAGAATGTTCCCACTGAATACGACTATCGTTTTTCATTAAATATCCTAAAATATTGCTTCATGCTGTTTATGAATAGCATCTATTTACACTTTGAAATATACTATACCCTAGTATACTACTTATCAAGTAAAGGAAATTTATGTCACATACAATCGCAGGGAAAAAAAAGCTCCTCAGTCGTGTTAGACGAATAAAAGGTCAATCACTCGCTTTAGAAACTGCTTTAGAAGGAGAGCCTAATTGTATGGCTGTTTTACAACAGGTAGCTGCGATTAAAGGTGCGGTTAATGGGCTGATGAAGGAAGTATTAGAAGGTCATTTGAGGGAACATTTAGGTGCAGAGGATATGACAAAAGAGGAACGATTAGAGGAGGTAGAAGATGTTATTTCCATTCTTAAAAGCTACTTAAAATAGAACTCTTAATGAAACAAATCGAAAAACCGATTGCCTCTCGGTTTTTTGTGTGGCACTATCCTATTACTTAAAAAATGGCGATTGAAATTTATGTTACTCGGTGAATTAGAAAAACAAGTTTTAGAATATCTATGGAAAAATCAACCTGCTGATGCCAAGCAGGTGCATAGCTATTTTGAAAAAGACCGAGGCGGATCTCTAAATACCATTCAAAGTACGCTAGAACGCTTGTTTAAAAAAGATTTGTTAAGTAGGGTAAAAAACGGCCACGCTTATCAATACTTTCCAAAAGTTGCAAGGCAAGAGCTGATAGGTCAGTTGATTAAAAGTATTACTCATGATTTTGTTACTGAAGATGAAAATAGTGTTGTTGCTGCTTTCTCTTCTATTTCATCAGATCTAGATGAAAAGCAGCTAGATAAATTGGAAGCAATGATTGAACAACAACGTCAAAAAATACAGAAGAATTCTGAAAAATGATTTATGGCCAATGGGCATTAGTATTTAATTTGCTCACGGTGGGGGTTTTAGCCTTTATCGTGGCTAACATATTTGTCTCAATTACTTTTTGGTTAGTCAAAAGTAAGTTGCAACACTATGCGGTATCAACTCGTAAATCATTATTATGGTTATTAGTGCTTGCTCCGTGGCTGATATCTTTATGTGCCACACTCTTTTTTAGTCCACTATTTCAAAACGGTTCAATATTTGTTTGGTTGACAGACCTTGCTCATTGGCACCATCCTGATATTTTCTATTTTATGAGCTGGCATAGTGCTAGTTTACTTATTTTTACCAGTTTTACTCTGTATATTTTTATACGAAAAATAACTCTTCTTTATCGTAATCATCATCAAATTAATTTGTTACGTGTATTAGGGATTGAAAATAGTAAGCAAGTCTATTTCATTGAATCATCTATACCTACAGCATTCACTGGTGGTGTGTTTAGGCCATCATGCTTTATATCTACGAGTCTTGTCGAGCAAACAACTGCTGATGACATAAAAATAATTATTCAGCATGAGTTAGCTCATGTTCATTATTTTGATCCATTAAAGAAATGGCTTTTCTCATTTTTCTCAGCTTATTTCGCTAATAATGTTAAACAGTTATTGATTTCCATGATGTCGCTATCTATGGAGCAAGCCGCTGATTCTTTTTATGCCGAAAATCAGCAACAATCACATAACGTTGCAAGTACCTTAGTAAAGTTTACTAAATTGGCTGCGAGCTACTCTATTCATCCACAATATAATAGTGAATTATTTGTTCATTTCTGTCGTCATTCTATTGAACAAAGAGTGCTTCATTTGCTTAGTGATAAACAGTTCAGACCATTTCCCACGGGAGGTGTTGTGATTGCAATACCCCTCTTAGTTCTAATTTCAACAACGTCTGTAGATAGCCTACATCACGTTATTGAAACGCTTTTTACTCATTAACCGCTAATTAAAATCTTACTCTAAGGTACTGATAATGAATCTTTATTTTAATATATGCTCTTACAAAAAACCGACTGACGGTCGGTTTTTTGTAAGGATTCGTCGGAATGTTTTATTGGTGCTGATGCCATTCATACCAACAATTGCATTTGCCCAAGAAGTTCCTTTGCAAACGGTTGATTTGCGTTCAGCTATTGCACAGACAATAGATATGCATCCTGAGCTAAAATCATTTGCCATTCAAGCCAAGATGTATTCTGGCTATGCTCAACAGGCAGGGGTTCAATCTAGACCACAAATTGGTTTTACCATTGAAGATGCTTTAGGTACAGGTGAGCACAGCGGCTTTAAGAGTGCACAATCAACACTTTCTATTTCTTGGTTATTAGATGGTGGATTGGTACAGAGTAAAATAAAAGCAGCTAAACAATATGGCTCTACAGTCGCTTTAGAGCGTGAAGTTAAAGCTTTGGATTTAGCTGCACAAACGGCACGTTACTTTATACAAGTTCTTGTCAATAATGAGCGATTGAAGTTAGCTCAATTTAGTCTTAAGCAAGCGAATAATTCATTTGAAGCAATAAGTAAACGCGTAAAAGCAGGGAAGTCCTCTTTAGTAGATAAATTAAAGTCTCAGGCTGAGGTAGCTAATCGTGAGTTGATAGTTGAGGATTTAACTCACGAAGTTGATGCAAGTAAGTACCAATTATTTGCACAATGGGGTGAGCAAATTAAAGGAGTAAATCAAAATAATAGGCATAAGAAAAGTATGATAGTGGGTTCATTATTATCTTTACCAAGTGTAACCAATTTTGATTCTTTATTTACGAAACTTAGACAAACACCTTCAGTGAATCTTTTTGCAACAAAACAACGAATTGCCCAGTCTGAGATAGAGCTTGCACGCATTGAAAGCAAACCATTATGGCAATTTTCAGCAGGCTTACGTCGATATGAAACAACTGATGACTTCGGCTTAGTTGCTGGAATTTCAATTCCTTTTGGTGATGGGAATCGAAATGAAGGAAAAATAAAAGCCTTGCGAGCCTCTCAAAGTCAACTAGAAACAGAGTCGTTAGCGTTAGTTCATAAACTCAATACTCAGTTATATGTTCTTATCGAACAATTGAAGCATAGCCAACATGTCATTCATGCGGTATCTGACAATATTATTCCTGTTTTGGAGCAAGCTTTTAAAGAGGCAGAAAAAGCATATAACGTTGGTAAGTATAGCTATACCGAATGGATGAACACCCAGAAAGCCCTACTCAATGCTCAATCTGATTTGATAGCTGCTTATCAAAATGCACATTTAAACAATATTGAAATTGAACGTTTAACCGGAACGTCCATTTTAACCATTAATAAAGACAAGAAAGAGAAATAATCATGAAACCAACATTTCAAATATTAGCCTTAATAAGCACCGTCTGGCTTGTTAGCATAAGTGCAAGCTTCCCAAGCTTTGCGGTTTCAGAGCCGAAGGTAGAAGAAGCCGAACCTGAAAAAGGTCCCAACCGTGGACGAATGTTGCGTGATGGTGATTTTGCCATTGAACTCTCAATCTTTGAAACAGGCGTCCCTCCTGAATTTCGTGTATGGGCATCAACAGACGGAAAAGCAATTGATCCGTCAGAGGTTGACCTTAATGTAAAGTTGACTAGATTGGGTGATGGCATAGACGATATAAATTTTTACCAAGAAGGCGAATATCTTCGAGGTGACATGGTTATCTATGAACCGCACTCATTTATGGTTTCACTCACTGCAAAATATCAGGGTAAAACCTTCAACTGGCAGTATGACAACTTTGAAGGTCGGACAAAAATTGCTGAAGATGTAGCAAAAGCAATGGAAATCTCGACTGAAATTGTTGGTCCATCAACATTTCATGAAACAGTTCAAGTCTATGGCAAGTTAGTTCTACCTGCTGATGCAACGAGTAATGTTTATGCTCGCTTTGACGGGTTAGTTAAAAAAGTTAATGTAAAGCTAGGAGAGTCAGTTAAGAAAGGTCAATTACTACTCACGGTTGAAAGTAATGAAAGTCTTCAGTCGTACAAAGTCTTTTCTGCTCAAAATGGAATTGTTAGTACCGTTAACGTTACCTCAGGCGAACAATCTAAAGGCCGCTCCCTGCTACAAATTACCAATGATGAAACATTAATTGCCCAGTTAGCTGTTTTTCCAAAAGACTTACCAACCGTGCGTCTTGGTGCAAAAACCACGATAACGATTAATGGTGTTGAAGAAAAGCAGGTGAGTACGGTTGAGAGCCGTATTCTAAAAGTCAGAGATGATCAGGCGAAGCTATTTCGTGTAGTCGTTAATAATGCTGATTCTGCGTTGTCAGAAGGAGCATTTGTTAGTGCCGCGATTGAAATTGGTTCATACGATGTACCTATGGCAGTAAAGCGCAGTGGATTACAAAGCTTCCGCGATTTTACTGTTGTATATGCCAAAGTCGGAGATGAATATGAGGTAAGAATGCTTGAGTTAGGTCGAGCTGTAGGTGAAGAAATTGAAGTGCTAAGTGGTATTTCCTTAGGCACTGAATACGTGACTGAAAATAGTTACATCCTCAAAGCTGATGTTGAAAAGTCTGGCGCTTCACACGACCATTAAGGATTGATTATGCTCGAATATTTACTTAGATTTTCTATCCGTAGAAACTCAATCATTATGCTAGCCGTGCTTGCGTTAGCAGGTTTGGGTATTTGGAATTTTACCAAGTTACCTATTGATGCTGTACCTGACATAACTAATGTGCAAGTCATGATCAATACGGAAGCTCCAGGCTATACGCCACTTGAAGTTGAGCAACGGGTTACTTATCCGTTGGAGACTGCGTTAGCTGGCATACCTAACTTAGTGAGTACAAGATCAGTCTCACGTTATGGGCTGTCACAAGTGACAGCAATCTTTAGCGATGACACGGATATTTATTTTGCAAGACAGCTTGTAAATGAACGATTAGTTTCAGCTAAATCTGATTTGCCGACTGGTTTAGAGCCTGAACTTGGCCCAATTGCAACCGGGTTAGGTGAGATATTCATGTTTACTGTTGATGCTGAGCCTGAGGCACTTAATGATAAAGGTGAACGAATCACGGCTACGGACCTAAGAACTGTACATGACTGGATTATTCGCCCTCAGTTAATGCAAGTGCAAGGCGTAGTTGAAGTTAACCCTATTGGTGGTTTTAAGCGTGAAATATTGATCGCTTTTGAGCCTAAAAAATTATTAGCTTTTGGTGTTACTCAACAAGATGTTATCCAAGCAATTGAAAATAATAATGATAATAAAGGTGCTGGTTTTATAGAAAAAAATGGTGCTCAGTGGCTGCTTCGTATTCCAGGGCAAGCAAAAACGATAAGTGATCTATCTACAATCCCTGTTAAAACGACTGACGGTAGCGTGATCCGTATATCTGACGTTGCCAATGTAAAAGAAGGGAAAGAGTTAAGAACAGGTGCAGCGACACAAAACGGTAGAGAAGTGGTGATGAGCACGGTCTTTATGCTCATCGGGGAAAATAGCCAAAAAGTCGCTAAAGCAGTTGGGTTAAGACTTGAAGAAATAAAACGAAGTTTACCGACAGGTATCACTGTTACTGCTGTTTATGATCGAACTAAGTTAGTTGAAAAAACCCTCGATACGGTAAAAACAAATCTGTTAGAAGGCGCATTGCTCGTTATTGTAGTGCTTTTCCTTCTACTCGGTAATATGCGAGCAGCATTACTTACGGCTGCTGTTATTCCTTTTGCCATGTTAATGACTATCACTGGCATGGTACAAACAAGAGTGAGTGCAAACCTAATGAGTTTAGGAGCACTTGATTTTGGCTTGCTCGTTGATGGTGCAATTATTATCGTTGAGAATTGCATGAGACGACTGAGTGCTGCCTCTTCAAATGGGCGTTCAATGGAGTTAAATGAACGTTTATCACTGGTATTTTATGCGACTAGGGAAGTTATTCGTCCAGCACTATTCGGTGTCTTCATAATTACAGCGGTGTATTTACCTATTTTTGCACTTACAGGTGTTGAAGGGAAAATGTTCCATCCTATGGCCATTACTGTCGTGATTGCTTTGTGTTGTGCAATGCTTCTATCTATCACTTTTGTACCTGCTGCAATCGCTATTTTATTTAAAGGCCCAGTGAAAGAAAAAGAAAATATTATCATGAAATCATCACTTGCGGTGTATCGTCCTACGTTAACTTTTGCGCTTAAAATTCGTTGGTTTGTCGTGATGTTAGCTGTTGCACTTGTTGGTTATGCAGGATTTTCCGTAAATAAATTAGGGAGTGAGTTTGTACCTAACTTAGATGAAGGTGATATTGCTATGCATGCCTTACGTATTCCAGGTACATCACTAACACAAGCCGTTGCACTTCAAAAAGTTTTAGAAGAAAAAATTACGCAGATGCCTGAAGTAGAACGTGTATTTGCAAAAATTGGTACAGCAGATGTTGCCACTGATGCTGTTCCTCCAAGTGTTGCTGATAATTTTATTATATTAAAACCACGTAGTGAATGGCCTGAACCTACAAAAGCTAAAGCCCAATTTGTAGAAGAGTTAGCAGCAGTAGTAGAACCCATTCCCGGTAACAGATATGAGTTCCTTCAACCAATACAAATGCGTTTTAATGAGCTACTTGCAGGTGTAAGAGCTGAACTTGCCATTAAAGTATTTGGTGATGACTTTGAAACACTAACGGCATTAGGTAAAAGCATTAACACGGCCATTGCTAACGTTGAAGGAATTGCTGATGTTCAAGTTGAACAAACAACAGGTTTGCCGATGCTTACGATCAATCCTAATCACGAGCAATTAGCAAAATATGGCGTTAGCATTAAAACCCTACAAGATCAGCTTGCTACGGCCTTAGGTGGAACAAGCGCTGGTAAATTTTATGAAGGTGATCGAAGAGCAGACATTGTTGTTCGTCTTCCTGAAAACCTTAGAAGTGATGTTGATTCGTTGGCTCACTTACCCATACAAATACAAGCTGACCAGTATGTACCTTTGCAAGAAGTTGCTGAACTTGAATTAGTAGAAGGGGCAAACCAGGTTAATAGGGAAAATGGTAAACGTAGAGTTGTTGTTACCGCCAATGTTAGGGGAAGAGATTTAGGTTCTTTCGTTAAAGATATTCAAGCTTCAATAGAGAGTTCAGTTGAAGTGCCTTCAGGGTACTGGATTGAATATGGTGGCACTTATCAGAAGCTTCAATCTGCTTCTAAAAGGCTATCAATTGTCGTGCCTATTACACTGATCATGATCATTGGCTTATTATTCTTAGCACTTGGCTCTTTCAAAGATTCAATGATCATCTTTACGGGGGTTCCTTTAGCGTTGACTGGCGGTATTTTCGCTTTATTAATACGGGATATTCCCTTTTCAATTTCGGCAGCCGTTGGCTTTATCGCATTGTCAGGCATAGCAATATTAAATGGTTTAGTTATGGTGTCCTTTATCAGAGAACTTCGACGAGAAGGTGTTGCATTAGATACCGCCATTATTGATGGTGCGCTGACTAGACTTCGACCCGTATTAACTACAGCGCTGGTTGCATCGCTAGGCTTTGTACCAATGGCGCTTAACACAGGAATTGGCTCAGAAGTGCAACGCCCACTTGCTACAGTGGTCATTGGTGGGATTATATCATCAACAATTTTAACGCTATTTGTGCTTCCTGCTTTATATCGTTTATTACATAGCCACAAAGAAATCTTTACTAAAACACCCCACACAAAGGAAACTGTTAATGTTTAATTATTCCCAGCGATACGGCTTAATCAGCCTTATCGCTCTAATTTCCATATTGTTGCCCGTGGGAGCATTTGCTCATGGCGTAGATGAAACAACGCGTGCTTTTTTACAAAGCAATACTGGAGTGCAGATCATTCCATTTTTATATATAGGTGCAAAACATATGGTTACTGGGTATGACCACCTATTGTTCCTCGTCGGTGTGTTGTTCTTTTTATATAAGAGTCGTGATGTCTTGCTCTATGTCAGTATGTTTACCTTAGGGCACAGCCTAACATTACTTTTTGGCGTTATTAATGACATTCAGGTAAATGCTTATTTAATCGATGCCATTATTGGACTTTCTGTTGTCTACAAAGGTTTTGATAACTTAGGCGGCTTTAAGAAAACAATAGGTTTTACGCCTAATCCCAAAACTGCGGTACTGATTTTTGGCTTATTTCATGGTTTTGGTTTAGCTACTAAACTTCAAGAATTTCAATTACCGTCAGACGGATTAATTGCCAATTTAATTGCTTTTAATGTTGGTGTTGAATTGGGGCAGTTCAGTGCATTAGCATTTATTTTATTATTGATAAACTACTGGCGAAAGCACAATAGTTTTAATCGCTTTGCGACCAATACCAACTGCTTATTGATGAGTGCTGGGTTTATGTTGATTGGCTTTCAATTAACAGGCTACTTTATCAGCTAAACGAAATTTTACAGTCAGTTAATTAACGAAAATAAAGAATTAAGAGAAGAGAAAAACATGCAACAAACTAACACTCAAGCAGTAAATACGCAGGAAGTAACATTGACCAATAGTAAATTACTTAAATACACAATATTTAGTTTTGTTTTTGCTGTTATCACATTAATCACAGTGATATTGCCAGCAGAATATAATATTGACCCAACGGGCATGGGTAATAAGCTTGGTTTAACCGTATTTAATAATGCACAAGCAACGACTTCAACTGAGCCATCAACTACCACGAGTAAGGCTACCACTGAAACAATTGAGGTTGTTGTTCCTGCGGGAAGAGGCGTTGAATACAAATTTACGATGGAGCAATATCAAAAGTTGACTTATGAATGGATAACCGATGGCTCTGTTTTGTATTTCGATTTACATGGTGAGCCAAAAGGGGACACCACTGGGTATTTTGAAAGTTATGCCATAGCAACATCAGATGAAATGAAGGGGAGCTTTACCGCACCATTTGAAGGCTCACACGGTTGGTATTGGAAGAACACCTCAGATGCTCCTGTAAAGGTCCAATTAATAGTTAATGGTGAATATGTTGAGCATGGACTCAAATAATCATCTTTTATTATCAGTGTTTATTTAGAAAGTTTAGTGGAGTCATAAATGAAAAATTTAATCGTAATGCTATTTGTCGGTTTAATGTTAAATACAGGAATAGCATTTGCGCATGGTGATCACAAAATGATCAGTGCAAAAGACGCGATACAAGTAGCCATCAAAGTAACGCAGAAACTCACCTTTAAGGATTTGGGCTACAAGGTTGGTAAGTTAGATGAAAGTTGGAAGGCTCTAACTACGGAAGAATTTAAGCTATATGCAGCTCAGGATAATCGCTACAAAGTCAGTGCATTTAATAAAGACAACAATAAAGTAATTTATTTCTTGATGACGATGAGTGGTGAATTGCTACAGGTTAACTCAGAAGCTAAGTTTTGAATTGTAATATAAAAAACATACATGAGCACAGAGAAATTATTTTCAGAGATTATTATGTTTAGACGTTAAGCTTCAATTTATTGGATTGCTATAAACCTCAAAGTATATTTTAAGTCGCTGACTACACTTGGCAGGCATTGATGGTTATGAATTAGTTCACGTAATGAAAACTATCTGTAAACTTTTGAGAGGGAAATATTTTAGAAGCATCAAATATCTATGATAATCGTAGTCTTATGATCGGATATTAAAGACTTTAATAGAATTAATGTTTTCTTGTAAGTGGCTACCAAGTCATTCACTTTTTTAAAATTAATTTGTTGAAAAATAGAGCTTGTTATGCGAGTATGTAATTAATTGAAATATTTTGTTGGTTAGCTGTGAATTCTAATTTCTCTAAAACATTAATGGTACTGCTAGTCTGTTTGACCTTTGTTGGTCAAGCGGTTGCGTCTACTGTTATGTCTTATCATATGATGAGTATGAAGGGAGATAGTGTGCAAGGACAAATGCAAAATATGTCAATGATGGGCCATAGTGACCATTCAATGATGAGTCATTCTTCTGATGACTCAGATGAAGCAAAAGAGGACTGTTGTGTTAAAAGTTGTAGTTGTTTTACTGGAGGTTGCTCAAGTATCGCTACACTAATGAAAGACACAGATGACAGTCTATTTATTGATTTATCATCAAAAATATTATCATATTCAAACTTGGCTCAAAGTCAATCATCATCATCTCTATATAGACCTCCAATACTAAGCTAAATACAGAATAATTGTGCCTAAAATTTGGCTCACTTATATGAAAATTATCTGTATTAGGCTTTTTGATCTCTGCGTTTAAGTATTTTTAAGCAAAATCAAGAATAACCTAATCAATTCAAATATTAATTGATATCCCTTTGGGGGGGTTATGTTTTCCAAAAAATTCACGTTAAAGGCTGTTGCAGCCTTTACTTTAGTCATTGCTATTGCAAGTTGTTCAAAAGAAGAAGTTTCAGTGACTTCATCTAAAACACAAAATGCTAAACCTCATCCTATTCTTTTAGAGGTTTATAAGAGTCCTACATGTGGTTGCTGCAAAAAATGGGTTAGCCATATAAATGAGCAAGGGTTCGAATCAAAAGTTCATAATTATCAAAACTTTACAGCGGTTAAAGAAGAGAAAGGAATAGAGCCTCGATACCGTTCTTGTCATACCGCTATATCAAAAGATGGTTATGCATTTGAAGGGCATGTTCCTGCCAAATTTATTCATAAATTTTTAAAAGAAAAACACTCTGACGATGTTATTGGATTATCTGTTCCTGCAATGCCAGCGGGAACTCCCGGTATGGAAGTAGGTGATAAATTTCAACCTTATAAAGTGTTATTACTTAAGAAAGGGGGCGCTTATGAGGTCTATGCTAGCGTTCAATCTTATGAGGAGCAGTTTTAATGAATAAATTTAAAAATATCAGAAGTTTAAGCGTGAAATACTGTGCGGGTATGTTAGCTCTTACAGTGCTAACTGCAAATTCTGCTGATATTCCTACTATTACTTCTAGTTCAGCCTTAACTTTTGAGAAAGCTATCAAGTCTGCGCAGAAGAATGATCCATGGTTAACGGGAAATGTTCATAAGCAAAATGCTATTGAAGCGATGAGTACAGCCGTAGGCACGTTACCAGATCCGAAAGTATCTATAGGGTTAGCCAATTTACCTACAGATGGCTTTGATTTTGGACAAGAGGGAATGACACAAGCGAAAGTTGGCATATCTCAAATGTTTCCTCGTGGGGATACATTGTTGATTAAACGAGAACAACTCAAGATTGAAAGTGAATCATTCCCGTATCAACGAAAAGATCGAGAGTCCAAAGTAGCTGTTACTGTTGGTAGCCTTTGGTTGGATGCATACAGAGTTCAAGAAAGTATTGCTTTAATTGAAAAAAACAGAACACTTTTTGAACAGTTAGCGGATGTTGCTGAAGCAAGTTATTCGTCTACTTTAGGTAAAACAAGGCAGCAAGATATTGTAAGAGCGCAATTGGAGCTTACAAGATTAGAAGATCGTTTAGATGTCTTAGGACAACAACAAAACCGCTTTGAAGGTATGTTGTCTCAATGGTTAACAGAGTTTTCTATAGAGAAAAGTTCTCAAAGTGAAACTTATGTAGACGATGATTTTAACCTTCATAATATCGTTTTGACTAAGCAATTACCTCAAATTGACCTAGTAAATAGCAATATAGTTCTTACAGATAGCTGGTTACGCCCTAGTGAACTGGCAAAGTATATTGCTAACCACCCTTCACTTGTCGCAGTTGAAAAGAAAATTAAATCAACAAAAACTGGAATTAAATTGGCAAAGCAAAAATACAAACCTGAGTGGGGAGTTAATGCTAGTTATGGTTACCGTGATGATGATCCAATGGGAAATAGTCGAGCGGACTTGTTCTCTGTAGGGGTTACTTTTGACTTGCCGCTTTTTACAGATAATAGACAGGACAAAGAAGTTAAGTCAGCTATTTCAAAAACAGAAGCTATAAAAACTGAAAAATTATTATTGATGAGGAAATTGCTCGCATCATACTCCAGTGCAAAAGGGCGCTTACTTCGATTGAAAGATAGACAGAACTTATACAAAGACAAGCTACTGCCTCAAATCCATGATCAAGCTGAAGCTTCGCTAACAGCCTACACCAATGATGATGGTGACTTTGCCGAAGTAGTTCGCTCACGAATCGCTGTATTAAATGCGGAAATAGATGAGTTAACGCTTAATGTCGAAGAGCAGAAATTATTACTAGAACTTAATTACCTTTTTATAGGCAGCATAGATCCTGTCGTTAGTAACAATAATATGAATTTATCAAATAATAGTGGTTTCACTGTTATTTCGGGAGAAGAATAATGAACAACAATATTAAGCCAATAGTAATTGGCATGGTTATCGGTGGCTTTTTAACATTTGGGGTTTATAGTTTTATGGCCCCGACAAATAGTGGGGAAGCAAGCTCTGTTGTAACGGCTGAAAAGAAGCCGCTTTATTGGGTAGCTCCAATGGACGCGAACTACAAAAGAGATAAGCCAGGGAAGTCACCAATGGGTATGGATTTAGTACCTGTTTACGACGATGGTGGTAAAGGACCTGATGAAGGTCCCGGAACAATTCGTATCTCTCCTGATGTTGTAAATAACCTCGGTGTAAGAACAGCAATAGTTAGTTATAAATCATTGCACACTGAAATAAATACAGTCGGTTATGTTGCTTATGATGAAGATAAGTTAGTTCATATCCATCCACGAGTACAAGGATGGATTGAAAAGCTATATGTTAAGGCTATTGGAGATCCTGTTAAGAAGGGGCAACCCCTTTATGAAATTTATTCCCCAGAATTAGTTAATGCCCAAGAAGAATTATTATTGGCATTAGATCGTAAAAATAGCCGATTAATTAGTGCTGCTGAAAATCGATTGTCAGCATTACAACTTCCAAAATCATCAATAGTAAAACTTAAGAAAACAAAGAAAGTACAGCAAACAATTACTTTTTATTCTCCACAAAATGGCGTGGTGGAAAATTTAAAAATACGTGAAGGATTTTTTGTTAAGCCTGGCTCTACTTTAATGTCAATTGGTGATTTATCGGAAGTGTGGGTTGAAGCTGAAGTCTTTGAACGCCAAGCGGGTCAAGTCAAAACAGGCACCCCAGTAACCATGACTCTTGATTACTTACCAGGAAAAACATGGCAAGGAAAAGTTGATTATATTTACCCAACACTAGATGCAAAAACTCGTACTGTGAAAGTACGTCTTCGTTTTAAAAATGAAGAAGGCGAATTCAAACCAAATATGTTTGCTCAAATTGCGATTCACACAACAGGTGACGAACAAGCTTTATTAATCCCTAAAGAAGCACTTATTAGAACAGGAAACCAAGATAGAGTTGTTCTCGCCTTAGGTGAGGGGAGTTTTAAATCGGTTGCAGTATCTGTAGGTCGATACGATAGCGAAAGTGTTGAGATACTTGAAGGGGTGCGTGATGGGGAAAAAGTTGTTAGTTCTGCACAGTTCTTATTAGATTCAGAATCGAGTAAGTCTTCAGACTTCAAGCGAATGAATAGCGATGTTGATGAAGCGGATGCTTCAATGCCTTCTTCTGTTTGGGTTCAAGCTAGTATCGAGAGCATGATGGCAGATCATAAAATGTTAACTTTAGCTCATGAGGCGATACCTGAATGGGAATGGCCAGAAATGACGATGGATTTCATCGCATCGGACAGTGTCGATTTCTCATTACTTAGTGAAGGGATGAGTTTACATGTTGAAGTGACAAAAGAAGATAATGGTGATTATAAAATTAGCAACATCCATGTTCCTGACGACATGAGTGAAAGTGATACAAGCCAAGTAACTGAAGAAGTGGCAGATGACTCGTCAGCGACAGTTACTGGAACAATTAACTCGTTAATGATCGATCATGGAATGGTGAACATTAGCCGAACTGCTATTGAAAAATGGGGACGACCTGCGGCTACTTTAGATTTCATTACAGGGCACAATGTTAGCCTTGAAGGACTTTCTGAGGGGATGGAAGTTAAGTTTACTTTTGAAGTGCGTGGTGAACATTTTGTAATTTTTGAAATTGCCCCACTAGGGCAAGGTGATGAACAGGGTGAAACTTCTAGATTAGAAGCACCTGTTGTTGATCATTCAAACCACTAATATAGGAGTTAGATTATTATGATTGCTTCTATAATACGTTGGTCCGTTGGTAATCGATTTTTTGTATTACTCGCTACCTTTTTACTCGTAGGCATTGGTTTATATTCTGTTAATAAAACGCCTATTGATGCACTGCCTGATTTATCTGATGTGCAAGTAATTATTAAAACAAGTTACCCTGGTCAAGCCCCACAAGTTGTTGAAGACCAGGTTACCTATCCGATGACTACTGCCATGCTGTCAGTTCCTGGCGCAGTGACTGTTCGAGGTTATTCTTTTTTTGGTGACTCTTACGTGTATGTCATCTTTGATGAAGATACAGATTTGTATTGGGCGCGTTCGCGAGTACTTGAATATTTAAGTCAAGTAGCCCCTAGCTTACCCAGCAATGCACGACCGCAATTAGGACCTGATGCTACAGGCGTAGGTTGGGTATATTTATACGCCTTAGTTGATAAAACGGGTCAACAAGACTTAAGTCAATTGCGCAGTTTACAAGATTGGTTTTTAAAATATGAATTGCAAACTGTCCCTGGCGTATCAGAAGTTACTGCACTTGGCGGTATGGTTAAGCAATACCAAGTAAGAATTAATCCTGAAAAATTAAGAGCATTTGGGATCCCTCTTTCACATATTCAAATGGCTATTAAGCAAGGTAACCAAGAGATCGGGGCATCTGTTGTTGAAATGGCAGAAGCCGAGTACATGGTTAGAGCAACTGGTTATCTCAAAAGTGTTGAAGATTTAGAGAATATACCTTTAGGAGTAAATGAAAATGGCACACCTCTATTACTAAAAGATGTTGCAGATATTGGGACTGGCCCACAAATGCGTCGAGGTATCGCTGAGCTTAACGGTGAAGGAGAAACTGTTGGTGGTATCGTCGTTATGCGCTTTGGAGAAAATGCTCAGCAAGTCATTAATGGTGTTAAAGAAAAGCTAGAGCAATTGAAGAAAGGCTTACCTGAAGGGGTTGAAATTGTTCCTGTTTATGATCGCTCTGCATTAATAGAAAGGGCTGTTGATAACTTAGCTTATAAGCTATTAGAAGAATTTGGCGTTGTGGCGCTAGTTTGTATCATTTTCTTATTTCATGTCCGCTCGTCACTAGTCGCCATTGTGAGTTTACCTGTAGGGATATTGACGGCATTTATCGTTATGCATATGCAAGGTCTTAATGCGAATATTATGTCGCTAGGAGGGATTGCAATTGCGATTGGTGCCATGATCGACGGTGCTATTGTAATGATAGAAAATATGCACAAGCACATGGAAAAAACACCGTTAACTAATGAAAACCGCTGGAAAATAGTAGTGGAGTCGGCCAGTGAAGTTGGTCCTGCTCTATTCTTTAGCTTGTTAATTATTACGGTGAGTTTTGTTCCTGTTTTTACCTTGGAAGCTCAAGAGGGGCGAATGTTTGCTCCGCTTGCCTTTACTAAAACGTATGCGATGGCAGCATCAGCGGCATTAGCGATTACATTAGTCCCTGTACTGATGGGGTATTTTATAAGGGGTAAGGTTTTACCTGAGCATAAAAACCCGGTGAATCGCTTTTTAACCTTTATCTATATGCCTGCTCTAAAAACGGTATTACGTTTTCCAAAGACAACTTTAGTAGCAGCATTGGCAGTTCTTGCTATTGGTATATATCCACTTGACAAGATTGGTAGTGAATTTATCCCTCCACTTGATGAAGGTGACTTAATGTATATGCCTACAACTTATCCTGGTATTTCGATAGGGCAAGCACGTCAACTGTTACAACAAACGGATAAGCTGATTAAAACAGTTCCAGAAGTTAAAACTGTGTTTGGTAAAGTAGGTAGAGCGGAAACTGCTACTGATCCAGCGCCTTTAACAATGATTGAAACTTTTATTCAATTAAAGCCTCGTTCAGAGTGGCGAGAAGGTGTTACTACTGAGAGTTTGAAAAAAGAGCTAGATGGTTTAGTTAAGCTCCCTGGGGTAACTAATGCGTGGGTGATGCCAATAAAAACACGTATTGATATGTTAGCTACGGGTATTAAGACACCTGTTGGTATTAAAGTCGCAGGACCTGACTTATCGGTAATTCAGGACATCGGTAAACAATTAGAAGTTATTTTGAAAGATGTACCTGGAACAGCATCAGTATATTCAGAGCGTGTAGCTGGTGGGCGTTACGTTAAAGTTGATATACAACGCGCTAAAGCAGCCCGTTATGGTTTAAATATTAGCGAAATTCAGCAGGTTGTTGCTACGGCCATTGGTGGTATGAATGTCACCAAAACTGTTGAAGGCTTAGAGCGCTATCCAGTGAGTTTACGTTACCCACAAGACTATCGTGATTCGCCTGAAACATTATCTTTGCTACCAATAGTGACACCAAATGGGCAAAGGATCTCATTAGGCGATGTTGCGAATGTGCTCGTTGAAGACGGCCCTCCGGGAATAAAGTCAGAAAATGCAAGATTAAATGGTTGGGCATTTGTAGACATTGAAGGTGTGGATGTTGGTAGTTACGTTGTTGATGCACAAAAGGTTGTTGAAGATAAGCTAAAACTTCCTGCTGGCTACTCAATTGCGTGGGCTGGTCAATATGAGTATATGCAACGTGCCAAAGCTAAATTGACTTATGTAGTGCCGTTAACCTTGTTCATTATTATTATTCTACTTTATCTGAACTTCAGAAATGTTATTGAAGTGGCAATGATCATGGGAACTCTACCTTTGGCTATGGTGGGTAGTATTTGGTTGATGTATATCCAAGGCTACAACTTCTCTGTCGCTGTAGGTGTTGGTTTTATCGCGCTAGCGGGGGTTGCTGTTGAGATAGGTGTGATTATGTTGGTTTATTTGAATCAGGCTTATCACGAAATGATTAATGATCATCAGTCAAAGGATATTTCAACAACGAAGGCTGATGTGCTTCAAGCGGTGTTACATGGTGCAGGCTTACGTGTACGTCCTGTCATGATGACCGCAGCAGCTATAATCGTTGGCTTATTGCCAATATTATATGGCACAGGTACTGGTTCTGAAGTGATGAGTCGTATTGCAGCACCTATGGTTGGTGGAATGCTAAGTGCGGTGATTTTAACTTTACTTGTTCTACCTGCATTATTTTATTTGTGGCGTTCGTCATCGATTAAAAATGTTTCGAGCAAGGCATAGAGCATGAAAACGTTGAAGGTTAGCCGGAAACTTCATCGGTGGTTGATGTTGTTTTTAGGCTTGCAGTTTTTGATTTGGTCGATATCAGGTGCCTATATGGTTATTTTTGATATTGACTATATTCATGGTGATAGTTTGGCGGTTAATCACCAAGCTAAAGTTAATGTGGATGAAATTACTTACCCATTATCTGCATTAGCTAAGCAATATCCTGACGCAAAAAACATTGCCGTAGAAGTTTTTATAGACCAAGCCGTTTATCGTTTTACAGAGCATGACGAAAAATATGTTGTAAATGCTAGTAATGGGGAGAAGATTTCTCCCTTAAACAAAGTCGTAGCTATTAGCGCTGCAAAACACTATTATAGTGGTGATGGTGCGGTCCTTGAGTCTGAATTGATTACAGAAAATCCACCGTTTGAATTAAGCCGTCGAGCATTACCTGCTTGGCGGGTTAACTTTGATGATTTTGGCAGTCCGTCGATATATGTTTCAGCTCAAACAGGAAAGCTTGTCAGTAAGCGACATGAATTTTGGCGAATCTTTGATTTGATGTTTAGTTTGCATGTCATGGATTACGAAGAAGAAGATCCAAGTAATAAACTACTTTTTTGGTTCACACTTTTTTCTATTTTTGCGGCAATTACTGGTGGTGTATTGAGTTACTTTGTTATTTTCAAAAACAGAGCAAAAAATACATTAGATAAAAGTATGGGAGTAGCTAGATAATGTTGTTCCTTAAAAAGCTACATAAGTGGCTATCCTTGTTGGTTGGCCTACAACTACTAGTATGGTTAGGAACAGGCTTATATTTTAATTTGATGGATCATCAAAAGGCTTCAGGAAATCAATATAAACAAACTCCCGTTGTTGCCCAAGTTGATATTAATAGGTTAGTTGAACCACAGCTTGTCTTATCTCAATCAAAACAAGTCGTATCGTTAAAACAAATATCACTATTAGAGCACCCTTACTATTTGTTAACTCATAATAAAGGTTTATATAGCCATTTTGACAATGACTACTCTTTGGTTGATGCGTACACCGCTGAGCCAGTCGTTATTGATGAAACTATGGTTAGAAAACTGGCCCAATCTTCCTACAATGGTAAAGGTGTGATTAAAAATGCAGTTAAATTATCACCTCCATATGAAGATATACCTCGTGAGCAAAATGAAGTGTGGCAAGTTAACTATGCTGATTATATTCAAACTAGCGTTTATATTGATGCTGGTTCTGGTCGAATAATTAAACATAGTAATGATGATAAACGGTTTGTTGATATTTTCTTTATGCTTCACTTTATGGATTATGGCACTGAAGGAAGCTTCAATAATGTTCAAATCATTTTATTTTCTCTTTTCACGCTTTTCTTTTCCTTAACTGGCTTCATTTGGACTATTGAGCTGCTCTTTAATGGTCAATACAAAATTCGTTTTGGCAGAAAAAGTCGAACTTTGGCGTTATTTGATAAAGATCTGGAGCCTATCGGGGAATTCGATTTAGCTACTAATACCAACTTACTTGACGGTTTAATTGATCATGATATTGCTTTGTCATCAACCTGTGGCGGTGGCGGTACTTGTGGCCAATGTAAAGTACGTCTTGATAGCAGTGTTAAAGTCACTTCAGCAGAGCATGTACTTTTAACAAAGGAACAATTGCAACAAGGTTACAGATTGGCTTGTCAACATGATGCAACAGAAACTAAGAGGTTAACATTAATTGATGTTACTAAAGCCAAAAAATACCTTCTTGAATTAACGCATAGTGAGTTTATTAGTCCCTATATAAAAGAGTTGCGTTTTAAAGTGCTTGGTGGTGAGAAATTAAAATTCAAAGCAGGTGCTCATCTTCGTTTCTATATACCACCAGCTAAAGGAATATCTATACCAGCGCGTCTTCCTGACGCTTTCAAATACCATTGGCGTGATATTGAGTATTTAGAGTATGAGCATCAAGCTTGTAGTCGAAGCTATTCTCTAGCTAATGGTGATGGGCAGATTGAAGCTGGTACTAACGAGTTAAAGTTTACCGTCAAAATTCAAAATGCTCCAAATAAAAGTATATATCCCGGTGTAGGTTCTAGCTACATATGCAATTTGGGGCTAGGGCAAACAATAGAAGCGGCTGGTCCATTTGAAGATTTTCACGCTAAACCTTCAAGTAATAAAACAATGATGCTTATCGGAGCAGGCTCTGGAATGGCACCATTGAAATCATTGATTGAAGAGCAATTGTGCTTCTACCAAAAAGAAAGAAAGGAAACTAGAGGTATCTATTTTTTCTATGGTGCTAGAACTGAGGAGGACTTGTTATATAAAGATGAGCTTTACAGGCTTTCTAGAAAATATCCAAATTTTTTTTACTACCCTGTTTTGTCTAGGCCGCATAAGAACTGGTCAGGAGCAAAGGGGTATGTTCAAGATTTACTCACATCAAATATTAACAAGATTTGTCAAATTGATGGTGTTGAATTTTATCTATGCGGCCCACCGAATATGATGTCGGCAACGATAAATCTTTTGAAAACTAAGAATGTTGATGCAACTAATATTGCATTCGATGAATTTATATAAATTAACCTTAATCACTAACGTAGGAGAGAACCATGAAAACTAACTTTATTAAAACTGTAGGCAAAATCGCTTTGATATTAGTACCAGCAATTACTTTATCAATGAATGCATCCGCTCATGATCCGAAAATGCATGCAAAAAAAGCAGAAAAAGCTGATTGTAGCAAAATGGATCATAGCAAGATGGATATGAAAGACCCTGTTGCAGTTGCAATGATGAAAAAGTGTATGAAGCAATCAAAATCTTCAATGGAGAAAATGGATCACAGCAAAATGAAAGAAATGGATCACAGTAAAATGAAAGAAATGGATCACAGTAAAATGAAAGGAATGGATCACAGTAAAATGGAAAAAAAGAAAAATAAAAAGGCTAATAGTGATGATCACCAGAACCATTAATTAAATATTAAAAGTCACTTAATTGAAGCTCGTATTAAGTGACTTTTAAAGTAAGGAATTGTTATGAAAGCTCTTAAAATTCTATTGATATTATTGCTATTGGGAGGAGCTAGTGCAGCCACTGTCATGTATTCAGGGATAGTGAATGTAGCCGCAGATGAACCTCACAGTGATATTGTTTATTGGCTTCTTGAAGAAACTAGGGAGGCATCCATAAAGAAATCGGCTCAACATATCAAAGTACCTGATTTGGAAAGTCCTGAGTTGTTGTTAATGGGAGGAGCAGATTATGAATATATGTGCTCAAGCTGTCATCTAAAACCTGGATTAGAAGAAAGTGATATGAGCATTGGGCTGTATCCTCAACCACCTAATTTAAGTATTTCGCATGAAACTCATCAACACGGTACTGATGAAGAGCTTGCAAGGAAGAATTTTTGGGTGATTAAACATGGCATAAAAGCTTCAGGGATGCCAGCTTGGGGGAAAACTCACAGTGATGAAAGAATATGGGCCATGGTTGCTTTTATTAAGCGGTTACCGACTTTAACGCCTGAGCAATATCAAGTACTAACAGCCATAGACTAATGAGGAAAGACAGAAACAAAATGAAAAATATTTCGATAATGCTAACCACAGTTTCGTTAATGTTCTTAACCATGAGCAATGTTGTAATCGCTCATGCAAGCGAAAAAAATAATACAAGTAAACGTGGTGAATTGACCGTATTAACAAGTGATGCAGGTAAAGTCGTTATGCAATTTCACCAAGCCATACAGGGTGGCGATAAGAGCAAAGCACGCGGCTTTTTAGCTGATGATGTCATTATATATGAGGGCGGTAGAGTAGAGCGCTCAGCCGATGATTATGCAAATCATCATATGCTGGCTGACATGAAATATTTGGCTCAACTTAAAGTAGAAATACTTGAACATGAAGTCAGGGAGATGGGGGAAATAGCTTACTCAATATCCAAAACAAAGTTAACCGGAGAGTTTCAAGGAAAAGACGTGAAAAGTGAAGGCATGGAAAGTATGGTGCTTTTGAAAAAAGATGGGAAATGGAAAATAGCGCATATCCATTGGTCACACTAGCTTAAAAAAATAATAATAAAGGATAAAAAATGATCAAATATATTGCAGCAGCTATTTTAGTTATCACAAGTTTTGTTAGCTTTGCTCATGGGGGAGGAAAACATATAAACAAAGATAAACAGGCAATAATCGATATCATTTCGAGTATTAAGTATGGTTGGGAAAATGGAGACGGAGCACCATTTAGAAAGAACTTTCTTGATTATAAAGGTGCTCGATATATAGAAGGTGGCGGGCAAAATGCAGGATTGAACTCATTAGTTGAACATCATGTTGAACCTGAAAAGGATGCTTTGGAATACTTAAAATTGAGTTTTAGTGAAATAGAAGTTAACTTTGAGGGCGATGATAAATCTTTTGCGTGGGCAATTGCTGACACACGTATAAAGGGCAAAGTGAATAAAAGTGGCAAAACATTCGACAAAAAAGGATTTCAAACATTCTTATTTCGCAAAGTAAATGGTAACTGGAAGGTTGTGCATACCCACTCGTCTAGTAGAGATAATAAGTGATAATTGTTTAAAACTACACGGCATGATGACTGGTTAGTTTAAGCCTTTAAATGAATGGAATAGGACTTTTAAGTGAAAAAAACAGAGAAGAAAAAGTACTCAGGTTTTTACGAGTTTAACGTCACTTTAGGTCCTATTGATAATTATCACACCGTTTTTTTTTGAGTTGAGGTTCGGATTATGAGAATAGTTTACTTTGGCAATAATATGTTTTCTTCGTGCTTAAAATATTTAATTAAGGACGGCTTTGAAATTGAAAGAGTTTACATTAACTCGCCCGATTTTACGTCTTCGGCTATATCAAAATTGTGCGAAACACATCAAATTCCCTTATTCAAAAATAAGCCTATGAGTGAAGAGCTTGAACATTTGATTTCTATGGGTGTAGAAATGTTCATAGTAGCTGAGTATCTGCATATATTACCTGAAACAGGTGTTAAGTATGCGATTAACATACACCCATCAAGGTTGCCAAAAGGCAGGGGGCCAACTCCATTACCGTACTTATTAAAGTATCCAGAACATTCAGGCGCTGTCTCTTATACACATCTGACGCTGCCGACGACTCCTTACGTGTAGA
>OJGH01000147.1_pt1 | contig 24029 bp, 20 predicted proteins | sample 1594641 | NCBI WGS metagenome assembly OJGH01 (sample SAMN05416894, study PRJEB24817) | seawater metagenome | isolation source: Sea water | place: Canada:Atlantic | collected 2013-11 | reverse complement strand
TCGTCGGCAGCGTCAGATGTGTATAAGAGACAGGTCTAGTTGAAAATAACTACCGTCGAGTTAGCGATCAAGTTGCGTCACTTGCTGTAAAAGCAACAACCGATGGTGTTGTACAAAAGGTGTCTTTGGTATTGGGGGAGCAAGCTCAAATGGGCAGTAGCGCTGCACTTATTGCCGATCAACAATCTTTATTTGCTGAGCTACAAGTACAAGAAATTAAAGTCAATGACATTTCAATCGGGCAAACCGTTGTTGTCGATACACGTACTTCAAAAATTACAGGCAATGTTATACGCATTGACCCTGCAGTAACCGCAGGTATGGTTCAGGTAGATGTGAAGCTAACAAGTGCTTTACCTAATGAGGCTCGCCCTGACCTAACAATTGATGCATTAATTGAAATCAGTAATATCGACAGTGCCCTTTATGTAAAGCGGCCTGCATTTGCCCCTAGGCACAGCCAAGCTGCGCTATATCGTTTAACTAAGGATGATAAATTTGCACAAAAACAACAAGTAGCTCTAGGGCAAAGCTCTGTTAACCAAATTCAAATATTGTCAGGTCTTGCTGTTGGAGATGAAGTCATTATTTCTGATACCTCTGACTGGCAAGAACACAACGAAATTATGATCAATTAATGTATTTATAAATACCTATCATCATTAACAAATTTATTGGAGAGTTGCATGACTGCACTTATCGAACTGAAAAATATCACAAAAACATTTTTAACTGAAGAAATCGAAACACGTGCCATTAATACAATTAATATTACAATTAACAAAGGTGAATATTTATCGTTAAGTGGACAATCTGGCTGCGGTAAATCGACTCTGCTGGCTTTGTTAGGTTTATTAGATTCGCCAACATCGGGTACTTACCATATTAATAGTATTGATGTTTCTTCTTTATCACGAGATGAACGTGCAAAAATAAGAAGCAAAGAAATTGGTTTTGTTTTTCAGTCTTTTAATCTTATTTCAGACTTAACTATTTTTGAAAATGTGATGTTGCCACTCACCTACCAGTCAGGCCTAGACACTAAAGTGATTAACGACAAAGTAAACGACGTACTAGAAAAAGTAGAGATGTTGCATCGCAGAGACCATTACCCGTCACAATTATCAGGCGGACAGCAACAAAGAGTCGCGGTTGCTCGTGCGTTAGTTAATGACCCGGCTATCATCCTAGCAGATGAGCCTACGGGTAACTTAGACTCTAAAAACGCCCAAGCCGTATTAGCACTATTTGACAAACTCCATCAAGGCGGTGCGACTATTTGTATGGTTACTCATGATCCTGTATCAGCAAAAAGAGCAAGTAGGTGTTTAGAAATGTTTGATGGTTGCTTAATTGCGGATAACGTCAATATCCCTTCTATATATAGCACTCCATCTGATACAGCTATCAAATTAGCAGCAAGTTAGGAGATTAATATGTCAGTATTAATAGATATAAAATATTCATTAAGATTATTGTTTAAAGCACCTAAATTTACTGCAATGACATTGTCAGTACTCGTAGGTGGTTTATCGATAAGTTTATTTACATTTTCATTTTTGTATTCCACACTTTATAAATCGCTACCTTTACCCGAGGGCGAAACAGCATTAGCGTTTTCAACTGAAACGATAGGTATTACTGGTAATCTCGATCGCAATCAAAACTTTATATCCGCATATCAATTCACAAAAATGGCAAAAAGTCAGGAAAGCCTAGCTGAATTTGGTCTGTACACCTCAAGAGACGTTAGATTAACTTTAGATGAGGCAGGAAAAAACATCCCTGCAAGTTATGTCGACAGTGGTTTTTTCCCTTTTAGCCGAACGCAACCCTTGATGGGCCGTACAATTCAACAGCATGATATGGACGCAGGTGCTACAGCAGTAGCCGTTATAAGTCATGACATGTGGCAGAACGAATTTTCAGCAAGGGATAATATTCTCACAACGCCAATCAGCCTAAATGGCGTACTAACAAACGTTATAGGTGTTATGCCACAAGGTTACCACTTTCCAGATGTCGCTAAAATATGGCTTCCTATTGCTGAATCATCACTTGAAGCTCAACAAAACAGTTCGCTTTATTTTTCAGCATACGCTCGACTAAACAGTGATGTATCACATGAACAAGCAACAACGAAGTTAAGTAATGCACTTGACCAACTTTACCAACAATCTGTAGCGCTATACGATCAACCAATCGCAAGCAAAGTTGTACATTTGCGCACTTTCCCTATGGACAGGTTAAATGGTGTAGGAAATACTATTTTTATCTTTTTAAATGTTGTTGCTTGGTCAATATTGATACTTGGCTGTATTAACGTCGGTAACTTGCTACTCGCTCGCTCGATAGAGCGTCAAAAAGAAACAGCCATTCGTGCCGCTCTTGGCGCATCAAGTAAACGTTTAATCAGTCAACTGATGTGGGAAGGAATTATTATTACCACAGTTGGTGCGGTGCTTTCTGTATTGTTAGTCGGCGCAGCATTAGATTTTACCGATGTTATTCTTCATTCGTGGATGCCAAATGGCATGGTGTTTTGGTGGCATTGGGAAATGGACATTGAAACATTAGGCATGGCATTAGCGGTAACATTAGTCACTATTTTTCTCGCTGTTTTTATACCTGCATGGCGCTCAGCCCATCAAGACATTAACACCACATTAAGAGATGGTACGCGAGGTGCACAAAGTAAAAAGTCAGGTAAATTATCTCGACTACTCGTTACTATTCAAGTATTTCTCGTCGCAACATTAATGCTACTCGGTTCACTTTCTGGTTATATATCGCAAAAATTTATTAATCTAGAAATTGGTGACGACTACACTAACGTCATGAGGGCGACCATCACGCTGCCAACAAATAAATATAAAGAAGAGCAAGAACAAACATTATTATATCAATCACTTATTGAACGTATTAAAAATAACCCTAGCGTGGTTGATGCTCATGCAAGTAACTATGCAGGTTATCTTTCGTTAACGCTCTCTGAACTTGATGATAATATTGAAAAACCGAGTGTTGATACTTTTAGTGTCATTGGTGATACTGAATTTACTGGTATTACACTTGTGGATGGACGGCATTTTACTCACCTAGACAAAATAGGCCGAAGAAATGTAGTGTTGATCAGTCAGTCTATGGCGAATAGATATTGGCCAGGACAGTCTGTACTTGAGAAAACACTTGAGTTAGAGATGAACCAGAAACAAGAATCATTTTTTGTCGTCGGAGTGGTCACCAATAGAATGAATCCACGTTCCATTTTTGGACAATTAGATACCCAAGATGAAATATATATTTCGGGCTTACAGTTCATTGAACGCCAGCAAAATATCTATTACAAAACCATGGCTTCAGGTGTTAATGCGGAAGAAATATTCTATCAAGGATTATTCGAAACTGACCGTAATATAGAGTTAGAACGGGCGGTGCAAAGAGCTGATAGTAACCGAAATGTTATGCGAGACTCTATGCGTTTAGCGTCAAAGGTGACTTTTGGTACCGCTTTCTTTGCACTAGTGCTCGCACTAGTTGGTATTTATGGATTATCAGCAAATTCAGTTGCCTTGCGCACTCATGAAATTGGTATCCGTCGTGCTGTGGGTGCAACAGACAAAAAAATAGTTCTCATGTTCATTAAACAAGGTATTAAACAATTAGCCATCGGCTTAGGCAGCGCACTTGTAGTTTTTACATTAATATCACTTGTTTTTCATGATTTTACATCGGGTATATTACCCACGTATCTTTACTTTGCATTAGCACTAGGTGTAACTGTTGGTCTGTCGTGCATTGTTATGTTGGCTATTTACGCGCCAACAAGAAAAGCGGTTGTCATGGAACCTAGCGCTGCGCTGCGATATGAGTAATTAAGATTGAAAGAGGGCAAACCTCCAGCGGGGAGTTTGCCCGATTAGCTTCAAAGATTAATACAAGTTATTGACGAATTTATTTATCTTATGCGTTTACATGATATATTTTACTAACAAAATATATAGTTGACCAACCAACAGGCTTAACGATTTGTGATTAAAAGTAAAATCCTCATTGCCGATGACGATATAAACATCATTGCTAGTTTAAAATATATCTTGTCAGAAGAGAATTTTGATATTTTGGCAATGACAACACCACAAGCAGTATTAGAGAATTTAAAAACAACTACCGTTGATCTCGTTCTACTCGACATGAACTTTCAGCAAGACACAACATCAGGCGCAGAAGGTTTACAGCTTGTTGATGCCATTAAAAAGTTTGACGATAGTATTCCCATTATTGTGATGACGGGTTGGGCAACTGTAGATATTGCCGTTGACGCAATGCGTGCTGGTGCTAAAGATTTTATTCAAAAGCCGTGGAATAATGAACGCATCATCAGTGCAATTAAAACTCAAATAAAACTGGCGAAAACCGACCGACATGTCCAGCGTTTAAGCCAAGAAAATAAATTACTTAGCGCACAAAAATTTCCACAATCTAAAAATCAAATTATCGCGCATTCATCTGCGATGAAAACATTATTGTCATCATTAGAAGAACTAGCTAAAAGTGATATGAGTATTCTGCTCACGGGTGATAATGGCACAGGAAAAAGCATGTTAGCTTCTTATGTGCATCAACGTTCATCACGAGCTGACAATTCTTTTATTCCTGTCAATATGGGCGCCATTCCTGAAAGTTTATTTGAAAGTGAAATGTTTGGCCATTTAAAAGGGGCATTCACAGATGCTAAAGAAAACAGGATAGGTCGTTTTGAAATGGCAGAGCAGGGGACTTTATTTCTAGATGAACTTGCTAATATCCCCATAGCTCAGCAAGCTAAGTTATTACGCGTTTTAGAAGAGAAAAGATTTGAAGTTGTAGGAAGCAGTAAATCGCTCATGGCTGATGTACGAATTATTTCTGCAACTAACTGTGATTTGGCAAAAGCGATTAGTGAGCAACGATTTAGACAAGATTTATTTTACCGTTTAAACACTATTCAATTACGTGTACCGTCTTTGCATGAACGTATTGACGATATTGAACCCTTGGCGAATCATTTCTTACAAACGTTTAGTGTGAAATATAATATTGTTTCGCCTGAGTTATCACTTGAGGCAATTAATAAATTACAACAATATAGTTGGCCAGGTAATATTCGCGAGTTAAGCCACCTTATGGAAAAATTACTTTTTACCTGTAAAAAACCAATAATAAGCGCCCGTGATTTATTACTCGAAAATATCTATCAATCTGCGGGTGATACTGAGGAAAATAGTGGTGATATGTTAAGCAATAACTCGTCATTATCCTTAGATGAGATAGAAAAACTCTCGCTGATTAATCGTTTAAAACATCACAAAGGTAATGCCACGGAAACAGCAAAATCTTTAGGTTTAAGCCGCAGTGGCTTTTATCGTCGCATGAGTAAATACGGCCTTGACTAAATCACAACGAAAACAAAAAAACGATCACAGTTTATTGGCTTTGTTTTTATGCTTACCTTGTTTAGTTATTACCTCAGTCGCACTTTTTATAGCGAATGTTTCAGCATATTTGATTGCTTTTATTGTTATTGTTTTATCGCTGATAGCCGTGTTTATTGTTGTTATTTCTCAACAAAGATCTCAACAACAAATTAGAACATTGTCTAACATTCTAGAATCTATGATTGATGGAGATTATAGTTTACGTGGGCGAGAGCAAAACAATAAGGCTTTTCAAGAATTATTAACGTTAGTGAATAATTTGGCCGATACATTGGCATTAAGTAAAATCGAAGCAAAAGAAAGCCGACAATTGCTTGAGCGCATAATGCAGCAAATGGATGCAATGGTTTTGGCAGTCGATGAGCAAGGCCGAATTGTAATGGCAAATGATTCTGCACAGAAGTTATTGCAGATTGATATGTCTGTGCAAGCTCATGTGCTGTTCATTAACTTACCGATAGGGAAGATTATCACTGAATCAGACAGTGGTATTATTGATTTTGAGCAACCACAACTTAGAGGTGAACACTTTCTCTTTAAAGAATGTTTCTTGAGTGAAGGCAAGCAGCATCAACTCTTTTTAATCACCTCAGCACAACGATTACTATTAGAAAAAGAGCGAAAGTCTTGGCAAAGTTTACTGCGCGTACTAAGCCATGAAATGAATAACTCGTTAACCCCTATTTCCAGCATTAGCCAATCAATGAGAAGTAAATTAAAAGATGAAAGTAAAACCTTAAACCGAGATTCATTACTAACGGGTATAGATATTATTAATGAACGAGCCAGTTCTCTTAGTTCATTTATTGCAAGCTATAGTCAACTTTCTCATTTACCCGAACCTAATAAAAGTGTTTTTGTTTTACAGGGCTTCATAAATAATTGTGTCGCACTCTTTAGTGACTGCAGTATTGTATTTCCGGATAAATACATTGAATTGGACAATGTAAGTGTTAATGCAGATAAGGCACAACTCGAGCAAGTTTTTATTAATGTACTAAAAAACGCCAAAGAGGCGATGGAAGGACCTGATAAACGAGAAAATAAAATAATTGATGTGTTTTGCCAAGCCGACGATAGATACTTTCATATTCACATTCGTGATTCAGGCAGCGGGATAGCGAACAAAGATAATTTATTTGTGCCTTTTTACAGTACAAAGCCAGATGGCAGTGGCATTGGCTTAGCTTTGTGTAAGCAAATTTTATTTAATCATGGCGGGCTTTTATCGTTAGCGAATAGAAAAGATACGCAAGGAGCTGAGGCTATTATTTCGCTGCCAAAATATTAATGACAATTTTTTTGTATATTTAATCATCTACTCATGGTTAAAAAGTTATTCTTTTATTATAATTACTTCAATTGATTGCAATACCTTAATAAATGGGTATGATCCTCGCCTTTTCTAAATTATTTATAGTCTATGCTTTAAAGCATGTCTAGCAATAATCTTCATATTGGAGTTTGTAAAGTTTAATGAAAAAATTGTTATCTTCACCTGTTCAAATGTCTTTGTCGACTGCTGAAAATCAGGTTTATCAAAATGCCCTAAAATACTTTACGCCACTAAGTTTAAATTTAATGGCTGTTAAAGTTTCACATCGTCCAGATGACTTTCTTGGTTGGTGTGGTGAATTAATCCGATTATGTCGTGAAGATCTAAATATGGATCTTTTAGATGAAGAGCAGTTTTTACCGTTAAAAAAATTACAAGAGACCCTTGAAGTTGGTTTTAGCATTAGCCAATTTAAGATGGCTCGTATTGCCCCTTGGCCGATATTTGTTGGTTTTATAGAACAACAAAACAAGATCCATGCACTAGATGAACGCTTAAGTTTACTAAGTTACCTTGATGAAATTCGTCAACAGCCGTTAGCCGATTTAATTGAAGAAGATCGTTTAGCTTTTGCCGGAAAGCACACGACTAATCATGATTATAGTATCTATAATTTTGATGTGGAATGGTTTGCTGCAACGAAAGGCGCGAAAGTATTTCATACTTTATTAGTTAAATGCCCTGAGAAGTTTGATTCTGCATTAGCGCATATCCCTTTAACGGGTGAAGTAAATCATGATGACTATCAAAATTTTGTTAACGATTTTCAACAAATATTTAAAGAGTATACCCAAGACAAAGCTCAAGGCGAGAAAGCACCTTTAGCTGCAGCAACTCGTCTATTAGCTATGCGTAGACCAGATCAATTTATTGCACTGAACAATAATAAAATTGATATCTTATGTCAGGGCTTATCAATTGCTAAATTTAAAAATACCGATTTTTCTTCATATTGGCACGACATGATTGGAACTTTGCGTACTTTTCCATGGTGGCATCATGCTAAACCAGATGCGAATGCTCAAATCGTTGATGAAAGTGAATCAACTGATACCAGTGAAGTTAATTATGAGTTGGCTATATGGAATAACCGCGCTGTATTAATTGATTTATTTCTATTTGCTGATGTTGATTTAGCCGAAAACTCAAACTTCATTCGCTTACGAGATAAAGTTCGCAATAAAGCGATGACAAAATCAAAGGCTACGCCTAAAAAACGCAGTAAAGAGTCAGCAGAAGTTTTAGTTGATAGAGCATTAACTTCAGATGATTTACCTGAATATATGCAAGGTAAACGTGACTCAATTGTTATTCAAGTGAAAAACGGTAAGAGTGTTGAGCAAGCTATTGGCTTAATGCGTGCAATTTTTGGCTGATCAATAACTGATGTTTTAGCGCAAGCTAAATGCCAAACATAAAAAAACACGAAGTTGAGAAAATCAATTTCGTGTTTTTTAATTTTAACCGTTTAACTATTATTTTTTGTAGCTAGAAGCGATGTTATCCATTCGTTCATTAGCACTTTCAATAGATGATTTAGCACCTTCAACGGATGATTTAACACCCTCAATTGATTCTTTGTTCATGCTTTGTTGGCTTTTTATAGAGGCAACCTCATCCGTCAATGCATTCACTTTATTTGTTAGCGTATCAACTTTTTGAGTTAGGCTACTAACACTTGCTTCTAAACCTTCACTGTTAGCACAACCTGTAGCTGTGATTACAAACGCGATTAAAGCAACTTTCTTTATTAACATAGTGTATTCTCTTTTTTATATTTCAACGCTAAGCATGTCATACAATATTAGCATTGTATTCATCAATAATTATTCAAATACATAATGAGCTATTTAGCCGATTTATGAATGACTTCTTCAATTTTAGAAACTAACAAATCGATTTTTACTTCAAGCAATTTATTATGGTCAAGTATTTCTTTATTTTGTTTACGTAATTCTCTATTTTTAACATTGGTGTTAGAGAACCCAAAAAAGCGATTAATAAATTGCGCACCTATAAAACTCATTAATCCGACACCGATATAGAACATGCTCATAACAACAACTCTACCTGCTGTCGTTACTGGATAATAATCTCCAAAGCCGATAGTACTCGAACTCATTTGCAGTGCCCAAAATGCGTCGGCATAGGTTTTAATGTTTGCTGTAGGGGCTGATGATTCGAAATGTAGCAAAAGTTGAGCCGTTGCTGCCATAATAAGATATAACGTCAATATCGTTAGTATTAAAATATATCGTGATTTGTAATTTTTAATACCAAATTCATCAATAGTATATGGTTTAAGTTTATGGTCAATTATCATAATTATGTCAATTCACTGTTCTGATATTAAATACTATTATTCAATGCTTTCGGTAACGTGTCGAATTAAATCATCCATTAATTTACGTTTTATTTCAAGCTGCTGTTCTGGAGACAAGTCATATTTCAAAGCTAATACTTCGTAATCATGTTGTCCTAAACTAACGGTTAAACGAGGTCGTTTAGGTCTCTTGTTAGTAGGAAGCCCTAGAATGTCACGAATTTGATCTGATGGACTCAGACCCGCGTGTAACGCCTGAGTACGAATAGCTAATTGAATTTTTTCATCCATATCAAATGCAACTTGCACTGCCTTGACTGCTTTTAACGAAGACTGCCATTTTTCAGGTAATTTTCTACTCACAATTTAGCTCCCAGGGAATATATCGACAATATCAGATGTTGGGCGATATAAAGTGATAAATAAGTCGGTATCACCCTCTTGCCATACTTCAATATCAATACCGCGAGATTGTTCTTCATCAAGTAAGCTGTAAAGTTCAAATTGTTCACCTGATTCATTTCCTTCATAAGCGCTCAAACTTTCAGTGCGATTATCTTTTCGATGAAAATAGCCTACTTTCGAAAAAACTTGTTGCTGATATTGAGAGCTACTCCAACCTGAAGTTAATGACGAGTCTGACTTTCTTTCAAGAAAGGCTTCTCCTGGTTCATCAAATACAGTGGCGAATTCATCTAAATCAAAGAGTGATTCGATATCTTCATGCTGAATTTTAAGTGCAAATTTAAGGAATGTTTGATCATCTTTTTCGATGGTTAAGTAAAGTTCAAGATTATTCTCGCCTTGAAGTACCCATTCAGTTTGCGTATTGCTTTCAAACTCATAACAGTTAATTGCTGATACTTGAAACTGCTGTGTTCGCAATGCTTCTGGTAAAGCGAAACTATCAGTAAGTACTATAATGTCTTTAATTTTTAATTCGTCAGCCGAGTTTACTTGACGTTCGTCTTCTTGCTTTTTAAATAGTCGTTTTAGAAAACTCATATTCAGATCCCAAAAATCCGCCTAGGTGTCGGGAGGATAACATCTAGGCGGTTAAAACGGTGTTTAAGAATCAATAACGATTCTTAAACGCTATATTACTTCTGTTTAGCTTTCAAACGATCTAATACTGAGTTAGCACTATTATCAGAACCACCAATACCAGCTTCTTTAAGTTGAGCGGCTAATGAGTTATCTGAATTTTCAGACTCAAGTACTTCAGCTGCTTTCATTTGATCATCAAACTTCTGTTGTTTAGCTTTAATACGCTCTAATGAATCTTTAGCATTAAGCAACTTTGAGTTACTTGATGAAAAGTTATCAGTGATTGCCGATGTGGCTTTTTGAACACTTTCAGTGGTTTTAACCATTGAAAGTTGACGTTTATATTCACCCACTTGACGTTCACTTTTCTTCACTAATTCTTTTAAGCGATTCGCACTTCCTGAAAAGCTATCAAGTGCTTGTTGTTGAGATGCTAGATCATTTTCTAAGTTAGATATTTTTTCAGCTACAGCTAAAGCTAAAGTTTCATCACCTTTATCAAGTGCTTGAACAGCATAACCTTCGTGCTCTGTAACTTCGCGCTTTAAACGATCCACTTCACGGCTTGATGACATTTGCTGAGCCATTACGCCAGTAAGGTCACGTTTAGCTTTCGTTAAGTGATTCTCTGAATCACGAATTTCTTGTTCAAAGATACGTGTAGCGTTTGAATCAACAATTGATTCACCAACTTCTGAAGCGCCACCTCGAATTGCAGTCATTATTTTTTTAAAAATACTCATAGTTTTTTTCCTTAGGGTGGTTAAATTAAATTAGGTACTCGCCCATGTCATCAATAATTTCCATAGCGTTATTATTTAAAACGCCTAATTCGTGCTCGATGTCATGAAATGAGGAATTGATAGAAAGTGCACCAAAAATTACGTATTTATCGCCAATTTTTGAAAATGAAGATAATGGCATAGGGATATTCATTTCTAACATACTAACGTGCATATCGCTGAGACAATCAGGTTTAACTTCTTCTTCGCCCCATAAATAGGTAATGCAAAGTATTTGATCATCAGTAACAGAAACAAAAATTGGCAATTCTTCGCGGTCGATAACAGTAATTTGTAAAACGTCCACTTCGCCAGAAATAGGCTGACAATCAAAAACCATACCGGTATCAGAGTTGTCCGCTAAGCTATTTAAGTGATCAGCAATTTTATGTATATTCATGTGATTCCTTATTTATATTTTTCTTCGTTAATAAATCTAAAAGTGAATTTTCTCTCAGACATATTATGTCGTTGAGGTAAATTTAGCAGTTTGACATAATATGTCAAGCATCAATGTGTATTATTTTTTATTTCTTTTCTATTCTTGTAAATATGCATTGTTCAAACCTTGCTGGTCGCGCCATGCTTTTTGGTGTAATTGATAAATACTATGGCTACCTAAGTAATTAATAGGAACATTTGCTTCGTTCTTATAAAAGCTTTTGGAAAACTCAAATGAATTTACAATCATGGGCAGTGTTAGCCAATGATGTTCAACAGGGAGTTTTTCTAAAGACTTTAAACGTTTAAGTGGGCTAGCTCCGCGTTTAGAGGCTATTGTCCAACCCCATTCACCAAAGCTTGGCACATTATCATGATATTGCTGAACGTGAGCGAATTTTGCTGCTCGTACGGTTTTTCCAATAGCAATAAATGCATTTTTAGCGTGATATGGACTAGCGGATTGTATACCTATCAATCCGTCTCCAGCCAATAGCTGTTGCAATCGAGCGTAAAAATTAACGGAATAAAGTTTATTTAAATCGGGATGGCTTGGATCAGGTAAATCAACAATGATGCTATCAAACGTTTGTTGTGCTTTTAATAATGCATCAATGGCTAAAAAAGCATCCTCATTAACAATATTTACCCGAGGGTCTTGTAAGCTCTTTTGCGTTAATTGATTAAGTTGACCCGCTAAAGATGGATCAAGTTTTTCCGTGGGATCGATGAAAATTTGCATTAACTCGTCATCCAAATCAATTAATGTTACTTTTTTAGGTGACCACTGGAGAACATCTCGCAATGCTAATCCATCACCACCACCAATGATTAATATATTATCGTGTCTAGCAGAACCCGCCATTACAGGGCTCACTAAATAGCTGTGATAAATAAACTCATCGGCAGAAGAAAACTGTAAACGTCCATTTAAGTAGAAATTTATGACACTAGGTTGATCTATTCCCATATGTCGTTGAGTAAAATTCAGTTGTTGATAACGGGTTTTATCGGTATAAACAACGTTATCCAAATAGAGTAAATTACTCATTTGATTTAACCAACCATTACCAAATTGATAAATAACACCGATAGCGATAAATAAAATAACATGGAGTGAAACTAACGTTTTTCTCCATGTCAGTTTTTCCCAAAAGTGAAAAATAAAAACACCACCAACAATAAGGTTTAACGCTGCTGTTAAAGCACTCGCCTTACTAATATCGATAGATAATAGGAATATCACCCAAACTGCGGCACCAATACCTGCACCAACATAATCAGCACCATAAATAGTACCTAAGTTATTTTTTAAATGTTTTTGATGAATTGATTCTCTGATCCGAGCAATTAACGGAATTTCCATACCAATGAAAAACCCTAATATGAATCCAAAAAAGTACGGACTGTTGAAAGCGAGTTGTGAAAGTTGTTTGAACAAACCACCTTGTGGAAGAGAATCAGGGGGTAAGTTAAAAGTGTCTGCTAATACTTGTGGAAACGTTTGAGTCAGTGCAATTAAACCGCCAATGATCAAAATTGAGCTACAGCCTAAAAAAGCAATGGTAAGCTCTAACCATACAAAGCCTTTAAACGCAGAGTTAATGCCTCTCGCAGCAAAAGCACCTAATCCCATAGCAACGATCATTAATCCAATCATTGCATAGATGGTGCTTTCCATAGCCCCTAAAACACGTCCGGCGTAATGAGATAAAAGATATTCATAGATTAAACCACAACCAGCTAAAACAGCCATGGTGATAATAAGCAGTGTGTCGTTCCAAAATAATTGTTTTTTAGTCATAGTCATATAATACGCGCGTCCTTCACATCCATGTGATCGCGTCATATCGATCACTCTGAACATAAAAAAGCTTTAAGAACTTATGCCCTTAAAGCTTTGTGATAAAATAATGGGTGAAATCTACGCCATTAATGCAGCGAGAATAAGTGCAATTGAAATACTTGTTGCCATTTCAACACAAGCGACACCAATATTTTGCTGTTGATCAACTTCTTCAACTAAGTTAATGCCCCATAGAACAATGCGTTTAGCGATGGCTGTTAATACAGCAACTAACAAGGTCATTACAACAGCAAAGACAAACCAACTGACTAAATTAGTTAATAATGTTTCTGGTGAGTAGGTCAGAAAATGACTAGCAGCGGTAACGGCTAAAGCTGTACTAATTAATTGACCAGCATAACGAATAGCGATAGCAGTTTGACCTTGCGAGAATGCTTCTTGTAAACAACTCCCTTGATTATTTTTAGCGTACTGACGTTCTTTCAAGCGAGTCACTAATAACAAAATGGCTTGAGAAATAACAAAGCCAGCGATAATTGCAATAAAGGTATCAACATCTAAACCGTGTACCCAAAGTAACACCGCTCGAATGATAATAGCAGTAGCAATTGCACCTGCAGCATCAACGATACCTATTGTTATGTTTTGATTTAATATTTCTTCAGTTTTATTGATATGCTGTAATGATAATTTGTCATGGATAACACGACCAATTTTTATCAGTATTAGGCCTAATGTGCCGTAAGCAAGCATGCCAATAAATTCCATCATATAGCTAGGTGCATTTTCACCACTGATTGCTCCTGTAAGAACAATACCTAAGGCTGCGACACTTCCTGCGACACTTATACCAAATGCAAAATTATCTTTCTGAGCTAACTCTTCAGTTGAGTTTACCTTAGCTGATAAGCCTGAAATAAAACGCATGGCGCCTAATAATACAATCGCGATAGATATATCAATAGCTAAATAAACTAATAAATCTTGATTTAGGGCGGTAATTTCAAAAAATGTATTCATGTTAATTCCTATATCCTACTCGTTATTTGCCGCGTCTAAAACTGCGAGATGTAGTACTTTTACTGTTTCTAAAGCTTGAGTTTTTTGAGTAGCTAGATTTTTTTGCGTATGAACTTTTGTTCGTACTATTTGTGCTAAAACGCTTTGCACTCGTTTGCGCAGTACTACTTTGTCTAGATAGGCTTGATGAACCTGTCCTACTTTTACTATAAGTGCTGTTGTACTTTTGACCGCGACTTTGAAATGATTTTTTCGTACGTGTATCTAAGTCGTTTTGTTTTTTTAATTGTGTAGGTGAACTATAGCGAGTTCGGCCGTAATCATTATAATAACTGTAATTTCTTGAACGTCCCCAGTCATTATATGACGTTCGACGCGAACCAAATACATCTCCCATCATGGAATACATGCCATACCATGCCCAAAAAGACATACCATTGCTTCCTTGGGTCCAACTGCCGTAACTTGGGTTGCCAATTAGCTGCTCGCCGGTGCCAAAATCTTGAGCATTATTCGCCTGTTTACTTTGTGCTTTAGATAATGAATTTACACGAGGTAAAACACCTTCAGACATATCTGCAAGCACATTAAGTGGGTCACTTAATGCATCAGAAAAAAGCACAGGATCAGCGGCAAGGTAAATGTTCACTAATTCATTAAAGACATCTTGCTTACTAGCAAACATAGTCGGTTGATTTTTAACAGTTGCCAATCGGTCAATTAACGCTAAATACATTGGACCTTGTACGGTAGCATCTTTTTTAAACTCATTAATTAATTGAGTAAGTTCTGGTTTTTGTTGCCTAAGCTTACTGGCGTATTGTTTAATTATGCTGGCATTGCGAACTTTATCATTCTTAAGGGCATCAGCTAATTGTTGAACGCGAAGCTCAGTGATGGGCGTTTGTTGATTGACTTTTTCTTCATAGGGATCGGAGCAACCGACTAAGAAAATAATCATGCTAAATAAAGCGTATTTGATATGCTGCATTCCTGCCATAGTGTCCTCAAAAATGCTATGGTAAACATATACTCAGGTTATTTGAGTACGAATTTGTTATGTATGATAACTCGTTATTAATAGCATCAAAGACATAATATGTCTATTAATTCGTGGTTACATTCGAAATTATTTTTCCATATCCTTTGCATAGTCAACAAAGTGGTCATTAAATGAATAAATTAACTAATTTGCCAGAAATACTTTCTCTTCAAAAACAAAAAAACACTCAATTATTCACTCAGCAATACCCGGAAGCAACGGTTGGTTTGTCTGAACAAAAATTTGCTGATTTTCAACACTCTTTAATGGCGAGTGATTTCATTTTAAACAGTGCATTACAATGTCCAGAAATAGTGGTTGCATTATTTTCAAGCGAACGTGTTTATCAAACTGACTGCCCAAATTATCAGAAGATGCTTGCTCACTTAGTTGCTTCTTGTGAAAGTGAAGAACAATTACATAGAATTTTACGGAAATTTCGATTGCAAGAAATGGTAAATATCGCTGTAGCGGATTTATTATTCGATCTTGAATTGACGTCGTCACTCGAGCGTTTATCTGAACTCGCTGATCAACTTGTTCTAGCCGCGTTAAATTGGCTTACAGTCTTTTGCCAAGATAAATGGGGATCACCCACGAGTAAAAATGGTGAGGTTCAACAGTTATTAGTTTATGGCATGGGTAAATTAGGGGGGCGCGAATTAAATTTTTCTTCTGATATCGATCTCATTTTTACTTATCCCACAATGGGAGAAACTCAAGGTGCTAGGCGTAGCCTGGATAATCAGCAATTTTTCACCCGTTTAGCCCAAAAGTTAATTACTGCTTTACATCAAAAAACCGCCGATGGTTTTGTTTATCGAGTGGATATGCGATTACGTCCCTTTGGCGAAAGTGGCCCACTGGTTTTAACGTTTAATGCCATGGAAGATTATTATCAAGAACAAGGACGTGATTGGGAAAGATACGCAATGCTTAAGGCTCGACTGATTGGGCAAGGAAAATATCATGACCAATTGTCAACGATATTACGGCCTTTTGTTTATCGAAGATATATTGATTTTAGCGTGATCGATAGCTTACGTCGGATGAAAATGATGATAGCGCAAGAAGTTCGTCGTAAGCAGCTAAATAACAATATTAAACTAGGGGCAGGTGGCATTCGAGAAGTTGAATTTATCGTGCAAGTTTTTCAACTTATACGTGGTGGGCGTATAAAGGAATTACAACATAGACGTTTGTTAACAGTGTTACCTATATTAGTAGAAAAAGAAGAAATTACCGCTGAAAATGAAGCTGTACTCGCTAATGCTTATTGTTTCTTACGACGAGTCGAGAATATTATTCAAGCGCTACATGACCAACAAACTCAAACTTTACCTGATAATGAACTCGATCAAGCGCGTTTATTATGGGCACTTAATCATGATGAGTGTCGTACATGGGCTGAATTTATTGATTTTTTAGCGTTGCAAATGAATGGCGTTCATCAGGAGTTCAGTGCACTTATTGGCGAAGAAAGTCCAAATCATCAAGCCAAAGATGAACACTGGAGTGCGCTATGGGATAGTCAGTGGTCTGATGAAGAGAGTATTGCCTGGATAGAACAAGTCAGCGTATTTGTTGATGCTAAAAAAATATGGAGCTTACTCTCTGAATTTAGAGTGGAGATGAAAAAGCGCAGTGTTGGTAATAGAGGACGTGCGGTACTCGACAAATTAATTCCTATTTTAATGTGGCATATTCAACAAGAGCACAGTGACCATTCTACCTTAGAGCGTGTTTTAATTATATTTAACAAAATTTCAACCCGTACCGCTTATATTGAATTATTGTTTGAAAATGAAGGTGCGTTAAAGCATCTAATTAAGTTATGTCACCAAAGTAGTTGGATAGCCGAGCATATTGCTAAATATCCAATTTTATTAGATGAGTTAATTGACCCTAAGTTACTGCATAATCCACCAGAACTGAATAGCTACTCAGCTGACTTAAGACAAGTTATGTTGCGCATACCTGAAGAGGATCAAGAAGCGCAAATGGACAGGCTAAGACAATTTAAACAAGCACAGCACTTACGTATAGCTACCGCAGATATTTGCGGGATATTACCTGTAACTAAGGTTAGCGATCACCTAACAGCACTTGCTGAAGCTATTATCGAAGAGGTCATTAATTTAGCTTGGCTACAAATATCGCAACGTTTTGGTGTACCTGAATCCACAGTCGGTCATGATCATAAAGGATTTTCTGCCATAGGTTATGGAAAAATGGGAGGATTGGAATTAGGTTATAGTTCTGATTTAGATTTAGTTTTTGTTCATAATAGCCAAAGTAATGAAGTCACTAATGGCATAAAGTCGATTCCAGCCTCGCAATTTTATATGAAATTAGCACAGCGTATTATGCACATTTTTAATACTAGAATGGCAAGTGGAATTTTATATGAATTAGATATGCGACTTCGACCATCAGGTAATTCTGGTTTATTAGTTATACATATTGATACCTTTTCGCAATATCAACGAGAAGAAGCATGGACATGGGAACATCAAGCATTAGTTAGAGCACGTACTGTTTTTGGTTATCCTGAGTTAGAAGATAAGTTTACAGCGTTAAGGCAAGAAATACTTACCACTCCCCGTGATAAAGAGAATGTACGTGAAGATGTTTTAAAGATGCGCAAAAAGATGCGAGAACATTTAGATAAATCAACATCAGATAATACAGATATAAAACAAGGGCAGGGTGGGTTAGTTGATATTGAGTTTTTAGTACAATTTCTAGTGCTGAGCGAAAGCTCAAAACATCTTAACCTTTGCCAATATTCAGATAATGTTAGTCTGCTTAAAGAACTACAACGTTGTGATGTTATAAGCTTAGATCAACAAAAGCGATTAACCGATAGTTATTGCACATTACGGGATTATGGCCATCACGCGACTTTAAAGAATGAGCAACAATTAATAACCAAAGTAAATTTTCATAAAATAGCTGAAAATGTGAATGAGATTTGCCAATCACTGTATGATTGATAAATCTTAAAAACGTTGGGTGGGAACTTTATCGATTGCGAGATTTAACGGGTAGTAAAATACACTCTTCATCAAGATAGGGTTCAACTAAGTTAATTAGCACTAGCGCACGTTGCTGGTTACAGAAGTAAACTTTAATCCCTTCTGGAAAGTGTCCTTCAACAGCTTTGCCCACTTGATAAGCTGTTTTGATAATATCTTTGTTGATACGAAAAGGGTCTTTGACTAAAAAATCTTTATCTAACCACCAAATAACTTCTAAGCCTTCGCTATTTGCATATTCAGAGAGTTTTTGAAACAAGGTTTCACCTAAACGAAAAGGGAAGTTTTCATTGCTGCCGCGCCAGGTTTTGCGTAAAGGACGTGTTATCAAACGACGAGCCTCCAGTATTTTGACAATATTACCCTTTGGAGCCTTCATATAAACGATATTATTTCTGATTTTTGGTCCTGAACTGTCATCATCGCCATGAAGGTTAGCATAAAAACGAGAAAGACCATCAGCTGCCGCATTTTTGGTTTTTTTAATTGGGCTTGGAGTTGGTGCAAGCATCGTCGCTTTGTCTGAAGGTTTAATGACTGCAGATTCTTCAGTTGTAGAAATATCGTCCTTCGAAGAAGGAAATAATTCGTCTTGGTTATCAAATAATAAAAGTGCTAAAACAATTAGAACTGACCCAAAAATAGCGTTACGTAACCAAAAATACATATAAAGGTTTCTTTGTTATGAACCAAATAGAAAATTCCAGTATGGTTTATATAGACTAAGTATATAGCATACTGAAAAGTTTTTATTTATACAATGTTAGTGATTTTTAGCTCGTTATTATTTATAAAGAGACGGATCATCTTCGTTGGGTCTCGTTTTAAAACGGCGATGCAACCACATATATTGTTCAGGCTTGAACATAATGGCCTTTTCTAACTCTTGGTTAATTCGAATGAGGTCAGCTTCATCATCATCTGTAGGGAAGTTTTCCATCATAGGTTTAATCTCTAATGTATAGCCGCTACCATCATCATTACGGGTAGGGATGAAAAGATGATTTTGAATGTTCTTTTGACGTGCAAAAATTAATGTACCTGTTGTGGTTGCAGCATCAGGGACTGCAAAAAACGGTACGAACAAACTTCGTTTGCGCCCATAATCTTGATCGGGTAAATATACGCAGACTTCTTTTTGTCGAAGTGCTTGTATTAAGCCTCTAACATCTCGTTTACCGAGCATATACTTATTTGAACGACCACGACCTCTAAACTGAAAAAACTCCATTAATTGATTATTATGAGGCCGATAGAAAACAACCATAGGATGTCCCATACCAATACCACGGCAATTAATTTCCACACTTAAATAATGCATGGTTAATAATAAAACACCCTTGCCTTCTTGTTGTGCTTTTTCTAAATGTTCGAGACCAACGACTTTTATTTTTCTTCTAACGCGCCAATCTGGCCACCACCACCCCATACCTGTTTCAAATAGAGCAATACCGGTATTTTCAAAGTTTTTCTTTAAGGTACGTGTTAGTTCTTCTTGCGACATTTCAGGAAAGCAGAGTTCCAAGTTTTTCATGGCAACCTTTTTACGACTTGAGCCTATTTTATAGAGCAAGCGTCCTAGTAACTTTCCAAGAAATAATTGAAATTTATAAGGTAACCACGAAATAGTATAGAGAATAATTACCCCAAGCCAAGTTAACCAATACTTTGGTAGCAAATAGGAAATTTTAAAATCAGGTTGTAAAACTTTATTTTTACTCACGGGATGATGTCAACTCATTGAAATTCATGTGATACACTATTAACCATTATATCTGTATATCCGTAAAGAGTTAAGAGGCATTGGATGAAAGTAGAGATCCCCACTTTTAAGCAAGCAAGTGTATTGGTTGTTGGCGATATTATGCTCGATCAATATTGGTATGGGCCAACGCAACGTATATCGCCAGAAGCGCCTGTCCCAGTTGTTAAAATCAATCAAGAAGAGCATCGTCCAGGTGGTGCTGCTAACGTGGCATTAAACATTGCTTCTATTGGCGGACGGGTTACTTTAGCTGGGATCACCGGCGAAGATGAAGCTGCACAGCACTTAAAAAAACAGCTTTCGGCATTGAATATTAATTGCGAATTTGATCAGCAAAAAAATATTCCAACGATCACTAAATTACGAGTGATGAGCCGTAATCAGCAATTGATTCGCTTAGATTTTGAAGAATCACTAAATGATGTTGATAAGAAGCCACTTGAAGAAAAAGTTGCTGCGCAACTGGAAAGTCATGACTTACTCTTACTATCTGATTATAGTAAGGGCACTTTATCAGACGTTCAAAGTTTAATTACGTTAGCAAAAAATAAAGGCAAAGCTGTTTTAGTTGATCCGAAAGGAACTGACTTTGAACGCTACCGTGGTGCTACATTATTAACACCGAACTTATCAGAGTTTGAAGCTGTGGTAGGTGAATGCAAAACCGAAAACGATATTGTAACTAAAGGACAAGCCTTATTAGTTCAGCTTGATTTAGACGCGATGTTAGTTACCCGAAGTGAACAAGGGATGACCTTATTACGTCGTGACCATGAAGAGTTTCACTTACCGACACGGGCACGTGAAGTTTATGATGTAACCGGTGCTGGCGATACGGTTATTGCGACGTTAGCGCTCGCTATAGCCGCTAAAGCTGAATATACACAAGCAAGTGCTTTAGCAAATATGGCTGCCGGTATTGTTGTTGGGAAACTCGGAACATCAACAGTAAGTGAAGCTGAATTATTAGCTGAAATATCTACGGGACTAGAAAGTGGTTTTGGTGTTGTGACTGAAGACCAGCTGAAAATTGCCGTTAAATTAGCAAAAGCCCGTGGTGAAAATATTGTAATGACTAACGGTTGTTTTGATATTTTACATGCAGGTCATGTTTCGTATTTAACGCATGCTGGTACTTTAGGTACACGTTTAATTGTTGCTGTTAATGATGATGCATCAGTGAAAAGATTAAAAGGAAGTGGTCGTCCGGTAAATCCTACTGATAGACGTATGGCAGTTCTAGCAGGTTTAGGTGCTGTTGATTGGGTGGTCAGCTTCTCTGAAGATACCCCTCAACGTATAATAAGTAATATACTTCCTGATATTTTGGTTAAAGGTGGCGATTATAAAGTTGAAGAAATTGCCGGTGGTGAAGAAGTTATTGCCAATGGCGGTGAAGTTAAAGTGCTTAACTTTGAAGAGGGAATTTCAACGACCGATATCATTAATGCGATTCGTCTTGAAGAATAATGCTAGTTAATAAAATATAAATATAATCGAAAAAGAAAAGCAGCTAAATATAGCTGCTTTTTTAGATGTAAATAGTTAGACCGCTGGTGCTAGCTCTCTATGTAATCAGTCGCTTTAACATTGAATTCAGAAAGTAAGTCATTAATCAAACGATTAATTTCTCCAGCCATTAGGGCAAAATCTGCATCAAGTTTGGCTAAAACGTCGTCACTATCAATGTCATCGTTTTGTTCTTGTAATACATCAAAAAACTTCAAACGCTTAATTGATAAATCATCACAAAGAATAAAGGACATCGCTTCATCCCATTCAAGTGCCAATTTAACAACATATTTATCGGCATCTAAATGCGTTTTAATTTCAGCACTATCTAGGTCTTGGTTTTTAACACGAACGACAGCTCCATCATCACCTAATGCATGAAATTCGGCTTCCATACCTAAAGTAAAGTTGTCACCAATACTTTTCTCGTTTAGCCAATCAGTCATTAATTCATCGGGTGCTGTTTCAGGCGATACGCTTGTAACGGGTAAAGTGCCGATAACTTTGCGAAGCAGTGCCAAAATATCTTCAGCTTTACCGCGACTACCTGAGTTTACAACAATAAGGTTATGTTCAGCATTAATGTAGGCATGTGTGTCAGTTACACGTGAAAATGCACGAGGAAGCAATTCAAAAATAATATCTTCTTTAAACTGCTCTCTTTCTTTTTTAGTTGCACTACGCGCTTGTTCAACTTCAAGCTGAGCAATTTTTGCTTCAATCATATCTTTAACAACAGGTGCGGGAAGGATTTTTTCTTCTTTTCTCGCACAAATTAAAAAGTTGCCATTAGTTGAATGGACTGTTGAGTGCCCATGTTTTCCTAAAGCGTTTACCCAACCAAAGTGTGATTGTTCCGTTGAAGCACAGGGTGTAAACAAGTGTTCAGCTAAATGTGCTTCTAGTTGATCTTCTGATAATTCAAAAGGGCGAGTAAATGTGAAAAAGTGTAAGTTTTTGAACCACATAGGAGTTTCCTGCGCCGTTGGAACACGAGATGTGTCGGCTAATAAATTTAAAAAGAGCGATATAGTAACTTAAATAAGCGCTATAAGCACTTACTAGCAGCGACTTAAATTAATGATGTTGGAATGAAGCCTTATAGCGAGCAGTTTAACGCATATCATCAAATTCAATATCATAGCTAAGCCCTTGACCATCTTCGGAATGGGCGATAATTTTACCATTTAGGGTATCTGTAACTAATTCATTAATGATATGAGTGCCTAAACCTGTGCCACCATCACCACTCTTTGTGGTGTAAAAAGGATCGAACAGTTGTGATAGTTTGTCTTGCGGAACGCCAATGCCGTTGTCTTGATATTGTAAAAACAGCCGTTCACCTTTGAGAACGGCATTGATGGTGATAGTGCCACTTTCAATAGAGTCAAAGCCATGAATAATTGAGTTAATTATGAGGTTTGTGAATATTTGTGAAATGGCGCCAGCGTGACAGTAAATGTCAATATTGTCCGGGCAGTTTACTTTTATCGTATGTTTGGTTTTCTTCAACTTGGGATGTAAAGATTGAATAATCTCATTAAGGTATTGGGCAACATTGATTTTTCGCGTTTTATCGCTGGTTTGATCGACGGCAACTTGTTTATAGCTCGTGATTAAATCGGAGGCACGGTTAAGATTGTTGAGTAATAAACGTAAACTTTGGTCAGCATTATTAGCAAAATCATCTAAAGAACGTTTGGTCAACTTCTGGTTGTTTATATCCTCTTGAAGCGAAGACAGTAAATCAGATAAATAACTTGTTGAAGTGATACTTACACCAATGGGTGTGTTAATTTCATGCGAGATTTCAGCGGATAATTTACCTAATATTGCCATTTTTTCTGCATCAAGTAAGCGCTCTTGCGCTTTGCTGAGCTCTTGAATCGAGTTTTTTAATTCTTTATTCGTTTGTGTTAACGTTTGTTCTGTTTGACTTCTTCGAATGTTTTCAGCCTTAAGCTGTTCTTGTTGTCCTATAAGTTCGCGTTGTTGTTTGTTCATCTCAAGCATTGTCGTACTGAGTGATGATGTTTTTTTCGCGACTTCTTGTTCTAGTACTAAATTTTGGTCGTCAAGTTTATGATTAGCCGATAATATTTCCTGTTTGGCGGTGCTAAGCCGGACTTGGTATTGTATGAGCTCATCCAAAAGACTGTTATAAGCCGTTTGTAAAATGTTGAGTTCGTTATTTTCATAATTGATCGTGTGAAGTTTTGATGCTTCAGGATCATCTATATCAAATTGATTTATTTGCTCAGTAAGTTCATTAAGGGGATTGGTTAGTAATTGCGAAAAAGCTAATGAAAATAAAAATACCAGCGCGGCCGTTTTTACCATTGCATTACCAATTAAGAAATAAATACCAATTTCAATTCGTTCGAATATAACCTCGTTACTTGATAGTAAAACGACGGTACCAACTCTGTCTCTTATACA
>OJGH01000140.1_pt1 | contig 25110 bp, 18 predicted proteins | sample 1594641 | NCBI WGS metagenome assembly OJGH01 (sample SAMN05416894, study PRJEB24817) | seawater metagenome | isolation source: Sea water | place: Canada:Atlantic | collected 2013-11 | reverse complement strand
GACCTTCGGGTTATGAGCCCGACGAGCTACCAGACTGCTCCACCCCGCGACAACGTGGCCAAATAGTACGCCGAGAGCCTGTGTGTGTCAAGCTAAGATATTGTTTAATCTATACTTTTCCGCTTATTCGCTGGAATTCCGCTGATAAATAGATACTCGTAAATCTTGATCAAAGTCGTCTAAGGTAGGCAAGGTGCTGGCTGTGGTGTGACTTATGGCGGTTAAATTAGACCAAGGCGGTAACTGAAACTGTGTTTCTGCGACGAGCCATTGTGGTATTTGCTGACACTTTTTTGCTAAATCACCCGTGCTGGTTAAATCGTAAAGCACATCGGCAGCAAGCAAGGTATCAAAACTATTACACCAGTCAGTTACCGTGTCGATTCTTACACCATTGCGCTGAGCATTTACTTGCGTTGCCCTTAGTGCGAAGGGATCCGTATCGCAACACACTACCGATTGCGCCCCCGCTTTTGCTGCGGCTATGCCAACCAAGCCCGAGCCACAACCAAAATCCAGCACACGCTTGTCCGCCACGCATTGTGGGTTGGCTAAAATATATTTAGCCAGCCCTTGGCCAGCTGCCCAAGCAAACGCCCAGTAAGGCAGTTGTTGCCAAAAGCGGCCTATTTGTGCGCTGTTTAAATTTAACTCGCCGGTTAGCGCTAATAATTGCAGTTCAATATTTTGTTGATACTCAAGTACTTGCCGATGCAATTGAGCACCGGGTAATAATTGCGCTAATTGGTCATTTAATTGTTGAACATTCATGAACGGTATTTCCGCTTGAATTTAATGACTTTTTTTAAGTAATTGCGCGATTCTTTTTTTGGGTGTTTGTTAACAATAAATTGATACACCTGATTAGCCGACATGCGATTAATCATGGCGATGGCTTTTTTCCGATCGCTGTGAAAACTGCGTAATAACTGCCCTGCACCGCCATTATAAGCGGCGATGATGCAATATTCTTGGCTTAACGGGTTATTAATACCGCGCAAATACACATCTCTTAATATGGATAAGTAACCGCTGCCTACTTCGATATTATTTTTAGCATTAAATAAATATTGCCGCGACGGGCGAATGTCTTTTTTACGCAAGCGCTGAAAATAATCACGCCCTGCTGTATTAGGCATAACCTGCATTAAACCGTATGCATTAGAGCGGCTTACGGCAAACGGATTAAAGCTGCTTTCGGTTTCGATTACTGCCAATACTAATGCTTGATCGAGCTGATAACGGGCTGACGCTTGCGCCACATAAGGTAAATATTGTTGAGCAGACAACTGTTTAAATTGTTGCACCAATGGAATATCGACCCAATAACGCCGCTTGCCATTGCGCCATTGAGTTTGTAATTTGTTGTCGATTAAATATTGGGCAAAGCGCTGAGCACGCCAAGTGAAAGCAATGGCTTTGCCTTCGTGATCTTTGACTTTGTTTAATAAAAACGGTTCGCCCACCAAACCCACGTCTTGAGCGGTATAGATATCCACATGCTGAGGGTCGGCTGGGGTCAATAATGTCGAAACAATCGCATGCTTTAACACCTCTAAATGCGCTTCTTTTTTGAGAGTTTCTACACGGATTTTGCCAAGATTGAAATCAATCTGGGCGCGGCTGTCGTAATCATCTAAATATTTCACATACGATTGACTAGAAGGCGCAATAAAGTCGTCGCCCCAATGAGAAAAACCTTGTTCAGAAAAAAAGGCCATTTCTAGCAACATAGCCTGAACATCGTCTGATAAATCAATAAAGTTTTCAGGGAGGTGTGCGCGGCTGCTTACGCTGAAGAAGAGTAAGCTAAGCAACAATATAAAAGCAGATAAGCGGTGACGACGTTGAAATAAGTGCATGCGTAAATGATGCCTCCATAGTAGAAGCATCATACTGAATCACATAGCGTTTGTCAGCTTAACGACGTGCCTCACGTCTGACCGAAGAAGTGGTGAAATCACGCATGGTAAATTCAGCAGAATAATCGTAAGTTGCGCCACGATCGTTATCGATACCCTCTACAAAGTAGCGCTTATCTTTAAAGTCATACGTATTTTCTAAGGTAGAAAATACAAGCGGTACTTCAAAATAGTTCATTAAGTGTGATTCGGTAAATTGCCATAAATCACCTGTTTCGTCGTATTCTTCAGCGTAAACAATCGACCAGCTGTCTTCGTCGAAATAATAACGACGTTTTTGGTAGCGGTGTTGTAAGCCAACACGTAAATTCGCTTCTACTATCCAGACCCGGTGTGCCTCGTAACGTAATAACTTAGGGTTTAAATGATTAGGCCCGGTAATGTCTTCGATGCTTAATCCGTCTGAATGCAAGTTGTAAGAATTGTAAGGTATATACATTTCTTGTTTGCCGATTAACTGCCAATCGTAATAAGTTGGAGCGCCATTAAACATGTCGACTTGGTCGATGGTGCGCAATGAATCGGTCGCCACGTCTGGGGTATCGTGATTCAAATCTGGGGTGCGGCGTACTCGGCGTTGGCCAGGTACATAAATCCAAGATTTACGTGGCGATCTTACTTGGTCGAGGGTTTCATGAACCAGCGTTATGCCGCCAGCTTGGCTTGAGGGTGCTAGTGTTTTGCGCTTTAAAAAGAAGATTTTGTTGTTTAATTCAGCGGTCGATAATTCTGGATCGCTGTAACCAAAATAATATTGGTAATCACGCAAGGTAACGGCTCGACTACCACTGGAATTTACGTGTACGGTTGAGGCTTCAAACTTGATCGATTCGCCTCGAAAACGCAGTGTATGATTCCATAAAACTTCTAAACCATTTTGCGGTATAGGGAACGGCGAGCTGATTCGGGCCCCTTCTACACCTGCACCAAATTTCATTAAGCTGGCGGTTTGCACATTGTTTTTTATACCGTCGTAAACAAATTCAGGATAACACGCCGAACGATGCGTTTTATAGATCAGGAATTCCATAGAAGGAAATTGTTTGAGTAACTTTTGCGAACCCGGACTTAAACGCTCTAAATGATCGTCCATATTGGTTTGGTTAATGGCGAAAAGTGGTGTTTCGTTCGCATAAGGATTGCTATGAAAAGTACCTGAAACATGGGTAGTCGATTGTGCTAACCCGCCCGTCCAAGGTGGAATGTCTTTGCCATTGCCCATCCGTTGTGCACCAACGGGGGTCAAATCTTGAGATAAGCGAGCAATGTTATTTTGCTTGCTCTGTTGAGTACTTTATTGATTACTGACTTGATCAACAGCACCAACTGGCAGTGCAAGGGTAATGGACAACACACATAAGACAGTTTTTAACATAGTATATTCCATCAAAATTTTGGGCGTGCGCAGGCTAATATTTGTTCAATCGTCTAACAATAGCCGATAACAATTCAATACAGTAATGTCACAAAGAATTACACTTTAGCAATTCCTATACTCTTTTCATTATAGTTGAAATTTTATTTTGTGACACAATTTTGGCTTTAATCACGATTTTAAAGTAGCTGATAACGCACTGACGCGGATAAAACCTGATTAATACTGTGGTTACTGCACGCAATCACATCGTTTAAAGAACGTTTATGAAGGCTGGCAACGATGTGCGCTATAAGAAGAATGCTGATTGGTGAATTACGTTTTGTGGCCAAAAATGCCGGTGTCATATCTGGGGCGTCTGTTTCTAATACCAAAGATTCTAAAGGTAACTGCATTACTGTTGTACGCAACTTAATGGCTCGTTTATGGCTTATTGCACCGCCTATTCCTAATTTAAATCCTAGCTTAATCAGTGCGTGTCCTTGCTGAACACTGCCACTAAAAGCGTGCACAATACCGCCTTGCTGAAAATGAGTACGGCGTATCATAGCTGCTATTTCATCGTAGGCTTTTCTCGCGTGCAAAATCACCGGTAGCTGATGCTGCTTGGCTAGTTTAAATTGCTGTTCGCATAAATTTCGCTGTGCAAGAAAAGTTGACGGTGGTAGGGCAAAATCTAAACCAAACTCACCGATAGCAACCGGTGTGTGAGTGTGGCACATTTGCTGTAACTGCTCGATATGATCAGGCTGATGTTGGTCTAAAAAATAGGGGTGCAACCCCAAAGCATAAGACCAAGGTTTGTTCGCGCATATCTGGATAAGTTTGGGCCACGTTGCAGCCGTGACCCCTGGAATAATCAAACCTGCACACCCCATTGACTGTAAATATTGCCAATGAGTTTCTCGGTCTTGGTCAAACTGTGCAAAATCAAAATGGCAGTGAGAATCAACCCAAGATGGTAGTGGTGGTGCTTGTATAACTGCAGACTCAGTAGACAAGCCCTAAGCCTCCTAAACCACAGTAGCCATTAGGTTCTTTAGCTAAATATTGCTGATGGTAGTCTTCGGCAAAATAAAAGACCGGTGCCGGTATGATTTCGGTGGTAATGGCGGCATCGATTCCGGCTTGTGAAATGACCTGCTGAAAGTGTTGCTTGGTTTGTTCGGCAATCGCTTGCTGCTGCTCTGAATAAGTATAAATACCACTGCGGTATTGTGTGCCAGTGTCGTTGCCTTGGCGATTGCCTTGGGTTGGATTATGCGATTCCCAAAAAGTTTTTAATAAGGTTTCATACGATACTTGCTTGGGGTCAAACGTGACGCGTACGACTTCATTGTGATTGGTCATACCCGAGCATACTTGCTTGTATGTGGGTTGCTCGGTATCGCCAGCGGCATAGCCTACCGAGGTGACATAAACACCTTCAAGCTGCCAAAACTTGCGCTCGGCTCCCCAAAAGCAACCGAGGCCAAATAGGGCGAATTCCATTCCTGCGGGCAGTTGATCAACGTTGTTGCCATTAACGAAATGCGTGGCTGAGTGTGGCATGGTCATATGTTGTCCTCACGAATTGTTAGCGTTATAAAGCAAAAAAGGCCATAACTAAATTGTTATGACCTTTATATATAACCCTAGGTTCAATTTCTATCGCTTTATTTTAAATAGCGCGCTTAATCTAGAAAAGAAAAGTCTTCTTCTTTCATTTGCATCAAGCTTTTAGGATCTTTCATCATCATTTTCGCATGGCTTTTAGCGCGGGGCAGCATACGTTCAAAGTAAAATTCAGCGGTTTGAATCTTTGCCTTGTAAAAATCAGCATCGCCTTCGCCTTTGGCTAATTTATCGTAAGCTGTTTCTGCCATCATTGCCCAGTAATAAGCCAAGCAGATGTAGCCAGAATACATTAAATAATCTAATGACGCAGATCCTACCATGTCATGATTTTTTGAAGATTTAAAGGCAATACGGAAGTTATACAATTTCCAAGCAAGCATGTTGCGCTTTAGGGTGCGCACCATTTTTTTCATTTCTGGGCGCTTGCTTGTCTTAGTAAATTCAGATACTTTTTTGGCATAAGTATTGAAGGACTTAAACTTACCCAACAGCATTTTACGACCCAATAAATCAAGAGCCTGAATACCGGTTGTGCCTTCGTATAATTTAGAGATTTGAGCATCACGAACAATTTGCTCCATGCCCCACTCTTTAATAAAACCATGGCCGCCATAAATCTGTACACCGTGGTTAGCGGCTTCGTAGCCCAGTTCTGTTAAAAATGCTTTTAGAATAGGGGTTAAGAAACCTAATTCGTCGTCGTATTTTTCGTATAAATCATTGTTGCCAGTATCGTGCGCTGCTGTCATCAAATCTGCAATACGCGCTGCGCTGTAAAGCATGGCTCTGCCACCTTCAGCAATGGCTTTTTGGGTCAGCAACATGCGGCGCACATCTGGATGAACCATTAATGTATCGGCAACTTTATCTGGATCTTTTTTACCAGTTAAGGCGCGCATAGAGCGACGGTCTTTGGCGTAAGGTAAAGCACCTTGGAAAGACAGTTCAGCAGAAGCAACGCCCTGAATTGACGTACCGATACGCGCGGTATTCATAAAGGTGAACATGCACATTAGGCCTTTGTTTTCAGGGCCGATCAAGAAACCTTTGGCGTTATCAAAGTTCATGACACAAGTAGACGATGCGTGAATCCCCATTTTTTCTTCAATTGAACCACAGGTTACTGGGTTACGATCACCCAAAGTACCGTCTGCATTTACATTGAATTTTGGCACGATGAATAATGAAATACCGCGTGTGCCTTCTGGCGCGCCCGGCAAACGTGCCAATACGATGTGAATAATGTTGTCAGTTAAGTCATGCTCACCAGAAGAGATAAAGATTTTAGTACCAGTGATGTTAAAAGAACCATCCGCATTTGGCTCAGCCTTGGTTTTAACTTGGCCTAAATCCGTTCCGCACTGTGGCTCGGTCAAGCACATAGTGCCCATCCAGCGGCCATCAGACAGTGGCACAAAGAATTCTTGCTTCTGCTCTTCCGTGCCGTGCATCCAGATTGTATTCATCGCACCCAGCGATAAGCCAGGATACATCCCCCAAGACCAGTTAGCCGTTCCAATCATTTCTGATTTCGCCAATGCTAGCGAAATTGGAAGACCCTGACCGCCATATTCAACCGGCGTCGCCATCGACTGCCAGCCGCCTTCAACGTATTGGTTGTAAGCTTCTTTAAAGCCTTTTGGCGTAGTCACTTCACCGTTATTAAAGGTACAGCCGTCATCACCGCTTTGGTATAACGGAGCAACCACGTCTTCAGAAAAAGAAGCTGCGGCTTCTAGAATCATATCGACCATTTCAGGAGTCGCTTCATCACCGCCAGGAATGGTCTGGTAATGTTCTTGGAAATTGTAAACATCGTTCATTAAGAACTTAATGTCTTTTACCGGAGCTTTGTATTGAACCATGAGGAGAAACCTTCAAAATTAACTAAACATTAAATAGTGCTAAATATGTTCGCCTAAAACTATCGATTTAAAGTATTTAAAAGCTGGCGAACTAATGATCATGGGGAGTATTGCAGATAGCCACAAAACCACATTGGCTAATTAGCCGAAAATAACTGTCAGTAGAGCGAGTCTGCTGAACAAATGATTAATCCTTAGATAAATTACAATCATAAAAAAACCGGCTCTCATGTTTCCATGAGGCCGGTTCTTTTTAATCATCGAACTTGTTAGTTAATTTTAAAATTAACCTAAGAAGCTGATCAACACACCTGCTGCTGTACCTACGCAGAATGCAGTTAAACCAAGAATTAAGATACTTAGCGTATCAAAATTAAGGATTGCAATGGCGGCTGTTAATTTTTTAATCGGCTACAGTATTATTCAGCTTCATTTACAGGCTCCGTTAAACCAAGATGATATTCGTGCATATTTCACGCTACTCAGTCTTTATTGGCCGTTAAATTTCTTTATTATTTATTGGCTACCAGAACGCAAGTTAATATCTCCTGTTGGCTGTTTACTAGCAGCGATGATCAGTATTCAAATAGTGAGCACTTATATACTCGTTCATTATGTTCCCGATTACCCACAAATTTTAAGTCAATATTTAGCACTGCACCCCTTTGGCCAAAACTCTGAAGATTTCATGGGGAATTGGCAACTCCCGCTAGCATCGACTCTTACCTTACTTATTATTAGTCTTATTTTGCTAACTCATACCTTGATTAAGCGCGATCGTAGTCACTGTGTTTTATTCGCAAGTATGATTGCCAGTGCATTAATTTGTGCCTGGTTTGATTCCAGCAGTATATCCAGTTTGTTTAGCAGCTTGATTGCATGCGCATTATTAATAACACTTTTTTTCAACAGTCATGACCTTGCATTTCTTGATGAATTAACAGGACGTCGCGCATTAATAAACGAACTAAAGCATTGCGGTAAACATTATTGCATCGTGATGGCCGATATCGATCATTTTAAAAAATTCAATGATACTCATGGACACGATACTGGCGACGATGTTTTACGTATTGTGGCGCAAGAATTAGCTAAAGTTCGAGGAGGAGGAACAGCCTTTCGATATGGTGGAGAAGAATTCACTCTGTTATTTAAACGTAAGCACGCTAAAGAAGCTGAGCCTTTTATTGAAAGTATTCGTAAGAGCATTGCCGATTACCCTTTAATTATTAGAGATAAAGAAAATCGTCCTGAAAAACAGAGCAAAAGAACAAGGCCGAAATTGCATTAGAGACTAATCATAAGCCTACTTTTATTAAAGCTAGGCAGCAGATGATTTTAAGTTCTTATTAAATAACCACTGTTTAACCAATAACGCAGTAATTGGAAAACTAATAACATAAACCCATGCTGTTTCTAAAGGAATGCCCAGCATCAGCCAATAAGCAATGGCAACCCCCATGGCCGAATCTAATTGATCAAGTGCGATGAACCAATACTTTTTATCAACCGGCACCTCACCTGCTTGTATTCCAATACGGCGTTTAAAAAATGAATTAGGCAGCTCGGCTAATACGTATCCAATACCTGCTATTAAGCCCAATAATCCAATATTCCACTGTGATAATAAACTCACCCCAAATGCTTGATTCATTAGCCACTCGAGTGGCCACATGCATAGCCCACCCAATGCCGTCAGCAAAGGAACAAGTAGCATGCCGCGCCAGGTTTTATTTGCACCAAACCAGCCTTCATGAATAGGAATAACAAGGGTTGATAAGTAATTTCGCTTCACACAAATCATATGAAGTACGCCACCGATCACAACGGGAACTTGCAAATATAAGGCGAGCAACAAAATATTAATAGGAGATTTAATTCCGAATTGCTGCAGAGCAAACACAGTAAAAATAATAAACCCACCCAGCGTAAGAACAAGTATTTGAGTTAAAGAACTGAACTTAAAAAACGCTTTATCTACAATCATGTAGAAGCTGAATAGCGTTAAACTCACCGCTAATAGAATATGAGAAAATGTTAATCCAACTACTTTTTCTAGTATCATCATGAGCGCTAAAATAAAGATACTCCAAAAAACAGGCATGCCTTTGTAGGCCAGTTTCTTTTCATCAGAACTCTCATCTTCGACATTACCGACTTGATTAAATACCGATAAGCGAATACAACCGCAAGCAATCATTAACAAGATAAAAATCGACCAATAACCATCAAACTTCCATTGCAGCATTATAATGCTGGGCACCACAAGATAAATTAGCACATCCATGAAACCATCAAGATAACGTCCAAAATCCCGTTCTAAGCCCAATTTACGAGCCAGCATGCCATCTAGAGCATCAGCAGTCATCGCCAAAAAAAGTAATGCCATAGCAAAGTATAAATGTCCTTCTATGGCATTCATCATTGCAACAAACGTCGTCAGTACGCTAGAGAGTGTGATCAAATCAACTCGATTTAAACTCACGATAAAAGGAGGTCGATTTACAAGTCGGCGAGAGCATTTATTTGGCATAATGTATTTTTAACTCTTTAAAGCGTTAGCAATTGGTTATTATTGAGTTTATTTTTCGCTAAATATTCACGTAATAAAGGACGATCAATTTTACTATTGTGCCGACCATCCACTGGCATATTCTCTATTTCGATATATCGAATATTGCTTAATCCCGAAGGTAAAAAGAAGCCTTTGGCTATGTCAGAAATGCGCATTATTAATGCATCATGGTTGATCGATTTATCAGCTCTAACTTGTGCAAACACACATACATGCCCTTGATAATAAATCACGGCGGCACGTATGATGTCATTATCTTGATCTAAGATTTGCTCTATCGGATAAGCCTGAAGCGTATAGTTATTAACGCGAATAACATCTTTTACCCTTCCGCTTAACCATAACCGACCTTGCGGGTCTTGATATCCACAATCTCCTGTCCGATGCCAAACAGATTTAGTCGCTTCAACATTAATGCGTGGTATTTTATTCTCAAGATTTGCTTCTGAGTTATCAATATATTGCTTTAATACATGATGACCACTGACTAATATTTCACCGATTTCACCAACATTACAAATACCCTGCACAAGATCATTTTCATTGATCAATTTACCCTGTTGTTCTAATTCATTCACATTAGAAATCATCAAATCGATTTGAGGGGCAATATGACCCACAAGATAACCTGCTTTTTTTTCTGCTAGATACTCGTCAATAGAAACATCAGAAATGGGTTCTGCTTCTGTTGAGCCATAAACAATTCTGGCATTCGCCAAAGGAAAGGCTGTACGAATAGATTGAGCCAAATCTTTAGAAACGGTCGCACCACCAACAACAATACTCTTCACTTCATTAACTGTTTTTAACTCACTAGACTGCTGGCTCAAATATGTTACTAATCCTTGTAAATAAGCGGGTGCGCCACTTAGACGGGTAATTTTATGCTGACGAATTTGATCAATAACGACTTCCGCATTCACTTGTGAAGGCTCCGCCAAATCCACTTTTGGCATAATAGTCGTCATACCACAGCTTAAGTTATGCAATACCATCACAGGAAAACACGGGCAATCGATATCTTCAGCCTTATCAGGCCAATGATCACGAATCGCTAGATGCTGTTGAATAAGACTAAAGTGCGTTCGATCAGCACCTTTAGGTCGCCCGGTACTGCCAGAAGTAAACGAAATAAGACCATGATCAGTATCGCTACGAGCAATACTGGTTAAGGGAGGAGCGCTGGAAATTAGTGGTTCTACTTGCTGTAATACATTGCTATAACCAATGCTTTGACCATCAACTGCAAACCGCTGCAAAGGCCAAAGTGCTGGCACTAGCCAAAATAATTTAATTAGGGCTTTCATGCTAATAATGGCTTTCGCATTTGAATCACGAATAGCCATTTGCATTTTTTTCCGCCCCATTCCTGTATCAATAAATACGGCGACAATGCCTAAAGAAAATAAAGATAATGCAATCGCATACAGTTCTTTACTGGGCTTTAGGATGACAACGATTCGATCACCTGACTGCCAACCTTTTTGTTGCCATAATACTTGGTATGCAGAGACAAGACATGCCAATTCGGCATAACTTATAGATTCTTCACCTAAGCACTTTTGTCCTTCCATAACCGGCAATTGCAAAGCAACCTTATCGGGATGACATTCAGCATTGTAAATAAACCGACTGATAAAATTTCCATTTTCCATGCTTAAGCTTCCTTACTCTCACCTTCAATTGCCTTTGTAAAAAGAGTATAGCGGCGGGTAATAAAATCTTTATTGCCTGCTTTTTCAAGATTTTTGTAAAAGCTCATCGAAGCATTATCATCACGAATCATCGCACCGGATATATGCTCATAATAACCTTGTGCCCATAAGCTCAATTGCATACTCATTAAAGGAAATAACTTAGCCGAGCGATACTTTGGTGCAACACCACATGTTTTTGCCAATAACAAACGTGGTTTTTTTAATAGTCGATAGTGCTCTGAATAGCTAATATTTGCGGCAGAAATATGGACACCTGAGTTAATTGCCTGCTGGTTTAACAAGCTGCCGTAATCCGGATACGTAATAAAAAATCCTGCAATATCGCCTTTATTATCTCGCACAATGACTGAACTATTAGGACATAGTTTTTTAGCGAAACTCTCTCCACATAATAACTGAAACGTTTCCCAGCTAATTGGGGTATAAGCAAAATTTTCGCTAAAAATAGAATCGACTAAAGGATAAAGTTTTTCTAAATTGTTTAACCAAACCTCACCTGTGAGCCTCTCAAATTCGAATAAACCTTCAACTTGTTTTTTAAAATCTTGGAAAGGAGATTCTATTTGTACTGCTAAGTTATCCACACTCTGATTAATCGCCGTGGTATAGCCGTATTTATTCTCATAACCCAATTGTTGTAATAATGTTGGGTAGTATTGAGGGTTGTAGGGCTCATCAATAAAAGACGATTTATCAAAACTATCGACTCTTAAACGGTTACTTTGAAAGGTCGAGAAATTAATAGGACCATATACTCTACTTGCCCCCATGCTAGCAGCCCAATTTTCAAGCTGAGAGAAGAGTGTTTGATTAATTGCAAGATTGTTTTGGCTTTCCCAAAAACCAAAATATACTACGCTCTCTCCTTCTATCTCAACATCTGGATTAAAAAAGCCAACGAGCCGAGCTTCAGCCTCATCGCTGAAAACTTGTGCCTGCCCTTGCTTAAAATAAGGATTGTTTTTCGAAAACTGTTGCTTAATTTTATCTTCGTTTTCAGGGATCCATAATGGATCCCCTCGATAAACATTTTTAGCTATATTAAAAAAATTAGAGGTCAGCTCAATACCTGTTATTGAATTAGACATTTTCAATACCCAAACGCTCTATTTTCCCAGTCGTACCGTTCATGCGAACTGATTCTTGGTCTTGTAAAATCTTAGTTAGTTCAGGTACGCCAACAATTGCTGGAATGCCTAACTCTCGAGCAACCACCGCAGAATGAGACAAGGTTGAACCTCGTTCAACAATAATGCCGCCAGCTGTTGGAAATAAAGGCGCCCAACCTGGGTCAGTTCTTACGGTACATAATATCTGACCATCTAAACTGAGTTCATCTTCTGGTGAGAAAATCAAACGAATTTTCTCTTCAACAATACCAGGATAACAGCCTGTTCCCTTTAAATTTGAAGCGTTTAGATCAACATCTTCATTTTGATGAGGGTATTCATATTCGTTATTGCAATAGACCGCACCTTTAGTCCAAAAGTGATGCGGTAAGTCTTCTGCTTCATAAGAAGCAAACTCTGCCTTGCGAGAATCAACTAATGGCTGTAAATGTGTCTGAACAGCACGACCATCTTTGTAGGCGTATATTTCTTCTAAGGTAAGATAGAATACGTCGCGCGCTTCATTCAACTGGCCATAAAATGCAAGTTGCTGGCCGATCTCAATATAAATATCACGATATAAACCAAACATGCGGGTACGGGCTAGTCGCATATTTTCACGATTACGAATGGCGTCTCTAAGCGCTGATAAATCTTTATTGAATTTTTTAAGCGCTCGATTACCTAATTGTTTCTTAATAACCGGAATAACAGCTTCTTCCGCTTCACCACGAAATCTAGCTTCATTCTTTGCTAAAGTTTCTAATGTCAAATCAGACTTTGCTAAAAAGTTTTTTAAAATGGCAAACATAAATGAAGAATCTTGGCGCAGCGTAATCGATTCTAATTTCAGTTCTCCCATAGTTCGATCACCATACAATTCAATATATTGCTGGCATTGTGTATAAAAATATTTATCTTGGGTTTGTATTAGACCTAATAAAATTGAATTTTCAGACATTAAGACGAGGTCTTTAGTGACTATATTTTTACGTAAATAATCACACATTCTTAATAAATATTTTGTCGGTTCAGTACTCTCGATACCTTCCTCACCTGACAATAGATTATTCTGAACAACTTCAGGATTCTCGACCGCTATTTTTTCTAACCAGCGATGCACTCGTCCATTCATCATCATCACATAAAAATCATTAACAATCGGAGTTGTCCAATTTTCTAATAATGATTTATCTAACCGGCGACTTTCAGAAATTAACTGACCAATAGTGAGTGTATGCAACGTTTGTCGATCAACAGACTGATACTCTACTTGAAATAAATCACGAAATTCTTGAACAAGGTTATCCATATTTCGAAAACGTCTGAACATGGCATATAACGCACGAAAAATCTGTGGAACTTTTTTTATTTTTTCTTTGGTTGTTAATTCTTGATCTTGGATAATATCAACGGGATCGGTCAATCCCATCATGCGTTCCATATCAGATTTATTGGTTTTAAACGAAGGTAAAAACAACAGGCCTCTGTACCAGTTGTTAATATTGTAATACACACGGCCGTGAATTAGGCCAAGCATATTTTCTAACATTCCTTGATGCTCTTGAACAACTTTTTCGCTAACACCTAATAATCGAAGCGTTTGCTCGTAGACTGTTTTATAGGCCTTATTAGCAAAGCTGAATGTGAGAGGCGTAGTCACACCACAGTATGATTCTTGAATGTTTGAGTTATCCCAAACGACTACATCGTCTTGGTCAGAGTTAAGGGGTGGTAAGCTAGTTACAGGACGAGCCTGTAAGATATAAAATTCATTATCTTTTAAGCACCATTCAATATCCTGTGCCACTTGATAAGTTTTCGCAATTTCTAATCCTAGGTCACGCAGTTTAAAAACTTGCGCATGATCTAAACAAGCAATATCTTGTTTGTTTAGATCAACAGCAACTTCTTTTGCACCATGCGATGAAGATTGATCAAAAACAAACGCGGTATCTTTATTGTTTATTAATGTTTCAATTTCATCATTGAATAATCCCACTGTCGTTTCATCGGTATTACAAGCACCCGATACAATCCCTTCACCACAACCCCAGGTAGAGGAAATCATGGCTTGCTGGCGGTTCCCTGTTGCAGGGTTAGCAGTAAACATAACCCCTGCCACATCGGCATCAACCATTTCTTGAATAATAATAGCCGCGCGAATATCGGTTATATTCAAGCCTTTATGAATTCGATAAGCCAATGCTCTATGATTGAACGCGCTTTGCATTACTTTAATAATGGATGCAAAAACAGCGTCTTCACCTTGCTGATATAAATACGAATCCATTTGGCCAGCAAACGAAGCGCCTTCGGCATCTTCTCCAACAACAGAAGAACGTACTGCTAAAGACGTCTTGGTGAGTACGTCAGAAGATAGAGTTTCTCGCACGAGCTGCTGAATTTCGGGTAATAATGGTTTTTCGCCGATTGCTTTTTGAATGTTTTCTGCGACTTGTGCAATAACATCATTTTCAACTTTTTTATTATCTGAAGTAAGCTTAGTAAGTTCTTGCTGTACCCATTCTTCGATGTTTAGAGCTTTTAATTGCTGAGTAAAGCATTCCGTCGTTAATACCCACCAACGAGGAACAGGTAAACCTTGTCTTGAAAGCCAAGCTAGGTTTTTTGCTTTTCCTCCCAATAGGTTTTCATCAACTTTAACCGCTTGCTCAGATGTTAGAAATAACGCTATCGTCATTTATTTCTCCTCCATCGCAAGCAAGCGTGAAATTTCGTTATCTAATAATTTACGGAATGTCGCTTGAACACGATCCATAAAACCATAATGCCTAAAGGTATGTGCCATGACATACATAGGAATACGATTAATAACTAAATCCCAAAGGCTTAAGGTAAAACCTCGACGCCATAATGCTGGGTCTATTGGTTTGCCCATAAGTACTTCTAATTCAATTCGGTGTTGTTCGATATTTGCTTCAACATCTGCTGGGTTAAAATCGGGCTGAAGGGTAAATACTAACAGCTCAGCAAGATCGTGTTGTGGAATATTGATTGTCGCTAACTCCCAATCATAAGCACAAAGCGTTAAGGCTCCTTTCTCTTGTCCCGCTACTGGCGAGTGGCGGCGAAAGGCAATATTCCGAGGATTGAAATCATTATGGATGAGAGTTTTAGGCATCGCATCAATTTCGCTATACCAATCTTTCATGCTGTATAAACGATCATTGAAACGGCTTAAGTCCACCTCACTAAACCATTCTGGAAACTCTTCCCTAGAGTGTGAAGCTAACATCTCCCAAAGCCGTGTTTTTTCAACCATGTTGTCAGCGGTCGGCGCATCGATAATCCAGTCTTTTTCGGCTAGTTCATCTTCCCTTTCGAACCAGATAGAATGAACTTCTGCGATTCCTCGAATAGCGACTTGAATATGTTCTTGAGTCCAGCCTGAAGTATCATCAGCACTGTCCATTAGCTCCATATTTTCCATTAGCTCTAGCACTAATACATAGGCTTCTCGACTTTCATCTTGCCATGCTAAGTACGTCGTAGGTGTATTATTAACAAAACGTTCATCTGTTTGAGCCATGACGGCTAGTTCACGCTTATGACAACCTTTAAAACCAATACTATTTTTGAATTCATTATAAGCATGCGCTAAACGCGCATCACACATGGAAGCCATACTGTTCAGCATTAAGATAACTTCATCATCAAGCGGTTTAACTTTAACCATTACCTTTTTACTTTCAGTTAATCCTGCAAGCTTTAATTCAAAAGGATAGTGACCGACAAGCTTATTAATTTTATGAGCGGTCAGTTCAGTAATAATACTGCTGCCTTTACTGTCTACTTGGATCTGTTTTACATTTTCTACCAGAATATTTTGACGCTGATAATAAGACTGCATAGCACGAGTAAAGAAATCACTGTTCAAGTCTCCCAACTTTAAAAATTCAACCGGGCGGTTTCGTCCTAGTTTTTCATGAGCTCGGGCAAACTGATCACTTGCAATAGCGGATAATGTCGATAAATCTAATGCTAAACAAAAGCCTGCAATGACTTCTGCTAATTTATGCGAGCAGCCAGGACCCGCACAACCAATTAATTCTAAACATTCTTTTTGCTGGGCAAGGCTTGTTCCACCACCAACACTACCAACAACCAAGCTAGGTAGACGCAAGGTTGCATACACTTCATTATCGTCAGTTAATTCTAAATATAATTGGCCAATAGATGATTCATGCACACATGCAATATCTTGTCCTGTTGCGGTAAAAATAGCGCCAATAACATTGGCGATATTGATATTCATGCCGATCATACCTGATGCAATACTGCCCCCAATAAACTGGTTATACGCAGTAAATAGTTGCTTAGGTGTGACTTTTAAAACTTTCTGGCAAACGTCGTCCGTTAATAAACATTCTGCAAGTACGCGAACACCACGACCTTTCAAGAAGGAGTTGTACGTTACTTTTTTATCATTCGATAAATTTGCTTCAATCATGAAGTTTTCAAATTCAATACCGGAAAACTGCTGCATCTGAGCAATAATCCATTGGCATGCTTGCCAAGTACAGGTTGTGGTCATATTTTGACCCGCTGCGTCTCCTGTTTCATAAGCAAATTGAACGTGAACCGTTCGGCCCATTAATTCAGTATTCACTTCGACTAAATTGGCATAATTGGAATATTTTCGCGTTTGTTCAGCAATTTCGGAATAATGATCTTTTACCCATTCGGCAAAGAATAAAGCCGAGTTTAAATCAGACAATACAAACACAGGCACACGTAACATACGCTGCCCAATAACTCTTACATTTACACCACCTGAACGAGACAGTGCTGTAGCACCGCGGGTAGCAGAAGCTAATAATGCTCCTTCTGTCGTCGCCATTGGTGCATAAAATAACCCTTCGGCATGCCCTCCTTTTATATGTAAAGGTCCAGCAATACCAACAGGGATTTCTACCGAGCCGACAAAGGCTTCAATATTGCTAACTAATGCTTTGGCTTCAAGTGTCGTTTCTGCAACACGCTCGAACTTCGCGTCGGTATTATCACGAACATACTGCAATCGCTCTAAACGTGCATCTTCGGTATATAAACCCCGAGCAGGCACTTTAGGTAATGTAAATTCATCGTACTTTATTTGTGCTGTCGCTTTACCATTTTGGCGTAAGACATAGCTTAACTGCCATAATAAACGGCTGGTTTCTTCGTCTTTATCATTTCGCAAAACCAAACGAATTTTACGCCCTTGAGCAGTCTCGCGTTTTATCAAGGTTAGCTGAGTAAATTCAAAAATTTGACCGAATATACTTACTTGAACCATGTCGATTTTTTTATCAGCTTCTAAAGGTGAACAATGTTCACAAAATATTGATAGGTGATTTTTTGAAACATCGACTGCTTCAGCTTGCCAAACATTATCTTCATGTCGCACTTCAACCTTAGCGTCATGCTCTGTCGAAAACAAATGACGAGTAGGGGTAATTAATTGCTGTGTTGAGTTATTTTTAGTAATTGATGTCATTATATAATGCTCCATGCAATGCCATTATTTACTAAAACTGCAATAATAATCACGAGATAACCTACTAACATGTTAATAGCAATAGCCGCTTCGTTTTTTTCACGGCCTTTTAAAGAAGGAGCTTTAATAAAAGAAAATACCTGTTTTCCTGCTAAAATATAAGTAATAAAAAGTACGATACAATAGACAAAAACATATTTAATATTTAAAAAACATAACAACAAAACTTGGCTCAATAACATTCCTGTAATCAGACCAAAAACAACATAAGCAGACCCTTTTGTACCAAATATTTTAGAATAAGAATCTACTGTTTCACGCTCCTCTTCAGGACCTCGGGTCTTACGCGCTATTTCAAAGCAAAATCCACTAACAAATGCCAGTAACATCATAATGTAGAGAGATGGTGTTAAAACGCTGGTAATATCAGCACCCGGCACTGCAATATTTGCCAACCAAAAAACGATTAATGGCATAATCATCATGTGCGTGAATGCATACAGTGTTAACCTCTTCTCCAGCCACTCTCCACAGAAGAATTCAACTCCCATTAAGCACAAGTATCCAAACATGATTAACCAACTAATCATGGCGCTGCCTAACGTAAAACCATCTAGGTAAAATGAGAAGGCCATTTGACCAACAATAGAAATACCGGCTAGAATTTTAAGATGTTTAAGCGTAATCAATCCGCTTTGCAATACACGCTGAGGATGATTAAGAACATCAAGCTCATAATCTTTATGCTCATCGAAAATTCTGATGACTAAAAATAATCCCCAAACTATGAAACAATTTAAAAGATCGATAAGTGATATTTTTATTTCTTGATCTAACGCAGTACGCGCAACCGCAGCGCTGGTTAAATATAGAATAAAGAAAAGTAATGCATTCGCAAAAGGAAAGCGTTCATTCATCCAAGCAACAATCCGTTTCGTTACTGAATCATTTAGTGTCACTGACTGAGATGTCATTTTAAGCCCTTGTTTAAACAGTTAGTCGGTGCAAACCACTTTAGCTAGCACTTATAGTAATTTTAAATTGGTATTTTTCAACATCACTTCTTATCGAAAGTAATCAATAAGATGGGAAGAAATAGGAAATCAATAATTAATGCAAACACAGCGGTTAGTGTCAGTAGTGCTCCCATCCCAGATGTAGGAGAAAAGGAAGATAATGCTAGTAGTGAAAACCCAACGGCTAATACAAATGTTGTTATGACCATCGCGATTCCCACTGTGCTAAAAGCATATTGAATAGCTTGCTCTGTCGTTTTATTCTGCTGTCGCGCTAATTTGTACTTTGATAAAAAGTGCACTGTATCATCAACAACCAATCCAAGACTCATACAAGCTACGATGCTTAAGCCTAAGTCAATTCGCCCTGAAATAAATCCCCATACTCCATAAGCCAGAATTACAGGCATGATATTTGGGATAATACTAATCAATCCCAAGCGTATCGATTTAAGCACTAAAATTAATATTATTGATATTAACAACAACGCGAAACCGGTGCCTTTTAATAAGCTAAGCGAATTACTATCAGATATTTTTGCAAAAACCATATCAAGACCTGTTCCCGACTCTAAGTTCAACATTGGGTAATGAGCCTTAGCTTGAGACAGTATTTTTTCATCTAATGCAATGAGCTGCTTAGATGATGATTTGTGTAAATATACTGTTAGTCGTGTCGATGAACGGTCGATATTAACGTACTGCTCCATTCCCATTCCTAAAGGCAATGACATTTCATAAGCTAGCAAAGATTGAGCAATCACTTCCCTCGAATCGGGTATTTTAAACATTTGTGCATTGTTCGCTTGTAACTTCTGATTGAGTTCTTTAACTTGTAAAGATAAAGCATCAACGTAACCAACATTCTCTTGCTCACCAATCCAATGAGTCAATGCATCTAACTGTTTTTGATAACTAACACTGTAAATCCCTTCGGCTTCGCCACTGGCAACAGAATACTGAATGAAGTTCACGCCATACAATTTATCGTCTTGAGTATCCAGCGCTTTACGTACGTCATAAGTTTCATCGTAATATTGATGCCACTGTTCATTAAATTCCAATTGCATAATGCCAACAAAAGCGATGATTATGGAAAAAATGGAAGCAACAACAATTTTTTGAGGTTGGTGAACTATCCATGTAAATATTTGATGAAAGAATTTATCTAGAATTTTATGCTCATTGTTTTTCGGTATTTTTGAACTAGAAAAAATAAACAAACAAGCAGGAAACCAAGTCAGCGCTAAAATACCTGCAATGATGGCTGCCATCGCGACTAAGTTTCCGAGATCACGATAAGGAGGTGATTCGGAAAAATTCAAGCACAGTAGCCCAAGCGCGGTAGTGATTGAAGTAATCAATACCGGTTTAATATTAATACGGACAGCTTCAGTGATAGCGGCTGATTTTTCATAGCCTCGTTTTAAATAATGTTGAAACGACACCAATACATGCATGCAATCGGCAATAACAATAATCATAATCATTGAAGGAACAGCACCTACAACCGGAGTAAGCTGCTTGCCCATCAAGCCAAATAAACCAAACACACTAATAACACTCAAAAGTGTCATCGAAAGCGCTATTAACGTACCCGCTAATGAACGCGATAAAAAAAAGATCGCGCAGAAAATTAATAAATAACTTAGCGGAATCAAGAGTGCCATATCTCTTTCAACAGCCTCAGCCAAAGCCAAGTTAATAATGGCGCTACCAAATAATTTAACACTCATCCCTTCTTGAGGAATTTCACTTAAACGCAACCTAGCATCAGCCACTAGCCTTTTTGTCGCTTGCTCATCATCGTCAGGTAAGATCAAACTCACCACAACGAGTGTTAATGATTCATCAGCACTAATAAGGTTATTTAATAATCGAGGCTGCTGTTGAACATACTCAGATAACTGAGAAATATTTCTTTTCGTGATTTCGATATCGGAACCAACAAGGTCTTCGACGATGAGCTCGTCTTCTGTCGATTCGATTCGCTGATAGTTTATTAATGAGTCAACTCGCCTTGCATAAGGTATTTGCCAAGCATTGTGTGTTAACTCTTTTAAAAAATTTAATCCTCGAGGATTTAGAACAGAGCTAACTTCATCATCCATCTCCACAAGAAAAACGAGTGTATCTTGCTTGTTAAAGTCGGCCTCTAGTTTTTCAAAAGCACGTAATTGAGGGTTTTCAGCACTGAAATAACTGCGAAAGTCTGTTGTAAAGGATAAATACTGAACGCCACTAGCCGATATCAATAGCAACATCGTCATTAGTAAAAAGACTGCCCATGCTCCACGCTTATTAACAAATGAGCGACGCGATATTTGATCAACCATATTTATTTTCCATTTTGGCTTAACGAATTCTATTTTTTGTCATGATCTGATCAAAAAAAATTGTATTCTACTTAAAAAACGTAGTAATTCTAGCGATTAGTGCCATTTAAGTTACAATACCTTACAAAGTGCAAAGTGCTTTCGTTTCCTATACATAGAAAAGAAGTAAGAATTTGCTCCCTGTATATTTTCGCCTTTTCATTAATCGCAGACACAAAAAAACCGGCTCTCATGTTTCCATGAGGCCGGTTCTTTTTAATCATCGAACTTGTTAGTTAATTTTAAAATTAACCTAAGAAGCTGATCATTACACCTGCTGCAACTGCAGAACCAATAACACCCGCAACGTTTGGACCCATTGCATGCATTAATAAGAAGTTCTGACCGTTTGCCTCTAAACCAACTTTGTTGGAAACACGAGCGGCCATGGGCACTGCGGATACACCAGCTGAACCAATTAGCGGATTTACTTTTTCTTTAACGAATAAGTTCATCGCTTTCGCCATCAATACACCCGCTGCTGTACCTACACAGAACGCTGTTAAACCTAATACTAGGATACTTAATGTATCAAGGTTTAAGAAAGATTCTGCGCTCATCTTAGAACCAACACCTAAGCCTAAGAAGATTGTGACAATATTGATCAAAGCATTTTGTACCGTATCGCTTAAACGATCTACGACACCAGATTCTTTCATCAAGTTACCAAAGCAGAACATACCTAATAGCGGCGCTGCTGAAGGTAAGCATAAAGCTACCAATACCAGCACTACGATAGGGAAGATGATTTTTTCAGACTGGCTAACTTCACGAGCCTGAACCATCACAATTTTACGTTCTTCTTTATTGGTAAATAGTTTCATAATGGGCGGCTGGATCATAGGAACCAATGCCATGTATGAATAAGCGGCTACTGCAATCGCACCCAATAGCTCAGGGGCTAATTTAGACGCAATAAAAATAGACGTTGGGCCATCAGCACCACCGATAATACCAATCGCTGCTGCCTGCTGGATGGTAAAATCCATTAAGCCTGCATCGGTTGCTAATACTGCGCCTGCAACGGTACCAAAGATACCAAACTGAGCAGCGGCACCTAAAAGTAGAGTTTTAGGATTTGCTAATAACGGACCAAAATCCGTCATTGCGCCCACACCCATGAAGATCATCAACGGGAATAAACCCGTCTCGATACCCGCATGATAAATGTAGTACAACAAGCCAGCTGGGCTTTCAAGATGACCATCTGCTGCATACACCGGGCCAGAATAAAAATCTGCACCGGGTATGTTTACAAAAATAGTACCAATAGCGATTGGTAATAACAGCAAAGGCTCAAATTGAAATTTCGGATGTATTGCTAAAAACAGCAATACACAACCGATTGAGATCATTGAAAACTGGCCAATTGTCATCTGGTAAAAACCAGTGTCTTGCCATAGATTAATAAAGCTTTCCATGAGTCGGCCCCTTAAGCGATGGTATACAGAACATCGCCAACCTTAACCGCAGCGCCTTCAGTAGTTGTAACACTACCAATGGTACCGGCTTTAGGAGCGCGAACTTCAGTTTCCATTTTCATTGCTTCTAGGATGATAACAACATCACCTTCGGCAACGACTTGACCTGGCTGAACAAGAACCTTCCAAATATTACCGCCTAAAGGTGCTTTTTGTGGTTCACCGCCACCGACTGCGCCTGAAGGAGCCGCTGCTGCTGGAGCTGCGCCACCCATGCTCATTGGCGCGCCATTAACGGCGGCCATTTCGGTAACATCACCACCGTCGTCAACTTTAACAACGTATTCGTTGCCATCAACTGAGATAGTAAAGGTATCTTCTTCTTCGCCTTTAGGCGCAGGTTCGAATGCGTCTGGGTTACCACGGTTTTCCAAGAACTTAGGAGCTACCTGTGGGAACAACGCATAAGTCAGTGCGTCGTCTATCTTGTCTGCTGCCAGCTTAAAGCCTTTTTCAGCGGCAAGTTTATCAACGTCAGCAATGATTTGATCCATTTCGTCATCGATCAAATCCGCTGGGCGACAGGTAATGACTTCAGCGCCATCTAATACGCGAGCTTGTAATTCAGCGTTCATCGCTGAAGGTGCTGCGCCGTATTCGCCTTTCAAGATGCCTTGAGTTTCTTTCGAGATTGACTTGTAACGCTCGCCCGTCAATACGTTCAATACTGCTTGAGTACCTACGATTTGAGAGGTCGGTGTTACCAAAGGAATGAAACCTAGATCTTCACGTACACGTGGGATCTCAGCCAATACTTCGTCAAACTTGTCAGATGCGCCTTGCTCTTTTAACTGGTTTTCCATGTTTGTTAACATGCCACCAGGAACTTGAGCAACTAGGATACGAGAATCTGTACCACGCAGAGCGCCTTCAAATTTAGCGTACTTCTTACGAACACCGCGGAAGTAAGCAGCGATTTCTTCTAGCAACAATAGATCGATATTAGTATCACGACCTGTGCCTTTTAATGCCGCTACAACAGATTCTGTTGCAGTATGACCATAAGTCATAGACATAGAAGAGATAGCAGTATCTACGCGGTCAACGCCCGCTTCAGCGGCTTTCAGGATAGTCATATCAGACAAACCAGAGGTAGCGTGAGCGTGTAATTGAACTTCTAGATCAGTTTGTGCTTTTAACTTAGTGATAAGTTCGAAAGCATCATATGGAGTCAGAACACCGGCCATGTCTTTAATGGCGATAGAGTCTGCACCCATATCTTCAATTTTCTTGGCTAGGTCTACCCAAGAATCCAGAGTGTGTACTGGGCTAGTGGTATAAGACAATGTGCCTTGCGCATGCTTACCTTGCTTTTTAACAGCTTTTAAAGCTGTTTCAAGGTTGCGCGGATCATTCATTGCATCAAATACGCGGAACACGTCTACGCCATTTACGGCAGCACGTTCAACGAATTTTTCTACAACATCATCTGCGTAGTGGCGGTAACCTAAAAGGTTTTGTCCACGAAGAAGCATCTGATGCGGAGTCTTTGGCATCGCTTTCTTGAATTCACGAATACGATCCCAAGGGTCTTCGCCCAAGAAACGAATACACGAATCAAATGTTGCACCGCCCCAAGATTCAAGTGACCAATAGCCAACCTGATCTAGTTTTTCGGCGATAGGAAGCATGTCATCAATGCGCATGCGTGTAGCCAGTATAGACTGGTGTGCGTCGCGTAATACGACGTCTGTGATACCAAGAGGTTTCTTAGAATCGGTCATGGGTGATGGCCTTTTCTTCCGTTAACGTTGTTGACGTATAGGTGATCCGAATTCGTGCACTACTTTTGGCGCGCACGATGCTCTTTTACTGCCGCTGCTAATACTTTTAGCAACTGCGGGTCTGCGCCTTGAGTCGGTGCTGTTACCACGGCCTGTGGAACAACAACGGGTTCAGGTGCAAACTTATTTACTATTATGGACATCAGGTTGGTAGCGAAAATGAGTACTACCAAAAAGGTAAATACTGTTCCCATACCAAAGACCATCAGTTCCAAACCACTCGAAACTAGCTCAGACATGCCGGCTGATCCTCATTAAATAAATCTACTTATCCATTTTTTGAGCGTACTACGCTCCCCTAAATCGACAAAAAGGGTGGTCAATGTACTTAAAAACCATCTTTTTGACAAGTTTTATGACACCTTTTGATACATTAACTGAACATTTTCTTTACAAAAAACCGCTTAACAAACAACGCCTCATAACAATCTGGCCATTTATTCTTACGATTTTCATTCGATTTTTTATCAAAATAAATTTAACTCGCGACCCTAACATTACCTTTTAAAAGAATAGTAGAGATAGCAGCAAAGCTGGAATTAAAAAAAGAAAGAGCCGAGAACTAAAAAAGCAGGAAGCTAGGCAATATACGAACTGGAAAGAACAAAAGGCTAGAAAGACAAAGAGCTGAAAATCACAAAGAGCTAGAAAGCATCAGTAATTAGAAAGCTAGCATTTAAGAAGTATGTTTTTTTGGGGGATATTACAGAAGAAAAAATGGTGCGCTTGGTAGGAGTCGAACCTACGACCACCTGGTTCGTAGCCAGGTA
>OJGH01000080.1_pt1 | contig 35827 bp, 30 predicted proteins | sample 1594641 | NCBI WGS metagenome assembly OJGH01 (sample SAMN05416894, study PRJEB24817) | seawater metagenome | isolation source: Sea water | place: Canada:Atlantic | collected 2013-11 | reverse complement strand
GAGATAGGAGTCCGTCTCGTGGGCTCGGAGATGTGTATAAGAGACAGGTTTTAGATATTTGCTCCACAATCACCCAACACTAGATTGTTTGATACAATTATTTTGATTCTACAAAGCCATACTGCAAAAGCTTAAACTTAAGCGCTACAACTTTAATACTACAATTTAAGCGCTTCAGCGCACTCATCAAGCTGGTCAGCGGTTAATACAAAAACACCGTGACCACCCGCTTCAAATTCTTGCCACATAAAAGGCACTTCGGGATATGCATCTTCTAATGCAGGCCAGCTATTACCGACTTCTACAATAAAAATACCATCATCGGCTAAATACCGACGTGCTTCTGCCAACATAATACGCACAAGATCTAAGCCATCTTCACCAGCAGCCAAGGCTAACTCAGGCTCATTATGAAATTCGTCTGGAAGCGAGTTCATATCATCGGCATCAACATACGGAGGGTTTGAAACAATGATGTCGTACTTGCCATCAGCAGCGCTAAACAAATCAGACTGCAAAGCCATCACGCGATCACCCAAGCCATGGCTAAAGATATTTTCATCCGCCAGCGCTAAGGCCTCAAAGGAAATATCCAACAACTCAACGTGAGCCTGAGGGAATTCCATAGCACAGGCGATACCAATACAGCCACTGCCCGTACACAAATCCATAATACGATTAACAGGCTTATTACCCAACCAAGGCTGGAAGCGTGCAGCAATAAGTTCTGCAATGGGCGAACGCGGGATTAATACACGCTCGTCTACTTTAAAGGGTAAGCCATAAAACCAAGCTTCACCTGTAATATAAGGCGTCGGCATACGCTCATTAATACGGCGAGCAAATAATGCAACAACAGACTCTCGCTCAGTTCGAGTCAGACGTGCGGCTTGCCACACATGATCGATATCCCAAGGCAAGTTGAGCGCATGAGTCGCTAACATAACGGCATCGTCTAATGCGTTATCAGTACCATGACCAAAAAACAAATCGGCTTCGTGCATGCGGCTGATGCCCCAACGAAGGAGGTCTTGTAAGGTAGAAAGCTCATTCACGGCTTCTTCACAAGCTTCGCTCGTTAAGATAAAGGGAATGGCATCAACGTCAGAGATACTGGTCACAGGCACACCGAAGATAAAAATTAGGGCGACATTCTAGCATTGAGAGGGCAAGCAACCAAGTTTAGAGTAAATACTAATTAGTGATTTAGATAATATGTGAACTAAATTCTTAACATGCCTATAAAACTGGCGAGGGAGTGTGGATTCTAACTGAGAATTAAAAGAGCAGGTATGTATCGGGGATAAGAATACCCGATACATAGAGATGTGAGATTAGAAGCGTTTAACGTTCTTAAGGTTATTAATATCACTCTCTAAAGATAAAAACTCCTCACGTGATATATAAGCTGTAATTTTATCAGCAGCCTTTCTATAAAATTCATTAAGTGCTTCAGTCAAAACCTTATCTGTATTGTCGTTATAAACTTTTGGCTTCATTAATGGGTTAAACAAAGCAGCAACTCCCTGATTTCTGTTCGAGTCAGCTTGCTTTATATACTGTTTTGAAATATTAAAATCAGAAAGATTGATGCGTTTATTTATAAATACCTGTTGAGTTAGAGGCTCGATAAAACTGACATTTAGCTCTCCAGAAACCTGAATAACACCTTCATCTGAGCAGTATCCAAACTTACACTCTTTCTTAGTAGACTTTTGGTTAATAACTAAACTAAGTTTTGGAACGCTCGCTAAATATGTAACCTTTTTATCAGTGTAAGTCATATCATCAAACGTACTATAATCAGAAGTGCGGAAACCTTTTTTTGTTAAGATTTCATTTATAGTATTCTGCAATGACGAAAGCAGCTGATCTTTGTAACTCTGGTTAAAATTAGAATTGAAGTTTACTTCTGCAGATGAGTTATTAGCTGCATTAGCCATTGCCATTGCTAAGAATGGATTTATAGGAGCAGCAGGAGCTCCACTTTTACTTTCTTTAAAATCTGGAGTAACTACAGCAATCAATCTTCCTGTATCCTGCTGTTGTACTGGAACAGAATAGTTAAAATCAAGTTGCCCAATTTCCTTATTTGTCATGGTGCTGCAACCGGCTAATACCGTTAAAGTGCTAGCAACAATCAAAGTTTTCATACTTAACAATGGTGACATTTACTGATTTCCTTTTCGTGGATTTTAAAGTGCGACATTTTGTCCATTATTTGAAAAATGTCAACAACTATCATAATATCTACTGATATGGATATGTATAATTCTTGCAAATTAAAGAACGCAACGACCCCTAGTATGCTTTAAAGCTATCTCAATATAATCTAGCTACGAGCAAGAAAGTAATCAATTATAGAGCGTGTAAAAGAAAGTAGGCAGCTATAGAGACTCATCTCGTTGATAGAGTGAAAGGTAGGCCTAAAAACAGCCCTGGTCATTGAATGACACCGCTAGCGCTGGCCATAAACGCTACTGTGCCCTTGTTCAAAAGCATCCAGTGCTTCTTTTGCGATATAGCGTCCCATCTCGATCATTTCATTGGCTCGATAGAACTCATACATTTCTACGCAATCTTTAGGGATTTTAACCAGTAGATCCGGTGGATAACCGGCAATTTTGTATTGGCTTAATGAGGTTTGCATCACATCAAACATTTGATACAAAATACCGATTTTACCGAGTTTAGAGCCGCTAATTTCTGTTTTAGCTTGTGCATCCTCGCCGCTTTCTGTTTCGCCTTGGCTAAACCAGTCGCTGGCCTTATTGACCATGCTATTGAGCCAAAGATTTGGAGCAACTGCATCGGGAGTAATATGCTTGAGCTTGCTGGTAATTTTGCCTTTAAACTCGGCAACAGCACCGTCGCTAGAACTAGAATCTGCACTTTCTTTTTCAGATTCAATGCCAGCATCTGTATTCATCTGTGCATGAGTGCTGGCTTCATCACCTGCCTCTGAACTATCTGTCTTTGTACTATCTAACTTTGCATTTACACCAGAACTTGAATAAACATCTGCGGCAGACTCTTCAGCCGCTTCATTACTTTCCCTCTCAAGCTGATTTTGAGCTTGCTCTTGATGCTCTGCTTCTGACATCGCTGCCCGATCAAAATCTGCTTTTTCTTTAGCCTGAGCTTCCACTTCGTCAGCAAACTGCTTGATGTCTTTGATCTTAGGCTTTGGCACATCAGCACTTAAATCAACGGCAATAATATAATCGGCATGAGCCGATACTGAAGCGGCAATCGGTAATGGGTTAAGTACTCCACCATCGACGTAGAGCCGCCCCTCATGTTCAACAGGTTGAATAAGGCCTGGAATTGCTCCTGATGCTCGCATGGCTTGCTCTAATGAACCACGCTGAAACCACACTTCTTTTGAGCTAATTAAATCGGTTGCTACTGCGGTATAAGGAATTTCAAGGTCTTCAATTTGAATATCGCCTAGCATCTCAGACAAAACTGAAAATAGCTTATCACCCCGAATTGCACCGTTACTAATAAAGCTAAAATCAACCAAGCGCAGCACATTCAAATAGTTAAGCGATTTGGCCCATTCATAAAAAACATCCAGTTTATTTGCGCTATAAAACGCACCGACGACTGCGCCAATCGAACAACCTGAAACAGATACAACTTTATAACCTCGTGCTTCTATTTCTTGAATCACTCCAATATGAGCCATACCTCGCGCACCACCACTGCCTAATACGAGTGCCACTGTTTTGCTCATTACTTCTTCCTCAATGCTAAATTAATTACTTCAATCGGCTTTATTAGTGCAATCGCTTTATTATTTCAACCGTTGTCACGGTAAACCGTCTTTCAACTAAAGCCTTAATGACGTCTAGGCCATAACATAAAGCGTAATTGTGGCTCCAGATTATTCCCCGGTGGTAAAGTAAGCGCCCCATGACCAAATACAGGCAGTTCAAAATCATCATAGGTCGCAGCCCGTAATTGCTGCGCTAATCGTGTTGAACACGCAAAGTTATCGGCCATGTTATTAGCCTCATAACAATGCACCACCAAATATAAGCGGCGCTTAATCGTATTATCTAAGTTTTTTAGGGTCGATAATAAGATCTCTGACTTTTCTTCGTCTATTCGTCCATCAATCGTCACTAAGCCCTCTAGCCAGCCCGATTCCTTGCGTAACAAGGCTTCTATATTCTCACGTTCAACATTGTCGTTCGTCAGTTCGTCGGTTGTAGTGACCTGATCTAAATTAAAATACAATTTTTGTTTACTGCGCTGCACGGTATAAAGAACATAAAGTTTGTTAGGTGAGCCTGGCACCATAGCGACAACATACGCTTGATTTTTATCCCGACCGTAGAGTTTGGCATTATTAAATATGTCATTCGCCCAAAAGTTACTGCTACCGCAATCTAGTCCTTTGCAGCGGTATAGTATTTTTTCGTCTTGCCACTGTTTTAAGAAGTACTCCATCACCTGTTCAACATCATGATTGGTTGATATCTGCCAGAACTGACGATTAATATCACCAGTAATTAAGCGCTCAACTTCCCCTGAAGTCGCTGCGCGTTTACGCTTTAACCCAGAGATGATTAATCGATATTCCGCATTTTTAAACTCAGATTGTTCTAATAATTCCGCACGTGGAAAACCATCCATCGTGGGCACGTCGGCCGCAGTAACATGAGATGCCGCTAAAATACTTAATCCAAGCATCAAAGACGTTCCCTTTTTCAACAAACCTGCTGCTGAAACGCAGTATGTGGGTGAAAGTAATTTCATTGCTTGCTTAAAGGAACTCATAACCGATAATTGCATCTTATAAACTCTTACAAAAAATAGTTTTAACTTATTATCCGAGGTTACCATGGCTGAACCAAAATGCCCTAATTGCAGCACTGAAGGTATTGAACACTTCAAATCTAAAGAAAGCATAGAACGCGCAAAGAATGGCACGCCGTGGTTTATTTTAGTCTATTGTGATGCTTGCGGGCACGTTCATCAAACGCTCACTAAGCATGTTTTCACCACATCAACGTCTTCTCCCTTTATAATGCCCAGTATTAAATAATCGGTAGATTAATTACACCATGTTAAGCCCTAATTCACCTTTCTACTGCGCACATTGCATCGCCTGCCGCTTGCCGTCTACTAGCTGCGTTTGTGAAAAAATAGAACAGGTTGAGTTACCTTTTATTATCAATCTGTGCTGCCATAGTAATGAGTGGCAACGACATGATAATACCGGCCAATGGGCGCATTTAAGCAGTAAGGATGTTCACCGCATTCGCTGGCATCGTAAGCCCGAGCTTATTTATCCAGCTCTGTCCGAAGCCTATATCAATAGTGATAGCGCCTCATATACACATCAGGCGGGCCATTATTTACTATTCCCTAGTGATGACGCAGTAGATCTGCAGCACGTTTTTTCCGATAAGGGTAATGACGCCGAGCCCATTAAAGCGCTTTGGATTATCGACGGTACCTGGCAAGAAGCTAAAAAAATGCTGCGCCAAAGCCCTTGGCTTAAAGCTTTACCAAAAGTAAGTATTCAAGAAACCGAAGGGGAGGCTCTGGAAAGCCATTTCAAATTGCGTAAAAATCAGCAAGGATTATGCACCTTTGAAGCCATCGAAGCGGCGATCAAATTTCAAGACCCTTTAACCGCACAAAGCTTGAATACTAATTTTCATTTATTTCAAAATACCTTACTGGATTTGTTGCGCTAACAGCCTCCTGCTATCATGCCTTTCAGCTATGTTAGCGCTTATGTTTACGCCCATGTTTGCTGTGTATTTTCACAGCGGGCTTTTAGTCTATTATTTTAGAGATTTTTCATGCTATATCGAGTTTTAACCCAACGATCATCTTATCCACTGCGCACAATAAAATTCTGCCTCGCGTCCGTTGTATTGATGAGCTTAGCGGCCTGCCAATTTAATCCGTTAAAAACCGAGCCCGAAATAATCCCTCCGGAATATAGCCAACAGCAAAAAGCGCTTGTTCAACAGCAGGCCGAAATGATTTTCGAGCAATATTACCAATATCAAATTGATTCTAGCCCTGTTCTGCGCAGTACATTAGCCATGCCTGGTCAGTTTGAATGGGATGACATATCCGTTGCTGCACAGCAAGAATACATCGAAACCCTTCAAGACTTTCGTCAGCAGCTGATTGAATTAGAACAAGGGGCACTCAACCCTGATAACCGTTTGTCGTATGAACTGCTGCTGCACCATATTGAGCAAGCCTTGCTCTTTACGCCTTTCGAACATCACCGTTATGCCCTTTCACAGATGGGTGGCTGGCATACACGCATACCTAATATTCTGATTAACTACCAAAGCATTAATACCATTCAAGAAGCTCACGATTACATCGATCGTATTAATGGTGTTCGTCATCTATTCAGCGAGCTGATTAATCGCCTAGAAGTCGCAGAAGCCGCTGGCATTATGGTTCCTCAATTTGTTTATCCTTATGTGTTAGAAGCCGCAGAAAACGTAATTAAAGGTGCACCATTTGATAACCAAGGCATTAGCCCTATTTGGCAAGACTTTAATAAAAAAATCGATGGCCTAGATCTATTTGCCAGTAGTGACAAGGTGCTGCTGAAAAAAGCTAAAAGAGCATTACAGCGATCTCTACTACCGGCCTATAAAGATTTAATTTCTTTCTTGCAGCAACAGGTCTTACGAGCACCCAAGCATCAAGCGATCAGCGACCTACCGCAAGGCGAGGAATACTATCAACTGTTACTGCAGAGCCATACCACAACCAATTTGACCGCCGAACAAATACACAACATTGGTTTAAAAGAAGTGGCGCGCATTCAGAAGAAAATTCGCAAGTTGATAAAACCTCTAGGCTACCCAGAAGCGGATATCGAAGGCGCAGTCATTGAAACACTGGATCTGAAAACGTTCTTTACTTGGATGGAAGACAGTTCAGAGCGTTTTGAGCAGGACGAGCAAGGCGAAAAAGATTTTATTGCCTACCAGCGAGATAAAGTTGCCGCCATGTCGATGCGCCTGCATCAGAGCTTCTTAGAACTGCCTAAAACGCCGATTGTTGTTCGTGCAGTTTCTAAATATCGCCAAAAAAGTGCGCCTATCGCATTTTATGAACAGCCCGCTCTCGACGGTTCACGCCCGGGTTTTTATTATGTAAACCCATCGCGTCAGCACGACTTACCCAAGTATCGCCTAGCCGCCTTGGCTTATCACGAAGCGTTACCAGGCCATCATATGCAAATTGCCCTAGCCCGTGAAAATCAAAACCTAGCAAGTTTCCGTCGTTTAATGAGCTTTACTGCTTATAGCGAAGGCTGGGGACTGTATGCAGAAAAACTAGCGGATGAGATGGGTGGCTATACCTCAAATGAAGAACGTTATGGTCAATTAATTATGGAGCTATGGCGAGCCGTGCGTTTAGTTTTGGATACAGGCCTGCATTCAAAAGGTTGGTCTCAGGAACAAGCACTGGCTTATCGATTAGCGAATACGCCTTTTTCTGAGCAAGACTCGATTCATGCGATTGAACGCTATTTAGTTATGCCAGGGCAAGCAACCAGCTATAAGATTGGCGCATTAGAGATTGAGCGCTTAAGACATAAAGCGAAGAAGTCGCTTGGCAGAGATTTCTCATTACCAGAATTTCATCAGGTGATTTTAGGGCAAGGCGCACTCCCCTTAGATGTCTTAGAGCAGCAAGTTGATTTTTGGATTGAGAGTAAAGACTCTTAATTGAACGTCTCAAAATGCACATAAAAAAAGGGCTTCAATTCATTGAAGCCCTTTTTTTATGTGCATTTTTACGTGCAGTTGATTAACGCGCTGTTAATAACAACCGCTAGAAAAGCTCGCGCTATTCAGCCGCTTCAACCAAGTTGAATTTAACGTCACGCAATACTGGCGTAATGCTTGCGATCGTAACGGTTACCGACTGCTCTAAACGATACGCTGTCTCTAGGTGTTTATGCGTCATGGTTTTTGTATCAAACTTCCAGTCTTTGTTACGACGAACATCGATCTGACCTTCAATACCACAATCATCCAAACGAACCGTAAACCCACCGCTGTTCACTTGTACAATCTTACCCGCACGTTTAACGCCTTCTTTACTTACGCTGTTTGACTCTTTCTCTAGCGTAAACTGACGCAGTAACCATTCAGCTTTTAACCACTGATCAGCCTGCCAAGCAGCCATACGGCTATTATTTTGTGCTTTGCCCAATTGCTCTAATACATCCGCTGCAATGGCATCCATTGGAGTATCAAACAAATACGACTTAACCAGACGGTGTACTAATAAATCATTGTACTTACGAATCGGCGACGTGAAGGTTGTATAAGCGGTTAATCCCATCCCCACATGAGGCTTAGGCTCAGTGCCAAACTTACTGCGCTCAAGCTGACGCGCTAAAATTGCCTGCAAAGGTAATTCAAACTTGCCGCCTTCCGCTTCTGGGTCACCCGCGGCGATCAATTGCTGAATCTCAATAAAGCCTTCTAGCGTTGAGATTTTTTCAGGATTAGCAATCTTCAACTGTTCTTTTACTAATGCACGAGCTTCGCCTTGGCGCTCTGAACGAATACCTGCGTGCTGAATAAATAGGCCATGTTCTTTTTGCGCTAAAAAGTCTGCAACACTGCGGTTAACTGCAACCATGCACTCTTCAACCAACTTATGGGCAACATTACGTTCTGATGGCACAATTTGATCAATCTTACCTTGATCATTCAAAAACGCTTTGTACTCAGTACGATCATCTAAGACTAGATTGTGCTGACGACGAAAACCATTTAATGCAATCGCGCAGGCATTTAAATCGGTCAATACCGGCTGGATAACTTCATTAATTTGCTCATCACTCGAACTGGCATCGTCTAAGAATGCGGCCACTTGGATATAGCTTAGTTTGGCTTTTGATTCGATTAACGCTGACTCTAAACGATAGTCAGTAATCTCACCTTGCTCTGAAATCGATAAGTGACATACCAAGGTTGGACGCACTTGATTGGGTAGCAACGAGAACGCGCCTTCAGATAAAGCACTCGGCAACATTGGAATCATGTTATCAATAAAGTAACTCGAAGTTCCGCGACGCAAAGCTTCTTTATCTAAATCTGAACCTGGTTTGATCGCGCAGCTCGGATCAGCAATAGCGACTTGCAAAGACCAGCCCATATCTGTTTTTTGACAGCACAACGCATCGTCCAAATCACGGCTCATCGCCGAATCAATGGTGAGCCAGTTAGATGCGGTTAAATCCGTTCGAGGGTCAGCTGAAGTCGCTTCATCCATAACGGATAATAACGCTTGAGCTTCATTCTGGCAGTCTTCTGAAAAATCACCCGCTAGGTCCCATTTACGCATCATCATATTACTTTCAATTTGACGATCGTTAGTTTCACCAATAACGTTTAAGACTTGCGCTTGAACTTTACCGTGAGGATAAGGATGCTGAGAAATTTTGCAGGCAACTAGGTCGCCATCTTTTGCACCGCTGCGCTGTGCAGGAGGAACAAAAACCCAACGGTTAAACGTTGGATGGTCAGGGGAAATGAAATGCCCCTTACCTTTAACAATATATTGTCCAATAAATTCATCTTGAACAGATGAAATTAGCTTTTCGATAATCGCTTGGCTTTTGCCGTCTTTGGTCTCTTCGACTTTAAAAGCGATGATATCGCCCGACAGGACTTTATCCATTTCGTCTGGGCTTAAAAAAAACTGTTCGTTATCGTCGGTATTCACAAAGCCATAACGACCACCGGTTGCGCGCACCCTGCCTTCATGACGAGGAATACTGGAGTGGATTTCTTGCTTTAGTGACTTAAGTTGAGACAGTGCATCGAGGTTTAACATTAAAACTTCTTCTACTAACGATATGAAAAGAAGCAGTTTAATGGCTTAGGGCAGACTAAGCCAGTAAATAACCATAAACCTAATACTTCAAGCTCGCACCAATACGCCAATATCGGCTTTGCCCTGGTGTTGCTTTAACCAAAGCCCCAGCATCATCAAAGGCTCGCACTCGTCGATTTCGAAGCTGGCCTACCTCGGCATTAAGCCATAACGACTCTCGCCAATGAAAATCAGCGCCAAGACCCACCTGCCAATTGCTGTACTGCAAGCTCACGTCTTTCTTGACCGTATCTGTTTTAATTTCTTCCTTCCAAACTCCACCCGCGGGCTTAATCATGAAGTAACTTTTCAGTGCATTCGATAAGCGATGTTTAACATTAATATTGGGAAAACCCAGTTCAACCCAAGTCCGCTGTGAGGCTTGAAACCCTACCGATACCAGAGGGCGAACATTATAATCACCAAATGCACGATTGACCGTTAAACCATACTGCCAAAAACCGCCATTACCTAGTAGCCGACGGCCCGTTACAGAACCGTTTAGTCCTATTTGATCTATACCGATATTGCTACCATCAGTCATAAAACCTGGCTCAAAGTCCAACATAAATAGGTTATTTGAGCCCCTCTGCTGTTGATACTGAATGGGCATGGATAGCCATATATATTCTTTTTGCGCAGCGGTTGAGCCGCGCCAATCAAATTCTGTTATATCAAGATGAAACTGAGAGCTAAAGCTTTCTCTACGACGACTCTTTTGCTCTAAAGGCAGCGTCATAGACTTTTGGCTGGCAGAAAAAGTCTCTCCTGGCCCAGATTCTAACGACGTTAAACTTTCGCTACCAATATGAATGCCTACCTGCTGCCCATCAGAGTATGGCATTGCAGCTTGGGCCACACCATTACTCCCCATGGCTAAGAGCAGCATAATAAATGGCTTAGCTGAGCTTAGGTTACGAATCTTTTTTATCTTGATAATCATTAAATGTATCTTGCACACTTGCATAGCTGGCCAACGCACCTGTCTGTAGCTCATTTTTTCGTACCGTATCCAATGCTTCAAAAACCTGTAAGACCTGCTCAAAACCTTTAATAAGATGGGAGGGAGCATTCGTCTCCTTTAATAATTCAGTGTAGCCGCTAACAAACTCATAGGCCTCAGTTTCTTTACGCCTTGAATCTAAGCTGCTCTGCTCATCCATATTCTGCAGTGAATCTACCGCCAACATCAGGCTTTTAGCGCCTTCGGAATCACCGTCAACAATTTCTCCCATGATAAAATCATTGAGAAAATTAACCGACTGGGCAATCTGAGACGTCGGCTCATCGGCCTTCACCCCACCTAAGGCGCGGTATTCAGACTCATTAATGAAACCATCTTGATATAAACGTTCGGTGAGTTTAGGAATATCGCTAGATTTAACCGTACCCGAAAAATATTCGGCGGAAATCATACCCAGCTTGGCCCCCTTATAAGATAAAGAAACACTGTCTGCAGTGCTATCACTGGAATAGGGTAAAGAATCAACAATACGCTGTTGGCTGGTTGACCCAATGTCATTAGCTGGCTTGCCGTTGAGCATGTTAAGCAAGCCTTGATAAGACTGAGCTTGATTATTAATGTCCATGAATACATCCTAACTGAATACACTTGTTCAGTACTCAGCAAGATACACACCAACAAATATTAGTTGTGTTTTTTCAACAACTTACCTATGCCTTTCAGCCGCTATCAAGCTAAACAGTAAGGAATTTTTGAAGATTTTGAAGGATTGATTATTTGATAACGGTATAAGTGTCATTATATTGCCACTGGGTAGTGGCCGTTTAATATAAAGAGAAGGCAATGCGGCAAAGGTTTGCCACACTTAGTTTTTCCAATAAGTGCTCAGGCGTTCCAATAAATGAGCCACTAGCATTCTCTAGCCAGCATTTGCTAGCTAGAGTGTTTTGACTCCGCCTTTTTTGGCTTATCCGTTTTCTTTACTTTCGTGGCTTTATGACTTTGTTTTGTTAAGCGGGTGCGAATGCTGTGCATACCCAAATATATTGCGACTAAAACAATCGGCATGGCAATACCGGTAGCGATGTCTTTGTTCACAGGCACGCCTAATGCTTTAGCCGCATCAAATCCGTATGCCATTAAAGACAAGGCATAATAACCAATCGCGACAACTGACAAACCTTCAACCGTTTGCTGCAGACGTAATTGCAAATGGCTACGACGATTCATCGACGTCAGTAGGTTTTGATTTTGCGCCTCAATTGAAACTTCCACGCGGGTTCTTAATAAACTGGTTGTGCGGTGAATACGTCGCGACAAATCTTCTAAACGGTCTCGCACCGACTGACAGGTTTTAATACCGGGACTCAAACGTCGTTCCAAAAATTCTTGCAGTGATTGCACGCCATCCATATGGGACTCGTGTAATTGATGCAAACGGTCACCGACTAAATCGTGATAGGCATTAGTGGCCGAAAAGCGAAAGTTGGTATCTGAACGGTGCTGTTCAATAGTTGCCGCTAACTGTGATAGTTCCGTTAATAATAGTCGTTCATCATCTTCATTTTTAATGTCAGCAATACGCTGATTCAGTACCGCAAGGTCTTCTTCTATTTGGGTGATTGCTGGATTTAATTCTCGAGCGACTGGCAAACCTAATAGTGACATTAAGCGATAGGTTTCAATCTCGATTAAGCGCTGAACCAAGCGACCTTTTTGGTAAGGATTGAGCTTATTGCCATGAGCAACTATTCGACCAAAGCCATCACTATGCAGCTTAAACGCGGTCCAGGCGGCACCACGATCAAAGGCAACATTGGCGCCATTCCAGCGCTGACCTTCAAACCATTTATGCAGTTCTTCATCCGTTGGTTCATGATCGATCAATGCTAAGTGCAAAGCGACCACAACATTGCCTGGGATGGCGGCGAGCCAATCTTTTGGAATAAACGAAAGCGCATCCGCTGAAAATGGCTCTACGTTAGGGCAAATAAAGGTAAAGTTAGCAAACTCTAAATGGCGTTCCCAGCGTAATTCAAAGCCACCAAAATCTAAGTACAGGCACGATGAATCTGCCGCTGGTGCTGGCATACTAAAACGTTTGCACAAATCTACGATATGTTCGTAAAGCGCCTGACTCGCATCACCCAGCATCACGGTAAAGTGGGTAATTTGGCAAACACCCTCAATGATAGGCGACGGACGATTATGCAGTTCTTCGTAAAGCGCAGATCGCCATGGGTGTACTTGTAAGGTTACGACAGGAGCAGAGATATCTGGCGCAGCGCTTTCGCTCTGAGCAGCCGCTTCATTTAAGGCAGCACTCTCTTTACTCATGGATTCTTGAGGAAATTCAACAGATTTTGTTTCAACAGCTATTGCTTCAATATCGGACTCAGAAGTCGACTGCTGTCCTGGTATTAACGTTGTCATTCACAACTTTTCCTTACAGATGAGACGCGCATTTTACACATTTGGTGATGGGATGTTCAATTTTCACCGTATTTTATCACCTTTAGACTGGCCCTATGATTAATTTTTATAGCACTTAGCGCGGCAGTGCTTATTTTTACTCCATTATAAGAAGCAATCATTTGGCGTAGAATCAAACACTGAAAGCCTAAATCAACAAACAAAAAAGCCCAGTAAAACTGGGCTTTTTTGAGTCTTTATAGACGATTAGTTTAATAAAAAAGAGGCGCGTATTAAGCAAACTCCTCCATAAAATCGAGCCCTGCCTGATGACGAATTGACTGTCTATGATTGGCCCACAGCTCTTTAATTCGGTCTTGGTTACACTCTTGGCGATCAACCAATACCTTAGTTTGAAGCTCACCTTTCTTCACACCACTGGCCAGCGGAACTTTGCTGAAAACAAACTGGTTAGAGATTAGATCCATAAAAGGACCCGCTTTACTGGTTGGCATAATAAACGACAACTGCAAACCAAGCGCTTCGGTCAGGTAGTTAATCACTTCTTTAGAGCGGGTTTCATCCATTTTAGAGAAGGCTTCATCCACCAGCACTGTGCGCAGATGGGTATCGCCTTCGTTAAAGCGGAACGCTGATGTAATGGCTGCACTGCGAATAATGTACGCAGGGGTTTCTAACTGCCCACCCGAGCCCGTACCGTATTGGCTAAGCGCAATTGGGTCTTTGTTCAGCGGCTGTTTGTAAATCTCATACGCGCGGTAATTACGATAGTCCGAGATACGCTCTAATTCACGCATCGCTTTGACTTCGTCTTCATCCAATAGCATGGCCATTAATTGATCACGCACTCGTTGCGATGTTTTCGTCAAACCGGCATCAAATAACGTTGCACCGTCACCCAAGCTTGGCGATTTAATGACTTCATCAAAGAATTGGAAGTACTCTTTGTATTCAGGCACCCATTCCCAATCGAACCAATAACATTCTTTATCGGCACCAAATTTATGATGTGCGAGCTCTTTATTTAATTCTTCTAATACACGCTTACCATCATTGATCGACTGATAAATCGAGTGGCAAAGATTGGTCACAAACGCATTATTAAAACTTTCTTTTAAACCGGTTAACTTATCTTGTTTTTCAACCAAAATGTTATTGCGTAAACGGTTATGCACACGATCCACTTCTCGTTGTAAGCCGCACACATCTTTAAAGAAAGGGACGCCATGCTCTTCGCGATAATTAGGATCGTAAACAATGGCATCAATGGTTTGGCAAGTTTGGTTATGCTCGGCAATATTGCGCTCTATCTCATGAACCTTGGCATTCATTTCACTGTAAACAGACTTGCGATGATTCTCGATAGAATCTGCTGGGCTATTCGCCGCTTCTTCATCGGCTTCTTTTAATCGCGCTTCAGGATCAAACTCTGGCCAAACACTGACAATTTTACGCAAGTTATCTTCTTTGCCATCGGCAATATCCGATGTTTCTTCTTGCTGGTCGCTTAGCTTCTTACATAAGCGTTCGCTATCTTTAAGCTGCTGTTCGATGCGCCCCGTTGTACCGTCCAATAGTTGGATTTGCTGATCCAGCTCGTCCCCTTTCTTTTTCAGTACGGTAAACTCTTCTTCAAGCGCGGTGAAGTCGGATAGATCAACCTTGGCTAAGGCCGCTTCTGCTTGCTGAATTTGGTAATGAGTTTCTAGCATGTCTTTAATAGAGTTAGCAAAAACCACATGACGTAAATTATTAACCGCTAACAAGATATCTTGTGCTTGTCGCGCGCTAACTTGAGCGTCGTTTGCTTGGTCTATTAAGCTACCCAGTTCAGATTGCTTAGCGGCTAACGCACGCTCACGGGCACCTTGTCCAAATACTAACTCGGCATCATTTAAATCACAGCGGTAGATAGAATAAGCACCACTACCCAGCCCTTCTTTCGTTACCCCGCGGCGAGTTTGGCGCAGTGCGGTGACATCTCGAACCTGCTCAACCGATCCATAGCTGGCTTGTAAATAATGACGCGCAGTTGCGTGCTCAAACGACATCAAGTTAATGATGGAGTTATCGGCTAACTTCATACGATCGCAATCTTTTTTCGCCTTACTGCCTTGTACAACGCGAGCACGGCTACCGCCCTGAATCGAACGCACTATTCGAGCGGCTTCTGCTTCATATTCCGATTCAACGATGATGCTAAAACGTGCACCGCCTACATAGCCTTCAATTGCGTTTTGCCATTCTGAATCAGTAATTTCAACATAATCGGCCAATACACACGGCTCGGCTTGTGGGCATTCACGACGAATCGTTTCTAAAGCAATGCGCACAAAGTGCGGGTAGTTAAGCTCGCGTGCTTCTAAGCTATCAATGTCATTTTGCTTTTGTGCAATCTGACGCTGAACTTGTTGGACTTTCTGCTCACGTCGATCGACCAGTTTGGCCAGTTGATCACGCAATGGAATACCAGAGCTTTCTAACTCACCACTGAACCAACGCTCGCGCCATTGATTCATCAGTTGTTGATTTTGCTGTGCAGTTTCTAAGTGTGCTTCTAACGGACTTAAATCAACCCAATCCTTGCCTAGCAAGGTCGGAAAATCAACCGCCCCTTCACTGGCAATCGCGGCAACATTTTTGGCCATTTCAATCAGTTTACGCTGGCCTAAAGAAGGTAGATCTACCGAGATCGTCGATTTTTGCAGCGACTTATATAATGATTCAGTCGCCTGTAAAGAAAACTGTGACGCCTTGTCTTGCTCTAATAACAACATGGCTTGCTGTTGCAATTGCTGCTTGCCACTTTCTACTTTTTGTTCGCATTTGTCTTTATCTTGCAGCGCATCAATGCCTAAACGCTGCGCTTCCATTGCGATTAACTGTTCGCGTAACTGACTACGTCGATCTTGCGACTGCTCACGTTCTTGCTCTGCGGTGGATAAATCATCACGCAAGTGCTGCTGCTTTTCTTTCGCTTTTAAATAAATTTGTTGATCATTTAAAAATCGACTTTTTGCCGCGGTATATTCTAAAACGTTGTAATCAATCCATTGATCAATATAGGTTTTAGCCGTTTGCTTGGTAGAGCTTAAAACATTAATGGTTTCTTGCAGACGCTTGGCGTCAGATTCCATCGAATAGATGGTTTTCATCAAATCAGAAACCGAACGAATGGCATCGCCAAGATCTTTCTTTTCTAAAATCTCATTGGCCACAAAGCCGTTAATACTTTTCACCGGCTTGTAGGCCATAAAACGTGAAAAAGTACGTGCAGCGTTCATCGCTTCGCGCTCAGATACCGCATCGTGGCGGCCTCGTAAAGCACCGTATAAACGACGAAGGTATTGCTTTTTAGTATCGTACTTTTCGATATTATTGGCTTCCATACGACGCTTAAAATGGTTATTAATTTTATCTAAGGCAATAACCTGTCGCTTACCTTCGGCGTCTTCTTGTAAGAAATCCGATAGGGTTAATTGTTCGCCAGCAACAATGTAGAACTGTAGGTCATTTTGACGGGCGGTAACTTGGCTGCCTGATTTTTCCATCGAGGCACTGATACCTAAAACGGCCGTAAAGGCTTCTCCGGACTCACCCTCGGTAGGATGAAAAATTGCCGCTAAATAACCGATCGCACCATTTGGACGAGCGTAGCTGCCGTCATCACAACCAAGAACATAGGAGGCCAGTGTACGAACGTTTTTACCACGCCCACGCTGAGTTGCTTCGTCTTGGCCTGGGTTGTAATGGAATAAAGTATCATGAGCGGCGGTCATCACGGTTTGAATCGCATCGGCTGCGGTTGTTTTACCTGAGCCGTTACCACCGGATAATAAATTGATCGGTCCAAAGTCAAATTCTAATGCGGGGATATTGCCCCAGTTAACGTATACAAATTTCTTTAAAAACACGCTCTATTCCTTATTCCGCAAACAAGCTGGTTGTCTTAGTTTCAGACGGCTTGTCTGACTGAACTTCTACTTCTGATTGCGCTTCTTCTATGACTTCAGTTTCTGACGTTTCAACTTCTTCTGATGCAGCTGCTTCTGATGTAAGCTCTACGGGTTCAGCTTCAGAAATATTATCTTCGCCATCGGCGTCTTCTGAAGTACTGATTTCTTGGCTGTCTTCATAGGAAGTTCCAGACAAATCCTGCTCATTTTCAATCAGGTCGGTTAAGACTTGCTCGCTCACATAGCTCATGATCATCGGGCGAATGCGCATCCACATATCACCATCATCTAAACGATCTTCGTTAGAAAGCTGGATAAGGCGTAATTGCTTTAAGCGACGAAAAAGCTGTTTACGCTCAGTCATATTGTCTGGCAGAGTGCGCTTTAATAGGTTTTTAATCGCAATGCTCAAAGATTCTAGCGAGACCATCACGCAGCCTTGCTCATCCACTTGTCCTTCACGCAAGGCTTTGTCATATTGCGCGCGCAATACCAAAATCAAGGCGACTTCATTTTGGTTTAAGCGCATACGCAAGCCAGGGCTTTGCACGGCATTCGGTTCATCTTGCACCCCAGGAATTTGTGCACCCGGTGGATACAAGCGAATAAACTGAAAACGTTTATCGTGCTGAACACGTACTCCGATTAATTCGAGGTAGTCGGCAACAATTTCTTCTAAACGCAAATAGCGATCATAAAGCTGCTGTTCAATTTGACTTTCATCACGACAAATCACCCCATAATCCAATAATCGAATTAATAACTCAGACAGCTCGCGGCGGTCTAGGCCTTGTTTCTCTAATTTTTGCTCAATAAATTGCAACATTATTTTTCTCTCTACTATTGAGCGCCAGCTTGTTTACTACGGTCGCTATTAATTAACTCCACTGTAAAGTGGTCTTTCTGACTGAAATACAGTGATTCACTTGAACCCGGCTTAAGGTTTCCGCATTCAGTTTCTTGATAGGTCATGACAAACTCAAAATCTGACGACAGGCTACTCGTGGAAGCCAAGCCAATCGCATTGGCAACGGCCAAGAAGTCTTTTGCACTATCGATGGGCAGATCTTTGGTTGAAATTATCTTGCCCGCCAATAGGTGCTTCTGCATATAACTGCGCAACGAATTATTATTAATGAAGAAGGCTTGATCCAATACTTGCTGCACATAAATATCTTTACGGGCATCCATGTCGAAAGCTTCATTTCCCTCGTCAAGATCGGCTTCAATCATTCGGCGTTTACGCGGTGCAGCCAAGCGGACCTGAGCCGGATCGACTAGCGCGACTTCTGGCACACTCATTAACTGGCCTGCGGCCGTCAATTGTTTATTCTGTTCTTTAGGATCAAGCTCTGCGAGGCGTTTGCACACACTAAGTACATCATTATGTTGCTGAGAGGCCAGATAGCTCATCTGACGAATAATGATATCTGCGCGTTTTGTAAATCCTTGCAGTGCCTTGCGTAAGGCTGGCAGCATGACCTCACTGGCATTGCGAATGCGCTGCTCGATACCGTCTAAGATAGTCCACAGTACGGAAGTACCTGGCTGTACCAGTTCGGGTAATAAATCACGTAAACGACCTTCTGCTTTGGCTTTATACGCTTTGTTTTTATTACGCACCTGATCTAATAATTCATTAATGCGGTCACGGTGCTTTTCAACGTTATCCGCCGACAATCGGACCGCTAGATCGGGCTGAAAGCGCTTTTCCATAAAATCGAAGAAGTCTTCACTGGCACGCTGTACCAGCATTTGATCTTCCATCTCACGCACTAGATCTCGTTTACGCTCTTCGAGTTCGGAAATGACGTCGGTAAAATCGCTAATAATTCGCTCGGAGTACTCGTAAGCATCCAGCAAATCATAGACTTCTCCACGCTCTAAAAACGCTTCTAAAGAATTTCGGGTATTTCGGGTATTTCGATGACGGGTACGAGCAGAAGCTCGACTTTCTGAAATGAATGGGTCGACAAACTGGCGGCCATACCGACTAAAAGCAAAGGTGCTTTGCAAGGTCGCTTCGTCGACTTGCTTTTCCATCCAACCAAATTCGATTAACTGATTTAAGACCCAGCCGGCTTGTTCACGGCTATTGCGAAAACGGCTGTCTTTGCTAGTGCTGTCTTTGTTAGCGGCTTCTTTACTACTGATGTCTTTAACGGTGTTTACGCCGCTGCTCTTTGAATTAGCCAATTTATCCAGCTCATCCGCATCATCACCATCTGCTAAAATAGGCGCGCGCACTAAGGCTTCTTGAAATATTTCAATCACCACATCACGTTGAAGCGCCTGGCCATAGTCAGCGCTGCTGCTACTATATAGCCGTTGGTAAAGCTCTTTGAGGCATTCTAATACCTGAGCTCGATACTTGCTCGTTAAAGGGCGAAAGAACTGCCCCCGTTCCTGTTCAAAAAACATACAAATAATAATGCCAGTTAAATTCGAATCACCTAGATTAATCAATGCGAGAGCCCAAGGCTAGTATTGCTTTAATCTGATTGAATATTTGTCGCCTATTAGCAGTATTCACTGGGTGATGGGCTAGGATATAGCGCATTGTAAGAAATTATTAGGGGTTAATGAAATAGGACTATTAGTGATACTATTAACAGCCTTTACGGCGAAAGTACTGTCGTGTTGAATGTACGATTTACTGTACTGTTAAAAGTAAAGATATATTAAAAGTAAAGATATATCACTGCAAAGCAAAGGATTGGTATGCAAGGTCATCGATTGATAATTTTTTTCCTCCTCGTTATTTTTGGCGCACCCAATCTCTACGCAGCAAGTTTCTCCCTCAACCAAGCCGGCAATCATGAAATTGGCCATGTGGTTGAGTACTGGCAAGAGAGTCAGGAGCGCAAACCTCTAGAGGAAATCAGTCAACAGCAGAATTGGAAATCCCATAATAGCAGTGATATTAATCTAGGCTTTAGTCAGTCACCTTATTGGTTTAAGGCGGTTATCGACTATCAACAACCCGGCTTAGATCAAATAAACGACTTAGATGAACAAACTGACTTAGATGAACAAACTGACTTAGATTGGTATATACGTATTACGTACCCGCCTCTCGACTACATAAATGTGTATCTATGCGATAGTGAAATCGTTACAAAGCCTACTCAGCAGTGTCAGACTGCACAGCTTGGCGATAGGATTCCTTTTGATAATAGAGCCCGTTTCAACCCGAACTTTATTACCCCTGCTGCGCTCAGCCCTGGCTTAAATTATTTATACATTGAAGTAATGACCGAAGGGTCTTATCAGCTACCAATTTCTCTGATCGATAAAAAATCTCTCGATGAATATCTGGCGATTAATGATTTCTTTCGCGGTGGCTACCTAACACTTATGTTATCTATGATGCTGTATAATTTTTCTGTATTTTTTATGACTCGCTCTAAAACCTACTTATATTACAGCGCTTTTATTCTTACATTTGCACTCTTTCATATGACTTATGAAGGCTCAGGATTTCAATTATTATGGCCTAATTTTCCGGCTATAAATACGTTTGCCATGCCAGTAGCTTTCGCTTTCAATCAAATTTTTACTGTTCTGTTTGTGGTTAATTTTTTGAATTTAAAAAACAATGTACGTATTAATAATTATTTTAATGTTCTGCTGGGGCTTGCGGTATTAACGTTAATATTAATCCCCCTTATTCCCTATAAGCTGTTTATTCCGATTCAGAACTTGTTAAATATTACCATCACCGCTTCTGCTTTTTTCCTAAGCTTGAAGTATTGGCATAAGAAGCAGTCCGCCGCTCGTTTATTTACCTTGGCCTGGGCTGTATTTATTACGGGCATGATTACCGCTAATTTACGTACATTAGGCGTATTACCCGGCAACTTCTTTACTCAGTATGGCTATCAAGTTGGTTCATTCATTGAGATTATTTTATTATCTTTAGCTCTCGGTGCTCGTATTCAAAGACTGCAATTAGATCGTATTCAAGCAAAGCATGATCTGATTCATGAAAAGCAAGAAAAGATGATTGAGTTGCAACAACTTATTGTGGGTGTATGTCATGAGATGAATACACCCATCGGTAACATTTCACTCTCTAATTCTTACCTCACCGATTTGGGCGATCAATTAAAAGAACTTGATCTAGCAACGGTTAAACCCTCAGATTTTCATGATCGAATCAGTGATCAAGCTGTTGCGATCGCTACAATAAAATCATCAACATTAGCGTTAAGTCGTCTCACGCATGTTTTTAGAAATATTAAAATTAACGAAGGGGATCACCCAAAAGGTACATTTGATTTATCCGCGTTAGTTATGGATCAAACGACCCTCTTTAAAACAAAAGTAGACATAGAAGCCGAAAGCAATTTAGACAACGGCACAAATAGAAGTATTTTATTTAATATAAAAACACCTGATCATTTAGTGCTTGAGTCTTACCCTACCGCGTTTAATCTAATATTCGATCAACTTATTACCAATAGTTGGGATCACTACCCTTCAAATCAGCAATATAATTTAGAGATTAACATTCACCTTCATCGGTCTAATGATGGTTTATCCATCATTTTTTCTGATAATGGGACTGGCTTACCCAGCGATGAAATTGATCAGTTATTTATGCCTTTCTTTACTACGTCTAGAGGCTCGAATAAGAGACTAGGGCTTGGCATGTTTCAAGTAAAAACTATTATCATTGAGCTATTGAACGGTACCATTGAGCAATCAATCTCAAAAGCTGGCGGGCTACAGATTTTCATATTCATTCCTGAGCTTAAAACTGAGTTCAAAGCTGAAGTTAAAGCTGATTTTAAAAAAGGTGCGATGAAAAGATTGAAGACAATCTAACGGCTGCACTTTTTGCGGCGTGCTGCACGTTTTTTTTCGTAGTTGGCGAGCGCTTTACGCATTTTTAGCAGCCCTTGCTGCTGAGTGCGCTTTCTAAAGGCGACGTCTTCCTTTTGTTTTGCCTTTTTGCAAGCAAGCTGTTTCTTTTTTGCAGCAGCAAGCTGCTTCTGATGCTTTTTTAGTTTAATTTTTCGAGTTTTTTCTCGTTTTTTCTTAGCCTTCTCTCGCGCAAGACGCTCTTTCTTCATTTGTTGAGCAATGCCATTGAGATCTTTCGGCTCTTTATTGCTTATCTTTTTATGATCAGTTACATGAGTTTGTTGCTTTAAAGGTTGGCTAGCGGCCTTGGTATTGGGAACATCAGAAAATTGGACCCGCCCTTGATTATCTACCCATTTAAAAATCTCTGCATGAGCGAGGTGACTGATCATTAAAAGCAGCCAGAGTGTTATTATTTTAATTCGAATCAATATTAAGTGCCTATCGTCTTTATTCTTTTGCTGCTCCAGGGTCTGTAATCAGCCTTTATAATCAGCGGCTAAACTAAAGGATAGCCAAGTTCATAATCTAAACACTCGTAATATCGGCGTATTTAGAATAATTAAAAACTAGATAAAAGTAGGATAAAAGTCTTTGAAGGTTCTATTTTAAGGGAGCTTCATTAAAAGTCTTCGGGGCCTTAGAGACACTCAAGAGGCATTCTAGAGGCATGCGTTATACAAATAACGTCATACATTTGTACTATTTTTTTTCCTGCTTACAAATAAAATATTAGCCGATGCTGAATTTAGTATTTTTTAAGGTATAATCTCTAAATAATCTAAAGATTCAACGACTAGTATGTTCGTTGTCGTATTATCAAGCTCTACTTTGCAAGGAAGCAAAATGCCATTCGCTATTAAAGTCACGACTTTCGTGAATAAAACTAAAATCAATTCCTATCTCGTTCAAGTCACCAACAAGGACGTCATCACGACCTCAAAACTAATTAGTGCCGCTATATTTTGGCGCGAAGCGGATTGTCAGCCCCATATTAGAGCCTTCAGAAATATTTCAGACCACGGTATTGCCATACCGATAGAAGTGACCTCTGAGACTGAAACTGATTTGGGTCGGATTTCTTCTTCACTATTAGTTTAACTATTTTATAGGTTTAACTATTTTTAGGTTTAACTATTTTTCAAGCTTAACTCTGTTGTATAGCCTCTCGGTATTAAGCGTGGGCTTATATCGAGCTTTATGAGCGGTTTCTATGCTAATATCAGCCATGTTTTATTAGATAGAAACCCTTTATAAAAACCATGAATAAGCTCTTCATTATTGGCTTGCCCAGAACGGGAACCACCAGCATTAGCATTGCAATGCTGGATTATGACTTCAAGGTCGCTCATACCGCTTATACCAAGCAGGCCTTTGAATTAGCCGATGTAATCTCTGATTCTCCCTGCTTTTGTGATTACCCAGAGCTGGATGCGTTATACCCAAATTCAAAGTTTGTTTATCTAGACCGAGCTCTGGAGCAATGGATTCCTTCCATTCAAATGCTGCTCAAAAAAATGCAGGAAAACCTAGCGCCTAAAACGGGAATATTTCACCCTGTTCTTAAACGCAGTTTTAATGAAACCTTCGATCTGTATACTCCTCCGCACACTAATACCTCTAACAATACGCAGGAAACGAATAAACCCTCTACAAGATACACCGCAAAGAATCTTGTGCTTAATGAAACGGCCTTTACTGAGCAACATCTAAGTCAGTGCTACCAGATACATAAAGAACAGGTATTAACGTATTTTGAACAGAGAGAGGATTTATTAGTCATCAACCTGAGCGATAAAAACAGCTTAGATCAACTGCTAACCTTTTTAGACGTGCCTCATGATTCTGACGTTCAGTTTCCACATGTGAATATTGGTAAGCATGTTTCGGGCTGGAGAGAGCATAAGCATCCGAATAAAGTTAATACTTTAAGCGCTGGAATTGATCAAAGAAAGTTCTTCGATTACAAATAATTTTCCGCTATAAACAGCACTTATATGACGGCTATTCATTTCAACGTTGCAGAAAATATAACGTAGCGTAAAACGTCATTGTTATAAGCCCAAGCAAGAAAAGCAGTGGTAATTTTATATTTTAGCCATATTGAGCGACTACTTGCCGCCTCTTTGATTCTATTTTCTTCCAACGCCAACCAAGCCCCAAAAGGCAAAAATACAGACTCGCTGATATCTTTACTATCGACCTTTTTAAAACCTATACCATGCAGTGTGCTGATGTAGTTTTTCTCGGTAACGATATTATGTTGTGGAATTCTGGACAGCCATAACATGCCTTTAAGTAATGCCTTTTTATGCCAAGAGAGCTGGTTTAAGTCTTTTGCAAGCACGATGTCGGTAAGCACAACCCTCTTAGACTGGGGATTGCTTGACTCAGTTAATAGCGTAAAACCATCCCGAATGAACTGTTCTCTTGAGGGAAAGTGGTAAGCGCAATCTAGCGCTAATACGGTATTAATTTGGTCTAGGCTAGCCGTATTTAGCTGTGGCAGATCCAATAATTTACCCACATCAGCGCTATGGACATTGCCAGCGGTATCAGAATAGCCATATGAGACTAGACGCTGCTGAGCTAGGTCTGTTTGACTATAAGAGTAATTAATGCCGCACAATGACTCAACATGGTACTCGTTTAACCATAACAATAATTGATCACCACAGCCAAAACCAACATCTAAAATACGACTACTGGAATTAAGCTCAGCGGCAACCGCTAACTGGTTAGCCAGCCCTTTACAGGCCATGGAATAATCATCTTCTGCCTGCCAATACCCTAAGTTCCCCCAATACTGATCGCCGGTATTTAAGAGTTTCTCTGATAGATCATGAAATTCAGTCATATTTTTTCTTCGGTAAGTGCTGCTATAGTGGTTGCTGCAATAGTGGTTGCTGCAATAGTGATACTAATTATTTGGCACTGGTTATTTAGTGCTGAGCTTTTGGTGCTAACTTTTAGGTGCTCGCTTCGCCCACAACAGATGATTTTTATACCATGACCCTCGAAACTCCCAAAGTACAGTCGTCGATTGAAAGTTTGTCGACAGTCGCTTCGCCTATATTAACCGCGCCAATCGCTCCGCTGTTTATTAAAATGGCTCTGCCTATTATTTTTGGCCTAATGATCAACGGCCTCTTTAATTTTGTCGATGCTATTTTTATAAGTCGTGCCGTAGGTACTTATGCGATTGGTGGTGTTTCAGCCGCGTTCCCTATTCAGATGATCATGATCAGCCTAAGTGCCATGATGGGCAGTGGTATGGCATCGACTATTTCGCGTTATTTAGGTGCGAACCGTTATGAAGAGGCTAACCAAGTATTTAACGCATCACTACTATTCGCGGCCACCACAGGGCTTTTTCTCTCGATTATTATTATCCTATTTCGAGTTGAAATCTTTGATGTTTTAAAGCTGCCGCTCACCCTAGCGCCCTATGCAATTGAGTATCTTACCCCCATTGCTACAATAGGCATCATCAGTTTTTGCCACGGAACTCTCAGTGAAGCACTGCGCGCACAAGGTTTGAATATTCAGGTTTTTAAGCTGATGGCCTCAATGGCCTTGTTAAATATTGCCTTAGATGCGCTATTTCTTTTTGTATTTGACTGGGGCGTTCCTGGAGCAGCTTGGGCGACAGCCATTTCCATAACATCAGCCTTTTTGTATGCCTTATATTTGTTAAAAACGAACAGCGATAGAATCTTTATCAGCCGCCAACTTCTCCGTTTTAGCCGAAAGATCCACCAAGAAGTTCTAGTATTAGGCTTGCCCATTTTACTATCTTATATGGGCTTTGCGATGATGTTACTCCTAGTCAATTTAACCTTGGTTCACGTTGCAGGTGATCAAGCAGAATTGCTTATTAGCGCCCATGGCATTTTAAATCGTACGTTTATGCTGATCTTTTTGCCCATATTAGGAATGATGATTGCCTTTCAGACATTTGCAGGTTTTAACTACGGCGCTAATCGCCACGATAGAGTCGTTCATGTTTTGAAGATCGCACTGGTATTGAGCTCTGCTTATTCACTATTTTGGTCGCTGGTCATGATCTTTGGCTCGCACTACTTATTTCAATTATTCAGCCAGGACTTATCCCTTGTTTTATCCGCATCAGGGATTGCGAGCATCGTATTTATTGGTTTTATTACCACGGGAGTTAGCATGATATGCCCTGCTTTATTTCAAGCACTGGGCTTTGCAAAATCTGCGGTGTTCTTAAACATTTTGCATAACTATATTTTATTACTCCCTGTTTTGTGGACTTTTTCTAAGCTATGGGGAGTCACCGGTATCTGGTGGTCATTCCCGGTGATTGACGTGCTATGCGCGATTATTATCGCACTTTATACCCTGTCTTTTATTCGCACTAAATTACTTAACATAGTCTAAAGACTAAAACAGTGCTGGCTAAACGACTCTACCTGAAAATAGCCGGCATATTGATTAGCCTCAAGATACATAAGGCGCACATCATTTATAGTGGATCCTTGAACGTTCTCAGTTTTACGATCGATTAAAGAGATACCAGATCATGAATCAACCTATTGCCCTACAAGCAATCACTTCTGAGTCAAAAGAACTCCCTGGCGACCTTGCGATTTGGCTATTTATTTTTGCTGAGTTGACGGTTTTTGCTGTCTTTTTTATTGGTTTTGCCTGGATGGATAGTCGAAATCCTGAGATGTTTGATGCCGGTAAAGCGACCCTTCATCCTATTGCTGGCTTAATTAATACATTAGCACTCATCACCAGCAGTTATATTTTAGCCCTTGCCATCAAAGCAGCAGTCGCGGGCAATGCCATAGCCTGCCGTCGAGGTTTTTGGCTATCCATATTGGTGGCGAGTATCTATGTGGTCACTAAAATGTGGGAATACAGCGAGCTCATAGGGCAAGGATATGACCTATCGACCAATAACTTTTATATGTTTTATTTTTTTACTACCGGCTTTCACTTTATGCATGTATTGCTAGGGATGGTCGTACTCGCTATTTTGGCCGTCTGCTTAAACGAGCCAGAATATGTCACCTCTGATTTATCCGCATTAGAGTCAGGCGCGAGTTATTGGCATATGGTTGATCTTCTTTGGATCATTCTTTTTCCTTTGGTTTACATTATTTAGGTTTACATTATTTAGGTTTACATTATTTAGGTTATTAGCAATGAATACTCATTCCCCAAAAAGCCCAAAGAGCTCTATATTAGTAACCCTAACCTTTAACTGGGTGGTATTACTCTTGTTGACGCTAGCTGCCGTTGTATTATCACAACAAAGCATCGCGGCCCAAACACTGATACTTTTTGCACTAGTGATTACCGTTTTTAAAAGTCAGATAGTCGTTGATCGTTTTATGGGATTAAGACATATCGACATTCGCTGGCGTGGATTAATGCTGGCTTACATTATTATTATTCCAGCTATTATTCTGCTTATTTATTCTTCTGCGCCTAGTATTTAAGCGTTCGACATGAAAAGCGTAACGTCTGTTTTAATGACTTAAGCTTTTCATGTTGGTTGATGGCCTGTCGTATTAATTGACTATTTAATGGTCGGTTAGAGAAAGCCAATACATGGTTATCATAATGCGGTGTCGTGAGGTGAATTCCATTAGGTAGAAATTTTTTAACGTTGCTATCATGTAATGGCGCAGCGCTCATGGCACTGGCACGGCCGACAAAATTCATAATCACTATTCCGCCCGGCCTTAAGTGTCTATATAAGTGATAAAACCAAGTCGATGTTGGTGGTGCAACTTTTATAGGCTCTCCACTTTCTTCGTAAAAAAGATCATCAATAATGACATCAAAATTTTCGCCATTATAATTTTCGACCCATTCAATCGCATCCGTTTCTATTAGTTCAAATACCGTTTCATTTAGATAAAAATAACGTTTTGCGATTTCTATATGAGTTGGGTTCAACTCTAACCCCACTATTTTTTCACAGTTAAAAAACGTATTCATCATATGCAGCACAGCACCACCGCCGACGCCGAGTACTAACACTTTAAGCGGATTGTTTTTAAGCGGTTTGATTTTAAGCGGTTGGATTTCAAGTTGAGTAATGGGGCTAACGGGATTAAGTGATCTTTCTGAGATTAAACATAACGATGGTAAAAATAATAAATCCCAAACACTCCCGGTTAACGTTTTCACTGGGTTATATTGGCTATGTAAAACACCCTCTGTGTATAAACGCAGTGTTTTCCCAGCTGTTCGTACTTGGTAATGAGCCCCATCACGGGTATCTTGCCAAATGATTGCCATAAGATTGAATTACATTTTAAATTGAAAGCCAGTGTAAATAGGATCAAGAATAAAGTACAACAACGTGCAATAGAAACGCTTATCTAAGATAAAATTTCGATGATTTTATAGCGGTTTTACAATGAGAAATAAAAAAACTCCCGGATTTACGATCCAGAAACAAGCATCGCAAATTCGAGAGCTAAACCCGAGCACGCAGCGGGACAACTGCATGACTCGCACCCTTTACCATCAGTCACCTAATAAAGAATGGATACAGCACAGGCAGATCGGCTGTAACAGTATTATTATAGCCCTTTCACTGAACAATCTTTAACCAATTATCACTTTTTTTATTAAAATGCTCCTGACTTTAATACCTTAAGGATACCTGCTGTCAATTCCTCCAACTCTTTATCTGACATAACATAGGCAGGCATTATATAAACCAGCTTGCCAAACGGGCGTAGCCACACTCCCTGTTCGATACATGCTGGCTGAATTTTTTTCATATCCACCGCAGCGTTCATTTCAATCACACCAATAGCCCCTAAGACTCTAACATCCGCAACGGCATCCAGTTTTCTGGCAGGTGCTAAACCTATTTCCAAGCCTTTTTCCAAGCGCTGAACCTGCCCCTGCCAATCGTTTTCAATCAACAGAGATAAACTTTCATTGGCGGCGGCACAAGCCAAAGGATTCGCCATAAAAGTAGGACCGTGCATAAAGCAGCCAGCTTCTCCTGCACTGATCGTTTCGGCAATCAAGTCTGTGGTTAACGTTGCGGCTAAGGTCATATAGCCGGCCGTAAGCGCTTTGCCGACACAGAGAATATCGGGCGTAATATTACTGTGTTCACAAGCGAATAATTTTCCACTGCGGCCAAAGCCGGTTGCTATTTCGTCTGCAATTAACAGTACGTCATATTCATCGCATAACTGTCGCGCCTGCTTTAAATACTCAGGGTGATAAAATCGCATTCCCCCTGCACCTTGAACTATGGGTTCAAGAATTAATGCAGCGATATTGTGATGATTTTGCTCAAGGCATTCACGCAGTGGCTCAATATCGTCATCATTCCAAGGCTGTCCAAATGCTATTTTTGGCTCTCGTATAAAATATTGTTGTGCTAATAAACCACTGAATAAGTGATGCATTCCCGTCGTCGGATCGCACAGCGCCATCGCCCCTAATGTATCACCGTGATAGCCCTTATTAAGTGCGATTAACTTAGTTTTGCCCGATAACCCTCGCGCTTGCTGATATTGAATTGCCATTTTTACAGCGACTTCTACCGCTACCGAACCTGAATCAGACAGAAATACTTTATTTAAACCTGCTGGGGTCAGTTGCACTAACTTGTAGGCAAGGTTGATTGCTGGTTCATGAGTCAAACCACCAAACATGACGTGTGATAGTGATGCTGCTTGATCGCTAATCGCTTTGACCATTCTAGGGTGACTGTATCCGTGAACAGTACACCACCAAGAAGACATGCCATCGATTAATTGCGTGCCATCAGCAAGGGTTAGATACACACCTTTAGCTGACGCAACTGGCCAGACTGCCTGCTCATGAGCGACACTGTCATTTGATTCCTTAGGTCTCTTCATCGATGAATACGGATGCCATAAGTGCTGCTGGTCATATGCCAACGCTTTTGAAGTCGATTTTTTAAAACTAAAGTCTGTCTCTAACTGAGTCGTCATCGCTGGGTTGGCTCCGCTGTATTTTTCATCTGTTAATCACCACTAGTAAACTGTAATCCACCATTAGTAAACCATGCACATCAAACTAGGTTGACTGTTTTATTCCCTGCATTATGATGCCCTATATTCATTAAGTCGAGTTTGGGATTTATTCAATAGCATGTCTTGGCAGCAACGTATTCATCAAGCGGTTCAACAACGCAAAGCAGATAACCTTTGGCGCCAACGCATTAACGTGGGCAGCCCCCAATCCGCTCGAATTTTGGTTGATGGACAACCCTTGCTCAATTTTTCGAGTAATGACTACTTGGGCTTGGCGCAGCAAACAGAACCTTTAATTGATGCGGCTAAAGCTTGGGGAATGGGTAGTGGTGCATCGCATCTTGTATGTGGTCACAGCAGCGCCCACCAGCAACTAGAGCAAGCGCTAGCGGAGTCTGTCGGCTATCCTCGCGCATTATTATTTTCCAATGGCTATATGGCCAACCTAGCCGTTTTACAAACCTTGCTCAGCCGCCAAGATCATCTTTACCAAGATAAGTTAAATCATGCTTCGCTGATTGATGGTGGCCTTATTAGCAGTGCCAAAATGCACCGCTATCGTCATAATGACGGTGCTCATTTATTACATTTCCTCAAACAAAACCAAACGCCAGCGTCAGATTCATTAGCTGAGCAAACCATAAGCAGTTTGTCGTTAGTGGCGACGGATGCGGTATTCAGTATGGATGGTGATCAAGCGAATCTGGCTGATCTCGCAACTATTTGTCAGCAGCACCAAGCATTATTAATGATTGATGATGCCCATGGTTTTGCTGTGCTAGGCAATTCGGCACATACCGGAAGCCACGCCAAGCAAGGCTTAACCGCTGAACAAGTACCCATTTACATGGGAACCTTAGGGAAAGGTTTGGGTGGATACGGGGCTTTTATTGCGGGCTCTGAAGAGTTGATCGAGTACCTTATCCAATTTGCTCGCCCGTATATCTATACTACGGCGATTCCAGCAGCGTTAGCGAGTGCCATGCAGACCAACCTAGAAGTTGTAATGACAGGCAAGCGGCAAGCGTTATTGGCGTCTAATATCGATTATTTTCGCCAGCAAGCACAGCATTTAGCATTAAACATAATGCCGTCTAGTACCGCTATTCAGCCGCTATTAATCGGCGATGATGCTAAAGCTGTCGCAATTAGTCAGCAGCTTAAGCAGCAAGGTATTTTAGTAACTGCCATTCGTCCCCCAACCGTCGCAAAAGGCAGTGCCCGATTACGCATAACACTCACCGCCAACCATACTGAGAAAGATATCGATTTTTTATTGACCTCTTTAGTATCTATTTTGGAGTCTGGTTATGGCGTTTGAGTTCGCATTTTCTTCTGAGTGTAAAAGCCAGCAGGTCTGGGTCTGGTTTCCCGGTTGGAGCTTCAAAGCTGAAGTTTTTACCGAGCTCGCGCACAATCTTCCAGGCCAACATTATTGGTATCGCTGGGAAGACTTCGAAAATTTTGATGATGCCGTTCAAGATATCTGCAAAGCCCTGCCTGAGAATGCCATTCTAGTTGGATGGTCACTGGGCGGAGCACTGGCTGAGGCTGCTGCGCATTGCCAACCAGTCCCTGCGGCGCTCATTACCCTAGCCACAGCGCCTAAATTTTGTCGCGCACCTCAGTGGCCGTATGGCATGCCTCAAACACGCTTTAATAATTTTGTATCGAGCTACGAAAATACTCCGCAAAAAACTAAAGTCCGATTTTTAGCACTCTGTGCTCAAGGTATTGATTTGCCGAAGGGTATTATTCGTTATTTGGCCCACCAGCAAATAGAGCCTAATAGTGCGATGGCAAATCAACTGCGCTGGCTCGATCAATACGACTTTACCGCCATGCCCAAGGCATCCTGTTTATGCTTGCATTTATTTGCTGAATACGATGCTTTAGTTGCCCCGCCACACAGTCATGGCCAGGGTCGCTCAGAGCTGGTGTTTGATACCTGCCATGCATTATTTATTCAGTCTCCAGAAGTTGTTCTGAAGCATATATCGTCAATTTATAATCAGCTCACCTTCAAATCTGCCAATGACCCTGTCATTGAGCGGTTCTGATAAGTCTGATTTGGAGCGGAGCCCCTTTCTATGACAACCTGTTTATCCGAGCAAACTAATAGCAACAGTGCCATGGCAAGCGTTTCTGGTCGCTCCACAGTAACAAGTCTTGATGGCGAATCAGACAATAACCTAGCAACCGCTCATGCGCATAGAGCAAAGCAACAAGTCGCCAGTCAATTCAGCCGCTCCTCACAGTCTTACGACCAAGCTGCGCGCATCCAACAATTTTCGGCATTAGAGTTAGTAAAGCAGTTGAGCTCTTTCATTCAACCTCCTGACTCTCAGCACTCTGCTTCTCAACACCCTGCTTCTCAACACCCTGCTTCTCAGCACCCTATTGCACAGGCCCGAGAAAGTGGTCTATCGCACTGGCTAGATTTGGGTTGCGGAACAGGGTTTGCCGTGCCGACTTTGATTGAACAAGGCATTCAACGTATTACCGGGGCTGACCTTGCTCATGGAATGTCTGTCACCAGCCATCAAAAACTAGCACAGTTGCCCTTTCATGCAGTGACTGCCGATGCGGAAAACCTTCCGTTTACCAGCGCATGCTTTGACGGAATTTATTCAAACCTGATGGTGCAATGGAGTGAACAAGTTCGGCAACTGTTTAGTGAAGCTAGCCGGGTTATAAAGCCAGGCGGTTTATTTGCTTTCGCAACGCTGGGGCCCCGTACCATGCATGAGTTAAAGTCTGCTTGGCAACAAGTCGACCCTTTTGTGCACGTGAATAGTTTCAGTTCAAAATCTCAGGTAATTAACGACTGTGAGCAATTTTTTGATATTGAGAGCTGTCAGCAACAAGAAGTTGTGCAGCACCATAAAAACCTATCCAGTTTATTGAAAGAATTAAAAGCTATTGGCGCGACTAATGTGAACCCTGGTCGCCGACAAGGCTTGGGCGGCCGTGAAAGGCTGAGAAAGCTAGATGATGCATACCGTAATGTTTGTCACTCTAAATTGGGAGAGTCAGCACGAGAGGACCCAACTGCGCATCCCTCACAACTGTCACTGACCTATGATTTAATTTGGGTGATTGCACGTAAGCGCGAATTCTAGAACCTTATTCATTACTACATTTATCATACTGGCATCCTATGCATAAGCTATTTATCACCGGAACAGATACCGACGCAGGTAAAACCTTCGTCGCCACAACGTTATTATATAAAGCGCAGTCACTTGGTCTTTCGACGTTTGGCTTAAAGCCCATCGCTGCAGGCTGTGAATGGTCGCTAGAGCAAAACCCTTCGGGAGAATGGCACAATGACGATGCGCTCTCTTTACAAGCGGCCAGCAGTATTAAAACAAACTATGCAGTGCATAACCCAGTCGCCTTTCCTCAGGCAATCGCACCGCATATCGCAGCAGAGATTAATAATAACCAACTGACTTTAAACAGCTTGTTAGAGCAATGCCAAACGGGACTAAAACAGGTTGCTGACTTTCACTTAATTGAAGGCGCTGGAGGCTGGTTAGTACCTTTGAATAATGAACATACACTGGCGGATTTTGCTCAACAGCTCAATCATGACCTCGTTCTTGTCGTCGGTATGAAGTTAGGCTGCATTAATCATGCACTATTAACTCAGCAGCTCATACTTGCGACTAAACTAAACTTCGTCGGCTGGGTCGCTAATCATATTGATCCTGAAATGAGTGAACAAGAAGCGAACTTCGCTTACTTAAGAAATCATCTGCAAGCCCCCTGTTTAGGAAGAATTCCCTTTAGCCCCAACAAGCAGCCAAAAGATCTTATTCACCACATAATATTACCAAGCGAATAGTCTATTAATCCACACAATAACCGATGCTCGTTTTAATAAAAAATGTACCCTAGGGGCATTGAATTTGTTAATTAATTTACCCAACCACTAAGATTAGCTATAGTTAAAAGAACGATTACCTTTGCAGTATCATTTTGAAGAAGAGAAGTATGACGACTTCAAGCAATATAGACTCAGATAAGTTAAAAGGATTTATTCCTTTTGACTACTTAACCGCTGCCTGTATAAAAGATCTGACCAATCAACTTAGAGTACATACATTAGAAAAAGGTAAGATTCTTTTTAAGCGCGGTAGTAAAGATCACGAGTGCCACTTTCTAATGAGTGGCGAAATAGACCTAGCTGATGAAAATTTTAACGTCACAAAAGTGACTGCAGATAGTGAAGATAACTATCTTGCTTTAGACAATAGCTCTCACATACATCGCTCTTCTGCCATCACGACCACAATATGCCAGTTTTACAGCATTAATCGTGAATACCTAGACTTAGTCACAACATGGTCTCAGCTTTCTGAAGATTTAGATGATGACGACTCTAACGAAGAGCACGACTCGAGTGACGATTCAGATGTCGAGACATTGGACTGGATGGATGCATTATTAACATCCCCCCTATTTACACGCATTCCCCCTGCCAATATCCAAAAATTACTATCTCGCTTTAAAGAACGAGAGGTAAAAATTGGTGAAATTATCGTACAAGAGGCTGCGCAGGGCGATGAGTTTTACGTAATAAAACAGGGGCGTGCCATTGTTACTCAAGGCGACAGACATAAAGAAAAAGTTTTAGCCGCCATCCAAACCGGCCATTGCTTCGGGGAAGATGCATTAATCGCTGAGAGCGTGCGCAATGCGACCGTTACAATGGCGAGTAATGGTTCGCTTATGGTTTTAGACAAGGTAGATTTTGATGAACTACTGAAAAAGCCCATTATTAAGTCCATCACAATGGAAGAGCTCAAAATCCAAATGGATGAGGGTGATTCAGGAACTGTTTTAATTGATGTTCGTCACCCAGAAGAGTTCCGACACGACCCCTTAAAGAACAGTGAAAACATTCCACTTAATCGCATCCGCGAGAAGCTGGCTGGAATGAATCATGATTTTCATTATGTCGTCTATTGTGACGGAGGCAGCCGCAGCCAAGCAGCGGCGTACATTATGACAGAATCTGGATTCCATGCGGTTTGCTTAATTCGTTAAGTAACCCCATCGGAATGATTAAAGTAATAAACCTCTAGCCTACTTTTCTCAATTTTTGCCCACTGATAAATTCTGCGGCCATTTTATCCATTGTATTTAAATGCTGTGAAAACCAGTTTGGAAAACCTCGCTCTATATAATGAGCAATCTTGCTCAAATCTCTATGATTTTTAAGCTGCTTAACCACCATATCAATTTCCATTAGCACCCTATCATGCGCTTCTTTATGCACCTGAAGAGGTGGATAACAGTTATTTTTCATCACTTGCTCTTCATGAGCAAAGTGGCTGATACAGTGTTCCTGTATATCAAGAATCCCGCTTATAACACTGTCCACGTCATGAAGTAAATAATCTCGTTCAATTTTATTATAAATATCAACAGCTTCTTGGTGCTCTGTATTCATAAAGTCTAATTCAACTTTTGGCAATTGATGAAAGTCGATCATGGTTGATTCTCTAAAAGTTTTAGAAATCATTACAGAATCTTGGTTCTTACACATTGATTTGTATCATAAGTGCATTCTTTCGACTCAGTATTAGCGCTTTACAGGCAAAAAAAAGCCCCGCTAGTGCGAGGCTCTTTTTATCGACTTACAGCAATAAGTTATTCTGTCTCTTATACACATCTGACGCTGCCGA
>OJGH01000078.1_pt1 | contig 36195 bp, 38 predicted proteins | sample 1594641 | NCBI WGS metagenome assembly OJGH01 (sample SAMN05416894, study PRJEB24817) | seawater metagenome | isolation source: Sea water | place: Canada:Atlantic | collected 2013-11 | reverse complement strand
GCCAAAATTAGTATTTCTTAATGAAAACTCAAACTTCCTTAACATTAGATTCCACATTTAACGCCCGCCTCAACGAGCAAATTTTTGTTGGCGACTGTTGTGCGGTTTTTTGCACAAAAGGTGACAGCGGAATTTTGTCCGATGCAGACGTTTGTTAAATGATTCCACTATCATTCTCCACCATCTCCACCATCTCCACCATCTCCACCATCTCCACCACCAAAACTTCCAATATTAATTGTTACACCAAAATCAACCATCACACCAAGATCTACTGAATCAGTAGTGGTCTTCCTTCCTTTTCTTAGACGTTCCATTTCTTTTTCATGGAGCTCTTTTCTAAGTGATTTTTTATTAAGGTTGATTATTTCTTTCTCTTCTTCCGTAAAGATCTGAGCGGCTTCCAAAGGTGCACCACAATACATGCATTTATCAGAAATGGTCTTCTGAATCTTCTGACCACATTTAGAACAATTACCTTTATTCATAAAAAGTACTCATTACAATTTAACGCCTTGCTAAGCGGTTGTGGTGAATTGGCGATTTGTTTGCGTGTTTTTGCAAACAAGGTGACAATTTACCACAATCCGACTTGAGCAACTTGTTGAACGAAGCCGCTACGCGACAGAAAAGCAAAAACCTAAACATCAACAATAATTCCTCTACGCACTCATATCCCCGAGTGCGACTACTAGAGGATGTACTCATGAATAAGACCCAACAAAATAAGTTCAATTCACTGTACCAGAAGCATGTTAGCGCATTACAGCGTCAAGGCAAGGCTGATTCTACTGTTGATGTGTATTCCCGTGCTGTTCGTCGCATCGCCGAGTTCTACGATCAGTGCCCCGACAAGCTCACTCTTGATCAACTGAAGGATTACTTCACCGCATTGATTCAAAGCCATTCTTGGAGCACCGTTAAAGTGGATCGTAACGGCCTTCAATTCTTCTATAAACACGTTCTGAATAAAGACTGGCAGTGGGTTGAAATCGTCAAACCACCTCAGAAAAAAGTACTGCCCGATATTCTAACCCTCCGTGAAATTGAGCGCTTAATTAATGGTACACGAGAGCTGCGTTATCAGACGTTTATTCTTGTGGTGTACAGTATGGGCTTACGGCTAGGTGAAGCCCTTAATCTTAAGGTCGGTGATATAGACAAAGAACGAATGAAGGTTCACATTCGTATGGGCAAAGGTAAGAAAGATCGGTTCGTCACTTTGCCACAAGTTAGTTTAATGGCCATGAGAAAATATTGGTGTACCCACCGCAATCCTTCATTTATTTTTCCAGCAGGTAAAAATCCAGAGCAACGCCACACAGCTAAGCAATTTATGGATCGCGGTGGCTTGCAGAAATCTATCCGTGCGATTTGCAAAGATTGCGGCATTAACAAGCATATCTATATTCATAGTCTGCGCCATTGTTACGGTGCTCACTTGGTTGAATCAGGTTTAAACCTTCGGGCTATACAACACGAGATGGGTCATGAATGCCCAAAGACAACCGCAATTTATACTCAACTCACTGATGTCACTCAGCAAAAAACCGATGCGATTATTAATCGCATGATCAAGCGCTTGAATATCAGACTTGATGGCGAGGTGTGACATATGAACACCTCCTTTCAGCATTCAACTCAGCTAGCCGATATTGCAAGGCAATACCTTCCTTTATTAAAAAAGAATAATCCGGTCACGGAAAATCAGCGGTCTGCTTTAAACGCAATCATTGGCTGTCGAACCCAGCAGTATGGTCAAATTTATTTGGCCTGCAATGAGTGCCACACTCATGCCAGCCATTATCAATCCTGTGGCCATCGCAGCTGCAATAGCTGTCAAAACCATAGCGCTACGAAATGGCTCGATAGGCAAGAGCAAAAGTTATTACCCGTTAATTACTTCATGGCAACGTTCACTTTACCTTTCGAATTAAGAGCACTGGCTAGCGCTAATCAAAGCTTGATTTACTCATTGCTCTTTCAATGTGCCATTTCAACATTAAAGGACTTTGGGCGTAATGAAAAAGGCTTTCATGCAGAATTAGCGATGACGGCCGTATTGCATACGCACACTCGAAAACTCGACTATCATCCGCATATTCACATCGTTGTGCCTGCAGGAGGCATCAACAAAAATAGAAAGGAATGGCGTAAAATTAAAACGAAATATCTATTTAATGGATTCAAATTAGCGATGGTATTTCGAGCCAGAATGATATCAGCAATCAAAGAAGCAGGATTGTCGGTGCCCAACAATCCTAGAAAGTGGGTCGTGCAATGCCAACATATTGGCAAAGGTTTACCTGCCATCAAATACCTTTCACGCTACTTGTATAAAGGTGTTATTAGCAATCGCAATATTATTGCGAACGATGGTGAAAATATTACCTTTCAATATACCGATAGCCATACGAAAAAGGTCATGACTCGAAAACTAAAAGGCGAAGACTTTATTGCCTTGGTATTGCAACACACTTTGCCGAAAGGTTTTCGACGAGCTAGGGATTATGGTTTTTTACATGGGAATGCCAAGAAATTATTGATTCTTATTCAGATTGTACTGAAAGCAAGGCTGCCAGTAATTGTTAAAACTGAAAGACCAAAATTTATCTGTAAATGCTGCTGCTCGCCAATGAATATCATTGGTTTTAGTAAAAAGAAACGACCGCCATTAAACGCAAATTAATGAACTCACTGATGCCGTGAGCGATTCACCGAATAATAGAGGAGTTTTATTTAATAATGAGTTGTGTTTAAATTTTATCGCCAGCGATGGTGAGGCTTAATGACATCTATCAAAAATAGAGATGATGAATTTCATCACTATTCACCTCGATTCAGAAATAGATAAATACTATAAATAGAAAAGCAACCCACCTAGATTTTCCGGGTTCGTTCAACAATAGGATAGGTCGCGGCTTCGCGCGACTTATCCTTATTCGTTATGAGTGTTTATTTAAATACCACAGCAATTCTTTTACTCTAGATTTCAACAAGGTAGTTCTATGAGAGCCTGCTGATAATATAAATGAGCTTCCAAACTTATCTCGCGTTATAGCCTTTTCGATAAACTTGAATTCTGCATCACGATATTTAATCCATTGTCTCTGTGATGCCTTTAGAGATTGTTTCTCCTCTTCACCTAAGTTAAGCATCAGTTGCTTATATGCTGAGTTTAATTCTGTATCTAGCGCGGTGTAAAGATCACCATAGCCTGTAGAGAATTCAAGTGTTGTCGCAGCAGTTTTAGATATGTAATCCTCATAGACCTTTATTCTTGATTCAAATTCAGCCACATAGTTTGGTGCTTCAGGGTTATCTACTGCACACGATAATTGAGTGATCATCAGTATTAAAATAGATAGATATTTCATATTATTCCTTATTACTCATAACGCCTTTAGCATGAGCCGGAGCAAGCTGGCGACTTTTTTGGAACAAAAAAGGTGACAGTTTGCGGAGGTCCAGCACGAAGTGCGAGCATGCCTAAACTTGTTATGTGTTTGCTCGTGATTAGTTTGTTAATCGACTTCATATATAAATTTCTTTTTCTTAGCCCATGTGTCGAACGCGTTCAGAAAATCACTTTTCTCAGTTTCTGAGAGCTTAAACTTTTCTTTGCCAGCCCAGTAACCGCTATCACTGTACAAGACTAAGTTGGCCTCACCAACCAGCATTTCCCATTCCATGTGGGCGTGGCGCTCACCGAATTTTCCGGAGATCACTCCACCTCTACCACCCTGTAGATTAAATTCAATCATAGACTCTCTCTGACACATAACGCCTTCTTGGGTTTATCCCAAGCAAGGCTTTGTTATGTGTTCTCATTTGTTAATTCTGGAAATACCGCCTGCTCAACGGCAAGCGGATATTCGGTTAAATTCATTAGACCTTCACATGCTTTTGTTTGAGATTGATAGTTCGCTTTATCAAAGCAAAATCGTTGCTTGCCATTACGATTAAAACTCCAAATAATTTCAAATTCTGAATGAGTCACTGTAATTAAATCCCAGCCAGCATCATCCGCAACACCACAAGCACAAGTAAAAATTAAGTAATTGCCACTACTCAAAGAAGAAGCCTTTAATTCTGGCCAGTAAACAGTTCCTTCCTCAAAGGCCTTATCAATTAAATAAGACTGATGATCTATATCTAATTCTATAAAGGTATTGTTTTTGAACTCAATCCCATCACGAGATAGAAGCTCTACTTCTTCAGGTCTAATTAAGAGTTCATTCATAAATTACACATAACGCCAATATAATGGGCACGCGGCTTTTTGCGCGTCCAGCCAGCTTTGCTGGCGTTCATTGATATTCTTGTTAGGTGAGTATTTAATTGACAATTGGAGTCCCCCAGCCATCATATTCACCACCAACAGATCTTGCTACTTGCCCTAGATTAGCTCTGATTTTTACTAATTCTTGTTCATTTGGAATCATGTATTTTACTGCAAAAACCATCCAAGACTGATCACTTTCAGATTTCTCTATTTTCGGTTTAAAACCTTCACGTTCAATTCTCGTTGCTATTTTTTCTGCAGCATCTTTATTTGGGGCATATATGAAAAACTCTACTGGATGTTCTTTTGACAAGTTCGATCCAGCATTTTTTAATTGCAGAATCACTTGCCCGTCTGGTGATAAATTTTTATTATCAGGCACATTACAGCCAGACATCATTAGTGATGCTAATAGTATAAGTAACTTAAATTTCATCAGATTCCTTTCACCTAACGCGAATATTGTGGGGCGCGAAAGCGTCCCAGCCCAGAATGGGCGACTACCAATGTATTGTTAGCAGTTTTTAAGTTCATTCAAAAATCTTTTAAACCTAGTATGCCATTCATCAATGGTTTCCCCAATTCCTCTTAATGCCAAATCATATCCGTCATCAAAATAACCAATTTCAGTTAATCTTTGATCCACCTCATAGTTCTTATCTATATAATAACTATAAAGTTTTATTGCTAAGTCCCTACAGAACTCAATATTATCTATAACTTGGTCTTCCAAGTCGGTAAGAACTTCGATTAGAACATCATCCTCTTCTGGCGATCCATCCAAATCACAAAGTGCAGAATAAATATCATGAACTCCCTTAGTCGTAGCAAAGGATAGATCTAGTAATTTTTCACTGGGTTCATCAGATTGGTCTATCTCAACAACAACCCAATCTATTACTTCTTCTTTGGTATAAATACCTAAGCGAAAGCCCATTTTTAATTTTTGAGATGATTTATTCATGACTGCTAACGCAACGCTCATGGGCAAAAAACACTTGACGACTTTGTTGGGAGCGAAGCGACCCAAGAAAGGTGCCAAGTGTTTTTTGTCCTATGCAGCACCTTGTTGTACGACTTGGATTCAAATATTAAACGCTTTATCCCGCATGGTCTGCATACTTATCTAAAGCTTCTATGACTGTGGCTGGTAATAAAAAGTAGCAGTCATCAAAGTTACCAACGATTTTAAAAAAGAAGTCCTGAACCCCACGTTTTTTTGCGAATTTTTCAATGTCACTAATAACATCAAAATCAAGGGCTTCTTCGTAAACCCAATGCTTCTTATATTTATATTTAAAAATTTTGCCTTCGTAATCAAATTTCACTTCAATTTTTTTAAACTCGGGCTCAGCGTCACCTTCTGGTTTTTTACCATCAATTTTCACTTCGAAGGCGCTAAGATTTATGTTTACGTCAAAAAGGCTAAGCATGCTCCTCCAGATTCTTGGATATACCGAGGCTACTTCTGACAAATCACTACACTCTGAAAATGGTGAGCCTCCTACAACAACTCGCTTATCAGGTATTAAAAGCTCTAACAGCATGCCAATATCGGGATCTCTAAAGGACTCTATAAGTTCGTCTAGCTCATCTGTATAGCCTTCTTCAATATCTTGCTGCAGTTTATAAGCCTCAATGATATACGGAGAAATCTGACTACTGTCAGACAAGTCTGTTATCGGCTTATATTCAATGCTGGCTTTTCGCAACTCACATGTGACCAGCTGTAAACGATCAGCAGGCTTCATGGCCCACCACGCCTCAATAAACTCGTACCGCTTGTCATCATCAAAGCCTAACAAGTTGGGTTTATCATTCTTTTTGAATAACAACTTTTCTTACTCCTTTAAAAGTTCGATTGTTACCACCTTATCGTATAACGCCCGCAACACTGGATTGGGTGTGTTGGCGACTTTTTTGCGGCACGCGAAAAAGGTGACAACATGCCCAATTCCACGTGCTTGCGCTTGTTAAGTGATTCCTGATTAGTGTGCGAATTTTAATGTAGCAACACCTGCGATTATTAAGATAATACCTAGGTAGCGACCTAAGCTTGAGGGATCCCCGTAAAAAACAACCCCAACAGCAAATGTACCTGCCGCTCCAATACCAGTCCAAACAGCATAAGAAGTGCCGATAGGTATTTGTTTTTGAGCAAGCCACAGTAAAAAACCACTAACCCCCATAAAGAAAAGAGCGATTAAAATACCTTGAACACGACTATTCTCATCTTGAGCCATTTTTAAACCGACTGGCCATCCAATTTCAAATAAACCTGCAAGTATCAAATATATCCAAGCCACGCTATCTCCTTATTAATACATTCACTTAACGCTTTTGTTGTGGGGCGGTAAAACGTAGCGAGGAACGAGCGAAGTTTAACCGTCCCAGCACCGTAGGTGCGAACACCAACTGTTTGTTATACGCAGTCATTTACGACTCTTAAATTTTTCTATAATAAACAATATATTGTCGTATGAATTGGCCATTACAATAGATAATTGAACTGACACTATCCCGTAAATGAAAAGCACACCAACAAAAAAAGCCATTCCCTTTTGAGGGCCATAAGCAATTACAAGGAATATACCAGAAATTACAGAGACAACTAATGCATATATATTCGGATCGCGCTTAATTTTCCATACAGTTAAAGGCCCAAATAAAATACAGGTGCCTAAAGAAACTAGAATACCTATAAATGATTCACTAATGCCCGCAATCCAAAAGACCATACCAAGAATTATGCCTAGTATTAAGGCTTGCCAGAATTCTTTACTCATGAGTTTCTATAATCGTATAACAGCGGTTTATACGACACGATGTCGCATAAACCCTTATATATGGGAAAGGCGAACAAGAGGAAAATTCCTTTAAGATCATAGCACTATCCCTGTTAATAATTTAAACAACACTATATTCAGATGTCGCTTTTGTCAATTTGATATCAAATAATACTCATTGTCGGTTAATCCAAGTCATATTTATCTAAGCCATATTTCTTATATTTTTCATATACTTAACAATTAATCCTAAATGCTGATAGGCGAACAGTCACATCCAACTATGCTTGTTTTATACATAAGGATTATGCCTATGCGACTACAACAAGAATTTAATAATGCCGTTCGTTTAGCCAATTATTCTCTGGCCACAGAACGCTCATACTGGGGCTGGGTTCGGCAATTCTTGCACTTTCATAATATGCGCCATCCAGCTGACATGGGAGGGCCTGAAATTTCTCAATTTTTAAGTCACTTAGTACTTACTAAAAACGTGGCTGTTAATACTCAAAAGCAGGCTTTAAGTGCTCTCGTTTTTTTGTATAAGCAGGTTCTAAAATTCGAAGAGGTTGATATTTCTACTTGGCAATCTGCTAAAAAGCCTAAAAAATTACCTGTCGTTTTTAGTAAACAAGAAGCTAATCAGGTTATTGCTCACTTAACCGGCTCTCCCCTTCTTGCAGCATTGTTAATGTATGGTGCTGGTTTGAGGCTACAAGAAGCGCTTCGTCTTCGGGTAAAAGATATCGATTTTGGTCGCAAGGAAATTACAGTAAGAGAAGGCAAGGGAAATAAAGATAGAATAACGATGTTACCTGAAAAAGCCGTTCCATTTCTCCATTCCCATATCGATGAATGCCAGCGCTTGCATCATAAAGCACTGAATGAAGGTATTGTATTTGTGCATCTACCTAATGCCCTTGCCAAGAAATATCCCAATGCCGGTAAAGAACTTGCTTGGCAGTATATTTTTGCGAGCGATACATTAAGCAAAGATCCTCGATCAGGAAATATGGGGCGTCATCACTTAACCCCAAGAACAATTCAGCGGGGTGTTAAAGAAGCAATTAAGAAAGCGAATATTCATAAACACGCAAGCTGTCATACGTTTAGGCATTCTTTTGCTACGCATTTGTTAGAAGGTGGTTACGATATTAGGACTGTGCAGGAGCTTTTAGGCCATGCCGATGTGAATACGACAATGATTTATACCCATGTATTAAACAAAGGTGGTCGCGGGGTGATTAGCCCCGCTGATAGTTAAGCAGATTGTTTCAACTATTAAGTTAATAAAGAGTTAAGAAAACTCTCCATGTGCCTGCTGGTCAGCATGGTACGAAGATCGAACCATTGGGCCACTGGCAACGTGTTTAAAGCCAAGCTCTGTCGCAATTCTGCCAAGCTCGTCAAACGCTTCTGGTGTTACAAAGCGATCCACTGGTAAGTGGTTTTTACTTGGCTGCAGATATTGCCCTAACGTAATCATGTCGACGTTGTGTTCACGAAGGTCTTTCATTACTTCGATCACTTCTTCGTCGGTTTCTCCTAAGCCCAGCATGATGCCAGATTTGGTTTTAACTTGTGGGCAGCGTTCTTTGTATTTTTGCAGAAGCTCTAACGACCATTTGTAGTCTGAACCTGGGCGCGATTCTTTGTACAGGCGCGGTACGGTTTCTAGGTTGTGGTTGAATACGTCAGGAACGTTATCTTCCATAATCGCCAGTGCTACATCCATACGGCCACGGAAGTCAGGAACCAGCACTTCAATTTCGATGGTTGGACTCAGTGCGCGTGTTTCACGAATACAGTCGACGAAGTGTTGTGCCCCCCCGTCACGCAAGTCATCACGGTCTACCGAGGTGATTACTACGTATTTTAGTTTCATGTCGGCAATGGCAATGGCCAAACTTTTGGGTTCGTCTTTGTTCAGTTCATTCGGACGACCATGGGCTACGTCGCAGAATGGGCAACGACGTGTACAGATGTCTCCCATAATCATGAAGGTGGCCGTTCCACCACCAAAGCATTCGCCTAGGTTTGGGCAGTTGGCTTCTTCACAAACGGTGTGAAGCTTGTGTTTGCGTAGCTTTTCTTTGATTTCACTGATTTTGGGTGACGCAGGTATGCGTACTCGAATCCAATCTGGCTTGCGCGGCATGGTTTCGGTTGGAATTACTTTTATTGGAATTCGGGCGACTTTTTCAGCCCCTCGAAGTTTTTCACCTTGTACTGCGCGTTGCGTTTTTGGCTTGGCAGTTTTCTCTAAATCAGTCATAAACACCTAGTACGGCTAGTGGCTCTTGAGTGAGCGTTTTATGCGGGAAGTTCGATGTGCTTAGTATACTGCAAGCAATGTGTTAAGTGGTGCTTTAACTGTGTGCTTACGCGTTCGAATACGGTTTTTTGATTTTCGTCAGTTAACCATTCACTGGCTAGCAGTTCGGTTTTCATTTGTGTCATGGCCATTCCTGCATACCCACAAGGGTTAATGCGTTGAAAGGGCTCCATGTCCATATCGATGTTGATCGCTAGGCCATGAAAGGAGCGGCCTTGTTTTATGCGTAGGCCTAATGAGGCTATTTTGGCATCGCCTATGGATTGCTGCACATAAACGCCGGGGGCATCTTTTTTGGGCGCGCTATCTATACCGAAGTCTTTTAATGTGGCCACAATGGCATCTTCGATGGCGCTGACCAGTTCTCGTGGCCCCCAGCCTTTGCGTTTAATGTCGATCATTAAATACACAACCAATTGGCCTGGGCCGTGATAAGTTACTTGGCCACCACGATCGCTTTGTACCACGGGGATGTCGCCAGCAAATAAAACGTGTTCGGGTTTACCGGCTTGGCCTTGGGTAAAAACGCGCTGATGCTGCAATAGCCAGATTTCGTCTTGGCTATCTTCGTCTCTGTTTTGCGTGAAGTGCAGCATTCTTTCGTGGGTTTGATGATAGTCCAGCGGGATAATTGCTGTATTTTCATCATGAAAATCGCGCACGATAAGTACCGAGTGATCATGATCTCTAGCGTTCTCTACGTCAGCCGTTGTAGCGTTTGTTATGTTAACGTCAGCCGCTGGGTCCGTCATCACATTACCATTTTGACACATTCAAGTGATGTGAGTTCTGTATGCAGCTTGGCTAGCTGATCTTCACCCGTAGCGGTAATGTACAGTGTAATCGAGCGGAACGTGCCTTTGGCACTGTCTTTTGCGTGTACTTTACTGACGTCGAGGTTGGCATCATAACGACGCATCACTTCGATAATAATGGTGTCGTAGCCTGCAATACATTGGCCAACGACTTTTATCGGGTAGTTGGCACAAGGGAATTCTATTTTAGGTGCGTCTTTTGGAACACTAGCCCCCTTTGGTAGGGTGCTTTTAATCGGCATTTTCATTTCTATTTACCTGTTCTTGGCTTTTACGCCTAACCTTCACCGCCAAACAACTTTATAAAGAATAGCTTAATGCCGTCCCAAAGGCGGCTGAAGAAACCAGATTCCGTTACATCGGTTAAAACAACTAATGAACGCTCAGCTAATACTTTGTCGTTTAAGCGAATGGTTAAAGTACCTTGGCTATCACCTGTATTAAGCGGGGCTTCTATAAATTCATTCGTCAGTGTTTCAATTTCTAATTGTTCTTTCGCGCCGCGTGCGATGGTGATGAATAAGTCATTCGCGATGCCGACATCAAATTGTGTTTCTTCACCAAACCAAACCGGTAGCGTTTTGATGCTATCGCCTGCTTGATATAAGCGGTGGGTTTCAAAGTAGCGGAAGCCATAGGTTAATAACTTTTGCGTTTCTGTTGCGCGAGCATTTTCGCTTTTGGTGCCCATCACGACGGCAATTAGACGCATGCCATTTCGCTCGGCAGACGCGGTTAAGCAAAATCCTGCTTCATCGGTATGGCCTGTTTTTAAGCCATCAACACTTGGGTCGCGCCATAAAAGTTTGTTGCGGTTTGGTTGGCGAATTTTATTGAATTCGAAATATTTTTCTTTATACAGGGAATAGTATTCTGGGTGATCGTTAATAATTGCTTGCGCTAAAATGGCCATGTCGCGAGCACTAGAGAAGTGACCTTTCGCAGGCCAGCCTGTGGCATTTTTAAACTGAGTATTCACCATGCCCATACGCTGTGTATGTTTATTCATCAGATCAACAAAGGCGTCTTCTGAACCGGCTACGTATTCTGATACGGCAATACTGGCATCGTTACCCGACTGAATAATAATGCCTTTGATAAGGTCGATTAATGCAACATCGCGGCCTTCGCGGATGAACATTTTTGAACCGCCCATCTTCCAAGCTTTAATACTAACAGGAACCTGATCTTGTTCATTCAGGTTGCCCAAGGCCAATTCGTGAGTGGCTAAATAGCTCGTCATCATTTTGGTCATACTGGCCGGCGGCAATTGCTTGTCAGCATTTTTCTGGACTAAGATCTCGCCACTGGCGGCATCCATTAGCACGTAGGCTGTTGCATTTAAAACAGGTGGTTTTGGAATAATTACCGAGTTCGCTTGAACCGATGACATTGCGCAGCTAGCGGTAATAACAACCGCTATGCTGGCTTTAAAAATTTTTAAAAATTTCATAAGAGTATAATTTAATAATGTATAGGTGAATTTAAAAAGTGTATTCAATAAATGATGGCCGCATTGTATCAGTTCAAACGTCATTGTGCTAAATCTGAACAGTGAATGCGTCCTTCATCCAAGGTGCGTTGGAGCTTTCATCAATACTGCGTCACAACTGGTGTGCCGCAAGCACTAGCGGATTAGGCAGTTGATTGTTGTTCAAAATGGAAATGACTTTATCCATTTCCTGCCCTTCTGGTATGGGGCCAATTCTTACTTTATGCAAGCTACGGGTATTGTTCGTTATTATATCCACAGGCCACTGCTGCAAGGTTTGAAGCTTTTGCTGCAACGCTTTGGCTGATTGCTCGTTGCTTAACGCAACCACTTGCAGCCATTTTTCTGGGCCTTTCGACGGCGCAGAAATAACTTCTAAACTCACGGCTGCCGTTCCCATCTTATGAATTCCCAGCTTTACCGCGGCGGCGTAAGATAAGTCGACAATTCGGCCTTCATGAAATGGCCCACGATCATTCACTCGTACGATCACAGATTCTTGATTATCAAGACGCGTTACTTTGACATAACTCGGAATCGGCAACGTTTTATGCGCTGCCGTCATCTGGTACACATCGTAGATTTCACCATTTGAGGTCGCATGACCATGAAACTTCATGCCGTACCAAGAAGCAAAACCTTGCTGTTTGAACCCTGCGCCTTGCGACATCACGGCATATTCTTGGCCTAGCACCGTATATCGACGCGGATTTCCCATTGAGCTTAATGGCTCAGCTTTTACTTCAGCATCTTTCAACGATGCAGGGTCTAATATCGGATTCGGTAGAAAGTCTTGGGCGTGTTGATAACGTCCAGTACTACAAGCGCTTATGTTCAATAAGCTGATAAAAAGGCCGATCAAAGTGATCAGCCTTATAGAGTGGGGAATTTTCATAAGGGGGTTTGAATTATTTAATCGCTTGGCTTAGTTGGTAAACGGCCATAGCGTACATTCTGCTGTGGTTATAGCGAGTAATGACATAGAAGTTATGATTGCCTAACCAGAACTCAGCCCCCTCTTCGCCCATTAGCTTTACTAAGGTTGCACTCGCATCATCGGCAACATCTTCGGTTGGCATAACGCCCAACGCTTTTAGTTCGCCAGCGGTCCATTTAGGCTTTAAATGATCATTAACCGCTTCTTCGTAATCAGTGCCTTTTACGTTAACGCGCTGAGTGACCGCTCCGTCTTGCTTCCAACCATGACGTTTAAAGTAGTTAGCCACACTGCCAATGGCATCCGCTTTATTGGTCCATAAGTCTTTTTTATTATCGCCGTCATAGTCAATGGCGTAATAACGATAGCTGCTAGGAATAAACTGTCCATAACCCATAGCGCCGGCATAAGAACCTTTAACATCACCAGGGTTTACGCCTTGCTCTTGACTCAAGACAAAGAACTCTTTGAGCTCACGCCAAAATAGAGAACGCTTTGGGTAATCAAATGCTAAGGTCGATAAAGAATCCAGTACGCGATAATTACCTTGGCGTTTTCCATAGAAGGTTTCTACACCGATAATGGCACCAATAATTTCTTTGGGTACACCAAATTCTTTTTCTGCTTTTACTAACAGTTCAGCATTATCTTTTAGAAACTGCTTACCTTCTTCAATGCGTTTTTCTGTTAAGAAAATTTTGCGATAGTCGGCCCACGTTTTGGTTTTTTCAGCGGGGCGAGAAATAGCGGTCAATACTGACTCTAAACGCTCAGCTTGAGAGAGCCAAGCTTTCGCTTGCTCAGGCTTTATGCCGTGCTCTGCTTCTAGTTCTTTTGCAAATTCGTTGAAACGTTCATGCTGTTCGTAGCCTGCATTAACTACCGTGCTGCCCATAAGTGCTGCACATGTGCTAATAAGTAATGCGATTTTTTTCACAATAATTCCTATTATTTCCGATTAAACGTGGTGACGATGATTATTTTAAAGTGTCTATTTAACATCATGAGTATACATCGACATCATAATGCCAAATCCAGCCAACAAGCTAACGACCGATGTTCCGCCCCAGCTTACCAGAGGTAAAGGCACTCCGACCACCGGTAATAACCCACTAACCATGCCGATGTTCACAAAAACATAGATGAAGAAAGTTACAATTAAACTGCCTGATAGCAAACGCCCAAAAAGCGTACTGCATTTTGCAGCTATATGAAGGCCGCGTAGCAGTATGAGAAAATATAACGTGAGCAATAGCAATACGCCGATCAGCCCCAATTCTTCAGCCAGTACGGCAATAATAAAATCCGTATGGCTCTCTGGTAGAAACTCTAATTGCGATTGAGTTCCCTGCATCCAGCCTTTTCCTTCAATTCCGCCAGAACCAATCGCTGTTTTTGATTGAATAATATTCCAGCCCGAGCCCAGCGGATCACTTTCAGGATTTAAAAATGTCAGTACCCGCTGCTTCTGATAGCTGTGCATCACAAAAAACCACATTAAGGGTGCACAAGCGGCAACCGTGCCAATCATTGAAAAGATAATCCACCACGGCATGCCTGCAAAAAAGAGCACAATCAGCCCCGAGGTGCCAATAAGAATCGATGTTCCTAGGTCGGGCTGTTTCAAAATCAATACCAAAGGAATCGCAATCAGTACCATCGCTTTCGCTAACGTAAATAGCTTAGGCGGCGAGCCTTTCGTTGCCATATACCAGGCGACTAATAACGGCAGCGCTAACTTCATTAATTCTGACGGCTGAAAACGTGGCAAACCTGGAATGGCCAACCAGCGCTGAGCGCCTTTACCTGTCACGCCCATTACTAATACGCCGATCAAGGCAAGGATTCCTAACAAATACGCCCAAGGGGCCAGTAGTTGATAAATTCTGGGCGGTATTTGAGCGGCCACGACTAGTACCGTAAAACCAATCAGGTAATGGATCGCTTGTTTTTGCACCATTGCGATACTTTGTCCACTGGCACTATAAAGTATCAGCAAGCCCGAAGCGCAGAGTACGATAAGTAAAATAAGCAAAGGAAGGTCGATATGAATGCGGGCAAATAATACCTTGCTGCGCTCAAAACCTGCTTGGTTAGCTCCTGCAACGGGCATTTGATGACTAAAATCGGTACTTGCCATTAGCCTTGTGCTCCTAACAAATATTCCTGCATAACGGCTTTCGCAACAGGCCCTGCCGTGCGACCAGCCGATTCTCCGTTTTCAACAATCACCGCAATAGCGATGGTTGGATTTTCGACCGGGGCAAACGCAACAAATAATGCATGATCTCGATTGCGCTCGGCCATGGTTTCAGAATCGTATTCTTCGTGCTGTGCAATACTCACAACTTGCGAGGTGCCTGTTTTGGCAGCCATGGTGAAGTTCAAGTTATGTCTCAAGGAACGCCCTGTGCCTTTATAGCTAGTAATAACGGCGTCCATGGCTTTAAACATTTTGTCCCAGTTTTTAGGATCCTTTAATATAATATTATCGAGGGCCTTAGAATCATCAACCGTGGAATCGCCCCCTAAGGTGTCCATTAAACGGGGGGTGTGCCATTCACCTTTTGCCGCTAGCACTGCCGTTGCGGTTGCTAGCTGCATAGGCGTTGCCAACATAAAACCTTGGCCAATCCCTAAATTCAGCGTATCACCCGCATACCAAGAGCGGCGGCGTTTATCTTTTTTCCACTCGCGGTCCGGCAATAAACCCGACAATGCATTAGGCACGTCTAAGGTCATATTGCGGCCAAAGCCGAACTTGGCCAAAAACGGCGAGATTTCATCAACGGTGGTTTTAAACGCGGCATCATAAAAGTAGGTATCGCACGACTCTACAATCGCATCATGTAGGTCTACATGGCCATGACCCGTTCGTTTCCAGTCACGATATAAGCGGTCATCGTTTTCTAGCTTGTACCAACCATTGTCGGCAATTTTATCTTTCCAAGTAACCGCGCCCGCTTCTAAAAACGACAAACCCAAAAATGGCTTCAAGGTCGACGCCGGTGGATATTGTCCGCGAATCGCGCGATTGAATAACGGTAGGTCGGGGTTTTTACGTAAGCCTGAATATTCTTTATGAGAAATCCCCGTCACAAATGAGTTCGGGTTATAACTCGGATTACTGTACTGCGTTAAGATGCCTCCTGTCGCAACATCGATGGCAACAACCGCACCACGATAGCCTTCCATCGCCTTAGCAGCTGCTTTTTGCAAGCGTAAGTCCAAATGCAACACCAGATCTTTACCCGGCACAGGATCCACTTGCTCGATCACTTGCAAGATTCGCCCTCGGGCATTGGTTTCTACTTTCTGATAACCGACCTGCCCGTGCAACGCCTCTTCGTAACGTTTTTCGATGCCTAATTTACCGATATGCTTAGTCGCACTGTATTGTTTTTTATCGAGTCGCTGCGTTTCTTTCTCGTTAATGCGGCCAACATACCCAAGGGCATGAACGGTCAATTCGCCTTCAGGATAGTGGCGTACGAGGCGTGCTTCCACATCGATGCCTGGCAAATAAAAACGGTTTACCATCACTTGTGCAATTTCTTCTTCCGTTAGCTGATACTTAACAACGACGGCTTCATAAGGGCGGCGTCTGTATTTGAGACGTTTAAGGAATTGCTCTTCATCACGTTCACTGATTGAAATTAAACTTTTTAAATACGATAAGGTTGAATCAACATCGTTCACCCTCTCTTTTACAAGCGTCAGGCTGTAGCTAGGCACATTCTCAGCCAGCAGTACGCCATTGCGATCGTAGATTAAGCCTCGGTTGGGGGCGATAGGTCTAAGTTGAATTCGATTGTTTTCAGACAGGTCTTGATATTTTTGGTGTTCAACAATTTGTAAAAACGCGATACGGCTAGCTAATACGGAGAGTAAAATAAAGATAAAAATCGTGATGAAGATGGCGCGACTGCGGAACAGCCTTTGTTCTGCCTGTTTATTTCTGAACGAATTCCCCCGCATTCCTACTTCTCGCTTTATTATTATTAGCTACTAATTAGGTTGATCTTATTTATGGTACGGATGATTTTGCAGAATCGTCCAAGCACGATAAACCTGCTCTGCCATTACAATACGGACGAGGGGATGTGGCAAGGTTAAATTTGATAGTGACCAGCGCTGATTAGCACGTGCCATAACGTCATCGCTCATGCCATCGGGACCACCAATCAATAAACAGATGTCTTTGCCATCCATTCGCCAATTGGCTAATTGCTCACTCAGTTGCTCGGTACTCCAGGGCTTGCCTTTAACATCGAGCGCCACCACCCATTCTTGAGGTTTGATGGCTTTTAACAGCATTTCGCCTTCTTGCTGTTTAACCTTAGCCACAGAGGTACTTTTACCTCGGTGGCCGCTGGCGAGTTCCACCAGCTCTAAGCTGCAATCAGAAGGTAGGCGCTTGGCATATTCTTTATAGCCTTGCTCTACCCAAGATGGCATCTTTTGGCCGACGGCTAATAATCGTAATTTCATAGGTCTATTTTCTTATGAGTCTACGATTATTCTACGTCTTGCGACTCTTTAGCTTGCTCTTCGCTAGGCTCGCCCCATAGGCGCTCTAGGTCATAAAAGTTGCGCGCTTGCTCAGTCATTACGTGAACAATCACATCACCTAAGTCTAATAACATCCAGTCAGATGAATCACGGCCTTCAGCCCCTAAAGGCTTAAGTCCATTCGCTTTGGCTTCAGTAGAAGCGTTATCACAAACGGCTTGGGCGTGCTTTTTTGACGTGCCAGTCGCTAGGATCATGTAATCAGTTACCGAAGTACGGCCTTGTACATCAATCACAGTGATGTCTTTAGCCTTCATGTCTTCTAGGGCATTGATAACTAATTGTTTAATTTCTTCAGGTTGCATTGAGTCTTCGCTTTCGCTTTCAGTCAAATTTATAAAGTTGGTATTCTGCTATGTACTTTAATACGGCATCTGGGGTTAATAATTGAGCCCCTTTGCCCTGCGCTAGCAAGCTACGCAAGTACGTTGCAGATACATCTAATAAGCGCCAGTTTAGGCGAATTAGCTTTCCGTTTGTGCATTCTAACAAATTATCCAGCTCTGTGGCGTGTTGTTTCAGCCATTGGCCTTGTAATGTAGTGTATGGGAACTGATTTTCGTGACCTCGGTTAATAATTACGAGGTTGGCTAGGCCCAAAAACTCATCAATTCGATGCCATTGATGAATAGATTCCCATGCGTCATCACCAATTACCCAGCTTAGAGCTGTGTTTTTGGGTAATTGTTTTTTTAATTCTTCTAACGTCGCGACACTGTAACTCGGCTGATCGCGTTTTAGTTCGATATCATCAGCAATGATACCGCTTACCCCTTGCTGCGCAAGACTTTCACAGGCCAACTGCACCATCGCTAAACGTTGCTGAGCGCTGGCTTTAGGTTGTTCGCGGTGTGGTGGGACGTTGTTGGGGATTAGACGAACCTCATCAAACCCAGCAAGACGCAATTCTACCGCCATTCGTAAATGGCCGATATGAATGGGGTCAAAGGTGCCGCCTAATATCGCAATGTGTTTGGTCATAGTCTATTTAGTAGCGAAGTTAATACATTTAAGAGTTATAAGTTGGAGTTAGATTCATTATTCGGTGTTTGTGTAGCAAATATGCGAGGCATGGATGCCGAACCTAAGGCTACAGGGACTAAACTGCAGGAGCAAGATTTGCACAGCTTGCTGCCCGCAGGGTGAGATACATGGATGTATCGAGTAAGTATTCACGCCGTTTTGCGGAATAAATACCTAATCATGAATCGATTTATAAACCCAAAATGTCGAATTCTCTACTTACGGATTTCACCATCACCCAATACCACATACTTTTGCGATGTTAAGCCATCAAGGCCAACTGGGCCGCGGGCATGAATTTTATCGGTAGAAATACCAATTTCAGCGCCTAAGCCATATTCGAAGCCATCCGCAAAGCGCGTCGACGCATTAATCATCACCGAGCTTGAATCCACTTCAACTAAGAAGCGACGCGATTTAGTGTAATTCTCACTCACAATCGTATCAGTATGGTGCGAACCGTGAGTATTAATATGGTCAATGGCTTCATCCAAATCTGCAACGATCTTAATCGATAAGATCGGTGCTAAATATTCCGTATCCCAATCTTCTTCGGTCGCCGCTACTGCTGTGGATAAAAGCGCCATGGTTTTTTCACAGCCACGTAACTCAACGCCAATCGCGATATAAGCCGATGCTAAGTCTGGTAAAATTCTTTCAGCAATATTCTCATGGACCAATAAGGTTTCCATGGTATTACAGGTGCCATAGCGATGAGTTTTGGAGTTGATTGCGATGTTAGTTGCTTTCGCTAGGTCGGCTTCTTCATCGATGTAAACGTGGCAAATACCATCAAGGTGTTTGATCACCGTCACTTTTGCATCACGGCTAACGCGCTCAATTAATCCTTTGCCGCCACGAGGAACGATAACGTCTACGTATTCTGGCATGGTGATTAACTCACCCACCGCTGCACGGTCAGTCGTTTCTACAACCTGAACCGCTTGCGCGGGTAAACCTGCATCTTCCAAGCCTTTAGCAATGCACAAAGCCAACGCTTGGTTCGATTCAATCGCTTCTGAACCGCCACGTAAAATCGTTGCGTTGCCCGATTTTAAGCACAAGCTTGCCGCTTCGATCGTCACGTTTGGACGCGATTCATAAATAATACCGATAACGCCTAACGGCACACGCATCTTACCAACCTGAATACCGCTTGGACGATAATTCAAATCGGTAATGCCCCCCACAGGATCGGCTAAACCAGCAACCTGCTTTAAGCCTTCTAACATGGTATCGATGCGACCATCGGTTAATTCTAGGCGGTCTAATAATGCGGCATCTAAACCATTTTCTTCACCGCGTGCCATATCTTTTGCATTGGCGACTTTTAGTGCTTCGCGGCTCGCTTCAATCTGCTGTGCAATATTCAATAATGCTTGGTTTTTAACCCCTGTTGTCGCACGAGCCATCGCTCGAGACGCTTTACGCGCTTGCTGACCTAGGGTTTGCATATATTGTTGAATTTCCATCATCGTTCTCTTTATATGTGGACGGCTTTTAATAATCTCTAGATGGCCTCAGTATACAGTGAAGAAAAGCTTTGTTCATCCACTCTTATTTGCAACTATCCTTTGATTGCCACTACACTTATAGCAATTGAACTCTACAGTTGTCTCATCGTTTATGGAAAAGCCTGCCCTTCAGCAAGTTATCATTCTTCAAGTCAAAGTTGTTTATTGCTTATTGGCTGCTTTCGCTCTCAGTATTATTGCGCTGTTAGATTACCTAAAACAGGAGAAAATATTTGCCATTGTCGCCGCAACGTTTAGTGCGTTGCTGATTGTGTATGCCAGCTACCTTCTACTAAGAAGAAAAAAACGCACCGCACCTTATGTAGAGTGGACGCTCACATTGTTATTAGGCTGCTTCACGATTTTTGGCATGCAGCAAGAAAGCTACGTGGCTCAATGGGTCTATTTTTTCCCCATTTATGTCTTTTTCCTCTTTCCCTTCAACATTGCTAACTACATCACTCTCACATACAGCGCGGTGATTTTTTTGGTCGTATTGAATAACTTTGATAGTTACATTCGCCTGCAGCTACTGTTCACCTATACCGCCTGCTACTCATTCTCGCTGGTTTACGCACTGGTCAATGAACGCAGTAATATGATGCTATCCAACCTCATTAATACCGACCCCTTAACCCAGGTGTATAACGAGCATCAGTTTCATCACAACATGAGCAAAGAAATTACCCGAGCCGACCGTCAGCGCACAGGGCTTGCCCTAATCGCCATTCGTCTGCCCGCGACCTGGCAGCAGTTAAAGCCTGAAGAATATGAAAATAGAATTGCCAACGCAGGGTACCGATTACAATCGAGCATTCGAGAGTTTGATACCTGCTACCGTTTAAACAACGATGATTTTGTGGTGATGCTGCCTAATAGTAACCGTGAAGACGGTGAAGCTTTATGCAAAAACCTACTGGCCGATATTAGTCGGTCGCGACATGCGCACCAAAATGTATTTTTAATCAAGCTGGCCACCTATAGACCAGAGGATGATAGCTACAGTTTATTAAAACGCGCGGCGTCTCAATTTGAGGAGACGAAATAATGGAACAGCAACAACTCACCCTTCGCATTCAGATTATTTTATATACCTTAGCCGCCTTTGCTATTTGTATTCTCATGATCGACCAATACCGTCAAGGGCTGTATTCGTTGGTACTCTCAAACGCCATTGGTGTTCCTGCTTTTTTATTCAGTGCGATTTATCTGTATATTAACCGCGACCATAGCCCATCGTTATGGGTGCACCACCTGTTAATCATATTGCTGGCCTCACTAGCCTTGTATCAGCTGCCTGAATACTCCGAGCTGATGATGCACTTTTTATATGCTTTACCCTTGCTTAGCTTCTTTTGCTTACCCATCATCAACGCGACCCTCATTAACATTATTGCTGCAACAATCTCTGCCTTGATGCTTTGGAATGAACTGGGTTGGCAAGATGGATTACGTTGGGCTACAAACTATTGTTTATTTCTGGGCTCTGCTTGGTGCTACGCTTACTTAACACAAATCAAACAAGAATCACTGCGCCGCTTAGCACTAACGGATCAAGTCAGTGGTGCCTACAACAAACGCCACTTTTACCATACCTTGGACCGTGAAATTAGCCGCAGCCAAAACTCTAATGACCCTATTAGCCTAATCGCATTGACCATTGATGATTATCATCAAATGATGGATATTCACGGACGTCGCTCTATTAATGGGTTTCTTGCGACCTTTACCGAACGAGCACGCAATATTATTCGAGCAGGCGATGAAGTGTTTCGCTTAGAAGAAGACTTATTTATTTTGCTACTACCCCACTGCCCTAATGACGGTGCGATTGTTTTAATGGAGCGTATTAAGCGTAACTTGCAACAGCAACCCTGGGATCCAATCCCTGAGCTTAACTTATCCACCAGCGCAGCGACGGGTGCTTCGGGTGAAACATCTGACGAATTAAAGAAACGTTTGTTGCAAAGCTTAACCAAGCAACAACGAACAACGTTGCAGATAGGGGCATTTTCGGAGCAGTAATCAATTATGCTCGGCACTGTCTGTTAGTACTGTCTGTTAGTACTGTCTGTTAGTACTGACTGTTCGTACTGACTGTTCGTACTATTATTAGTGCCGAGCCTGATTTTAATCTATGACTAAACCTTAAACATCAGCAGCGACTAAACGCACCAAGCTTTGTCGTGAACTGGTTGGCATATCGAGCTTATTGTAATAATCCTCAGGCGCCGTGACTGCGACTTGTGTAAAGCCATCTTCTAAAAAGCCCTGCTGCATCGCTTTATTAGAATCGTAATGCAGTGGGTATTCCCCTTGGGTGAAAAAACCAACCACTTTTTGTGCAACTTTGACGTACTTATAAGACGGATGCTGTTCTAGCTTCGGATAAACTTCGGTCACATAACGCGCCTGTGGAAATTGATTCAGCGCGACAGCCATTCTTGCCCATACTTTACGAATGGTTGGCAGGTCAAAATAATTCACCAAGCCTTCGGTGATAATTAATGTCTTCTTCGTTTTATCGAGGCTTCCTAGCAACGCTTCAATGGAATGCGTTCCTGATTCATCTAAGATATTACAAGGCTGAGTAATATGCCCTTCTGCACGGCCTAGCTGATCAAGTAATTCTGCTTTACGAGCCGACATTCCTGGCAAGTCACCCTCAACATAATGAATACTTGGATGTGCTTTTTTAATCAGGTAACCACGAGATGATAAACCGGCTGCCAATTCGACTATTTGTTCGAAGCCTTCTTCTATGGCTTGCTCGACCAAGTGATCTAATACAAAGTGGCGCTGCAATAAAAAGGTGTCGATGCTCGCGCCCACCATTTTTTGCATAAAGATATTCATAGGCTTTAATGCCCAATAAGCCGCGCGCCCCATTGGCGTTACAAACTGTTTATGAGATAAACCGTTTTTATACCAAATGTAACCTGTGTAATGAGCACTAATACTAATGCGTGACGTATCGGTAGCGGTATCGATATCGTTGATCTGTTCCATTCTCTAACCTGTTTCCCTATGAGCCGATAATTTCGCTCAGGTAAGTATTTCTTATTATTATTTATACAATCGTGGCCGAGTATAGCCTTGTTATGGCCAATAAAAAAGCGCGTCACCTTTCGATGCGCGCCCACTAGGGTAGCCGTGTTTTGCTGAGTATTTAAAATAAACAGAATAACTGCTATATCAAATACTCATATTGATTGGCTTGTTAAGCTTATTAACTCATCAGCCATCCATTTCTTGCCTAAGCAAGAAATTAAGGCGCACTAATGGTCTGAGTTACTTTGTTGCCTGCTTTATCTACCAGTATCAAGGTCAGCGGCTCTTGCACGCTTCCCTCTACCGATATGTTGAAGTGGCTTGCATACAAGAACTTCCCAGTCCAGATACTACCTGCAGCATCTTTAAGCCATATTTTGTCAACGCCCATACCATCATCAAAAGCCATGCCTGCAAGCGTCGTTGAATTACTCCAGCGTACTTTTTCAACAACGGGGTTCAATAGATCAGGGAAGCTGAAAAAGTCTGACGGATCTGTTTTTTTCAGTATTTCATAGCGGTTATTGTAACCATCGCCATCGCGGTCTTTATCGCTATTATCCCCCGTGCCGTCTTTATCAAGATCGGACCACTCTGACTTATTATCTGGGAAAGCGTCAGCCGTATTATCAAGGCCATCGCCATCACGATCTTGATCTAAAGCATCAGGGATACCATCACCGTCAGAATCGACTGGGACAGAACGAGCATCATTAGGGTCAAAGTTAAGGCTTAATTCATAGTCATTGTTTATGCCATCACCATCTCGATCGAGGTCTGAATTATCCCCTTGGCCATCACCGTCCATATCAGCCCACTCGCGAGCATCCATGGGAAATTTATCATCGCCATTCAATACATCATCACCGTCTTTATCCGTATCTAATACATCTGGCAGTTGATCGCCATCAATATCTGAAGGCGTCGAAGTATTATCGAAATGATTAAATCCAAGCTGTATTTCAAAGGCATTACTGATACGGTCGCCATCGATATCGAGATCTGAGTTATCACCAAACCCATCGCTATCCATGTCAGCCCATTCTAAGGGGTCATCAGAGAAAGCATCTTCGCGGTTCAATCTACCATCGCCATCACGGTCGTCATCTAAGCTGTCTGGAATGCCATCACGATCAAGGTCTGATGGCACATCACTAGCATCTAAATCGTTCGTCCCAAGAAGCCTTTCATAGTCATTGCTAATACCATCGCCATCACGATCTGGGTCGCTGTTATTGCCGATGCCATCACCATCAAAATCCAACCATTCAAATTTATTTAGCGGGAACATGTCTAAGGCATTAGCGATAAAGTCGCCATCAATGTCTTCATCTAGGTCGTCTGGAATCGCATCTTTGTCTAAATCTCTTGGAACGCTTGCGGCTGAATTTGGATCAAAGCCCAATCGTAATTCATAGTCGTTATTGATCGTATCGCCATCACGATCGCCATCGGCATTATCACCAATACCGTCACCGTCTAGATCCAGCCAATCATTTTTATCACGCGGAAATAGATCGACTTTATTTAAGTGACCATCACCATCAATATCATCATCGACTGCATCCGCGAGGCCATCGTCATCCAAGTCTGCTGGCATGCTCTTAGCGTCACGATCGTTACTATTAGCGGCTATCTCATCGTCATTCGAAAAGCCGTCATTATCGCGGTCAGTATCTGCATTATCACCAATGCCATCGCCATCTAGATCACCCCATTCTTTAGGGTCATCTGGGTAAGCATCCAAGTTGTTTGCAAAACCATCGCCGTCCCGATCAGTATCAAACGAATCAGGCATAGAATCGCCATCACTATCAATAGGGCGGCTTGTTGCATCTAACGGATCAGTGCCTAGGTGAAGCTCGAATACGTTGGGCACGCCATCACCATCAGCGTCTTGATCTTGTTGATCAGGAACACCATCGCCATCATTATCGGCCCAATCTTTTGCATCATCTGGGTAAAGGTCATCATCATTATTAGTACCATCACCATCACGGTCATTATCGTGCTGGTCTGGAATACCATCACCATCTAAATCTTTAGGATGATTAGTTGCATCATGAGGGTTGGTCCCTAGCGTTTGCTCCCACTCATTACTAATGCCATCACCATCCCAGTCTTCATCGGTATTATCACCAATACCATCGCCATCAAAATCACGCCATTCGGTTTCTAATAAAGGGAATGCATCATCTTGGTTTTTATAACCATCGTTATCCATGTCAGGATCAAGGACATCAGGATAACCATCTCGGTCATAATCATTGGGCGTATCGTTAGCATCGTCCATCGCAAAGCCGAGCTGCTGCTCGTATTCGTTGCGAATATGGTCACCATCAATATCTTGGTCGCGCTGGTCAGGAATACCGTCGCCATCGGTATCTCTTATCGCGGTAGAATCTCGCGGAAAATCATCATACTTATCCAGTACACCATCACCATCTTGATCAGAATCGATCGCGTCTGGAATGCCATCGTTATCGATATCGTATTGATCTGGCACATCGGGATCTGTGCCACTGGCCGTTTCCATAAAGTTAGACAGCCCGTCGCCATCACGATCGGTATCAACACTATCGGCAATACCATCGTTATCGATATCATCGATGGCCGCGACCGCTAACGGACTACTCAGCGCTAAAAGAAAGGCACTGCCCAATAAGATTAAGTGTGGTGATTTCATAATTATTATCTTTATCAATCAAATCTGCATAAACCTTTAGCATATTCAATGACATGCTAAAGATCATGTTGTTAATCATTGCGTATCGCGATGATTACATTTGCTTATTATCGCAATTGATAATACGACCTTTTTTATCCACAAGAATACCCGAAACCCCTGGGGTTTTATCGGCTCTCATCAATAAGCTTCCGCCAGAACAAAAAGCCGTTTTTCCAGAGGGTTTTGACGATGTTTTTACGTCGTAACCCGGTTTCAGCGTTAGCAGTTTGAAATCTTCAATCATCGCAGAATCGGCTTCTTTGGAATGGCGTAAATAGCCATAATATTCCAGTGATACCACCGAAATAATAATACCGGCGACTAAGCCCATGATGATGTGCTTCACTTTGTCGCCATCTTGTGAGACGCGTTTTTCTACTTGACTCATTGTGCTTCCAAAAATAGTAATAATAAAAAAGGAGGTGTTTTAACGTCTATTACTCGCCCCAGCGAGGTAATAAAGTGTGTTCGATTTTTAATTGATTAAGAATTCGCGCAACCAAAAAATCGACAAGGTCAGCAATACTTTCAGGCTGGCGATAAAAGCCTGGGCTTGCAGGTAAAATCACCGCGCCCATTTGGCTAAGCGTGAGCATGTTTTGTAAGTGCAAGGTCGAGAACGGCGTTTCTCTGGGTACCAGTATCAACTGGCGACGTTCTTTCAACGCCACATCGGCCGCTCGCTCAATAAGGTTGTTACTCGCACCGGTGGCAACCGCCGAAAGTGTGCCAGTACTGCAAGGGCAAATCACCATGGCGCCGTTGCGCCCAGAACCCGATGCCCAAGGCGACATCCAGTCTTCTCGATCATAAACTTTTAACTGCTGCTCATTCGCACCAAAATACTCTCTTAAGTATTCAGCTTGGGCGCGAACTTTCGGCGGTATTTTAAATTCAGTTTCCGTTGCCATAACCAACTGCGCCGCTTTGGAAATAATCACCGAAACGGTACAGCCGCTTTTTAATAAAACGTCGATCAAACGCATAGCGTACGGTGAACCAGACGCCCCGGTAATCGCCACACAAATATTAGTTGCCGCGTTCACATCAGGCGCATGTTCTTTCATTACAGAAGCCGTATTCATCGCTCAGTATGCTCTTTCAGTTTGGCTAATAACGAACGGTGTAAACCCGAGAAGCTGCCATTCGACATAATAACCACATCATCTCCGGTGCGTAGATCTTGCAGAAGTTGCGTTTCTAAGGCTTCGACACTTTGGCAGACGGTTTGATTATTCATGCCCACAAGTGCATCGGTTAACGACCACGACAAGCCTTCTGGTTCTAGCCAATAAGCCGCGTCGGCATCTTCAACACTGGCGGCCAACTTAGCCTTATGCTCACCCAGCTTCATAGTATTTGAACGAGGCTCTAAAACGGCAATCAAACGACCTGCACGTTTTTCAATAATGCCTTTCGCTTTCGCCCCAGAGAGGGTCAATTTAATTGCGGTTGGATGATGCGCAAAATCATCATAAATTCGGATGTCATCTGCTTCACCGACCAATTCCATTCGACGCTTAACCGATTGAAATTGTGCAAGGGCTTCAGCAGAGGTATGGGGTTCGATGCCAACATGACGCGCAGCAACAATCGCGGCTAATGCATTCGCCATATTATGCTCGCCGCTTGATGCCCACTTAACCGTGGCGACAATGTCACCGCGATACAAAACGTTAAACTGACTGCAGTCGGCTAATAGCGCTTCAACCATCCAACCACCCGAGTGGTTAAGAAGTGCTTGCTCACTCCAGCAACCTTGTGCAATCACTCGTTGCAAAGCATCATTTTCAACAGGGTAAATAACCTGCCCCGTCGACGGCACCGTTCGTACTAGGTGGTGAAACTGACGCTCGATCGCGGCCAGATCATCAAAGATGTCTGCGTGATCGAACTCTAGGTTATTCATCACCAATGTTCGTGGGTGGTAATGTACAAATTTGGAACGCTTATCAAAGAACGCGGTATCGTACTCATCGGCTTCGATAATAAAGAAATTGGAATCAGTTAGGCGTGCAGACGTCGAGAAGTTTTCAGGAACACCACCAATAAGATAGCCGGGGTTCATTCCGCCGAATTCTAATAGCCAAGCCAGCATACTCGCGGTTGTTGTTTTACCGTGGGTCCCCGCAACCGCCATCACCCATTTATCAGCAAGTAAGTACTTACCCATCCAATCTGGGCCAGAGATATAAGGCATGCCACGATCTAATACATATTCAACCGCAGGATTACCACGGCTCATCGCATTTCCAATGATCACATAATCTGGCGCTGGGTCGAGCTGAGCAGGGTCAAAACCAGCAATGACCTCGATACCCGCCTTCTCAAGCTGATCGCTCATTGGCGGATAAATACCTTGGTCAGACCCTGTCACTCTATGCCCTTGAGCTTTCGCTAACTGAGCAAGACTGCCCATAAAGGTGCCACAAATACCTAAAATATGAAGATGCATACCCACTACCACAAAAATCGTATGCCGCTAGTGTACTTGCTCTTGCCTTTCGTCGCTAGTGAGTGACTATTTGAGTAACTATTTCAGGTCGATAAATACGGGCCTAGCACCGCACTATTAGTGCTTTAGTATTATGGGCAGTTCCTGTCGCGCTTGTCTCAGATCATTGTTCAATCTTTAGGCATTCAAAATGACCGAGAATTCAGGTAAGATGCAGCACTTTTTCCATATTCATAGACTCTTTGCCTAATCACTTTCGAGAACCCGATATGCAATCTTTGCCTTCTTTCCTGCAAGCGCACAATACTCCTAGCGATATTGCTGCCATTCTTAACGGTCTTATGACTTCTTGTGTCGATATCTCCAATAAATTACAACAAGGGGCATTAGCAGGCATTTTAGGCTGCGCCGGTGAAGAGAACATTCAGGGCGAAACGCAAAAGAAATTAGATGTTATTTCTAACGACATCATCAAAGACCAGCTAGCCAGCATGAGCATGGTTAAAGGCATGGCCAGCGAAGAAGAAGATTTTCCGGTTGCCTGTAACGAAGATGGCGAATACTTAGTATTGTTTGACCCACTAGACGGTTCTTCTAACATCGATGTGAACGTTACCGTTGGTACAATTTTCTCTATTTTGAAAACAACCAAAGACGCTGATGCTGCTAAAGCGGATGCTTACTTACAGGCCGGTACTGAGCAAGTATCAGCAGGTTATGTTTTATATGGCCCATCAACAATCTTGATGCTAACTACCGGCCAAGGCGTCCACTCTTTCGCAATGGACCCAGCAACAGGTGAATTTTTGCTGATGCGCGAAAATGTACAAATCCCAGCACAGACTCAAGAATTTGCTATCAACATGTCTAACCAGCGTTTTTGGTTACCAGAAATGCAAAACTACGTTGCCGATTTATTACAAGGCGAAGAAGGCCCATTAGGTAAGCGTTATAACATGCGCTGGGTTGCCGCGATGGTTGCAGAAGTTCATCGCATACTGACCCGTGGTGGTATTTTCATGTACCCATACGATAAACGCGATCCATCAAAGCCGGGTAAACTACGCCTAATGTACGAAGGCAACCCAATGAGCATGCTAATCGAACAAGCCGGTGGTAAAGCCAGCACGGCCTTCGACCCAATCATGGAAGTCACCCCTACCGACATTCACCAGCGTGTTTCTGTGGTAATGGGTTCAGCCGACGAAGTTGATACGGCGATGTCTTACCATAAAAAATAAGCATTCTTGTAGGTGTTCAAAAAATAAAAAAGGAGCTTTAGCTCCTTTTTTTACACCCTTCTTTTAGAATACGATTGTTTTGTTGCCGTGTAGCAAGACGCGATCTTCTACGTGACTGCGAACACCGCGGGATAAAACACGCTTCTCAACATCTTTCCCTAACCGCACAGTATCTTCAATCGTATCGCGATGACTAATGCGCATCACGTCTTGATCAATAATCGGCCCAGCATCCAGTTCTTCTGTAACATAGTGGCAAGTCGCACCAATCAATTTAACCCCACGCTCTGCAGCCTGATGATACGGCTTGGCACCCGCAAAAGAAGGTAAGAAACTGTGGTGAATATTAATCACCTGCCCCGCATACTGCTGACAAATCTCTGCAGGTAAAATCTGCATATAACGCGCAAGCACAATGCTGTCGGCTTTATGTTCTGCGATGATACTATTCACTCGGTCAAAGTGTTCTTGCTTATTCGCTGCATGCTCGTCTGCGTCATCACTGCGCACCATCGGCACGTGGAAGAACGGAATACCGTGCCACTCAACCATAGAGCGAAGGTCGTCATGGTTTGAGATCACACAGGGAATATCACAAAATAATTCTTTGCTATGCACGCGGTGTAATAAGTCACTTAAGCAGTGGCTTTCTTTACTCGCCATTAAGATTATTTTCTTTGCTTGTGCACTATCACTGACTTGCCAATCCATCTGAAATTCTTCAGCGATGGGAGCAAACTTTTCTTTAAATTCTTCTAAGCCAAACGGTAATGAACTGGCCTTAATGCAATGTCGCATAAAGAACCAACCACTTACTGGATCCGCATAATGATTTGCTTCGACAATCCAGCCACCGTGGGAAGATAAAAACCCTCCGACCTTGGCAACAATTCCAACCCGATCTGGGCACGATATGGTTAATCTATACACTTGTTCCATTGCTTACTCGATACACTCTCTATACAGTATTTTACTAGGTGATCGTACTCATACCACCACCACTCAAGACCATTACACTTGCACTAGAATATAGATAGTGGTCTTATGAAGAAAGTAGTGATTTGTATATATATTAAAAGAATAGGGAATCCAGTTGGCACTGATCGTTGTAGATATGGGCCGGCGTATTGCTACGCCGCAAAAAAAAGACAACCGAAGCTCAATAAAAGTACATGCGACTAAAAGCAGCTCTGGTATTGATCAATACAATGACTTCTCGGAAAATGATCCGCAAGCTCAGCAAAACAACGCTGCCCAAACGTTAGCAAAACAACATTCAGCAGCAGAGGCTAACCGCCAAGATCCCTATAGCATTCAGAAACAACGCCAAGCTGAAAAAGAACCTAGCCAGGTTTCTTTGCTTGCCGACATTATGTCTAAAAATGTTATCACGCTAAGTCCAACGGCAACCGTTGCCGATGCTTGGCAACTTTTTCAGCAGTATGGCTTTCAGAGCATCCCTATTATCGATGAAGATAATACCGTTTTAGCCATGCTGGCCGAACGCGCTATTTTGCGAGGACCTGGTATTCAAGAAAATATTAACCCGAAAAACATCATGACGTTTGCGGCACAACGCGTATTTTGTTTTTCCTCAGATACCGATATTCGCCAAGCAACTCGTACTCTTTACGAGTACGACCTTGACGCACTCCCCATTATTTCAGATCAACATGAACTATTAGGCATTGTAACTCGCACTGATATTATTAAAACCGTTAGTCATTATGGGCCTTTAGAGCTCTGGGCTTAATAGTTTTAATTTAATGTTTATAACCACACCGATCACAATGCTAACAAGAAGGATTTTTAATGCGCACTATTAATGCACACATACACCCTAAGAAAAACTTACGTGTTTTATCAAAGCATGAAGTCTCACAAATATGCGACATCAATAGCAAAACTTACGAACTATTTCGTCGCTGTGCATTTGCTGTGCTCAACTGCGGCAGTAACTCAGATGATTATTTATCGTCGGTTGAAGAATTTAAAAACTTTGATATCCGCGTCAGCCAAGAAGACCGAGGAATAACCCTTGATGTTAAAGGTGCACCGTCACATGCATTTGTGGATGGCGTTATCATCAAAGGCATTCGAGAGCACTTATTTTCGGTATTACGCGATATTTTATATACCGAAGATTCTGTTTTTCAAAGCCAACGCTTTAATCTAGATAGCGGCGAAGATATTACCAATGCGACCTTCCACATTTTACGCAACGCCAATATTTTGCAACCTGACTACTCACCACGATTAGTGGTCTGTTGGGGTGGACACTCTATTTCTCGTGATGAATATAATTACAGCAAAAAGATAGGCTATGAATTAGGATTACGTGGTTTAGATGTAGGAACCGGTTGCGGCCCAGGCGCTATGAAAGGCCCCATGAAAGGAGCAACCATTGGCCACGCAAAACAGCATATTAAAACAGGCCGTTATATTGGTATTACCGAGCCCGGTATTATTGCCGCAGAAGCGCCTAATCCAATCGTGAATGAACTCGTTATTCTGCCCGATATTGAAAAACGCCTTGAAAGCTTTATTCGATTATCTCACGGTATCATTATTTTCCCGGGTGGCCCTGGCACGCTAGAAGAAATACTCTATCTGTTAGGTATTTTATTGCACCCTAGCAATATCGACATGCCATTCCCCGTGATTCTAACAGGCCCCGCAGGAAGTGCTGATTACTTTGATAAAGTGCATGCGTTCATAGGGCTAACCTTAGGTAAGAAAGCACAGCAACGATACGACATAGTGATCGATGACCCGGTTAAAGTCGCCAAGAAAATGAAGTCTGGTTTAGCTGACGTATTAGATTATAGAAGATCAACCAATGATGCCTTCTTCTTTAACTGGGGCATCACCATTGCCGAAAGTTTTCAGCAGCCTTTTGCGCCGACTCATCAAAACATGGCTGGCCTTGAGATTTCTAAGACGATGCCTATCCACGAGCTTGCCGCAAATTTACGCCGTGCGTTCTCTGGTATTGTTGCGGGTAACGTAAAAGAAGAAGGTGTACTCGCGGTTAAAGAGCATGGTGTGTTTCAGATTAAAGGGGACGAAGACATCATGCACGCAATGGATGAACTGCTCACTAATATGGCAGCTCAAAGACGTATGAAGATTAACGGTGATTATATTCCATGCTATGAAATCGTTAAATAATACTGTTTTGGCTGAGTTGATTTCTTTCATTTTTAATAAACAGCAACATCATCACGATGGCGGTTATTACGAATGAAAGCATAAAAATTTGCCAGCCACTTATCATAATAGACAAGGTGTAGCGTATTAAGGCCAAAAAACCAAAGTACGCTATTACTGAATATTGAACCCACAAACCCAATGCAATAAATGTCGAAAATCTAGAATTCATATGGTTGAATTTTTTAGCAAAAAATAATCCAATAAAAGCACACAGTGCAACAATACATCCAACCAATAGAAATGATAGAAAAACCCATGCATTTGGCCAACTCATGACTTGTGCAGATTTAGCAGGCCCCGACCACAAAGCATCCCAGCTTACCGCTAAAATCAATGCAAAGGTAACCAATGACTGACCCTCGCTTTGCTCCGCGTCATCAGCCCTCAAATAACCATTAAGTTCTTGCAGTAAAAAGTACGCAATAAATGAAAAGGCCAATACACCAATAATTGGGGTTAATAACGGAATTGACTGAATGCTAAAATACGCCAAAAGATAACCACACATTGGAAATACAGTATGAGTCAACGTCACACCGATAATCCAATGTCCTGTTTGATTCTGTTTGGCCAATTGCTGAGCTCTAACAAAGGTAGCAATAGCAACATCAGCCCCAATACCACAACCCATAATCACGCAGGCTATAATAATTTCTAACAAAAACTCTACGTTAATCATGAAAATATCTGCAGTCTCAGTCTATTATTAATCAATGAAAATTAAGTACATTAACAATTCCGGTATCCTGACCCAGTTCAACGTTTTTATAAATATTATCAATTTTTTTGACATGCCCATCACGGCCATGACGATAACTTTGTTCGTTAACAATGATTTTATAGGCTTTATTCATTAATAGCGCATGCTTCACTTCAGGCATCAATAAGGTACTTATGTCGGCCTCTAATTCTTTAAAAGCCGATGTGTTTTTTTCACCGTTATTATAATAAAACTTAGTTTTTACGGCATCATTATTACGATACTCATTACCACTTGGGTTATGCGTTAAATAATATCCATATTCTCCAATTCCATCATTGCGTAATGGATCTGATATTCCAGATAAGTCTTTTTCAAGCCAGCTGTACCAGCCTTGCTTAAAGTTATTACTATCGAATTTACGCGAGAAAGAAAATGTCGTATCCGCAGTCGCTCCTGTTCCGCTATGGCAACCCACGCAAAAATAACTTTCTTCATAAGATTGCGGCCTAAGGTCTCCTTGCTTATCTTCAATGAAACCTTGATATGTCCAACCCTGCGGCACGGTTAATCCCACTTCCATATTACCCAGCACTTGTTTTGTTCGATCAGGGAAATCATGGCGCTCTTTAACTTCTTGAGTCGCAATACGTTCTAACTGATAATAATTACGCCAGTTATCTTTACGCGCATAACGCAGCTCTTTCATACGACTGGCCATCACGGTCTTACCATTTTGGGCATCGATATAGCGTACGCTGTGCAAAAACTCGGTCCCCACCGGAAAAAGGCCGGCAGCTAATTTCACGTCATCCTTTTCTAGTTTTGTTTTTGCTAAGCCAACATAGCTCATAAAAAAATTATCATTAGGCGACCAAGAAAAGCGTATTGTATTCGTACGAGATAGCTTGCCATCTTTATTCAAATCTACGCTATAAAGTGTTTCATCTACTTCTGAGATGACTATATCTTTTTGCTTTAATAGAGATTCAATAATTGATAAATTCAGTTCATAAACGTCTTGATTGAAAAGGCCTTGTTCGTCTTTTCTAAATGCTTCGGGTAAGCGAATCATCACGTCATCAGTTGAACCATTCACCGGCATAAACGTGCCTAAAAAAGGATAATAAGCAAAGACACGCCAGCCTGTTAAATTGCCATCTGGGGCTGTATCAAATCCTTTTTCATTAAAATTATAATAACTGTCAGGAATGAAACCATCCCATTCGCCATTTTTATTTCTATCCCATTCTGCGGGTACTTCATTTAAAGCATCTGCTAAAATTAGGCGTCCATTATTCGTTTTATAGTTGTCTTGACGAACATAATTCAAAATAAAATCGTCCGTTATTTCTTCAACTTTTTCACTATTATCTTTGAACATGTTATGCCAGCGATTTATGACGCCTGGCTCGGGGAATACAAGTTCTTGCTGTACATCGATATCATTTAAAAAGTTAGGTGCCTTACTTTCGGTATGACAGACATAGCAGGGATTATGAACGGCGCCATCGGCATCTGTGGTTTTTGTATAACACTGTGGGGGAATATAAGCCGTCGGATTTTCTAGAACGTCCTTTGTTAATTCATTGCTTGTTAATTCATTGCTTGTTAATTCATCGCTTTCAGATATTAAGCTTTCAGATTGAGAAGACTCACACCCAACAAGACACAAGATTGCACAGTAAGAAAAAAAAATACGCAGCATAATTCACTCGTTTCCAATAAAAAAAGGGTGGCCAATGCCACCCTTTCAATATTAACGTGCAAATATTACGATTAGTTTACAGCAGGGAAAGGACCCACATAACCGGTATAAGCACGCGCTTCACCTGCGCCCGTATTTTCATCACGATCAGACTCGCCATAAGGATGCTGAACAACAGACATCATATAAGCCCAACCATTGATATTAGGGTACCAGTATGGAGACGTTGTTTCCGCACCATAAGGCGTTGTTTGAATACGAACAAGATCTTGTGTGCTGAAATCGTAAGCCCAGATCGCATCGTTCTGGTGACCCGAACCCGTATCTTCACCCACAATTAATTTATCGTAGCCCGACATATACGTAACGTTATCGGGGTTTGATAAGCCGTCAATATGACACTTGTTTCCATTCTCGTAACCCACGGCCTGCGGCTCTGTCGTCGTACCATAACCACTGCCATCAACTGGACGACCAGCGATTAGACCTTTCATATTTTGTGCGACAAATTCTGATCCCATTCCCGCATTCGCCGCAAGGTCTAATTCATAAACACCACCGCATTTATTCATCTCAGTCAGTGCTATGTGATTAGGACCACCAAAGTCACTTGAAGAATCGTCGTCCATCATGCCTTTTTCAACAGAAGACATCGCAACGTATAACTTGTTGCGTTTCGCATCAAAGGTAACACCTTCTTCTTTTCTGAACTCGGTCGTTGCGCCTAGCATTGCTGCATAACGACGGGTTTCTAAACGTGAAGCGACGGTTTCCATGCCGTCATTTACTTTCAGGCATTCAAGCCCTTTACCACCCGCGTTGATTGCCGTAAACGTATCAGGGCAGGTAGAACCAACAGGGTCAGCTGTGGTAAAGATGTCTGCAAAAGTAGCCATACTCTTACCATTAGTACCCTTTACGTAATCTTGAATTTCAGCATCTGTCGCGTGCCCTAATGAAATCCATTCAAGATCTGCAGCGCCAATGCCTTCAGCAGACGTTTGATTCCACTTAGCGGCGTAGGTCGTTCCCGCGCTAAGATCTTTAGCCGTGTCTGCAACAAACATATACAAGCCAACGTTGGTGCCATCATCGGTCATATAAGCCGTTTTATTATCAGGCATCACATAAGATAGCTCGAACGCTAAACGGCCCATCGCGTAATGTTTAGTACTGGTAACGTCTGCACCTTCTGTTACAGCAACTTCAATGCTCCAACCGTAGTAGTAAGGGTTCCATTGATTGATATCAGTGTAATAATCCAGCATACCCTTGGTATAGCCATCTGACCTGTCTCTTATACACATCTCCGAGCCCACGAGACGGACTCCTATCTCGTA
>OJGH01000033.1_pt1 | contig 56980 bp, 38 predicted proteins | sample 1594641 | NCBI WGS metagenome assembly OJGH01 (sample SAMN05416894, study PRJEB24817) | seawater metagenome | isolation source: Sea water | place: Canada:Atlantic | collected 2013-11 | reverse complement strand
TGAAAAGAACTATTTTTTGAAACAAGGCAGTGTCTAGATAACTAGGGGCGATTCATGGGAGCCTAATAGGCTATTTACTTATTTTTTTATTAGGCTCTTTTTCATTTATGGTAAGAGTATTGGAATTAATATTGGTAATGCTAGTAAGTTTGTCAAGACTTTTACTTGTGAGTCTTAGATTAATATGGGGTTTGTTAACATTAATAATAATTAAGATGAAACTATTATGGATGCAGCTAGTATCAAAAGTAGAAGGCAAGTACGCGATGACAATTGTGAATTTATGGATGTATTTTATGACCCAAAAATTGGTGTTGGATGGCAGGAATAAACTTATTAAGGACCCTAAAATAAATGTTCTTGTTAAGTTATTATCTTTAGGCGATGATTTTTTTTCCTCTATAATTACCCGGAAATTATCAAAAAATTATGTTGTTCGTACACTGGAAGAGACTATTGAATTATATAAAATTAAGATCAATAAGCTTAATTTACTTGAAAACGAATTGACTAAACAATATCAAGATAAAATAGACAGTAGCATATACACCAATCATGAACTGTTAAGTATCACACAAGAGTATAGCGAAGACCTGAAAAAGGTACAAAGAGGAATTAAGTCCTACATCGAACAGATTGATAGGCTTGAAAAGGAAGGCTAAGATAGCTCTACCAACCTAAATTAGCTTACCTTATTCTTAGGTAAGCTAGCATTATTTTTAAAAAAACAAATCTTTTGTTAATTTCACCAGTCGCACGACGTTTGTCTAATCGAACGCTTAATTCTTTGATAGGCAATTAATTATGAACAAACAATATTCAATAATCGAGTTAATAAGCCCCAGAAGCCCTGAATACATTTCAAATAATAGAAGGTATAGAGCAATGAATAGCGCATCTCGTAAACAGAGAGGCGTAGATCATTTTGCAAGGGATTATAACAAAGCATTAATGAAGTGGGAGCGCGTAATGCAGAGCTTACTGTCACTCCTTACCACTGAAATGGAAGAGCGTATTCTAAAGTACTCAGGACATTATGCTGGTTTTGATTTTCGAGAGATAGATTTTATTGCTCAGCCTGCAATGGACTCGCTTATTTTCTGTGAGCTGAAGCTTAAAAAAGACTATCAAAAAAGTTTAAGCAGTAAAGCTTCAGGTTGGGCTCAACTTAATAAGTCTATTGCTATTGCAGGTCAAAAATATAATCGGTTAGGGGGCTTAGCAATTTGCGTAGATATGTCTCATGTTTATGGACTTAATAGCTCAGCGGGTGACTTGTAGTGGCCAACTAAATCTGGTCACAAGTTAAGAGGCAAGTTTATATCTTGCCTCAGTTTCAGCATGTGTTAACCCGCCATTAAAAGTATGTGGTCTATAGCGACTGTCATAATTGATATTGTCTCAGCAGCTTCACTAGCGGGATATCCTTTTTCTAAAACGAGTTGAGCACCTAATTTAGTTATATTTCTTAAGGTTGTTACCGTTGAATTAGCCTTTAGTTTTGCGTGTTAAAAATGACTTTTATTTGGGTAGTTAAAACCAAAGTCGCGCTACACTAAATAATAGGAAGTTAATCTGGGGTTAATCTAATGAGTGCATTACTTGAAACTTACATAGAAATGGCGGGTCCTGATACTTGTCAGTTAAAAGACGGTTTTTTGGCAATTGTTGATGCGCAAACAGGTCTTGGTAAGACGTATCAGGCTACTGAACTTCAATTAGAGCACCTAATAGCTGATTCAAACCTAACTCTTATTTATTCCACCAACTTGAGGCTTAACGTTAAAGAAGCGTATGTGGCTTTGCTTGATCGAATTGATGCTAAGCCTGCGCTTAGTGCTTCACAAAAAGCAGAGTTGAAACGTAACGTTATTTGGATTCCTGCTCAAGATACTTCTATTGCTGAATTAACTGCAGAAGACTGGCAGGCAATATTCGAGATTCTCGATATTCAAAAGCGAAGGGAGCTTAAAACGATACTCGATAAAGTCGAGTTGCTCTGTCAAGCAAAACTAAGCAGTAATACGTCTGTATTTGATGAGGATTTACGCGTTCAGCGTAGTAAAATTTTTAACTTGTTGAAGGCTTACTTAAAAGGAAAAGAAATCCAATGCGACACGTTAAATGAAATCCTAGACCGAATATTCCCAGCAAGAAGAATAGATCAAGAAAAAACACAGGTATTATTTTTAACAACCTCTAAGTTGTTGTACCCGTGGCATGGCATAGATAAAAGCTACAGAATTAGCGATTTTCTTGATAGCTCTTTGTTGATTCTCGATGAGTTCGACCGTCAGCAGAGTGAATTTCTTACCCACTTAATTAATACTGTATCTGACTACGATATTATCGCATTAACACGAAAATTTTATTCAAGTTTCGACAGTTTTACCATTCACGGACCACCCGATTTTGATGGGGTTGATGAGTGTTTTGACCGTTTTCGGGCGGCGCTTTCGGATTATAAAGACAAATGGTTTATTAGTTATCGCCCTTTTATTTCAGATGCAACAATTCAGCAGGGGAGTGACAATCAAAATCAGATATTCACACTCCTCTCTGACAGAATGTCGATTCATGCGATTAACTTTAAACACGACGTTTTGATGTCTAAATTTACTCATGTGGTTGAGGGTGAAGTAGGGAGTCATGAGATTGGTTCTTTTAACAAAGATAGTAACACCGAAAGTGCTGTTCAATTTGTAAACAATGGCGCTTATCTTGTCAGAACATTCTGCAACGCTATGTTAAGCGCGATCCTTAAACTTAAAAAGAACTTAGAAAACTCAAAAGATAAAAAAACCTACACGATAGAAAACCTGGTTGGTAAAGTGCTTAATAATTTGGGGATGGTGGAAATTACGCCGAATGTTTTGTCGTTACTTTCTGCTCGACTTAGTTTTAAAGTTAACAAAGAGCATAAAGCGTATAGCTTTCACGATAGCGGCTATGAAATAGTCAATATTGCCAAACACAGTGAGACAGACAATACCGTTAGCGCTTACACGTTTGATTTGGCGTTAACATCAACCGGCTTGTTAGCACACTGGGTTTTGGCTGGTGCTAGAATCCTTGGTGTAAGTGCAACCGCAACCAGTCGCACGGCAATACATAACTTTGATCTTGAGTATTTAAATGATGTTTTGTCGGAACGTTTGATGCTTCTTACTCCAACACAAAAAGCGGCAATTCAAGAGGAGTATTGCGAGAAGCGAAGGTACGAAGAAAATGATATTAAAATCAGCGTAAAAGCAATATCTGAACGAGTAGGCTGGGGGGGAATTGCACAACTCTATCAAGAATTTAATGGTGAAAAATTTCACCCAGTATTGCTCGAAAATGAGCTGTGTAAATTATTAAATGTAGATGTAGGTCAATTAAAGTTTGCTATAAACCGTGCCAATAAATTGATTGATTCTATTCGTGAGTTTTCGTTGCATTCTGAGAACAGATATCATTTCTGCATGCTCAACAAAAGTTATAAAAATCGTGAATTTATCGATTTTATGGAGAAAGTTGGTCAAAAGTACGGTGTCACAATTTTTGAGAACATTAATGCTGCATCATTTAGAAATGATCAGTTTCAAGCAGTATTAAATCTATTGGAAAACAGCACTAAAAAAATTGCTGTGATTACAAACTACCAAGCGACCGGAGCAGGGTTGTCTCCATCGTATACGATTGGGAAAAAACATACGTTGACGTATGTGGGTCCAGAGGGTGTTGAGCCATTTCAGAATAAAACAGATATTGACTCGATCTATTTAGAGCAACCTATGAGCTTAATAGGTTGCCGAATTGGTGAAGACCTCTCATGGAATGAGCGGGATATTGCTATTAAAAAAAATATCCACGATGCGCTTATGCTTCACGAAAAAGGCATTGTCGTTGCTAGCGAAGTGAAATCAACACTCAAGTCTTTCATTTCACAAAAGGTAAATAGTTTTGCTGTTGGATCTATGATCAGTACTTATAAAAGCAGCGAAGACTACCGATATGCGGTTTGTCGTTTTATTGAGCAAGCACTTGGCCGAATGTGCCGCACTGAATGGAAGCAACGTGAAATTACCATTATGTATGATGCGGTTAACGACTTTGTTGAAAGATTAGCCAAAGACAGTCGCGATCTTTCGAATTTGTCGCATGAGTACAGGGCTTTAATCACGAATATTAAACAGTGCTACAAAGCTCAGACGTACGATAAGAAAAATACATTCTACCACCCGCGAGCGTCGCGAAATTATGCACATATCCAAAGACTTATTACGAGTGTGTATGAGCATCAAAATAAGAATGCGATTGATCAGTATGAAAACTTGAGAATTTTGATGTTGGAAAAACCAACCATGTTGCAACAGCCTCAAGGTGAAGAGGTTCGTTATTATATCGATGTGCAGCAATCTTCAGGTCAATACCATTACCAGATCAACTATTGCGATGAAAAAGGTATTACCGAAATTTTCATTAACCCAGCAGATGTTGCAGGGTTAAGAGAGGTCTCTGAGCAGTCTGCACGCTTGTCATTGCTTATGCAAAACCCTTTGATAAGTGCACACTTTAAAGAGAACGGTTTTGCCACAACATTTGGTGATACTCAGTTTGTGTTAGCCCCCGCTATGTTTGATCTCTATATGGGAGCACTTGGGGAAGAAGCGGTTAAGGCAATCCTGAAGCACTTTGGTTACGAGATTCAATCTATGCCTGTTGGCTGCATGGAGTGGTTTGATGGTTACATCGAAATTGGCAATCAAATCCTGTTGGTTGACGTTAAGCACTGGGATTTAGAGTTAGCTTGTTTAGTTCACGATAATACCTTGGATAAATGCAAGATTAAGTTGGATAAAATTAGAACAGCACCGCCTGCAGAGTTTACAAACAAGCGTGTGCAAGCCATGTATATCAATACCATCTGGAATGGTGCTGAAGGAATAAACTCGCGAAAGTATGGGTCTGATAATGAACAGCTTGTTGAGTACGCAAATCCAGAGGTTGCTGATGTTTTAGAAATTCCAGGAGTTATCGATGGTGTGTCAGGCACGTGCAATGTCCCGCCAATGAACCAGTTACTCGATTTATTAAAACAATTTGGGGAGTGAATAAGATGAGCCGAAGTTTAACCACCCTCATTGATCTGACTTTTGATTTTGCGGCTTTAAATCAAAAGTACGTTATTTATAAAGTAACTCTGGCTAAAAAGATGGGGAAGATAGATTACGCACAGCAACTGAGCATGGTCGAGCGGATTTCAACTCCTAAAGCACTTATAAAGCACTCTGGCAGCTATTGGGTATTGGGTGATAAACAAGTCATTATTAAGTCTGAGTCGGAAGATTTAGCTTTTGAGCGAGTTCAGTTTGAAGATTGCGACCAGCTGCTCTTAGGACGTCTTTTTGTACGAGCGCTCGGTAAAGTAGCATCAAATCAATTTTTTTCAGGGCTCGGAGAGACATACCTTTTTATCGAGTCAGATACGTTTTTTGAGCATGTTGTTTACAAATGCTTAAAGTTTGATTTTAAGGAAAGTACGCGCTTTAACTCTTTATTCATATCGATTGACGGTACTACTTTTTCGCCGAAAGAAACGGTCTATAAGCCGCCCAGCTACATTGAAAAACAGGCTAAATTTGAGTTTGATTTGGAAAGTGGGCTAATCCGGCGAAACTCCAAAGGTAATCTCATAGTTTATAGCCCAGGAAAGAAAAAATTTACCACGAATGCCATCGATATTAGTGGCCAAGATCCGATTTCACTTCAAAAGACGAAAACTGGCGCTATTTATCAATTTGTTGACCTTATGAATAAATACTTTATGGGCTGTTTATCACTGCAGTTAAAACCCATTAATGCAAGTTGGCGTGAGCATTACAAAAAGGCCGATGTTGAAAAAGTGTATCAACGTATCTACCAAGTCATTGATGATAATGGTGGTCTCCAAATCTTGAACTCATCTTTAAAAAATGAGGGCTTCGAAAAATTAAAACTTCAAAACTGGCCTGTACAAGTTGAATTTATTGAGTCTGCTAAAATTGATAATACAAAGCCGTTGCTCGTTGTTTTAGATAAAACGAAAGACTATGAAAAAGCAGGGCTAGAGGACCCTAAAGCTGGATTTTATTCATCAGATAGAGTGACACAAAGTATTTATAACTCAACGATTTCTTCTGTGCGCGCAAAACCGAAAGGTAATGAGCTTTCTCCTATTATAGATGCTGTTGTAAAAGAAATGGTGATCAAGCAAGAGTGCTTGCAGGGCCAGTTTTTTATTCAGAGTTTGAAAGGACACTATTGGTTTGTCGAGAGAGAGGACGATAAAAACCGCAAGCAAGATCCTATTTTTCATATTTTAAAATGTAACGATGGCAAGTTCGAGTATGAGCAAAAAGATGAGTTTTATTTTGATAACCTAGGCATCGAACTACCTGAAAAAAAGCGTTATTTCGAAACGTTGAATTACGTGATAGATATGGCACACCAGCCCCCTAAAATCTGCACCATTGTCCATGAAGAAATCGCTGCTATTCCGCATGCTGAAAAGCTTTTTGAAGTACTTGAGGATCTGAAGGTTAGTAACCAAAGCGGTATGGGTCGTGAGTTTATCGATCAGTATCTAACTGCTTCAATCTATTCAGGCGATCCAGTTTGTGAAAAACTCAAACTAATGTTGGAGAGACATCCATTACAAAAAGAGTTTTATAAAGAAGACCTCAAAAATGCCAAAATTGGTTATCGATCCAACGCTGAGAAAGCACTTGTTGATGGCTATTTTCAAGAGACAGGCATAATGCTCAATTACTCATTAAAAGGCGAGCATAATGAATACCTCGAAGCGTTAACTGGTCACTTTTTTGATGCCGAGCACTCCGCTTATTTTGTCGGCAGTGAAAAGGGCGGTTTTAAGTTTAGTCGTGGACAGTTCAATCATATTAGATACCTTGAGGGCCCAGATGAGTTAAAGCAGCTTTGTTTAGATTTAACAAAGAGCTACTTTATTCGCAATAAACTGGCGACAGTGCGACCTTTCCCATTTAAGTACTTATCGGAATGTCGAGAAAAGAATCGCTATAAAGTTACTTAAGTGTTGTTAGTTAAAAACATTATATTAATGACCTAGGAGGTTATTTTGAAAGAATCTGAGCTACTTGAAGATGAGCAGAGGGTTGCTATTGCTGTGTTAAATACAGGGCGAAGTGGCCGAGAAGTATTAACACTTTTTCGCGGTTCTGAAGGGCATGCCGATCGTATGATTGATAATGAAAACATAATGTCGGGGGAGGGTGATAAAATTGAGGCTGCCATCGCTCATTTAGATATGGTGATTATTCTCAGTAACTTAAGCGATCACGATGAGCAAGCGTTAGCCTGTAAAGTAGCCGCTATCGGTAAAAAGGCTAATGTTCTGACACTTGTGTTTAACCTAGTTGCCTTCGAGTTAAAAGATAGCGCAGAGCAGTTAGGTGCCGATTTAGTCAAAACGTTTGCTTTAGAAACTGATTTGTATTTATCTGTGGTTGAAAATGAGGCATTTGAATTTTTAACAACTAAAGCAAAAAGAATCAAAAATGCTATTGAGTCCGTCACTAAAATTTTGATGTTGCCGGGGATGATTTGCATTGATTTAAGTGATTTACGCGCCGCAGTAAGTACAGGTAAGTTAGCAACATGGGGCGTTGGAGGTTCTTCTGATTCTGATATAGCGGCTGCAGTCGATGCAGCCTTTTCTGGTAATGATGAAGCCGGCATTAATTCGGCAAACATTTCAGCGGTGTTTGTTACTTTAATAGGTGGGCCAAACTTATCGCTGATGGATTTTGCTCTGCTAGGGAAGCTGTTAGAAGATAGAATCCCTGAGACTTGTTTAATTATGTTGGGGGCATTGACAGATCCAAACTTTAACGAAAGGTGTCAAGTTTCGGTTATATGTATTGGATCAGAGTTATATTAAGTGCTGCAAGAGGCTGGTTTTTATTTTTTTATTATATTTTTTAGAAGTCACCAGCCACGTAGTTAAATTTGATTGTTTAAGAATTATTGAATAATTTTTCTTGTGTCTGTTAGGTATTTTTCTCCCGCTGCTTTTACAGTAGCGGTATCCGCTCGTTCTGAGCCCTTATGAACTTTTTCTAAGGTATCTTCAATATTGTCGATGCTGTTTTCTAGTGTTTCTAGAGCATTTTCTAAGGTGTAAGTTAGTTGGTGTATCTCATTCATTACGGTTGGGGTTAGTTCACTATTCAATGCTTGTTCTAATTTTTTGTTATAAACAGAGATGTTGCTTACGGCTTGTTCTAGGGTTTTTGCGGGTAGGCCTTTGAAGTGTTCAGCGTCGTGAGCGGCAGCGGGCAAAGAAATAAAAGCAGTGGCAGCGGCGATTGAAATATAACGAATTAAAGACATGAGAAGTGCTCTATATTGAATTAAATACGAATGGTTATCATTGGGTTGTATTGTGCGACTCCATAAACAATAAAGCAAGTAAGACTTTATTGTCGGGCTAAACCCCGACCTACTTTTTTGCATATTTTGTCGGGCTGAACCCCGACCTACTTTTTTGCATATTTTGTCGGGCTAAACCCCAACCTACTCCTATCGGTGTTGTTAAAAATGTAGGTTACCCTTCAGGGTAACAATTACGATGGTAATAACACTTGCACCAACATGCGTAAACCTGTGATTAACAAGACTACCGCAAATACCTTCTTCAATTTACCCGCATCCAACTTCGCTGCTAACGACGCTCCAACTGGTGCAAACAAAACTGTTAACGGCACAATGCAGATAAAACCAAAAAGATTTACAAAACCAAAAGTGCCTGCTGGCGCATCCTCTGGTGTTGTGCCCAATAGCAACAGTGTCAGCGCGCCAGGTAATGAAATAAGTAACCCTATGGCCGCAGCTGTGCCCACCGCTTTATGTGCAGGATAGTTATATAAGGTTAGTAATGGCACCGAAATCGTACCGCCTCCAATCCCCACCATAGAGCTAAAAAAGCCAACCAGTGTGCCCATTATACCTTGGCCTGTCTTACCGGGCAGTGTTTGAAATAAGGCGGATTTACCTGTTCTAAACAGCATATTTAGCGCTGCTAATATCGCAATAACCCCAAACAATACAGTTAATAGCATGCCATCAACCCTGGTGACTAACCAGCTTCCTAACAACACACCCAGTAGAATAAAAACGGCCCAACGTTTAAGCAAATTAAGATCCACATTACCTTTTTGGTTGTGAGAACGAATCGAGCTGATAGAGGTTGGCACAATGGTGGCTAGAGATGTTGCCGTAGCAATCACCATTGCAGAGTCTGGAGACACCCCAAAACCCTGAAACAAAAAAAACAGTACAGGGACAATTACAATTCCTCCACCTACACCGAGTAAACCGGCTAAAATACCGGCAAAGATGCCTGTTGCAATGAGAGCCAATAATGTTGACATGTTATTGGCAATAAATTCAAAAATATCCATTGAAATTTCTTCTATATTTGATCAAAAAGCTGATTTTAAAATAAGAGGTAAGAATGACCTCTGTGTGTTTTTTAGAGTACACGCTAAAAGTAGGTTGGGGTTTAGCTCGACAAAATATTATGAACATCGCAATTGTTACCCTAAAGGGCAACCTACTTTTTAAACGTGTTATTTTATTTCGTTGCGCACAATTTCTGCGCCTGCACTTAATGCGGCTAATTTTCCATTTGCTATTTCACTTGCTAGGGGGGTCATTCCGCAGTTGGTACAGGGGTAGAGTTTATCGGCGTCGACATATTTTAATGCTTCTCGCAGGGTAGCGGCGACTTCTTCGGGTGTTTCAACGTTGTTGTTGGCAACATCAATCGCCCCAACCATGACTTTTTTACCACGAATTAATTCCAGTAATTCCATGGGCACATGGGAGTTGTGGCATTCTAGGGAGATAATGTCGATGTTGGATTTTTGCAATTTTGGAAAGACTTTCTCGTATTGACGCCAGTCGGTTCCTAAGGTTTTTTTCCAGTCGGTGTTGGCTTGTATGCCATAGCCATAGCAAATGTGGACGGCGGTTTCGCACTTCAACCCTTCTATCGCATGCTCTAAACAGGCTATGCCCCAGTCGTTGACCTCATCAAAAAATACATTAAAAGCGGGTTCGTCAAATTGAATAATATCGACTCCAGCCGCTTCTAGTTCTTTGGCCTCTTGGTTTAAAATTTTGGCAAATTCCCATGCTAGTTTTTCACGACTTTTGTAATGATCGTCGTATAAGGTGTCGATCATGGTCATGGGCCCAGGCAATGCCCATTTAATTGGTTTGTCGGTTTGCTGGCGTAGGAATTTAGCGTCTTCGACAAAAACCGGCTTTTGGCGGCTTACTGGGCCTACAACAGTAGGGACACTGGCTTCGTAACGGTCACGAATTTTTACTGTTTCGCGGCGTTTAAAATCTACGCCGTTTAGATGCTCTATAAAAGTGGTTACAAAGTGTTGGCGAGTTTGTTCGCCATCGCTAACGATATCGATCCCCGCTTGTTGTTGATCTAATAGCGACAAGCGGAGGGCATCTTGTTTTCCCACGGCTAATGCTTTGTCTTGAAGTTTCCATGGAGACCAAAGGGTTTTGGGTTGGGCGATCCACAAAGGTTTGGGTAAGCTGCCCGCGGTTGATGTGGGCAGTAAGGTATTGTGTGTTGATTTTTTCATGGTGTCACGTCGTTTAATTAATCAATAGTGTTTCAGGATTGTTGGTTATGCGTTGCTTAGGTTGCAGGGCAATTGTTAAGCGTGGCTGGCGCTAAATTGCTGAAGCACTTTTTGAAACGGTTTAATCAAATGTTCTTCTGTAAATTTACCTTGTTCGCTAGCAAGTTGGCTGCGTTCTTCTCGGTCGTAAACTATCTGTGTTAACGAGTGATCTTGGTTTTGTAAATCGGGGCGATACGATTTACCCGCAATGGCATTGGCGTTATAAATTTCTGGTCGATAAATTTTTTGAAACGTTTCCATGGTGCAAATCGTGCTTATGAGTTCTAAGTTGGTGTAGTCGTTAAGCAGATCACCAAAAAAGTAAAATGCCAGCGGTGCAACGCTGTTTGGCGGCATGAAATAGCGCACATCTAAGCCCATTTTTTTAAAGTACTGTTCCGTTAATGATGACTCATTTGGGGTGTATTCAATCCCCAATATTGGGTGTTGATTTTGTGTTTGCTGGTAGGTTTTATTATCCGAAACGCTTAGGCAGATAACAGGTAATTTTTTAAAGTTTTGCTTGTAGGTATTTGAATTAACAAAATGTTGAAACAATTTACCGTGCAGTTCGCCAAAGTCATTTGGAATGCTAAATGATGGTTGGTTTTTATTATGTTGTTGTAAGCGCACACTAAAATCATAATCGCGTACATAAGATGAAAAGTTATTACCGACTATGCCTTCGGTGCGCTTGTTGGTTTTATGGTCAACGATGACTGTTTTTAAAATTTCAATCGATGGAAAAGACGTCGCCTTATTTTCGATGTTCATTTCTACCGATATAATTTCAAGTTCTACACAGTAGCGATTGCCTTGGGCATTATCCCAATTAGCGAGCGCGTTAAAGCGGTTGTTGATCATGGTTAATGCGTTGCGCAAATTGGCTTGGCGAAAGTTGCCTCTGGCCAAGTTAGCAAAGTTGGTAGTCAGGCGGGTATCGTTTGCAGGTTGGTAGTGCTCATCAAAAGCGGTGCTTTTAACGTTAAATGTCAGTTGGTTATGCATAATTAGCTCGTATTTAAGTGTTTAATAAATGTTGAGTCTATTTATACGCGGTTCTCTGTATGAAGAAAATTGACTTTATTTCAATTTTTGGTGAGGTTTTTTCATGATGCTGTTTTTAAAACATAACCACCGCGCTGCAAACGGCTTGCAAGCTCTGGTTATGTGAACGATCAAATAATAAGTAAATTGGCAGTATTAGGCTCTTAAGAAAGCAGTGATTTCATCTCGCGAATGTATAAATCACGTTGTTGCTTGATTTGATCCATTATTTCTAGTGCCTGCACTTTTTTATCTTTGGCGTGTAAAGCCGCGGCTTTCATTCCCAAAGTATGTAAGTCGCGATGAACGTCTTCTATGAATGAAAATCTTGGGTGTTTTTTAAGTCGGTGCTGATTTGGATTTGCAATCCACTTACCCACTTTGCATTGCGTGTGATCAAGAATAGGGATGGTGCTTCCTTTGTCGAGCAACCAATCTTCTAGCTGTTTTACCCAGCAGCGATGCTCTACCTCTGCGTACAGTAAGGATAAGTTGCCATATTCGATCGCTTGCTGACCAATCCAAGATTCGGGTGCTTGCCATTGTGTTATCCAATTCGATAAGTCTTCTGCCGGCATAGGCCTAGCAATACCGTAACCTTGGCCTTGTTCACATCCTAGCTTGAGTAATAAATCACCTTGGTCCACAGTTTCTACACCTTCGGCAATCACATCCATACTAAATGCGTTGGCCATACCAATAACCCCCGAAATAATCGATAAGTCGTTGGTATTTTCCATCATTTCACGGACAAAACTTTGGTCTACTTTTAAGACACTGGCTGGTAAGTGTTTTAAATAAGCTAGCGATGAATAACCCGTACCAAAATCATCTAAGGCAAAAGAAACTCCTAATTCACGCGAGCGCTGCATAATGTTAGAGACCATCTCAAGGTCGTTAAGCATGCTGCTTTCTAAAACTTCTAATTGCAACATTGAAGGCGATATTTCAGGGAAGTCTTGCAAGTCTTTATCCAGTTTTTCGACAAACGACTCATCAAATAACTGCAAACTACTTACATTAACACTCACCTGAATGTTAAACCCTTGATCGTTCCATTGTCGCATTTGCTGCAATGCGGTACGGATGACCCAGTCGCCTAATTCAACCTCTAATGGGTGGTTGTTTAAGGCGGGTAAAAAGTCACCAGGGGGGACTAAATCACCATTGGGTTTTTGCCAACGAATCAGCGCTTCTGCTCCAAACACAATCCCTGTTTTCATGGATACTTTGGGTTGATAGTAAAGTACAAATTCGTTGGCACGCAGCGCTTCTTTTATTTGCTCAAGCTTAATCGAATTAGCTCGATTGTCTTGTTCTAAACTAACGTCATATTTTTGGTAAATGCCTTTGCCCATCATTTTAGCTTGAAATAGAGCTTGCTGCGCTTGGCGTTGCAATTGATCACCCGATAATTGTATCGGTTGCGGGTACTCGGTAACGCCAATGCTGGCAGAGAGGGCGACTGTGATGTTATTGATAGTAAAAGGTTCGTTAATCATCGACAGTAAACGATTGAGCTTTTGAAAATAACCATCGTCTAGCGGTAGGCGGCTAAATAAAACGATGAATTCGTCACCTCCAATTCTAGATACGGTGGCCGTATCATTAAGGAGTGTTTTCATTCTTTGGGCTAATGCTTTTAGAAACGCATCACCGAAAGTGGCACCCTGTAGTTCATTTATTTCTCGAAAGTTATCCAAATCCAATAATGCTAATACCAAGCGATTACTTTGGCTATCGCAGTATTTCATTTCTGTTTCAATAACTTCTTCAATGGCACGTTGATTGGGTAAATTGGTTAATGGATCTTCGTAGGCAAGTTTGCGCAATAACTCTCGTTGTTCAACTTTTTCAGTAACGTCTTGAACTGTTCCTTCTGAGCTAGTGAGTTGGCCGTCTGGAGAGGTGATTAATCGCCCCCTAATTTCTAAGTGTTTAACAACTTTGTTTTTAAGTAAAGTACGGTGCTCTAGATGTATGTCGTTATGATTGATTTTTGCGTCTTCATACGCGCGGAAAAGTGGGGCTCTGTCGTCGGGGTGAACCAGTTCAAGATACGATTCTAAATTTGGAACAAAAGTATTTGAGTCGCACTCAAAAATCTCATACATTTCTTTTGACCACAAAGAAGTCATATTGGTGTAGTCGACTTGCCAATGACCTAAGTGTGCTTGTTTTTCGGCTCGCTCTAATTGGCTAAGCGCTTCGGCTCGTTTATGGTGTAGGTTTCGGTGGCCTAGTGATATTCCAAGTAGATTGCTTAATAAGCTTAAAAACTCTATAACTTCTGGGCCCCAATGGCGTTCTTCAAATACCGCATCATTCCCCAAGAAACCGATCAACTTTTGCCCAATATACAATGGAAACACACAGACCGATTGAATGCCCTGGGCGTCTAAAATTTCGTGTTCGTTACGTGCCTCAAGGGGCATTTCACTCACTCGGGGCACCAGTACATAGCCTACATCTTTAAACTGGCTCCACCACCAAGGTAACGTATCAGCAGGAATGCCTTGTAGGTTGTCTATTTCAGGACTTACCCCTGCTGCACACCATTCATGGGTATTGTTAAGTCGCTCACCGTTGCTGGTCAATAAAAATACATAGGTCCTGTCTGCTTTCATGTATTCGCCACTACGTTTTAAGGCATGATTAATGGCAGAATCAAAGTCAGCTGTGGCGGCTCCCATAAACTCGGCGGCAAATTCACTGGCTATGGTGCGCATATCGCGCTCACGTTTGAGCGTTATTTCGTTGGTTTTGCGTTCGGTAATGTCTGTTTGAGTGCCCACCATGCGCAAGGGTTGGTTATTGTCATTAAATTCTATGACTTTGCCGCGTGTCTGTATCCAGCGCTCATTGCCATGGCCGTCGTTGCTTAATAAGCGATATTGATGCTCAAAAACTTGTATATGTCCTTCGATATGATGAATTACATGGTGCTTTAAGCTGGGCCAGTCTTCAGGGTGTATACTGAAACCGGGTTGTGAAAAATGATCTTCTATTATCAGTAAATTGTTAAACGATCTATCTATATTGCTTATATCCCAATCCCATAAGCAATCTGTACTTGCGCCGAGCACAGATGTCCAGCGATGTTCTTGGTCTTGTAAGGCTTGTTCTGCGATAGAGCGCGAATGAGATTCTCTTTCTAGTGCCAATGTTCGTGACGATAGATCTTTGTACATCGACAGTACGCTGCGAATAAGATGTGATGTTCGCCCAGACATGTCTTTTTCGGCGTTTTGTCTGGCTGTTTCAAAATCGATGCCTTTTTCAAGTTGCAAAAATACTAAAGAAAAAAGCTTGTCTTCATACAATATATGGTGAGCAAGCCAGCTAGTAAGAAAAGAGAGTAATTCGTCGATTAGGGCTCTGCTATTATCGGCTTTTAGGCGTGTACGAATTTCATTTACTTTATTGGCAAAACCACGATGTGTCTTTAAATGATCGTCTAAAAAATCTCCGTGATCTAATGCCTTTTCCCATAAATTTTCTTCGGTTTCAAAGTGATAGGCGGCGTAATCAATCAAGGCGTCTAAAATTCTTTCTGCTTCACCGGCTTGGCCGCCATAAACGTATTCATGGGCAAGATCATTAATCAGTGACACCAGTTGCTGGTGCTGATCGTCGATAATAGCAATATTAGTATTGAAACTTGAGTTCCAAGGGACAATGTCAAATGTAGTGCGTTGCGTTGAGTTCGGCATATTCTCGCTGATCTTGAAGATTGTTAATCATCTTTTTTTACCACTTGCTACTAGCATATAACGAATGGGATTAAATGACACTGATATTTAGCATATTAATGTTAAGGCAATTTAATGATAGCTGATAAATCAGCTTATAGTGGTCGATTTTGAAAAAACACGCTATTTTTTTAAGGGTATTTCGTAATCTGTGAAAACCGATGAATCAGTCAATCAGTCAATCAGTCTGAGGTGTTCAATGAGTTGATAAATGAGTTGATAAATGAGGTGTTAAATGAGGTGTTAAATGAGGTGTTAAAGGGTTTGCGTGAATCGGCTGCAGCGTTAACGCAGTCGACTCAGCGCTTTAACAGAGCGAATGCTAGCGAGCTGTAATACGACCACGGATCATTTTTAACTGACAGTGAAATTCGTACTCCCCAGCTGGCATAGCGGGGAGGCGAATGGTTTTTATTTTATTCAATGGTAACGATTCGCTGATGTTTAAACCTTCAAAGTAAACCGTTTCTGCACTGGGAGATGGGTCTTTTCGGATAAACTCAACCATTACGGCTTTATTGGCGTGTACTTTAATTTGTGCGGGTGTATAAACACCATTTTCAACCGTTATTAATCGTTTATCCGAACTCATTGCGCTGTCTTTGGGTTGATACAGCCAAAACCACCAGATGATAAGGGCAATCAATAGCAGCCCAACTAGGTTAATGATTAACATGTATTACTTCCTTTGCTATGTTTGCATTTTTCACGTTCGGGTTAATGCTTTTCGGCTTTAAAAAAACGTAAACGGTTGGCGTTGGTGACCACGGTTACCGACGAGAATGCCATGGCGGCACCGGCAATCACTGGGTTGAGTAATACACCGAATATAGGAAATAATACTCCCGCCGCAATGGGAACTCCTGCCACGTTATAAATAAAAGCACCTAACAAGTTTTGTTTAATATTGCGTAAAGTCGCTTTACTAATAGCAATTGCATCGGCCAAGCCATGAAGGGAACCTCGCATTAAGGTAATGTCGGCGCTTTCGATGGCTACGTCGGTCCCGGTGCCTATGGCAAAACCGACATTAGCAACTGCCAAAGCGGGGGCGTCGTTAATACCATCACCGGTCATACCAACAATCTCACCTTGTGCTTGAAGTGCTTGTACCTTGGCAGACTTGTCTTCTGGCATCACTTCGGCAAAGAATTCTGTAATTCCCACTTTTTCAGCCACGGCTTTGGCGGTTTCGCGGTTATCACCGGTGAGCATAATGACGCGCATGCCGTTGTTCTGCAGGCGCTTAATGGCAGCAATAGAATCGTCTTTGATTGGGTCGGCAACTGCAATAATGGCGGCAAGTTGGCCATCAATCGATAAGTACATGGGGGTTTTTGCGGCAGCGGCCAGTTGCTGCGCTTTGTCTTTAAAATCACCCAGTTCGATGTTTTGCGTATACATGAGCTTTTCGTTGCCCAACAAGATGATTTTACCGTCCATTTCAGCTTGTACGCCTTGACCCACAATTGCTTTAAAGTGAGAGGCTTTACCATCTTGAGGTGAAATGCCTTTTTCTTTGGCGTGTTCCATTATGGCCATGGCAAGAGGATGTTCGGAGCCGTTTTCTAGGGTAGCGGCTAATTGTAATATCGTGCTTTCGTTTAAGCCGTTGCCAAGCACCGTTTCTGTTACCAGTATGTCGGTTACTTTGGGGGTGCCTAGTGTGATTGTGCCGGTTTTATCCAGTACCATGGCGGTGATTTTAGAGGCTGTTTGTAGCGCTTCGCCGTTACGAATTAATACTCCAGCTTCTGCGGCTTTGCCCATTCCGACCATGACCGACATAGGGGTTGCTAACCCCAGCGCGCAAGGACAGGCAATGATCAATACTGTGGTAGCAGTCACTAAGGCATAGGCAATCGCTGGATGAGGGCCAAAGTTTAACCATACTAGAGCACTGATCACGGCGATGATCATAATAACCGGAACAAAATAAGCTGAGATAATATCGGCTAAACGGCCAATGGGTGGCTTAGAGTTTTGCGCTTGCTTTACCATTTTAATGATGTGGGCTAACGAGGTATTTTTACCTACGCGTGTGGCCTTAAATAAGATTGAACCGGTTTTATTAATAGTACCGGCAGCAACCGTATCGCCTGTTGTTTTTTCTACCGGCATGGGTTCTCCGGTTAGCATAGATTCATCGATAGCCGTATGACCTTCTGTGACTTTACCGTCGACCGAGATTTTCTCCCCGGGGCGCACGCGAACAATATCGTTAAAACGAACAAGGTCTATAGCAATGTTTATTTCTTGACCGTCGCGAATAACACTAGCGGTTTTTGGCTGTAGGCCGATTAGGCGCTTTATGGCGTCGGATGTTCTGCCGCGGGCTTTTAACTCCATTGCAAGACCAAGATTAATTAAACCTATGATCATAGCCGTGGCTTCAAAATACACATGGCGTGCCATGGTTGGTACGGCTTCTGGGGCAAATACCACGACCATGGAATATAGCCAAGCGGTGCCTGTGCCCAGTGCGATTAAGGTATCCATATTGGCTGAATGGTTTTTGAACGATTGCCATGCGCCGATATAAAAATGTTTTCCTGAAAACACCATCACCAAAAAGGTTAAAACGCCCACCACAAACCAAGCAATTTGTTGTTGGCTGCTATTGACGCTCATTTCCCCTGTGATTAAACCATATAGCATCAGCGGCATACCCAAGCTCAAAGCTAAGATCATGTCGCGCATTAATTTTTTATAGTAAGCCCAATCGGCGGCTTCTTTTTCGCTAAGAGCTTGTTCTTCGTTTTCAGCAAGGCTCAATGTGGCATTGTAACCGGCTTTTTCTACCGCCAAAATCAACGCGTCGCTGCTTGATGTGCCGCTTACAGAAACTGTGCGTTGGGCAAAATTCATTTCTGCTTTTTCAACTCCATTAACTTGCTGAATGGCGTTTTCAATTTTTTTGACGCAACTGCCACAAGAGGCACCATCAATTAATAGTTCAACCGATGATCCTAGATCATCCGTTGAAGACTCTGTTGAGTTCATACCATGCTCCTTTATTGCAGCACTATTCGATTTTTGTCTAACCATACTCTCGCATCCATTTTATGCAAGGGGTACAATCCGCGCTCAAAAAAATCTCTCCTTTTTTCTTAACGAGTATCTCTTTATGACCTTAAAATCCCCATGGGTTCTACTGCCTATGTTGCTTTTTATGTTTTTGTTTATTGGAAGCGGTTTGTACTATCAAGCTTCTGGGGTTGATTATGCGTTTTATCAAATATCAGCACCGGTGGCGATACTGCCTGCTATTATTTTGGCTTTATTGTTAGCTAAAGGCACGATCAATCAGCGGGTTGAGCAGTTTATTCAAGGTTGCTCAAATCCAACGATTGTCACCATGTTGCTGATATTTTTGTTGGCGGGTGGTTTTGCCAGTGTCGCAAAAGCCATTGGTGGTGTTGAGGCCGTAGTAAATTTAAGCTTGGATGCCATTCCTCCTTCGTTTGTGTTGCCTGGCTTATTTATCATGACTGCCTTTATGGCAACCGCTATGGGTACGTCTATGGGTTCAATCGCCGCAGTTGCTCCGATTGCTGTTGGCGTGGCTGAGGCTTCCGATTTATCGATGGTATTAACCATTGGCGCGGTAATGGGCGGGGCAATGTTTGGTGATAATTTATCGTTTATTTCTGATACCACCATTGCTGCCACACGCACACAGGGTTGTAATATGCGCGATAAGTTTAGATTGAACTTTAAAATCGCAGTGCCTGCAGCCTTGCTCACTATTATATGGTTGTTTGTTCAGGGCGATGCCGCTGAAGTAATGGTAAACCCACATTCGTCTTCAACGAAAATGTTGCCTTATATCTTGGTGCTTGGATTGGCTGTTTCTGGCATGAATGTGCTGGTGGTGTTGTTAACCGGTATTGTGGTGGCGGGTTTAATTGGCTTGTGGCAAGTGCCTGAATATTCTATTGCCACTTGGTCGGGGGATATTTATAACGGTTATACCAACATGCAAGAGATTTTGATTCTGTCTCTATTTATTGGTGGTTTAGGCGCCATGATGAAAGCCGGTGGTGGCTTGGATTGGTTGGCGGCTCAGTTAGATCGTTTAACACGCCAACAAAGTGAACCCAAAGCCCATCGTCGTATGGGGGAGTTTAGTATTGCGATTGGGGTTGCCTTGGTGAATGTGTGCACCGCAAACAATACTGTGGCCATTTTAATTTCGGGCAGCTTGGCGAAAGACATAGCAATCCGTTATGGTGTCGACCCTAAACGTAGCGCCAGTATTATGGATATTTGTGCATGTGTGATTCAGGGTATTTTACCTTACGGTGCGCAAATGTTATTGGCTGCGTCACTGTCGGGGCTATCGCCTTTGGAATTGGTTACAGCTGTGGCTTATTGCTGGTTTTTGGGCTTGGTGATGATTGTTTCTATTGTGTTGGGCATGCCCTCTGGGCAAGGTAGCAAAGCTGCAAAATCGACTATGCCTTAGTGTAAAAAAACGCCTCAATAGAGGCGTTTTTTTAGCGGGATTGATTATTCAGCTTTGTCAGTCAAAAACGCTTCTAGTGAATCATCCATCGCTTCCATCCAAGGGGTGTGATGCGGTGGGGCTACTGTTCCGGTAAGAGTCGATTGATAGCTTTTATTTCGGTATCCCAATATATCCGCTTCTTTGTCGTGTTCCCATTGCTTGAATGTTTTTGCCACGCCCTCTACATCAAAAGGTGGGTAGTCGGTAGGTGCGATCAAATCGAGAATATAAGCCGCCTGAAAATCAATTTCCTGTTCTGGGTTTTGAGTGCTTTCTTCTCGTGCTACCCATGCTTTGGTGTCGGCTAGCATGTCATCGGCAGATGGCAATTTGATATCGCCTAACATAATGTCTCTGGCATACCAGGCTTGGGCATCAAACATGTTGAAGGTGTAGTACTGATCTTGCATGCCTAAAAAAAGTAACTTTGGGTTTGCCAAAGAGACGATGCCTTTATACAAACCTTCTGGGTATAAGCGGTTGTGCGTGGTAAGAGTTAATGCATCGGGTAAAAATGGGAAGTGATGTTTATAGCCGGTGCACAAAATGATGGCGTCTACGTCTTTACTGGTGCCGTCTTTAAAATGCGCGGTTTTACCGTCAACTTTCATTAGCAGTGGCACTTCGGCAAACGAATCTGGCCAATCGAATCCTAGTGGTTTTGTGCGGTAGCTAAAGGTGACTGAGTTGGCTCCGTATTTATGGCACTGGGTTCCGATGTCTTCGGCAGAATAGCTGCTGCCAATCAATAAAATGTTTTTGCCTTCAAATTCGCAAGCATCACGGAAATCGTGAGCGTGTAATACACGGCCAGGAAATTGCTCTAAACCTTCGAAGTAGGGGGTGTTTGGCGTAGAAAAGTGACCAGTCGCAACAATGACGTGGTCAAATTCTTCTGTGCTTAACGAATCTTGCTTAAGATCGCGAACAGTGACCGCAAATTTACCCGTATCTTCGTTGTAATCTACCCAGTGAACGGCCGTATTAAATTTAATAAATTGACGCATATTGCTTTTTTCTACGCGCCCCATAATGTAGTCACGTAAAACTGCGCGCGGAGGGTAGGATGCGATTGGGCGGCCAAAGTGTTCTTCAAAACTGTAATCTGCAAATTCTAAACATTCTTTTGGGCCGTTTGACCATAAGTAGCGATACATGCTGCCATGTACGGGTTCGCCATAGGCATCAAGGCCGGTTCGCCATGTGTAGTTCCACATGCCGCCAAGGTCACTTTGTTTTTCGTAACAAACGATTTCTGGAATGTCTGCACCTTTGTTTTGGGCAGCTTCAAAAGCTCTTAGTTGGGCTAAGCCGCTTGGGCCTGCTCCTAAAATGGCAACTCTAAAGGTCATAAATGACTCCTGTTTTTTAGGCGTGCATCAACCAATGAAGGTCGTTACCTTAATGGCGATTAAGCACGAAGAAAGAGCGAGGCGCATATCAAGGCTGATGAGGCCGTCGAGCTCTGTTAAAAAATGGCGCTTGAAGGGTTCAAGCAAAATGCAGTAAAAGCGTAAAACGAGTAACTCTTATTACATGGCTATATGCCAGGGTGAGCATATTAACACAATTTGTAGGTTGTTGTTTTGTCTGTTTATTTTTGTCTGGGGTTAGCAAACAAATTAAAGCCCGAAAGTGACTTTTAAGGGATTATGGTCAGAGGCATTTGTGACAGGAGTTTGGGCATTAAGCACGGTTAGTTGGCGATAAAATACGTAATCGAGGGCCATGCCATTAATAAACTCTTTGCGATTGTCAGGTTCAAACTTGACTTCGATTAACCCTATTTCGTTTAACTGTTTTTCTATGGTGCTAATACGCTCAAGACTCCATGCATTAAGGTCTCCTGCAAAGATAATAGGGCCTTGGTGTTTTTTGAGTGCACCGGCGAGTGCTAAGAGTTGCAGTTCGTATTCTTTAACACCATATGTAAAGTTCACTGAGTGCAAATTAACCACAACCAGCTTGCGCCCATCGGACAATTTGAATTCGGCGTAAATCCCAGACTTGGGCAATTGAATCCATGGCTCATATTCAATGTGGGCGCAGGCCCGTGTCGGTGAGACAGTCGACAAAGTTAATACGCCAGTGCTGGTACCAAAAACACGAAATGCATCTACATGGCTGCTGAACCAAGCAGACTGTTGGGTGTAGGTTTTAAACGCTTCGGTCATGCTGACTTCTTGCAGTAGGGCAAGTTGCGAGTGCTTTGAGTATTGTTGAAGTTGTTGTTGCCAGTTGTTTTTTGATTGTTTGAAAATATTCCAAACTAAGACATCGATTTTGCTATCGACATCAATGACAGCTGCTGTTGGATTTTCGTAGCACTGCAGTGAGTTTTTATGAAAATCGTTTTTTTTTGTATTAACTATCAAGGTAGCCGAGTCTGGTATACGAAAAATCGTGAAGTAGGATGTAATTATGCCAATACTAACAACAGCAAGTATAATCATTGTCCATTGTATTTTTTTCATTAAAAATTAACCAAAGTAGTCAAAAGAAATTAGCGCCAACATAACGCGTAATTGATTTATTTTCTATCGGAAGGTGTATGCTGATTGTTGTTTTTATTCATCGTTTAAAATGACTAAGTTTGCTATGTGTTATCAAACTGTTAAATATTTATTGCTGCTTGCTACCCTAATTCATGTTGGTGGTTGCAGTGTAGCGGCATTGCAAGTGCGTTCGCAATCATCTGCACTCACGCCCGCACAAGCTCAGCATACAAAGCTCGGTGAAGCCATTGCTCCGTTTGCTCAACGGTATCCTAATAAAAGTGGTATTCGTTTATTAGGTGAACCCAAAAATGCTTTTGCGGCGCGCATGTTATTAGCTAAGGCCGCTCAGCAAACCCTAGATATTCAATATTATATTTGGCAAAAAGATATTACGGGTACTCTGCTGTTTGAAGCCATAGTCGATGCTGCTAAGCGCGGTGTGCGAGTTCGTATACTATTGGACGACAATGGCATTAGTGGTTTGGATGAACCGTTAGCGGCACTGAATAGACTGGAGAATGTGGAAGTAAGAATTTTTAATCCTTTTGCTCAGCGCCGTTTTAAATGGTTGGGTTTTATGATGGATTTCTCCAGAGTAAACCGTCGTATGCACAATAAATCCTTTACAGTGGATAGCAGTGTTACGGTTATTGGCGGGCGTAATATTGGTGATGATTATTTTGGTGCAAGCAGTGGTATTTTAAAGCAAGACCTAGACCTTATTGCAATTGGTGATGTTGTCGCAGATGTTTCTAATAATTTTGATCAGTACTGGGAAAGTGACTCTGCGTACCCGATTACAAATGTTGTTAACTCTAATAAAAGCACTGTGTATTCCACGGTTGAGTATCTACCCGAACAAAACTCTAACCCCAAGCGCGAAGTTTATTTAAAAGTTTTAAAACACACTTCTTTGGTCAAACAGTTGCTGGCAAAAGAGCTATCGTTTGAATGGACGGCGACTAAGATGATCAGTGATGATCCTGTGAAGGGTTTGGATAAGCATCATCAAGAAACTCTTTTGATTAATAAACTGGCTGAAATAATCGGCCAGCCTGAGTCGACCGTTTTGTTAGTGACCCCTTATTTTGTTCCGACAAAAACAGGGGTGAAAGCATTTGCTAAGTTGGTTAACTCTGGTGTTTCAATCAGCGTATTAACTAACTCTATGCAAGCAACGGATGTTTTGCCGGTTCATTCTGGTTACGCTAAGCACCGTAAAGCGTTACTAAAGTCTGGAGTTAAACTGTATGAATTTCGCCCAAGTATAGAAAACTCCGATGGTCGTTTAAAAAAAATGGGGCCTTTTGGTAGTTCTGCGTCTAACTTGCATGCAAAAACATTTGTTATTGATTCTAAGCGTTTGTTTATCGGTTCGTTCAATTTTGATCCACGCTCAATACATTTGAATACAGAGTTAGGATTTATAATAGAAAGTGAGTTTATAGCCTCTCAAGTTGAAGACGAGTTTTATCAGCAAGTGGATCTTGTTGCTTATCAATTAAGTTTGGATGAAAGTGGTGATATTGTTTGGACGGAGAGGAATGGTGATGAGACAGTTTTGCATAATAATGAGCCAGGGATGACATTTTTTTCACGCAGTGTCTTGTCGATCTTAAGTGTGTTGCCTATTGATTGGTTGTTATAAAAAAACGCTGCTCAATGGCAGCGTTTTTTATCACATGACCTCTATATGGCCTCTACATGATATCGAAACGTCATGTTTAAAGCGTTATTTCAAAGTTGCTCGCAGCATCCACGCTGTTTTTTCGTGAACTCGCATGCGGTCACCGACTAAAGCGTTAGTTGATTCGTCGTCAGCAGCTTGTGATATTTTTAATACATCTCGGCAGGTCTTAACCACGCTCTCATGCCCTTGAAGCAATATTTTAACCATATCGCTAGACTCTGGAATATCTTCTACTTCTTTAATGCTGCTCAATTTAGCGAAGGCGCTGTAGGTTGCTGGTGCGATAACACCTAAAGTACGGATGCGCTCTGCAACATCATCAACGGCAACGGATAATTCTGTGTAGTGTTCTTCAAACATCAAGTGCAATTCACGGAACTGTGGGCCGGTAACGTTCCAGTGAAAGTTGTGTGATTGTAAATAAAGAGTGTAAGAGTCAGCTAATAATTTCTTTAGACCTTCAGCAATGGCTAAACGATCATTCTCATTAATACCAATATCTATATTTGACATACTAATCCCTCTTGTTGAAACAATATTTTTAAAACACAGTTTTACGGGTTTGCAGAATTATTATAACAAGTCTGTAAATTGTTAATAGTGTTCTTTAGCTCGGCTATTTGAACAGACTGTTTTAACTAATGTTTTGAAATTGGGTCTGCATTTAGGTGTGCAATTAGGTGTGCATGTGCTTTTCTAAAATTTCTCGTACATCTTTAGGAATAGGTTTAGATGCTTTTGCCGTATGATCAAAATGCACCATAACTGCAGAGCCTTTAGCCACCATAATGCCTTCTTGCCATGCTTCGTGTCCTACTACCATAGAAGAATTACCAATTTTGATCATGTAGGTGCGAATTTCAACTAATTTACCAAAATAGATTTCGGCTAGAAATTCGACATCGATTTTAGCAATAATAAGATGCCAGTCGTTGGTATCCATGCCGGGGCAAAATAATTCAAAGATCGGAGTTCGGCTGTCTTCAAACCAAACAGGCAGTACCGTGTTATTAATGTGGCCAAGGGCATCGGTTTCTGCAAATCTTGGGCTTAGGGTATTAGTCCACATAGTAATCCTCTACTAAATTCTTTATTATTAATTTTGTTTAAAAACATGATACTGCATTGATGACAGAACAAGAACAGATCGACCAATCTTTTATGGCGCAAGCACTTGCTCAAGGCCAGTTAGCTTTTGCAGCGGGTGAAGTTCCCGTTGGGGCTGTGGTTGTAATTAATGGAGAGGTTGTTGGTCGAGGCTATAATCGGCCTATTACTCAGATCGATCCGAGTGCCCATGCAGAAATTGTGGCGCTACGCGATGCGGCAAAAAGCATTGGCAATTATCGATTATCAGGGGCTACCTTGTATGTCACGGTCGAGCCATGCGCTATGTGCGCCGGTTGTTTGGTGCATTCACGTATTGAGCGTTTGGTTTATGCAACTACAGAACCTAAGTCTGGTGTCGTTGAATCGGCTATGCAGTTTTTGGGCAGTGATTTTTTAAATCATAAAGTAGCTATTTGTGCCGGTGTGATGGCTGAGGAAGCGAGTGAGCTGATGTCTAGCTTTTTTAAAATGCGCCGCGAAAATAAGAAAAAGTTAAAGCAGCGGGGGAATAACGCGGACGTTGGCTGACAGCTGCATGGGTGCATCTTCTATGGCCAGCTCGGTTTCTGTTAAAGCATTGTTATTGTTAACATTATTAGCTTCATTCCAAACCAATACATCAAAGTAACGACGTATATTTTGTACGTAAGATACTGGTTCGTTACCACGAGCGTAGCCATGGCGAGTTTGTTTGTAATAGCGTTTTTGACTCAAGCGCGGTAAGTAATCTTTAACATCCATCCAGCGCGTGCTATCACCACCATCAAGTTTGGTGAGCTTTCTGGCGTCTGTTAGGTGTCCGTACCCTACGTTATAAGCTGCAAGTGCCATCCAAGTGCGGTCTGGTTCAGCAATATTATCTGGCATTCGCTTACGCAGTTTAGCTAAATATTTGGCCCCACCAAAAATGCTTTGTTTGGGATCTAAACGGTTTTTTACTCCCAGTTCTTTTGCCGTACGCAGAGTTAACATCATCATGCCGCGAACGCCGGTAAAACTACGAGCGCGTGGATTCCAATGCGATTCTTGATAGCTCATGGCCGCCAGTAAGCGCCAATCTAGATCATATTGCTGAGCTGCTTGCTGAAATATCTCATCGTATTTATTAAGTTTTTTATGGGTTTGACGTTTAAAGCGCTTAGCACCTGCATAATTAAGCTGTCCTAGGTGGCCGTAAAAACGTTCTTCAATTTCCAGTAGTAATCCATTGGTTTGAACATCACGAAAAAAACTTTGAGCTTCTTCGAACAGGCTGTTATCGGGGGATTGAGGAAATGCCCATGCCAGAGGTTGTACGCCTGTTAGGTCAAAACCAATACCGACATTAGGGTAGTAGGCTTGCAGCATTTCAAATTCGTTGGAGTCGACAATTGTGTAATCTATTTCACCATCTGCAACCATTTGTAATAGTTCTACAGTGGCATAATCCGGGCTTTCGCTCCAACTTAACTCTGGAACATCGTTTTGCATCTGTCTTAATTGATAAGAATGGCTGCTATCACTGGTTACAAGTAACTTGCCGTTAATCAGGTCTGTAACTTGTTTGGGCCTTAAAGTACCTCTGCGGTAGATTATTTGTTGGCTAACCTGCATGTAGGGTGTAGAAAAACGCACAGACTCATTTTTGTCGGGTCTAACGGTTAAACTAGCGGCGGCAAAGGCTACGTTTTTTTGATTTAAGTAAGCATAAAGTTCTTCTAAGGTATCCGCTTGTTTAATAACAAGGTTAACCCCTAGATAGTCAGCAAACGATTTAGCGAGTTCATATTCATAGCCGGTTTCACCGACATTATCTTCGAAATAGGTGGTTGGGCTGTTGCGGGTAACAACCACGATTTCACCCTGATTGAGAATTTTTTCAATCTTATTGGGTAAAACGCTGCCAGTTAAAGCCAGTAGACATAAAAGTGAAACAAGCAGGTGAGTAGTGAAATGTTTAAAGCTGAACTTCATAGACTTCTCTCCTAACTTGGTTGATTTGCAATAATTTGTTTACGATGATTTTAGCCGTTTGTGTTGTCAAAAAACAGATATTTTGCGAACTATGTCTCATTTTTGAGGGTATTTGTCGGTTGAATGTCCGATAACTTGTTGAAAATAGTACATATAATGGGCATCGTAAAAATTTGAAACACATTGCAACGCATTGTATTCCCCCTCAAAAATTGTCTTAGCTAATCTGTCTTATAAGCTGTCTTAAATACAGCGCACAAACAAAGTAAAAATGCCTTCATCAGCCTAAGCAGCTTTCTAATATTAACCATTAATTTAAGCGAGTGATGGGTGTATACCTTTGGTTAAAGTTTAATGCTGTTAATTAATGCTGTTAATTAATGGTGCTTAAACCGCTGCTAAAGTGGATTATTCCCTTATACCCGCGTATTATTGCGGCCAAATTTTGACCGTGTTCACATCCAACTTCTTTGGAGCTCGACCCCATGCTTGAACTTCGTGGCGCCCCTGCGTTTTCTGATTTCCGTTTGACTAAAATGCTGGCTAAGTTGCAGGCCGCTGTGCCTAATGTTGCTGCCATCTATGCTGAGTTTGTCCATTTTGCCGATACAACATCAGACTTATCCGACCAGCAGTTAGACGTTTTAGGCAAAATCCTAAAATACGGCCCAAAAGCAGATGTGAAAGATATTGAGGGTGCAGAGCTATCGGCTAGTCAGTTTTTCCTAGTGGTTCCTCGCATTGGCACAATCTCGCCTTGGTCTTCGAAGGCAACCGATATTGTTCATAACTGCGGCATTAAAGAAGTTGATCGCATTGAACGCGGTACCGCCTTCTATATAACTGCTAAAAACGGTGCCTTAACAGCTGGTGAAGCTGAAGCCGTGCGCGCTTTGATTCACGATCGTATGGTTGAAGTGGTTTTAGCTAACACGGCTGACGCCGAGCAATTGTTCCAGCATTCAGAGCCTGCGCCAATGACCTCGGTTGATGTTATGGCTGGTGGTCGCGCCGCTCTTGAGCAAGCAGACAAAGAATTGGGTATGGCGCTGGCTAGCGACGAAATTGATTATTTGCTAGCTGCCTACACCAAGCTGGGTCGTAACCCAACCGATATCGAATTAATGATGTTTGCCCAAGCAAACTCAGAGCACTGTCGTCATAAGATTTTCAACGCCAGCTGGGTGATTGACGGTGAAGAACAAGAAAATTCCTTGTTCCAAATGATTAAAAACACTTACAAAAACCACAGCACCGGTGTTTTGTCGGCGTATGCCGATAACGCCTCTGTAATCGAAGGCCATACTGCCGGTCGTTTCTTCCCGAACAGTGATACCCGTGGTTATTCGTATAACGAAGAACCGATGCACATCTTGATGAAGGTCGAGACTCATAACCACCCAACGGCGATTGCGCCACATGCCGGTGCGGCAACAGGTTCTGGTGGTGAAATTCGTGACGAAGGTGCGACAGGGCGTGGTTCTAAACCAAAAGCAGGTCTAGCTGGTTTTACCGTTTCCGATTTAAATATCCCTGGTTTTGGCCAAGAGTGGGAATCTCAATACGGTAAGCCAGGGCGCATTGTGTCTGCCCTAGATATTATGATTGAAGGGCCGTTAGGTGCGGCGGCGTTTAACAACGAATTTGGTCGTCCTAATATTTGTGGTTACTTCCGAACCTTTGAAGAAGAATACAATGGTGAAGTGCGTGGTTACCACAAGCCAATTATGATCGCGGGTGGTTACGGTAATATCCGTGACGAGCACGTTCAAAAAGGCGACATTCCAGTGGGCGCGCGTTTAATCGCTTTGGGTGGCCCAGCCATGCAAATCGGTTTAGGTGGAGGCGCGGCTTCTTCGATGGCGTCTGGCCAGTCGAACGAAGATCTAGATTTTGCTTCTGTGCAGCGTGAAAACCCTGAAATGGAACGCCGTTGTCAGGAAGTGATTGATCGCTGCTGGCAGATGGGTGATACCAACCCAATCGCCTTTATTCACGACGTGGGCGCAGGTGGTTTATCCAACGCTTTCCCTGAGCTGGTTAGCGATGGAGGCCGTGGCGGTGAGTTTGAATTACGTAACATTCATAATGACGAACCAGGTATGAGCCCGCTTGCCTTGTGGTGTAACGAATCCCAAGAACGCTATGTAATGGCGGTTGCGGAAGAAGATATGGCGGCATTTGATGCGATTTGTGCCCGCGAACGCTGCCCGTATGCGGTAGTAGGTATCGCCACCGAAGAAGAGCACTTAACGGTTACCGATAGCCATTTTGAAAATACCCCAATCGATTTGCCTTTGGATGTTTTATTGGGCAAAACCCCACGTATTCATAAAGATGTTGTGACTTTGCAAGGGGAGCAAGAAGAATTTACCGGTGCTGATTTAGATCTAGCCGACGCCGCTGAGCGTATTCTTAAGTTGCCAACCGTTGCTAGTAAGAGCTTCTTAATCACCATTGGTGATCGCTCGATTACGGGTACTGTGGCTCGCGATCAGTTTGTCGGCCCGTATCAAGTTCCGGTTGCTGATTGCGCGGTAACCACCTCGTCTTACGACTCTTTAGTTGGCGAAGCAATGGCAATGGGCGAACGTACGCCGATGGCCTTAATCAACGCACCAGCGTCTGGCCGTATGTCGGTCGGTGAAGCGGTGACTAACATTGCTGCAGCCAATATTGAAAAACTATCCGACATTAAAATGTCAGCCAACTGGATGTGCGCTGCTGGCCACCCAGGTGAAGATGAAAAGCTATACCAAACAGTGAAAGCGATTGGTATGGAATTGTGTCCTGAATTGGATATCACGATTCCAGTGGGCAAAGATTCTATGTCGATGAAAACGGCATGGGATGAAGTTGGCGCAGACGGCAAAACAGTTGCAAAGTCAGTAACGGCACCTTTATCGCTTGTAATCACGGCGTTCTCGCCAGTGATGGATGCGTCTAAAACCTTGACCCCAGAGCTGAAAACTCTCTCTAACAATGGTGAAACAGAAGCCACTGACCTGATCTTAATCGACCTAGGTAATGGCCAAAACCGCTTAGGCGCTTCGTGTATTGCTCAGGTGTATGGCCTGGTGGGTAAAACCTCTGCGGATTTAGACGATGCTGAAGATTTAGCCGCGTTTTTCGCCGTGATTCAGGGCTTAAACCAAGACGATAAATTGCTGGCTTATCACGACCGTTCAGACGGTGGTTTATTTGCAACACTAACCGAAATGGCCTTTGCCGGTCGCACTGGTGTATCGGTTAAGCTTGATACCTTGGCCGATAGCGAAGCAGAACTTGCAGGTGCATTATTTAACGAAGAATTGGGCGCTGTGATTCAAGTGCGTCGTAGTGATCTTGAGTTTGTATTGGCTCAGCTGCAGGGTGCTGGTTTGGGTGAGATGTCTCACGTAATCGGTACATTGAACGAAGACGACCAAATTGAATTCAACTTTAACGATGAAGAAGTATTGGCCAATAGCCGCATGACGTATCAGCGTTTTTGGGCACAAACCTCTTACGAGATTCAAGCGATTCGTGATAACTCTGATTGCGCCAAGCAAGAGTTTGATCGTTTGTTAGATGCGCAAGACCCAGGTTTGAATGCCGAATTAACCTTCGATATTAACCAAGACATTACCGCTAATTACTCGCGCGCTGCAGGTGAACGTCCTCGCATTGCGATCTTGCGTGAGCAGGGTGTTAACGGCCAAATCGAAATGGCTGCAGCGTTTGACCGCGCCGGTTTCGAAACCATTGATGTGCACATGAGCGACATGCTTTCTGGTGCGGTATCGCTTCAAGACTTCCGTGGCTTAGTGGCTTGTGGTGGTTTCTCTTACGGTGACGTATTGGGTGCGGGTGAAGGTTGGGCGAAATCGATCTTATTCAATACCACTGCGCGCGCTGAATTTGAAGCCTTCTTTAAGCGTGAAGATACTTTTGCTTTAGGTGTGTGTAACGGTTGTCAGATGTTGTCTAACTTGCATGAGTTAATTCCAGGTGCTGAGCATTGGCCACACTTTGTGCGCAACCAATCTGAGCAGTTCGAAGCCCGTGTTGCCTTGGTAGAAGTGCAGAAATCAGACTCTATCTTACTGCAAGGCATGGAAGGCTCGCGTATGCCAATCGCCATTGCTCATGGTGAAGGTCATGCTGAGTTTGCCAGTGATGCCGACAAGACTGCGGTAAACGATAATTCACAAGTGGCGCTGCGTTACGTTGATAACTACGGCCAAGTAACAGAAAGCTATCCTGCGAATCCAAATGGTTCTACCGAAGGAATCACGGGTTTAACCGCAGCAGGTGGTCGCGTGACGATTATGATGCCTCACCCAGAGCGTGTTTTCCGCGCAGTGCAAAACTCTTGGCAGCCAGAAGCGTGGAGCGAAGACGGCGCTTGGATGCGCATGTTCCGCAATGCCCGTGTTTGGTGTGACTAATTTGTTTAGTTAGCTGTTTAGTTAGTTGGCTTATCGAGTTATACCGCCGAACAAGAAAGGCTACTCTGATGAATAATCGAGTAGCCTTTTTTATATCTAAAATCTTCTCTTTGCTTGGACAGAACTTGACCTAGCACAATATATGATTGTTGTTTGCCTCTATAATTGCAATTTTTCTTTAGTATACAAATGCTTAGTGTCTTTTTAAATAAAGATTTATTTATAGTTTTGATTTGTATGCTCAAGTATTGATTAACTAATTACTAAGTAAAAAGTAGACACGTTATGCATCTTGGTTTGTGGGTAGTGGTACTTTCATTATTTTGGTTGTTGCTCTCTGGTTACATGCAACCCATGCTTTTAAGTTTTGGCGCTATTTCTGTTTTACTTGTGGTGCTGGTGATAAAACGCATGGCTAATGTGGATCAAGAATTAAAACAAGTGGATTTTAGGCTTTCTATATTTCGCTACCTTCCTTGGCTTTTGAAAGAAATTATGTCGTCTTCTTTTCATGTTACCAAGCTGATCTGGAGCTCTCCTAAAGACCTCAGCCCAACCCTCGCCAAAATCTCTCTTAAAAATATTCCCAAAGAAAAACGTGTGCTGTATGCCAACTCTATTACCTTAACACCGGGTACGCTAAGTTTGGATATTAACAAGCATGAGATAACTGTTCATGCGCTGGAAGCCGCTTCGGTTGATGAATTAAACGAAGGTGCAATGGAACGCAAAATTGCAGGGCTTTGGCCTAAGAAAGGGGAAGAAAAATGACCGCTGTTCTTGCTGCAGTTTGCATTGCTATATTGGTGATAATGGCTTTAGCCCTGACTCGAGCGATGAAAGCTCCAACGGTTTATGACCGAATTTTGGGTGTGAATATGTTTGGCACCAAAACCGTATTATTCATAGCCGTGGTTGGTTATTTAATGGGCAGACCCGAATTTTTAGATATTGCGATTGTTTATGCGCTGATTAATTTTATCGGTATGGTCGCGGTACTTAGATACTTTGAATACACCGCGCCGATTGATTAATTGGCCAATTAATAATCAAAAGAACAGTAATTAAAAAGAATAATTAAAAAAATAATTAATAAAATATTAACAAGTAAAATAATAACCATAAGGATAAAGGAACACATGTTAGTTCTAGACATTGTCAGTAGCATTTTGCTAATGACAGGGATCTTTTTTGGATTCAGTGGTGCCGTGGGTTTGTTTCGATTTCCCGACTTTTTTACTCGTGTACACGCGGCCAGTATCACTGATTCTATCGCGGTTATTTTGATTATTGCGGGTTTACTCCTGCAAACGTCGTTTGATTTAAATACTGCCAAGTTAATGTTCATTTTAATGTTCTTAATGATTACCAGTCCTACGGCTTCTCATGCCTTAGCAAAGTCGGCTCGCCACGGTGGCTTGTTGACCTTGGGCGAGAGTAAACAGCAGCAAAAACAACAAAAAGAGCAGATGCAACAGCAGGAGGCTGGACAATAATGGCTGTTTTGATCGATCTCGTTTTGCTATCCATGCTGGCGATTACCGCACTTAGGGTGATCTTCCTGAAAGATTTGTTTGCGGTGGTAATGCTATTTGGTATTTACAGCCTTTTATCTGCCCTGATTTTTGTCAATTTGGATGCGGTAGATGTGGCATTCACCGAGGCGGCTGTTGGCGCCGGTATCTCCACGGTATTAATGTTAAGCACGTTGGCGTTAACCGGTCGGACTGAAAAAGAAAATAAGCGCTCTTCCGTTTTGCCCTTATTAGTGGTTATTGCAACAGGGGCGGCCTTGATTTATGGCACCTTAGATATGCCTCCATTTGGCGCTGCTGATAACCCTATTCATCAGCATGTGGCACCACGCTACATAGAAGAATCACCCAAAGAAGTGGGGTTGCCGAACCTGGTGACTTCGGTGCTTGCCAGCTATCGTGGTTTTGATACTTTTGGCGAGACCGTAGTGGTATTTTCAGCCATGGTGGGGGTGTTGTCTTTGCTTGGTGCAGCGCGTCGTCGTGAAAATAGCGATGACGCTGCTGTAATAGTTGCTGGTTTTAAAGGGCATAAAGTGTTGCGCGTAGTCGCCAAGCTGATTATCCCGCTGATTATTCTGTTCGCCTTGTATGTGCAATTTCATGGAGACTTTGGCCCTGGTGGGGGGTTCCAGGCAGGGGTAATTGCTGCAGCGGCGTTTATTTTATATGCACTGGTGTTTAGTTTGTCTCATGCGATGCAAGTGGTAAGCCCTAAGTTCCTTCAGCTGCTGGCTTCTTTGGGGGTTCTATTGTATGCCAGTGTGGGTATCTACAGCATGTTAAAGGGTGGGCATTTTTTGGATTACAACAAGCTGGCAGCAGACCCTCTTGTTGGTCAGCACTTCGGCATTCTTATTATTGAACTGGGTGTTGGCATTGCGGTTTTTGCGGTAATGCTTAGCATCTTTTATGCCTTTGCACACCAGGTTGAGAGGTCTACTATCAAATGAGTTATGTTTTGGATTATTACAACTACTGGGTGGTTGTATTTTTGATGATGGCTGGTTTTTATACCGTTATCTCGGCCAACAATCTGGTTAAAAAGATAGTCGGTTTGAATATTTTCCAAACCTCGGTCTTTATGCTGTATATCACCATGGGCAAGGTCAGTGATGGCACTGCGCCTATTTTGGCCGAAGGCGTTACCCAATATTCTAATCCTTTGCCTCATGTACTCATTCTTACTGCAATTGTGGTGGGGGTAGCAACGACCGCCGTGGGTCTGTCACTGATTGTGCGCATTAAACGTGCCTATGGCACAGTTGAAGAAAACGAGTTTGAAAACAAGGACGATGCCATCTAATGCTTGAACAACACCTGGCCATACTTCCTATTATTTTGCCATTAATAGCCGCGCCTATTGTACTGATTTTAGGCCGATCACTTCTGTCTTGGGGCTTCGCTACTTTTATTAGTGCTTGGGCTTGTTTTATCGCTTGGCAGCTCTTGGTAGCGACTTTATCTGATGGTGTATTGAGCTATGCCGTTGGTGGTTGGCCGCCTCCTTGGGGCATTGAAATGCGAATAGATGCGGCCAACGCTTTTGTGTTGCTTGCCGTTTCATCCATTTCTACTCTGGTATTGTTATTTGCTAAAGACAGTATTCAAAAAGAAATCGATACGTCTCAACACTCGTTATTTTATACCGCGCATATGCTGTGTTTGGCTGGTTTATCGGGGATTTTAGTGACGGGAGATGCGTTTAACCTGTTTGTTTTTCTAGAAATATCTTCTCTTGCCACCTATACCTTGGTCAGTCTAGGGCGCGATCGTCGGTGTTTAACCGCCGCATTTCGCTATCTGGTGATGGGCACTATTGGTGCTACTTTTATTCTGATCGGTGTGGGCATGCTGTATATGAAAACCGGCACCTTAAATATGTTGGATTTGTCAGAGCGTATTCACGCCTTTGAAAGTAACCGCACTATTAATACCGGCTTAGCGTTTATCATGGTGGGGGTGAGCGTTAAGCTTGCGCTTTTCCCGCTACATGCTTGGTTACCTGCAGCCTATACCTACGCACCTTCTGCGGTTACAGCGTTTTTAGCCAGTACCGCCACCAAGGTTGCTGTGTATGTGATGATTCGTTTTATTTTCACCATCTTTGGTGCTGAATACGTGTTTGAAGACATGAGCATGGATTTAATCTTGATGGTGTTGGCTGTGGTGGCTATTTTCAATTGCTCATATATGGCTGCTGTGCAAAGTAACGTTAAAACAGTGTTGGCTTATTCCAGTGTGGCGCAAATCGGTTATATGATTTTAGGTGTGAGTCTTGTAAGCGTAACGGGCTTAATGGCCGGTATGATTCATATTGTTAACCATGCCTTAATGAAAGGCGCGCTGTTTATGGCCGTTGGCGCGGTTTTCTATCGCGTTGGCAGTGTCGAAGTGAGGGCGTTTAATGGTCTGGGTAAGCAAATGCCATTGACTATGGCGGCGTTCACGATTGCCGGTTTAAGTATTATTGGTGTGCCTTTAACCGTGGGGTTTATCAGTAAATGGTATTTGGTGACAGCAGCGCTTGAGCAAAATCACTGGTTGATTGCAGCCTTGGTTTTAGCGGGTTCGCTATTGGCCATTGTTTATATCGGGCGGATATTAGAAGCGGCTTATTTTCAAAAGCCACCAGTTGATCGAAAGCCAGTAAAAGAAGCGCCTTTGTCCATGCTTATCCCTATGTGGATTTTGGTGATCGCCAATATTTACTTTGGTGTGGATACTAGCTTGACTACCGAGGCAGCGAGAGCTGCAGCTGAAACTCTCTTTCAAAACAGCGCCGATATTAACGCCTTAATCGAGTCATTGCGTGGCACAAAAGTTGTTGATTCACTAGTTAGCAGTGATTCATCGGTTATCAGTGACTCGTCGGTTATTGATGAGACTCATCAATTAAGTGCGGAGGTGGCTCAATGAATCTTTGGCAAGGTCTAGAGCCTTCACAGCTGATTACGCTTTCGATTTTGGTACCTTTTATTGGCGCTTTATTAGTACTGGCGACGGGTAAAGCTCCTAATGTGCGCGAAGGGGTCACCCTAACCACAGCGGTTATTTTGTTCAGCCTTATATTGGCCATTTATGATTATACCTTAGACGGTGTCGCCATCAGTTTGCAGGTTATCGAGTTATTCCCTGGCTTGAGCATCGCCTTTGACGTGGAGCCTTTAGGCGTATTGTTTGCGCTGGTGGCGAGCGCTTTATGGATTGTGACCAGTGTTTATGCTATGGGGTACATGCGTGGCAATAATGAGGGCAATCAGACGCGATTCTTCTTCTGCTTTGCCTTGGCGATTAGTTCGGTGATGGCGATTTGTTTCTCGGCCAACTTATTAACGCTGTTTATCTTTTACGAAGTATTAACCCTTTCGACCTACCCATTAGTAACGCACGCGGGGAACGATGCGGCCAAGCAAGGCGGGCGTACGTATTTAGGCATTTTATTAACCACCTCTATCTGCTTCTTATTATTTGCGATTCTGGGGACTTACAGCTTAACCGGCACTTTGGATTTTCAAGCGGGTGGCATCTTCGATGAATCACACAATAAAGCCGTGCTGGGTTTACTGCTGGTGCTGTTTGCTTTTGGTATCGGTAAAGCCGCCCTTATGCCGTTTCATCGTTGGTTGCCGGCGGCTATGGTGGCTCCGACGCCAGTGAGTGCATTGTTGCACGCGGTAGCGGTAGTGAAAGCGGGTGTGTTCAGTATTCTAAAAGTAGTGGTCTATATCTTTGGCCTTGATGAGCTGGCTGACATTCCGGCTACGGATTTTGTTCTTTATATGGCGGCGGCGACTATGGTGATTGCTTCGATCATTGCTTTAGCTAAAGACAACCTTAAAGCGCGTTTAGCGTATTCCACTATTGCGCAGCTTAGCTACATCATACTTGGTGCAATGTTGGCGACCACCGCCGGTGCTATTGGCGGTGCCATGCATATTGCTACTCATGCGTTTGGCAAAATCACCCTGTTTTTTGTCGCCGGTGCCATTTACACAACGGCTCATAAAAAGCTGGTGAGTGAATTGGATGGTATTGGCAAGCGGATGCCGTTGACCATGGCAGCATTTACCATTGGTGCGCTTTCCATGATTGGTTTGCCACCGGCAGCGGGTTTTATTTCTAAGTGGTATTTGTTATTAGGTGCCTTGGATACTGCCCAGTGGGTAGCGGTGATTGCGCTTATTTTAAGTACCTTATTAAATGCGGCCTATTTTGTGCCCATTATTTATGCAGCCTATTTTAAGCCTGAAAAAGCAACCAGTCTTGATCACGCTCATGGCGAGCCTGAACCTCATGGAGAGGCAGCCTTACCGATTTTAATTCCCTTATTAGTGACGGCAGCAATGACGGTCTTTATATTTTTCAATCACGAGTTGCCGCTGGCATTAGCGAAACTCATGCTGGAGGTAGCTCCATGAGTGAACCCAATAAGCACTGGCTAATGAGAGCAGAATCTATCTCGCTGTTATGGAAGATATTTATTGCCATTTTAGCGCTGACGGTTTTATCCGAACTGCTGATTCATAAGCACGAGTACTTTGGTATTGATGGCAGTTTCGGTTTTTCGGCTTGGTACGGTTTTATCACCTGTATGGCCATGGTAGTTGCGGCAAAAATGTTAGGTTATGTGCTGAAGCGCGGAGAAGATTATTATGATGATTGAGATGCCTCCTGGCTGGATTATCATGGCGGGCGCTTTGTTAATTCCGCTAACAAGGGGCTTGCTGAGAAAGGGCACTATGGTTGCTTTGCCAATATTGGCGTTAGCTATGATTTGGACCTTGCCTCAGGGTGCGAGTTTGCAGGCAGGGTTTCTTGAGTACACCTTGTCACCTCTTGATTTCACCCCTGTGGGTAAATTATTCGCTACTATTTTTTCTTTGATGGTTTTAGTAGGGGGCATATTTGCCATGCGTACCGCCTCTACTTTGGAGCTTGCGGCAGCATTTTTGTATGCTGGCAGCGCCATTGGTGTGACGTCTTCGGGTGATTTAATCAGCCTCTTTATTTATTGGGAGTTGATGGCCATTGGCTCTACCGCCGTGGTGTGGGCGGGAGCAACGGAGGGCGCTTATAAAGCCAGTATGCGTTATCTGTTTATGCACCTTTTTGGGGGTGTGATTTTAATGGCCGGTATCATTTGGCACATACAAACCACGGGTTCAACAGAGTTTACGGTATTGGGTCTGCAAGGCCCAGCTCAGTGGTTAATCTTGATAGGCTTTTTGGTTAATGCCGGTGCACCACCTTTTTCGGCGTGGATTGCCGATGCCTACCCCGAAGCGAGCCCCAGTGGTGCGGTATTCTTATCCGCATTTACTACCAAGACTGCGGTGTTTACCTTGTTAATTGCTTTCCCGGGCACGGGTATTCTGATTCCTATTGGCTGCTTTATGATCTTCTACGGCATTCTCTACGCTTTGCTGGAAAACGATGCGCGCAGAATTCTGGCTTACAGTATCGTCAACCAAGTCGGTTTTATGGTGGTTGGGATTGGCATTGGTAGTGAAATGGCATTAAACGGCGCAGCGGCTCATGCCTTTGCTCATATTATTTATAAAGGTCTGCTGCTGATGACGGCAGGCGCTGTGTTGTATCAAACGGGTAAGCGACGTTGCAGTGATTTGGGCGGTTTGTTTCATAGTATGCCGTTTACAACGCTGTACGGTATTATTGGCGCTTTGGCTATTTCGTCATTTCCGTTTACCTCGGGCTTTGTTTCGAAATCCATGATTTCTTCCTCGGCGGCTCTTGAGCACATTACTTGGGTTTGGTTTATTCTGGCAGCGGCATCCGCTGGGGTATTCTTACATGCTGGGGTTAAATACCCTTGGTTTGTTTTCTTCCAGAAAGACTCGGGGTTACGTCCCGCTGAGCCGCCTAAAAACATGCAGGTTGCGATGTTTATATTTGCATTCTTGTGCATTGCCATTGGTGTGTATCCGCAGCCGCTGTATGACTTGTTACCGTATCCGGTCGCCTACGAGCCTTATACTGCCGATCATTTGGTGACTCAGTTCCAGCTGTTGTTATTTGCTGGTTTGGCCTTCTTCTTATTATTGCCAATGATGAAGCGCACCGAAACTATTAGCTTGGATTTTGACTGGTTTTACCGCAAACCTGGGGCAACCTTGGTGAAATTTTTACTGCGCAGCGCGGATGAATCTTGGCAAGGTATTGAGCGCTCATTAAAAAGTTCTATAAAACTAGCGATTAAACGTTCTTATGATACCGAAGCAGGGCAACCTAAAGGTTATTTTGGTAAATTGTGGCCAACCGAAACCATGGTGGTTTGGGTGGCGGTATTGCTGGTGGGATATTTACTGGTGTATTACATCTAAGCTCATATTTAAGCTCATATTTAAAAGAGTATCTTAAACTGCAAGTATTTATTAAATAAAAAGGGAGGCCCATAGGGTGCTCCTTTTTTTGTTTCTGCTTGTTTATTTCTGTTTGTTTATTTCTGTTTGTTTAAAATCAAATATTTAAAGGTCTCCAAAATGCGCACATTTTAATAAATGCTTGGCGTTTATTTTCCAAGCAAAAATAATTAACTGCTGTTATTTCAAGTTTTGCATAGTAATGGCAGGTTAGAGACGGTTTTCAAGGTTGAGAGTACAAGTGTTCGCTGTTACTGTTTTTATATGTACATTCGTACCATTTTGGGGCTAGCCCATTCAATCGGTAGGGTGCATCTTTAAATAATTATAAAAATAAGACAGAAGTGTTTTTAAAACACTCAGCAGGAGATCTCGTTATGTATAGCCAGACCAGCCAGAAAGGAACTCTCAAGCGGCGAGCTTTGTTAGCTGTGGCGATAAGCTTTGCCTCTGTTTACAGCGCTAATAGCCTAGCCTTGTCTAAGTTACCGGGAGAGTTCCCACACCAAGAAGAGTTATGCTCTACCGATTTAGCCCGCGAAGCCTTACGCACTCAGTCTGCGCAACAAGCACTTATTCAACCTGCTATCGATACCATTGAAGTGAATGGAGTGGTGAGCTGGACGCGTTTAGGTGCAGAAACCCCGCTTTTTCAGCCGGGTGATATGGTTACCTTAAAAGGTGCGCATTTTGGTGCGGGTGTGGATATTGATTTTAGTAAAATTATGATCGGTAATACCCGTATTCTTGAAACGGATTTGCGCATGTTTGATCAAAAGCTGGCGACCGCTGATCAGGTGAATTATGAAACCAGCGAGCAAGTTGATGAGTGGCCAAAAAATATTATTGCGTGGGCCGATAATGAAATTCAATTCCGTGTGCCAGATCATGTCAGTACGGGGCCGTTAATTGTTCAAGTTCAGAAACGCCTGGGTGCAAACGAATCCTTAATTAATCCCGGTGAAGCGCACAACGTGATTGATGCACAAACCTCGCGGATTATGGACGATGCCTTTATTCACAATTGTGATGTGGTATCGAAGCTAAGTGATGCTGTGGCCACTGCACCGATCGCAGTGGAAATTAATAACCCTGGCTTTGCGGAATTAGTGCGTAAAGGTCGCGAAATTTTTTGGGCGTACGATTACAACATTGGTGTTGCTCACTGGGTGCGTAATTTAGATTGGAACGCCATTTTTGATTATAAATCGAAAGATCCGATTGCGGGTGGCTATGCCGACCCAGCTAAATTATTTGGTGCGATTAAATCGGTACGTGGGCAAGTGCCTGATGAAGCCATGGATGATGTGTACTTTGATGCTTACCCTATGCCGACGCCTATTCCGGGTTTTTTGACCTTAGCTCCTGCTAAATTTGCAGGAAACACCAAAGATACCGGTTGGGTAGGTTACCGCTCTGCAGAAGGCAACGCTCCTTATACAGGGCCGGGTGAGTTTATTGGTTTTAATTGCGCCTCATGCCACGGTTATCAAATCAGTTATCAAGGGGCCGATGGCCAAGATATTACCAAGGTATTCCCGGGTTTGCCCAACCCAGGTTGGTCGATGAAGTGGACGGTGCTGCAAACACCGCTTAAGAAATTTAAGGGGATTTACGAAAAAGAAGAAGGGCCAATTTGGGATAGCGGTGCAAAAAATATCGCAAAAGATATGTTGATATACCATATGCCAGCGGGCACGGGTGAGCATAATATGGTGCGGATTAATGGTGAAGGCAGCCATACCGATAACGACTATCAATTCTCGCCAATCGCGATTCCTAACGTAACCAATTACATGGCGATTCGTCGTTCGCTGTCGCATACTGAATCGTATGTGGGCTTTGAGGGCTCTTATATTCATTCAGAAGAACCTGATGGTGCTCAGGGTGCTATGCGTAAAGCGCCACTTGAAGCCTTAACCGCGTATATGACTACACTGGATGAAAGTGATGATGATTTACGCCAAGTTGGTTTATACCGTTGGTTGCGTGATAACGATCGTTTGGCTGATCAAACACAAACGCCTTTGTTAACAGAAACGTATGTTGAAATGGTGCCTCAGCCACCTAAGCGCCAATGGTGGGGTGGTTATAAAAAACAACCGGATTTAGCGGTAACAAAAACTCGCCAGGTGCCGTCATTGCAAGAAGGTCAGTTTTTAGCTAGAGGTTGGCAGAACTATCCAAAAGTAGCTGCGGCAGTTGAGCGCGGTAAAGCCGTTTTTGATCGTGATTGCGCGTCTTGCCATAGTGACGGTTTAGGTGCCAATACCAATGAGAAAATGGTGCGTTTAGATGAGGTAGGGCGTTTCTTCGCGCCGACAATCTACCAAAAAGAAGTGGAATCAATTCGCGCGACCTTTTTACGTGATGTGTACTGGACACAAAGCCGCGGTTTATTATCCGATGGCCATGTTCGTAATATGACCGACTTAGTTGACCCTGCTCGTTGTGAAGAAGGTTCGCCGCTTTATAACCAATATTACACTCTGCATGAACCTGTTCGCCCAGAACCCGGCAGTGCTGATCAGCCGATTACTGCCCCTGACTTAAACCGCAAGGGTGATGTGTTCCGTGTGCCTAAGTCTGACTATATTACTAAGTTAGATAAAGGCTATAAGCGTAACTTGTTTATCGAACGCCATAAGTACTTCTCGGAAGTTGAGTGGGATAAAGATCATTACTATTGGGATTACCAGAAAATGCGCCAGCAGTATGGCCCTGACGAAATGGGCACAGCAGGCCCGATTGGAATGCCAGCCGCACCGCATCCATGGTGTGCGGGTTCAAAAGCAGAAACCGCAGACTTAGTGCAGTTTGTGATGACTTTATAATGAATGAAATAATGGCAAGGTCTTATTGAGTAATTGTTGAGTAATTGTGTAATAAATACTCAATCATGGATCGATTGATATAATTTAAAGCGGCCATTTAACGATGGCCGCTTTTTTTATGGGCGAGTAAAGCTAATTCAGACCAAGTAAAACCAAGTAAAACAATAGTAAATTGATTGGTAAATTGAAGGGTACACCCCTTAACTAATATGGTTTAAGATGTATTGATATAAAAATAATAAGCTCGAAGACACTTGAAGAGGTTTTAAGAGACGCTATGCATTTCAAATACAAGGTAATCACACCCCTGTTGCTGTCTATATTAACCGGCTGCTCAAGCAATTCTAATGACGCTGAAGTTCAAGAAGGTAGTTCTAATAAACGTTTTTCGGGTGTTGTTAATAATTCATCAGTCACTGGGATTGACGTGGATGCGATTCCCATTGGTAAACATGGTCAGTTTCGCTTAAACGACAATAGCCAAATTGATGTGATTGCTAATTCTAGTAATAGTGAAGGGAAGTATGGCTTTACTATTGAAGAAAGAAGCATTGGGCCGTATGTCGTTATTGCCACCGCCCCCGATTTTGATAGCGCAACAGAAGCCACCGATGCCGCTAAAATGAGTTGTCAGGTAGTGGATGGTTGTGATGTAAATGGCGATGCAATAGATGGAAAAGAAATTCAATTTGGCCAGTTTTATTCTGTAAAACCCAAGCGTCAATGGGGTGCGGCAGTAGAATCTATTTCTAACGGTCAATTTGTGGTGGTAAATCCGATTACCGAAATGGCGCGAGTGTATGGTTTTTCGTCTTATGTAAATGATAGAAGTTCAACAAAATCGTGTACTAATGTATCGCTTCCAGAAGGCTGTATTGAGTTGGCCGATGGTAGTCTTGTTGATATTAGCGATACCAGCGTTGCTCAAGCAAATTATTACAGCAACTTTTCGATTGTAAAAGCCAATACTCAAACAGCTAATTTATTGGGTTTGGCGGATATTTTATCTACCGAACCTGCCAACTTAACCTTGTTGCATACCTTGAATGTGAACGCCTCTAATGGTGTTAAAGACAGTATTCGTTATGGTGCGCTGTTAGCAGGCTGGCAAGCACTTGAGTTGGCGTTTGATAGCGCTATTGCAGAGGGAGATCCAGCTTTTCAACAAAAAGTTGTGGTTGATTTTCTTGATAACCAAGGGCAGCTATATAAGGCGGCGGCTCAAAATGGTCAAGAGCTGACGTTACGCAGCTGGTACCAAACCGCTCTCACTAATTTAATCGCTGCCCGTCAATTTCACAGTAATTTAGGCCGATCTTTACCAGAAGAGGTGGCCATTGTTATTAATGAACTGCAACAGCAAGTGAATGGCTTAGGTGCATTATCTGATAGCGAAAAAGACGATCTCACTACTGCTAAGCCTGTTACCAATGAGATATATCAAGACGATTACACCGATGCGGTCGCTAAAACGAAGGCGATGGTGAATTATATAATCGACCTAGAAAATACCTTTGGTACAGAAGAATTTCGAGCAGGCATTAAAACCTCATCTAAGTTAATCGACGATGAAGTGCGTCGCTTGTCTCCCAGTTTTGATAAGTTGTTTAAGATTTTACTGCTAACTCACGATTATTACGTAACCTGCATAAACGGCGGTTGTGTTAAACCCAGTTATTTATCGGAAACATTCACAGATCCTGATGCTATCGCTAAACAAACTGCAATTAAAGCTTGGTGGGATGCAACAACCAAAGTCTATGATGCCACCAACAAAACTGTGAGTTTTATAGATGCTGATAATGTAACAACTTTGGTATTAGGCCAGGAGTTGATATTTGATGCAGCGAATCCAGAAGGTTCAGAAACCAGTAATACTCATGATTTGTTAATCAGTGGTGCTTTGAAATACAAAGGTTTGCAGATAGAGTTAACTGATGCTACTTCAACTAATACAGAGAATAGTTTTAACAGCAGCCTACGATTTTCTTACAGAAAAAAGCTCGCTCAGCTCCCTGTGCCGCCCGAGCCAATAGATGGTGGGATGGGTTTGACTAACAATGAAGATTTGGTACCTGATTTTATAGAGTTAGTATTACCTAATTTTAAACTGCAAGATACAACCACAGTTGATTCGATTAACGAGCTAGCAGTAACTGGATCTCTTACTGCTTTGATGATTGCTAATACAGACGTGGGGGACTTGATTGAAAGCAAGCTAGATACTCAGAAGTTAGGTAAGCGATACAATTTATCCAGTGTTAAGGGATCTTTGGAATTTAGTGGCATAAAAAAAGGGGAGGCCTTAGATTCTGATGGTGAACCTTTTAATTTAAGAGACAATGTACTTGTTTTTATAGATGCTTCTGCCAGCGAATCATTTGTTTTTGAAGGAGATTTTGCTGCTTATTTCCCTGACAAAAAATACCCTACATTTGAATCTTTTTTTAAGCCAAGAGAAGGGTTTGAGAAGGGTTCGAAAAGTCCTTACCCGTTGGTAAATAGTCGTATAGGAAAGATGATGTTCCCAAAGCTAGATAGTGCCGGGAATGCAAGCGAGACAGAAGAAATTGAGGTTGAGTTTCTAGAATTAGACTATGAATTAGGTGGGTTGGAGCGTTATATTGCTTATCCTAAAATTACTGGTGACAACACATATTGGGGCCTAATTTGTACAGCGCAGCCAGAAGATGAGCAAGCTTTGAATGATGGGGGTTATATACAGGAAATTGTTGACGAATTTGGAAACCCTGTTTTGGACAGCGACGGTGAACCTTTAAGACGAGCACTTCTCTCTTGTCCTCTTAGGGATAAATATGAGGGCACTAGCAGTGCAAATAACTTTGCAAAACAGGTTTATTCGTTAAATAAAGATTTGTTTAATTTGCGGGAGTATAACGGCCAAGGTTCTTACAGAGTTGATTATCCTGTAACTACTAATGATGAACTCGTTGATTTTTCCGGTGCGGTCGGTCATTACGGTATTTTGGAGCGGCCAATTGTGTTAGGCGTTGATAACATGCGCTTGCAGTTTAAGCCTAATCTGGTCGACGCTTCTAATGCAGCTTTTATGCCTGAGTCTGTGTTGGATATTAGCTTAATATGGCGTACACGCGATGTGATTGATGTGAATGCGTTTTTGGCGTTCGATACAGAGCGAGTGATTAATAACCCCAATGGCAGTGGTTTGCCATATTTGGCGGTGGGCAGTGATTCTGAAAGTTATTCAATTGCGTATCGCACCGATGCAGATGGAAATGAATCGGGCGAGTACGTGATGGCTTGGCGCGGTGTGCAGTTTGTTGACGGAGCTAATAATTCGCTGGTGATGGAAAGAACCTTTAACGAAGATTTAAAAGAAGGCGTATTTGCCGGCATTGGTTCAAACGTAACTTATGGTGGCAGTGCCGGTGTGGTGAATAAACAATGTGGTTTCTTTGGTCGCGGAAACGAGCCAGTAGCGGATCAGAAGTGCGACGCGATTGCTTATTTTACGTTCAGGGGCTTAGTCACTGGCAGTTTACGAGAAGAGCGTGATGGCGTTTATGTGATTCGTTACATCGATGGCTCTTTTCAGATCCTTGGGGGCGGTTTTTGATGGTTTTGGTTAAATTAAGAACCTAAAAATCAACTAACTACCAGAAGAAAGCGGGCTGTTGTTCATGTGCTAGATTGCACTGGATTGACAGCCCGCTTTTGTTTAAAATACCCGCAAAACGCAACACTGATTCACTTCAAACAACAGGCCACACCTTGGAAATCAATCCGATCGTCGAAACCATCAAAGACCTAAGCGCACGTACCGACATGCTTAGGGGGTATCTTTGACTACGTCCATAAGAAAGAACGTTTAGAAGAAGTTGAACTGATTTTAGGGGAGTCTGCCATTTGGGACGATCCTGAAAAAGCCCAAGAGTTAGGGCGTGAACGTTCTAATTTGGAATTGGTAGTAAAAACCATTGATGATCTAGAAGCGGGTTGTGGTGATGCACAAGACTTGCTGGATATGGCGGTTGAAGAAGACGATGAAGGCGCGGTTGCTGATATCGTCGCTGAATTAGAGGCGCTAGAGACTCAATTAGGAATTTTAGAATTCCGTCGCATGTTCTCCAACGAGATGGATCCAAATAACGCCTATCTTGATATTCAATCTGGTTCGGGCGGTACCGAAGCGCAAGACTGGGCAGAAATGATTCTGCGTATGTATTTACGTTGGGGTGAAGCAAAAGGCTTTAAAGTTGAGCTGCTAGAAGTTACAGCGGGCGATGTAGCCGGTATTAAAGGGGCGACTATTCATTTTCAAGGCGAATATGCGTTTGGCTGGTTGCGCACAGAAACGGGGGTGCATCGCTTGGTGCGCAAATCGCCGTTTGATTCCAGTGGCCGCCGCCACACCTCGTTTGCTTCGGTTTTTGTTTCCCCAGAAATTGACGATAATGTCGAGATTGATATTGATCCTTCGGACTTGCGCATTGATGTGTATCGTTCATCGGGGGCCGGTGGTCAGCACGTTAATACCACCGAATCGGCGGTGCGTATTACTCACCTGCCCACCAATATTGTGACTCAGTGTCAAAATCAGCGTTCACAGCATAAGAACAAAGATCAGGCAATGAAGCAGTTAAAAGCGAAATTGTATGAGCATGAAATGATGATTCGCAATGCCGAGTCGCAAGCGCTGGAAGACTCAAAAGCCGATATTGGTTGGGGCAGTCAGATTCGTTCTTATGTGTTAGACGACTCTCGCATTAAAGATTTGCGTACTGGTGTAGAAAATCGAAACACGGGGGCTGTGTTAGACGGTGCCTTAGATCCATTCATTGAAGCCAGTTTGAAAAAAGGCCTCTAGTAATTTACAGCTTAAGTGATAACGGAAAAAATTATGAGTAATGAAATTAAGAACAATAATGCTGACGTGGCATTAGAAGAAAACAAGCTGATTGCAGAGCGCCGTAGTAAGTTAGATAAATTACGTGAAGATTCAGCGGCCAATGGCTTTCCGAACGATTTTAATCGTGAAAACATGGCGGGTGATCTGCAAAAAGAATTTGGTGGGTTAGATAAAGAAGCGTTAGTTGAGTTAGATAAACCAATCTCGGTTGCGGGCCGTGTTATGCGTCGTGGTGGCCCATTTGTGGGGATTAAAGACGGCAGCGATTTTATCCAAGTGTATGTGGGTAAAAAACTACAGAAAGAATCAAAAGCGTGGGAAAACCTAGACATCGGTGACATCGTTGCGGCCAAAGGTCAGTTGCGTAAGTCGGGTAAAGGCGAGTTGTATTGTGAAGTGATGGCGCTGGAAGATTTCCAGATTCTGACTAAGTCTTTGCGTCCGTTGCCGGATAAGTTCCACGGTTTGGCCGACCAAGAAGTTAAGTATCGTCAGCGTTATATCGATTTAATCGTCAGCGAAGAAACGCGCAATACGTTTAAAGTGCGTTCGGGCATTGTGAATTCTATTCGTCGTTATTTGGCCGACCGTGATTTCATGGAAGTTGAAACGCCTATGTTGCAAACCATTCCGGGTGGCGCAACGGCCAAGCCGTTTGAAACGCACCACAATGCATTAGACATTGATATGTACTTGCGTATCGCGCCAGAATTGTATTTAAAGCGTTTGGTTGTGGGTGGTTTTGAGCGTGTTTTCGAAATTAACCGTAACTTCCGTAATGAAGGTTTGTCGACCCGACATAACCCAGAGTTCACCATGATCGAGTTTTATCAAGCCTACGCTGATTATAACGATCTAATGAACATCACGGAAGATATGTTGCGTACAGTTGCGCTAGAAGTGCTTGGCACGACGGATATTAAGAGCACGACCAAAGACGCGGAAGGCAATGTGGTTTCTGAGGTTATTTATGACTTTAATAAGCCGTTTGAGCGTTTAACCATGGCCGAGGCAGTGCTTAAATATAACCCTGAGTTTGATGCCGCGGTTATTAACGACCCTGAAAATAACCTAGAGCAAATGATTGCTTACGGTCGCCAAGTGGGTATTCGTGAAGACGATAAGCAGTCTGCATGGGGTGCGGGTAAGTGGTTGTGCGAAATCTTTGAGGAGACCGCTGAAGAGAAGCTGGATCAGCCTACTTTTATTACGGCTTACCCTTGGGAAGTTTCGCCATTAGCACGCCGTAACGATGCGAATCCGTTTGTGACAGATCGTTTTGAGTTCTTTGTGGGCGGTCGTGAGTTGGCAAATGGTTTCTCTGAGCTTAACGATGCAGAAGATCAAAAGAATCGTTTCTTGAAGCAGGTTGCCGAGAAAGACGCGGGTGATGATGAAGCAATGCATTACGATGCAGACTACATACAAGCGCTAGAATACGGCATGCCGCCAACGGCAGGTGAAGGTATCGGTATCGACCGTTTGGTGATGTTGTTTACCGACAGCCCGACGATCAAAGACGTTATCCTATTCCCACACATGCGTCCTATTGCTAAATAACCAATCTTTACAGGTTAAAAGGCGAGAGTATTGGCATTTAAACCTCTTTCCACTTAATGTCGATACGCGAAAGCTAGAGTGATTCTTAATTCAATTTCTACTCTGTTTTACCGTTTTAGAAAGCTAGTGCGATGAATGCTGGAAGTTAATTTTGAAGGCCATCGATCACATGGAAGTGATCGCTGAGCATACAAGGATGTACTTGCTGCGTGCCGTACAAAATTCAACTTGCCGCATGAATGCTAGCACGGCAGCTGATTAATAAAGGTAAATATGAAGTACATTGGTAGGACGTGAATGAACGAACAATTTTCGATGTTTGCCGATAGTGAATCTACCGAGCAAGTGCCGCAGGCCACAATCAAATTATCCCCAGATGCACTACCACAAGACTGGCAAGAATTATTAGCGCCTGAGTTTGATCAGCCTTATATGCAGGCTTTACAGAACTTTTTATCGGTCGAGCAAGCGCAGGGCAAGACCATCTATCCGCCTGCGGATCAGATTTTCACAGCGTTTAATTTAACGCCACTAAAAGACGTAAAAGTGGTTATCTTGGGGCAAGACCCCTATCACGGACCTGACCAAGCTCATGGTCTAAGTTTTTCTGTGCCTGCAAGTATTAAAAAACTGCCACCGTCGTTAAAAAACATCTATAAAGAACTCAATGCTGATTTAGGGCTTCCTATAGCAATTACTGGTGATTTATCCCTCTGGGCTAAACAGGGAGTATTGTTGCTTAATGCAATGCTTACAGTAGAGCAAAAAAATGCCGGTTCTCATCAAAAGCAAGGTTGGGAGGTATTTACTAACCGTGTGATTGAATTGGTGTCTGAACACTGTGAAAACGTTGTTTTTGTGCTGTGGGGCGCTTATGCCCAAAAGAAGGAAATGCTTATCGACACAAACAAGCATTTGTTGCTTAAAGGCATTCATCCATCTCCGTTATCTGCTCATCGTGGCTTCTTTGGTTCAAAGCCATTTTCTTTGATCAATCAGCATTTAATTGGAAGTGGTAAAGCCGCAATCAATTGGAATGTTAATTAATAAAATTCCGCTGTAAATGTTAAATTTACAATAACTTTAAATCCAGATAAGTTGTTGAATTTATTAGGTTTTTATCTAATCCTTCCCGCACTTGACCCGTTTAGTAACTAAATGTAATGCAACGTCATGGCACAAACGGGCTAATTCTGGTATGTTTCAGTACAAGTGTGCCATTACCCCTTTTGTATGGTTACGCAGACTATAAAAAGAATAAGAAAATAATAATTAAAAGGAATTCTCATGGCAGCCCGAGCCCTGACTACATTACTTATGATGCCTTTAATGGCGAATGCGCTAGAAAGACTGGACGATACCAGTATGTCTGACGTAGTTGCACAAGAAGGCGTGGTATTGCGTTCCGAATACGAAATTCAAATCGATAGTCTTCAATATTTTGATGAAGATGACCTAGGTAACATCACCATGACCGATGTCAACGTGGCAACACGTGAACAGGTTGTTATTGATGTGGATGTTGTCTCTGGAACGATTGGATCTGATCGTGAAGGTCGTAATGGCGTTCGTTTTAGTAACCGAGAACTGCCTATCGATGTGTCTGTTGAGTCTATCAATATCAATGGTAAATCACTCGGTGGTGGTGGTATGAGAAATCTAGTGACCGGTGGTATTGATCCGTTGGTTGTAGATGTTTGGGCTGGTGGTTTCGATCTTAATGCCAATAACCTAGCGGATGAATCCGGTTTTACCGTTGATGTCACCATACCTAAAGAGACTTCTTACGATCTTTATTACACTGATGATGGGTCTGAGTTATCGATGACCATTGATCATTGTTCTAGTTTTAGTGGAAATACTTGTACGGCGGGCGGTATCAAGTTTTCTGGTATTACTTTCGATGTAACAAGCGAAGGTCTGCGAATCGGGGTTCCTGAAGTCGCTGGCGGTCAAATCAATATTCGTAACTTTAAAATTAACGAATCAGTCATAAACGACATAACTCTTAAAAACTTCACTATTCCTAGTGGTGGTTATGTCACCTTAGGTGCGCCAGATACATTAGGTGAGTCGGCGATCAATTTTGATGCGTATTTTGCAGCGGGCACCGGCTTCGACTTTATTTATTTCGATACTGATGATCAGCAGTTAAATGCAAATGTGTCCTTCAATGCACTGGCTTCGGATGCGGGTAGTGCTGCCACTAATTATTTCTCAGTAACCGACAGTTCAATTAACGTTCTTTCACCAAAAGATTCCAGTGGAAACGATCAAGGTCTACAAATTGCATTGGGCGATACCTCTACCAATACGGGTGGTATACGCGGAAGCATGAGTTTGAACGATATTATGTTAAAGCCTAATAATGCAGCCTCTGCACCTGTATTGGGCAGTGTCAAAGTAAATCTAGAAGTATTACCAGGCAGTTACTTAGAAGTGATGGGGCGTTAATCATGAAATTATCTACTAAATTACTCAGTCTAAGTTGTGTGCTTCTTTTACCTGTTCATCAAGCATATTCAATGCAAAGTATTGAAGAAGAAAACCTACGTTATGTGTCAGGGCAAAGTGGTATTGATGTTGACCTTAACTTTCAAGGAACCGTTGGTCGAGCTTACTTTGAGACCCAAGGCAATACTTTAAGTATGCGTAATATCAGTATTGATACTGATGGAACCGGTGATGGCTCTGGCATAGACAGACCTCTTAATATGGTTTTGGATTTGGTAACCCGTGGTAGAAAATCGGGTTTAGCGATTTCTATTACCGGTATGAATGATGTTGATTTGAAGTTTGAGCAGTTTAACGTCAACGGTGACCAAACTTCGGGTGCGATTGTTGATCAAATGCACTCTTATGGTGGATTAGCTCTCAATAACATTAATGATAATGGTGGCTATACCGATATTAATATTTTTGCTCGCGGTGCAAGTGGCGAAGAAGGTTTGCAGATTGAGATGAATCTGCCAGAGCTGCTGACTATGAATTTACAGTACACCGATTACGGTGCAGACAATAACAGCAGTGCCGATGATTTTAGCTTTGGTGGTGATATTGCTTTAAATAATTTCAGTGTTGAAAGCTCAGTTGATTTAATTTCAGGCCAAAATGCGGCGGGTGAAGAAATTGGTGGTTTGCATATAGGCGTTATTACTCAAACAGGTGATATCACTATGAGTAATATTCGTGCAGGTAATCAGCAAGGAACTATGGGGCGAGTAGTGTTAAATGGCTACAGAATGACTCCCGACAGCTACCTAACAATACAGGGTAAATAATAATGAAAAAAATAATCTGTATTCCTCTTTTTTGCAGTATGAACAGCTTTGCAATGCTGCCCATGCAAGATAATGATTTATCCGTTGTATCAGGGCAAAGTGGCATAACTATTGACATTACCACTAGTTCGGATGTGACTGTGGGTGAAGTTCGGTACGAAGATGCAACCAATGGTGACCTAGAAAAAGACGGTGGTGGTTCATTTTCATTACGCGATATCGCAATTAAAGAAACTGCATTTTCTTTTGATATTGACGTATCTGCTGCCGGCGAGCTGGTTATGAAATTAAATAACTTTGCAGTTACCGATATGGATATTGGCGCTTTACAGTTCAATTATGACAGCACGTTATTGGCAGTTGACCCAACGGTTGAGTCAACAGAAGCACAACTTCGTAATCAATACAGCCGCTTAGGTTCTTTAGCGGTCAATGATTTTACTCTGGCCTCTAATGCAGACATTACCTTTCGTTTCACCAATCAGGGTGAGCTAGCGTTTACCGCGGGTATGCCAACAGGGTCTTTTTTCCAGTTTACTTACATAGATGACGGTGAATTCATTTATGACGTTAATAGCGATGGAGACACCACCTTAAATGATACAGACGGTAAAAATTACTTATCGACGCGTGTCGAATTTGATGATTTTCGTTTAAACGACATTAAAATTAAAGGTGAGGGTGTAGGCAGTGATTCTTATATTGATATTTCGTTAGGTGGAACACAAGGTGGCATTTCCTTCAGAGATATCAATGTTAATGGGAAAATCATTGGCAGTGCTGGGTTTGAAAATATCAGCGTTAATCCAGTTAGTTATTTACATATAAAGGGTCATTAAGTAATGCGTATATTATTGGCTAAAAAACACATGTTTATTTCTTTTTCATTAGGCTTGGCGACTTTATTGTTCTCTGGCCTTTCATTGTCTTTTACTGGCGGTGCACAAAGCCCAGTATTAAATTACCTTCCTTCCCGTGATGATTCGAACACTGGAAGTATTGATGAATCCCAGCAAGGTTGTGTTTACCGTGAAAGTGATGCGTCAGGTGGAAGTTGGACGGTTGATGATTGTGACTATGCCGGCGCGCATTATGCCTGTTATAACGGCAGTGAATGGCAAGTGTCACAGGCATTGGGCACAGCAACTAATCCTGGCGAACCCCAGGATGGTAATGCGGGAGCGCAAACTAAGTCGCTTGACTTGTGGGATCCCGTAAAAGCTGACAACTTGTGTAAAGTAAACTTTGGGCCTTCCTATTTCTTTAGTGTGCCGGTTAATGCCGCAGAAGATGAAAAGCTTGGGGCTGCAATTACAGACATGATTGCCGCTAAAAAAAGGACTTGGCTTTATTATTATTCTAATACTGAAAATATTGCACTATCCGCCAATTATTGGTTGGGTAATCGAACTGAATATACCAACTTATTGGCGACTAACTTAGGTAATGCGGGTGATTTAGGTGATGGCGGGGTTGCAGATTGCACACTTATTAATCGTGATACCGGCTTATGGCAAGACGCACCGTGTTCTGAGGCTCATTCTTTTGCGTGTTATGACTCTGGTGCTTGGTTGATAACTGCGGCGCAGGAAGGTTGGAAATCAGGTTTTTCTGCCTGTGAAGCGGAATTTGGGCAGCAAACCTTGTATGCAGTTCCTCGAGATGGAGGTGAGAATATTGCTATTGCTGCAGCCGCTTTGCCTTCAGCGGGTACGGGGTTGGCGGCAGATTATAACAAAGTATGGTTAAACCGTTCAGATTTGGCGTATGAAGAGTTTTTCATTTCTAATCAAACGCGCCAAGCTTGGTGGGGGGTTGGGCAGCCAACTAATCGCGGGAATGCAGACTGTGCATTAGTTGACTCTTCTGGGAATTGGATTGCTGAATCTTGCAATGGCGTATTGGCTTACCATGCTTGTTATTTAGGAAATGATCAGTGGCAATTAACCAGCGATATACCAGGGTTAAAACATTCTGAATCTGCGTTAGGTTTTGGTTTATGTAAGCGTCTTGCTGAGAATGCTGAATACCGCCCACCCAATACTGCAGCATCCAATAATGCACTGGCGTTACTTGTAGATGCCTTGCCTGATAATAAATTTGTTTGGATCAATTACAGCGATCAAGGTAGCGAAGGTTATTGGAAGGTAGAAAGTCCATTTTTAGATTTTGTTAGTATCGATGGGATACTAGCGGGTGAGTCGCAAGATTGTGGTTATTTTAGTCTTGAAACCGATAATAAACGAAACTGGTTAGCGGGTCAGTGCTACGCCGGTGGTGCACCTTTACAGCAAGGTTTTGCTTGTACTAACGGTTATGAATGGAAAGTTGCTACAAATGCACTAGTCGATGGTGCTTCATTAGTTTCAGACTTATGGAAAGATGGTTTTACCGCCTGCGAAGCGGCTTTTGGAAAAGATTATGAATTTGCTGCGCCCTACGATGCGGATCAAAATTCCCGCTTGGCTTTAGCGTTAAGACTTTCGGGTAATACTCGTGCTTGGATGAATATTAATGATGCTAAGTCAGAAGGTAATTGGGTTGCTAATGGTCCCGTTGTTAATCTTTCCCCCGTTATCACTTCGTTGACACCTCAGAGAGAAGTTGCTGAAAAACAAGCGCTTAACTTATCGGTTACGGCAGTGGATCCAGAATCCGGTAATAATGTAGGGTTAACCTATCAATGGTCTATCATCGCTGAGCGAGTAGGGCAAAATAATACCGGAACGGATACTGTAATTACCCCTGTTCTAGTTAATGCGAATACCCCAACGGTGACGATTCCTGCGGTAGATTTAATCAACGATGATTATTATCTAGACCTGCAATTGCAAATCACAGACGCTGATACAGATTCCCCTGCAACGACCACCAAAGTAATAACCATTAAAGTTGTTTCACCGTTACGTGCGGCTTATGACTTTAATAATTTCACTAATCCTGCACTGGATATTAGTGGTAATGGGCATGACCTAGTTTTAGATCCAGCCCAGGTAGGCATTCAAGCCCATGCAACCGGTTCAAACGATAACTTTGCCAAGCTAGGTAGTGACGACTCATTCTCTATTGTTGGAACAGCCCCAAATGGTTTAATCGTGGGTGATACCAATGATGAATATACGGTTATATTCCGTTTTAAAATGGATGAATTACCGGCCGATGCTTTCGCGACCTTCTTGCAAAAAGGCGCAGCTGGTTCTAGACAGCCAGGGATCTTCTTTAATAAAGCGGGCAACAATATAAATTACACCAACTCCACAACGAGTGGCCAGAATGCATCAAGCGCAGTGAGTAATGAAGAGGTTAGATTAGATCAGTGGATGACAGTTGCTTATGTTAAAACGCCTACTGAAATGATCTTCTATATTGATAAGGCGGAGACTAATCTTGATCCGGCTCCTTGGAATACTGTTCCTGATAGTAGCCTTGTCTTAAATGGCACCAGTGTAGATTTTGAAGCGGGTGATTGGCACTTTGGTAATAGTCCTTTTACTTCTGAAGGGATTACCGGTGGTTTGGATGATATTAGAATCTATAATCGTGCATTAACAGCGGCAGAGCTAGCAACTATTTTCCCTGACCAGCCTCGAGGTAAGTTCCAATTTTCTAATACGCAAGAAGTCGGTGAAGAGAATGTAACACCGGCAGCAGTTAATGAAATTAATATTCCTGTAAGTCGTGTAACTGGGGATGATGGCGAGGTCTCGGTTGGCTATAAACTAGTGACTGGCTCAGCGATATTGGACACAGACTTTAGATTAAAAGGTGATACTTCTACAGGATCTGATCGCGGTACAGGCACTTTGACTTGGAGTATTCACGATGCAGTCGATAAGAATATCACTGTTGAGTTAATTGGAGATACTCTGCGTGAAGGAACTGAGAGTTTTACTGTCGAACTTGAGCAGTTAGCAACTGAGCCTGAGCTAGGTAGTAATACTATCATTGATGTGAATATCGTTGATAAAACGCCTAATCCTTATGGCGCAATTGGTATTGCACCGACAACTGCACTTGAAAATATTGCGGTCGATGAAGGGCAGGCCGGTGTTGTTACTGTTGAGCGTGTTGGTAGTGATAGTTTGGGCGCGTTTGATGTGACTTATGAAATTGAAGCCTTAACGGCAGATAGTACTTCTGATTTCACCATCACTCAGGCAGGTTTCACGCCTTCTGGCAACTCAGGCACAAACGTTGTTATAGGTGGTGGACGCTTGAGTTTTCCTGATAATGTTTCAGGAACGCCTGTTGCACGACAAGTGCAAACCATTAGCTTTGATGCAATATCAGATACTGAGCTTGAATTTGATGAACGCTTTGTTGTTCGTTTGTTAGCGGTAACAGACCCCGGCTCTTCAGCGTTAGCGGATCCTGCTAATAGTGCGATCTTGGGTACGGCCAATCAATATACTCAAGTTATTAACGATATCTCACCAGGCCGAATAAGTTTTGCTCAAGCAACGGCTTCTGTAGACGAAGTGGATCAAGGAAGCGGAAGCAATGTTGTGTTTGTTGCACTGCAGCGCTTGGGTGGTGATGATGGTGCAATGTGTGTCACATTGGATCTGGCTGTAAGTTCGACCGCCAGTCCTGCTGACTATACTATTACCTATTTGAATCCATCAGCTTCTGGGCAGGCTGATGTTTATTGGGCTGATCAAGATGATGATACTAAGCTAGTACAAATAACGGCTACCAATGATGAAGTCTATGACCCTAATGAACTTATTGAACTGTCGTGGGCTCGGAAGGCAAACTGTAATGGTTCAGCAACCGCTACCCCTTATGCGC
>OJGH01000020.1_pt1 | contig 77905 bp, 71 predicted proteins | sample 1594641 | NCBI WGS metagenome assembly OJGH01 (sample SAMN05416894, study PRJEB24817) | seawater metagenome | isolation source: Sea water | place: Canada:Atlantic | collected 2013-11 | reverse complement strand
TTCTAGTTCTAGTTCTAGTTCTAGTTCTAGTTCTAGTTCTAGTTCTAGTTCTAGTTCTAGTTCTAGCCGTTAACAGTTAAAGCAGGTGTTAAAGGAAATAGCATGAGTTTAAAAAAAACAAAATCAGTGATCTTAACGCTTATATCGCCAGTCGTTTTGATTTTTGGTTTGTCAGCGTGTGCTTTGCAAGATTCTTACTACAAACACAGCGATTTGACTCATGCTGAGCGTAAAATTATTGCCAGTGATATTTGGTTATTAGAAGCTATTGAGGGGCAAAAAATAGCTTTAACTCTGGATACTGAAAGACCTCGGTTAGAAATTCAACTTACTGATATGCGTATCATGGGCACAGATGGCTGTAACGGCTATTTTGCCAGTATTGATTACATTGATGAGCAAAAAATTCAGTTTGGCCCTATCGCCAGTACCCGAAGGTATTGTGCAGAAATGGCCATTCCTGATAACTTTAATCAGCAAATGAATCAGGTCAAAATATATCAAGTAGAGAACTTAAAGCTGCGTTTGTTTGATAGTTCAGGGAACGAACTTTTACTGTTCCAAAAAGCCGATTAAGTTTAAAACCGGTTGTTTATAATTTATGAGGTATGACGTTTGTTATTGCCAATATTATTGTTAGAAAAGTCTAAGTTGTTTTCACCATTGTTCTCTCTATTGTTCTCTCTAATGTTTTCTCTGTCGACTATCCCAGTCGCTAACGCGCAATCTAACACAAGTGGTGATTCTGCAGATTTAGATCATAGCGGCCATTCACATCATGTTGGTCATAGTGATGCTTTAATGGTGTTATTGGGGCACAAGATTGCTTTGCAAACATTACAAGAGCAGTTTAATGGTTCGATCAAGGGCCAGCTTGCTAATAAACATTTAAATCAAATTCTGATTAAAGATTTAAAGCAAAATCTAGCCCAGCAGAGTAAAATCTTTCAGCAAGCCATGCCAGTATTAAACTCTTACATGGGTACACCAAAATCTTATTATTTAACTGCTCAAATGTACCACGATAGCTTAGAAAACCGCGCCGCTATGCTGACTGATTTCACCGCTTTGTTAATGGAATATCAAAAGCAGCTTGTTTCACTGCCTTAAAGCGTTAGAATCTGAATAATATCTTTCATTCTTTGTTATAAATCGAGTTTATTTTGCTTAGCTATCGTCACTCTTATCATGCGGGTAATTTCGCAGATGTGTTAAAGCACATTGTATTGGTTGAATGCTTGCAGCATTTCAATAAGAAAGAAACGCCGTTTGATTATATTGATACTCATTCTGGAGCGGGTTTGTATGATTTGCGCTCAGCGAATGCGAATAAAACATCGGAATATAAAGACGGTATCGCTAAGTTAAAGCGCATTGATTTTCCTGAGTTAGACGCTTACTTCAACGTGATTGATGAGTTAAACACTTTACAGGGCATTGATGTTAAAAAGAAAGGGTTAACTTTTTACCCGGGTTCTCCTGCCATCGCTCATCAGTACATTACTCACCCCACGAGAGAAAAAGATAAAGCTTGGCTATTTGAGCTGCACTCCAGTGACTTTCGTATTCTGTCGGAGTCTATGGCGTCAGATTCCAAGTCTCAAGCCCGTAAGATTCGTATCAAGCAGGAAGATGGTCTAAAAGGTTTGTTGAGTTTGGTGCCGCCAGTCAGTCGCCGTGGATTAGTCTTGATTGATCCTTCGTATGAAATCAAAAGTGATTATGGTGATGTGGTTGAAGCAGTCATTAAGGCGCATAAAAAATTCAATTCAGGAACTTATGCGATCTGGTATCCCGTGGTTGATCGTAAACGTGTTGATTTTATGTGGCGAAAACTTAAACAAGCAGGCATAAAAAACATTCAACAGTTTGAGTTGGGGCTAGCAGAAGATAGTCATGAGATGGGCATGACTTCTGCCGGTCTACTGGTGATTAATCCACCCTGGACGTTAAAGGCAAAACTTGAAAAGGTATTGCCTAAGCTGGTTAAGCAGTTGGATCGAGGTGATGGCAAAGCATTTAGCTTGTGCCAGACCTTGGTAGACGAATAAGTAACTGTTTAAAACCCGTTAACTGATGAGTTAACGGGTTATTAGTTAATACACTGAATAACAAACGGCTATTTAAACGAAGTACGATCTTGGAAAGGTTTCACCTTGCCATCTTTCGCCAAACCGTTAGTCATCGCAATTCGTTGATTTTTGCGGCCTAATAAACGCATTTGTACCCAGCGTTCCCAAAGCAATGCTGCCCAAGTATCTTTTTTCCAGGTTTTCTTAAACAAATATTTAGTTGCAGCAATGGCATCTGGTGATTTGCTGGCAATGTCTTGGGCTAAGGCTTCTGCTTGAGCCAAAGGATTTTCACTTACCTGGCTGATTAAACCGTATTCAGCGCCTTCAAGTCCCGAGAAAAAACGGCCGGTCATGGTCAGTTCTTGCGCAATATCGACACGGGTTAGGCGTGATAGCGTTACCATGCCACTCATGTCCGGTATTAATCCCCATTTCATTTCTAAAATAGACAGTTTGCTATCGGGGGTTGCAATGCGATAGTCGGTTGCCAAAATAATTTGCATGCCGCCACCAAAGCAGTTGCCATGGATCGCTGAAATTACTGGTATAGGGAGGTCGCGCCAGATGTGGGCAATTTCTTGAGCGACGTTTAACTTTGTCCAAGGCATTTTTAGAAACACTTTAGGGATCATCATCGGGTCTTTGCTCAGAGCGCCAAAATCCAAACCCGCACAAAAAGACGGACCATTACCGTGGATGATCACTGCGCGAAGACTGCGATCTTTGCGAATTTTTTTTGCTGTAGCGATCATTTCTTTGAACATCGCCATGTTTAAACCATTATGCTTTTCTGGACGGTTTAAACTGACGTATGCAATTTTATTTTTAATTTCGAGTAGCACACAGGCTTCGGTCATAATAGGTATCTGTCGGTTAATGAATTTGTTGTTTAAGTAATTTGTTGTTTACTAGATAAAAAAGAAATAGTTATGATATTTAATGACGCACATGTTTCCACAACATAAGGTTGGTTGCCAGATTAAAAGGCATAATTATATAAGATATGTATTAGATGATCATTTAACTAAGCAAGATTCAGTATTATGTGCTTTTATAGTGTTAAACGCATTTAAACCATCACGGTGTATCATGACAATTATTGTCTATGGAAAAGGCATTCAAGGAGATTTTAGACATGGATGAAATCATCAATCTTTTACCGGATCGTATACCGGTATTAGTCGTGGATGATGATGAGACCGTTATTCAAGTAACGCGTTTGGTTCTTTCTCGCTTTCGGTTCGATAATCATGCATTAGAATTAATAGTGGCTTATTCTGGTGCAGAAGCCATTAAGATTTTATCCCAACGTGATGATATTGCTATTGTCTTACTCGATGTAGTGATGGAGTCTGACGACAGTGGCTTTGAAGTAATTACCTACATTCGTAATCAACTGCATAATTACATTACGCGCATTTTATTACGCACTGGCCAGCCTGGTTTAGCCCCAGAGCGCCAAGTCATTAATGAATACGACATTAATGATTACATTGCAAAAACAGAAGCGACAACCGATCGCTTAAATTTATCTTTAACCAACGCCTTACGATCTTATCGTGATATTTTGCGTGCCGAGTATTTAACACATCGAGTAGTGAGTGCCGAGCTTGAACAAGAGCAAGCGTTACGAGCTTCACAAGCTAAATCTTCATTTTTAGCCCATATGAGTCACGAAATAAGAACTCCTTTAAATGGTATTATCGGTATGGCAGATATTTTGGCCGATACCGAGTTAAGCGAAGAGCAACAGCGTTACCTCACTGATATTCATAATTCTGGTCGTGCCTTACTTAGTATCATTAATGACGTTTTAGACTTGTCTAAAATTGAAGCAGGCAAACTTGAGCTTGACCCTCAGCGCTTTGTGCTGCAAGACGTTATTGCCGAGCTTAATTCGATGTTTCATGCGCCTATGCTGAATAAGCAAATACATTTTTCACAAGTAATTGGTGAGGGTGTACCCGCGACAATTTTTGCTGATGGAGTAAGAATTCAGCAGTTAATTATGAATTTATTGGGTAATGCATTGAAATTCACTCCCAAGGGTGGGTCGATTAATTTGTCGATCGATTTAATAAATGACTCTGCTGTGACCCTAAATGCCGGTGATATTTCCCTTAGAATTGCAGTGTCGGATACCGGTATTGGCATTGATCCGAAAAATTTACAAACCATCTTTGAACCCTATCACCAAGCCAATACCAATACCTCGAGAATTTATGGTGGTACGGGATTAGGCTTGTCATTGTGTCGCGAAATTAGCCATTTAATGGGAGGCGATATCTCGGTCACTAGCGTGCAAAATGAGGGGTCGCAATTCACAGCGCACGTTTTAGTTAGGCCAGCAGAGGCTGCAACCCAAGATGCTGCAAGTTTGGCCGAGACTGATATTATTGCTGGTATGAAAATTCTGGTTGCAGAGGATAACGCAACCAATCGCAAAGTGATTGAAATGTTGTTACAAAAATTGCATGTTGACGTAACCGTGGTTAATGACGGCCAGCAATTATTGGATTGCATCGACCAAGTTATGCCGGATCTTATTTTAATGGATTGCCACATGCCGATAATGGATGGTTTTGAAGCCACGCGATTGCTGCGCAGCCAAGGCAGTACTACCCCAATTTTTGCTTTAACCGCTGGGGTGAGTACAGAAGAACGAGTTGAATGTGAGTCTATAGGAATGGATCAAGTGCTTACCAAACCCGTAAACTTACAGTCACTAAAAGGGGCGTTAAGCAAGGTGGCTGCAAAATTAGCCAATGCCTAACTTTGCAGTTTTAAGCTTTATCTTTATTGGCCAGGTCAGCAATTTTCTTCAAGCGATTGATTACTTCAAAGTTGATACTGTTGGGAGTGAAGCAAAAATCATCACAAGCTTCTCCCACCTCACGATTCATTAGTAGTGTTAGTGCTTCTTCTACCTGCTTAATGCCGTAAATAAAGAAGCTACCTTCTGCAACTGCATCCACCACTTCTTGCTTTAACGCTAAGTTGCGAATATTTGCGTAGGGAATAATAACCCCGTGTTCGCCGTTGAGTCCGCGAGCTTGGCATAAGCGGAAGAAGCCTTCAATTTTTTCGTTCACACCACCAATGGCTTGTACCTCACCGTATTGATTAATCGAACCGGTAATAGCAAAACTTTGTTTAAGTGGCTGGTGGATGAGGGCAGAGATAATACAGCACAGCTCCCCCAGGGAGGCACTGTCACCATCAACGTAGCCATAAGATTGCTCCATAGCGATATTAGCAGAAATGGCTAAGGGGAAATCTTGTGCGTATTTATGACCCAGATAACCCGCCAAGATCATCACACCTTTTGAGTGAATGGCTTGCCCTAGTTGGGCTTCACGTTCAATATCAACAATGCCACGACTGCCGGGGTAAACAGTGGCGCTGATTCTTGCCGGAGAACCAAATTGAGTGTCGCCGATACTCATCACGGTTAGCCCGTTTACCTTACCAATGGCTTCTCCTTCTGTTTCGATAAGTATTACATTATCGAGCATTTGTTGATGAATGCGATCGTGGATACGCCCGGTGCGTTGTTCCTTAGCCTGTAAAGCCTGATTAATATGGCGATCGCTGATTAATTCATCTTGGGCTTGTTTGCGTAAAAATTCCGCTTCGGCCAATAATTCAAAAACATCACCAATACGGGCGGTTAAGTATTGTTGGTCAGCCGCAATACGTGAGCTGTGTTCAATTAAACGAGCAATACCAGTGTCACTGATGTCGCCATAATGTTGTTCGTCGATGCGGCTTTTTAGTAAGCGGGCAAAGGCATGAATATGGTCTTTTGTGCGGGGTATTTCACTGTCAAAGTCGACCAGTGTGCGGAACAGTTCTTTAAAATCTTCGTCATATTCTTGTAATAAGTAATATATATTTCGCGAGCCAATTAATACCAGCTTAATATTAAGGGGGATAACACCGGGTAAAAGTGTGGTGGTAGAAACAAGACCTAATTCTGAATAGGGCGATTCCATTTTTAATTGTTGCGAGCGAATAGAGCGTTTAAGTGCATCCCATACCATTGGCTCGGCCAATAGTTTTTCGGCATCGAGTATTAAATAGCCACCGTTAGCTTTGTGTAAAGATCCTGGGCTGATTTTGCGGTAATTAGTGGTGAGTGCTCCTTGATCACTGGAAAACTCAATGCGTCCAAATAAATTGCCAAAACTAGGGTGAGGCTCATAAATAACCGGAACCCCAGAACTTTGTTCGTGGCAAACAGCAATGTTAGGTTGCAAGATATCTTCTAGAATTGAGCGCTTAACCGATTCATCACGATGTTGAGCAACTCGCTCTTCTAAGAGTTCTTCTAAAATAATTTTAGGCAGATACTCACGCATGCTGGCTAAAAAAGTTAATACCGTTGGAAAATCTTGGTAGGTTAACTCAATAGGCTCAAGCAGCGGGTTGAGGGCATCGTTAATGGTATTTTCGTTCAGTTCCCGAAGTTCATTGGTCGATTCACGTTTCCATTGCGGTAGCTCGGATAAAGACTCGTTAAGAAATTCTTCAAGTAGGGCTATGTTTTTATGAAAGCCTTCGCGCTCAGTTTCGCTGAGTTGTGCAAATTCTGTTTCATCTAAAGTTTTACCGTCTTTCATCGGTGTAAAACTGATTGCGGATGAATCGCGAAACACCGCGGTATTTAGTTTTAATGCTTTCTTTTCGACTAATTCCAGTGCTTTATCGTATTTTCGATTAAAGCCATGATCGATGGTGGATTTTTGTTGCTGGTAGCTTGGGTGCTCAAAAACAGCAGGAAATGTGGCTAGCAGGTTATTAATGAGATCGTCAAGAATGTCTTTGAAGTCGAGCGCTTTAGTAGGCGGTAGTTCTAGCACTTTGGGTTCGCGGGGATTGCTAAAATGATTCACATAGCACCAATCACTGGGTGCCGGTTGCGCTAAGGCTTGGTTCTTTAGGTATTCACGAATGTACGACGAGCGGCCAGTGCCATTTTCACCCATGACATAGATATTGTAGCCTGGGCGATCCATGCCAATGCCAAAGCGAATGGCATTTTCAGCACGGCCTTGACCAAGTACTCCATTAAAAGGTTGTAACTCACGCGAGCTTTTAAAAGGTAATTCATTAGGATCTATGCCGGTTGAAATTTGAGCGGCAGTTAAAGCAATTGGTTGATGGCCAGCTAGGGGCATGGTGAATCCTTATATCAGCCGATAAATCAATGGCGAGCAATGTTGCTGGCGAGTATCAGACTATGAAGAGTATAAATAGGTATAAAATATTATTAAGAATACCTTTTAAGTTAGGGACTACAAGGGCTTTTAGCAAGAGAGAATTAGCCTTTGGTGTTGCTTTTTAATGAAGTATTCGGATAATGGCCGGCTCTCAAGATTCATTTGTTGCTATGTCTATTCAACCTGAAGATCGAACAACGATCGATATGTTCACCCCTGTGGAGCGTGGACGTCCAAAATCCAGTCCTTATGATCGCAGCACTCAACTTAAATTAAGTAAGCGTTTGCAGCGCCACCGTGATCGGCATAAAGGACTGCGCCGTTTAGAAGTTAAGCTGAATGCCGAAGTGGTCGAGCTCTTAGACGGCTTAGCCGCTGAATTAGGTATTTCACGAGCGCAGGTGATTGAAAGCGGTTTAATGCGCTTATTAGAAGAATAAATTTATAATAAAATTAGCTAAGTAGTTAATTTGGCTTGCTTTTTTTAATGTGGTGAGCATAATAGCCACAGCATTTAAGTTTGATGTCTATTTTGCTTAAATGGCAGTGTTATGGTGATCCTTATCGGTCCCTTCGCAACGAGAAACTGCAAACCCCGCCAGGCCCGGAAGGGAGCAACGGTAGTAGTGGATTTGTGTGCCGAGGTGTGGCTGGTAGGGGTTATCTCCAATTTCCCTCCTGTATTTCCTTTTTATCCTGTGTAAAAACCATAGAATTATTTACTTTGCAGAGTAAATCTTCGGTTCAATTGTTTCTGACTTTAATCACGTTTCCCGTTATGATAACCACCATGATCAAACAATTTTCGGATTTCTCATGAGTTATCAGGTACTTGCGCGTAAATGGCGCCCTCGTTTCTTTGCAGAGATGGTAGGGCAAGAACATGTACTTCGTGCCCTTATTAATGCATTAAATGAACAGCGCTTGCACCATGCTTACTTATTTACCGGTACTCGAGGGGTAGGTAAAACCACCATCGCTCGGATTTTGGCTAAGTGCTTAAATTGTGAACAAGGGGTAAGTGCGACGCCTTGTGGTGAGTGTTCTTCTTGTTGTGAAATTGCCGAAGGCCGCTTTGTTGACTTAATAGAGGTCGATGCCGCGTCTCGTACCAAGGTCGAAGATACCCGCGAATTACTCGATAATGTTCAGTATGCTCCTACTCGTGGACGTTATAAGGTTTACCTGATTGATGAAGTCCACATGCTGTCGACTCACAGTTTTAACGCCTTGTTAAAAACCCTCGAAGAACCCCCAGAGCATGTAAAATTCTTATTGGCGACGACCGATCCGCAAAAGTTGCCTGTTACAGTGCTGTCGCGTTGTTTGCAATTTAGCTTAAAAAACATGACTCCCGAACGGATTGTTAGCTATCTTGAGACTGTTTTAAAGGCAGAGAATATTAGCTACCAAGAAGCTGCTTTGTGGCAGCTAGGTCGAGCGGCTCAAGGCAGTATGCGTGATGCGCTCAGTTTAACCGATCAAGCCATTGCTTATGGCCAAGGTGAGGTGTTTGAACAGCAAGTGAATGCCATGCTGGGCACCATGGATCGAGGCCGTATTTTTAAATTAGCCGAGATATTAGCTAAGGGCCAAGTCGCTGAGTTATTAGCACAAGTGGCTGAAATGGCTGAGCATGCCCCTGATTATGATGAGGTCATTCAGGCGTTGATGCAGGTTTGGCACAAAGTAGCCGTTGCACAAGTAGCTCCTAATTCTGCGGATAATAGCGAAGGTGATAAAGAAGCCATTATGCAATTAGCGCAAGCAATGCGCGCCGAAGATGTACAATTATTTTATCAAACTGCCTTAGTTGGGCGAAAGGATCTACCATTAGCGGCTGATCCTCGCCAAGGTTTCGAGATGGTGTTGCTACGCATGCTGGCGTTTAAGCCGGTTGGTAGTGCTCCGGTTGATCTGGATTTAGTGAGCACACTGCAAGCTCCACAGCGATTAGAAAACACTCCAATTCAAACTCAACCAATGAGTGCACCAGAAAGCACAAGCTCTTTGGCGGATGCAGTTAGTACAGAAGATGCATTCAGTAATGAAGATGCTTTTAGTAATAAAGCTGCTTCTAATAATGAAATTACCGCGGTTGCCAATGAAACCGGTGCAAAGGGCGATACAGAAAAAAAGCTTCTAGCTGACTCAGGTGGTGCTTCTGAATCAGCCGAAAATACAGTAGAAGCACCCGTTAAAATGGGCATGGCCTCGGCTCTTTTAGAAAACCCCATTGTTGATGATGCCATTGTCGATAACGCTATTGTCGATGAATCCAATCCGGCTGTTAAATCACAGATACAGTCACAGGCAATGTCTGCTAACGATAATTTGGAAGCGGATGAAATATCGCGTTTTGAATTTGATTGGCAAAAGTTGTCGGCGTTAAATTGGTGGCAGTGGGTAGAGCACTTGCCACTGGCAGGAATGCCGATGTCGATTGCTTTAAATAGCGCTCTGATCAGTCGCCATGAGCATCAACTCGTGATGGATATCGACCCAGATCAAGGCGCATTATTCAATGATTCTCAACGCCAGCGTATAGAGCAAGTCTTGTGTGAAGTGACACAATTACCTGTTCAGTTAATAATGCGCGTTCAGGTACCTCAGGGTGAAACACCTCAGCAGCGCCGCAATCGAATAATGTCTGAGCGTTTTGCCGAAGCGGAGCACTCGATTATGGAAGACGAAATAGTACAAAGCTTGGTGTCTGAGTTTGAAGGGCATATTATTCAGGGTACGGTTAAACCCTTGGTCACAACCGAATGATCTTAACCATACATATTTAATAAAAACCAAATAGGAATATATTATGATTAAAGGTGGAATGGGCAACTTAATGAAGCAAGCCCAGCAAATGCAAGAAAAAATGCAAAAAGCACAAGAAGAGTTGGCTAATTCTGAAGTCACTGGTGAGTCTGGTGCTGGCCTTGTAAAAATCACCATGACAGGTCGTCACGATGTAAAACGTGTAGAGCTTGATGAAAGTGTTATGAGTGAAGATAAAGAACTGCTAGAAGATTTATTAGCGGCTGCAGTCAATGATGCTGTTCGTAAAATTGAAGAGAAAAACCAAAGCCAGATGTCGTCTATGACCGCGGGTATGGGTTTACCACCGGGCATGAAGCTACCGTTCTAGAAAATTTTCAATTTAAACATATACAGTCGCGCCATATTTTAGGATCAAACTCATGTCGATGAAATTACCTGCCGCGTTGCAGCAGTTGATTGACTCTTTTCAAATTTTGCCAGGTGTTGGGCCCAAATCAGCTCAGCGCATGGCTCTGTATTTGTTAGAAAAAGATCGTTTAGGTGCAGAAAGGTTAAGCAACAGCTTACGCCAGGCAATGGAAAAGTTGAGTCATTGCGTATCGTGCCGTAACTATGCTGAAACAGACTTGTGTCCAATTTGCAGTGACAGTCAGCGTTCAACCGATGCTTTGTGCGTTGTTGAGTCACCTTCGGATGTACTTGCATTGGAACAAGGGGTTGATTTTAACGGTCAGTATTTTGTTTTATATGGCCACTTATCGCCAATCGATGGTGTTGGTCCTGCTGAACTGGGTTTGGCAGATTTAAAACGTAAAGTAGAGCAGCACGCTATAAAAGAAGTGATCGTTGCCACGAACCCCACAGTAGAAGGGGAAGCCACAGCCCAGTTTATTATGGACATGTTGCCCCGTGATGTTGTGGTGAGTCGAATTGCTCATGGTATTCCCATGGGGGGCGAACTCGATTTAGTAGACGGTGGCACATTAAACCACGCCTTATCTGGCCGACGGGTAATGATGTAAAGTTAATTACATTAATAACTATCCGGCAAATTTAGTCGATACAGAGAGTAAAAATATTTTAAATTCTATTCCAAAACCCGTATGGATAACCACCAACGAACAGTTAGCGCATTATTGCCAGCAATGGCAGCTGCAAGATTTTATCGCCTTGGATACAGAATTTGTTCGTACCTCTACTTTTTTTCCAAAAGCTGGATTAGTACAGGTTGCTGATGCTAATAATTGCTTTTTAATAGATCCATTAACCATTACTGACTGGTCTAGCTTTGCAGCTTTGTTAGATGATCAAAGTGTTGTTAAAGTATTTCATGCCTGTTCTGAAGATTTTGAAGTCTGCCATTGCCTTACGGGTACCATTCCTTCACCGGTAGCGGATACGCAATTAGGGGCAGCACTGGCAAGTCTCGGTGGTATTATGGGGTTTCAGCGTTTAGTAAAAGCGGTGCTTGGGTTAGACATTGACAAGGGTGAAACCCGTTCTGATTGGTTACAGCGCCCTTTGCGTGATAATCAAATAAATTACGCCGTTGCTGATGTGTTTTATCTGTATCAATGTTATCAAAAATTAGTTGTTATTCTCACACGCATGAATCGCCTAAGCTGGTGGCAAGAAGACTGCACTCGATTAATGGAAGCAGGGCGAATTTCAGACGATTACAGTGAGCAATATCGCAAGATTAAGCTGGCATGGAAGTTACGACCACAAGAGCAATATGTTCTGCAGCAAATGTGCATCTGGCGTGAAAAAACGACTCGCCTATTGAACATTCCTCGTTCACATTTAGTGGCCGATAATGTGCTATGGAATATAGCCCGTTATCAGCCTGCGCATTTGGGAGATTTGGCGAGAGCAGGTATGAAACTGCATTTACGGCAAAGCCATGGTGCTGAGGTACTAGCCATTATTGCTGATGCCATTGCTGTTGCCGATACTGCTTGGCCAGAAGCTCTTAGTCAGCCTTTGTCGGTTGACGCTGGTGTGTATTTGAAAAAGCTGAAAAAAATTGTCACTGCACGGGCAGAAATAATCGATATTCCGGCGGATATTCTAGTAAAGAAAAAAACACTGGAAGCGCTGTTACGATCTGGGTATCCTCGCGGCCCTTATACTTTTCCAGAGGTTTTAAGCGGCTGGCGAAAAAGTGAAATTGTAGATGATTTAAGCGCTTCTTTGGCGCAAATCGAAGCATAAAATCCATACAATGACAGTAGGCTGTTATGACCAAATTATTTTGTAATGTATATAAAAGTCTTCGTAAAGAAGAAACGTACTTATACGTATCTTTAAAAGACGATTTGTCAGAGGTTCCTGAGGTCTTATTAGATACTTTTGGAACCCCTAAGCTAGTTACCAAATTATTGTTAACTCCAGAACGGAAATTGGCCGTTGTCAGTGCCGATAAAGTTATTGATTCGATTCAAGAAAAAGGCTTTTATTTACAGTTGCCACCCCCTAAAGAAACAATGGGTAATGGGCTGGATTTATTTTGCAAAAAGGATAAAGACGAGTGAGTGCGCAACCTTTTTGGCAAACCAAAACATTAAAGCAAATGACCAAGCAAGAATGGGAGTCGTTATGTGATGGCTGCGCTCGTTGTTGTTTGCATAAGTTAGAAGACGAAGACACAGAAGAAGTTTACTACACAGATATTCACTGTCGTTATTTAGATAAGCAGGATTGTTCTTGTACGGTTTATCAAACACGTAATCAATTAGTGCCCGAATGTGTCTGGTTAACTCCCGAGCAAGCAGAGAGCTTTCATTGGTTGCCCGACACCTGTGCTTATCGTTTAATTGCAGAAGGTAAACCTCTTTATGATTGGCACCCCTTGATCAGCGGTGACCCTGAAACGGTTCATAAAGCTGAAATTTCATTGCGCGGAAAAGGCATTGCTGATGATCAAGTGCCCGAGGAGGAGTGGCAAAGCCACATAATATGGAAAGCTTAATGTTTAATGTGTGGGTGCAATGGCTGGTTTACGGTCTATCTGCTCTTGCCTGTTTTTGGGCTTGGGAAAAGCTGTTTTTTTGGGTTAAGCAAAAAGATCTTAAAATAATCGTACGCATTCTAGGTGCAGCTTTACTGTTTACACCTGCTCCTCTTGATCCTGAGGGAACCCATTATGCGCCGGCGTTTATTGTTATTATTTTCCGCACGTTTTTAGAAACAGATACTTCAATTTTTGATGCTGTGATTTATATGCTGGTCACATTGTGTGTCGGGTTAGTGTTGATGTCGTTATTATCGTTAATCACGTTTGTGCGCGCTAAAGTCATTGCCGCTAACAAATAGCATCCGCGTCTCGCAAAGAATTGATATCTCTGGTAATTGATCAATTCTTTGCTATCTTTATAAATATAATAAATTGATACAATAGACAGTTGTTTCATATTTTGGTTTCCAATTACCGGAGTTGCGCAATGCTCAAACACCCTTCATTTTCACCAATAAAATCTAGCATTGGTGATCTGTTTTTATTTATGTTGCCCGCTTTATTTTTTTGTTTAATCGCATTAACTCTTGTCATTCCTAGCCCTTCTGTTGCGGTTGAGGCCTCAAGCGCGGACAGCAAAAAAGATTTGCCTTTTGATGTGCGTATCGTGGTTGATATTTCTGGCAGCATGAAACAAACGGATCCTAACAACTTGCGAATTCCGGCGGTCAATTTATTGCTTGAACTGATGCCCGAGGGCGCTCAAGCCGGTATTTGGACATTTGGCCAGTATGTTAATAATATTTTACCGGTTGCACCGGTTGATCAGCAGTGGCGAGAAAAAGCCAAACAAGCCGCTTTGGCTATAAACTCAGTAGGTTTGAAAACCAACTTGACTGGAGTTTTAAATGACGCTGCATGGGGTTTAAAAGCAGACGCTGGCTTTCAGCAAAGTATTATTTTGTTAACCGATGGCCAGATAGATATGGCCGCTGAGGGGAGTTCAAACACAGAGCAAGTCAATGCCGAAGAAAAAACTCGATTGATGAATGATGTGCTGGAGAAATATAGAAAATCTGGGGCCAGTATTCATACATTAGCCTTATCAGATCTAGCAGATAAAGGTCTATTGCAAAGATTAGCAATTGAAACGGGTGGTTTATATTCACAGGCCGATGATGCTGAAGGCTTGATGAAAGCATTTTTAAGAGCTTTTGACCGTGCGGTACCGGCTGAACAAGTGCCAATGGAAGATAACACCTTTGTCATTGATAGCAGTGTTGATGAATTTACCGCCCTTATTTTTAAACGCACAGGCCGTGCAGCTCAGGAGAGTGCTTTATTAAGCCCTACTGGCGTTCGCTTATCAGCCTTGGATCATCCGCAAAACGTTCGTTGGCATAATGATATTAGTTTTGATCTGATAACCATTAAACAGCCAGAAGCCGGGACATGGGTAGCTGAAGCAGATTTAGATCCCGCTAACCGAGTAACTATCTTGTCAGACTTGGCGCTGTCAGTTGAAGGCATACCGGCAACGTCATTTCCTGAAGATAAGTTGGATGTGATTATCAAATTAACCAACGAAGGGCAGGTGGTAAATAAAGCCGAAATTTTGCGTTTAACCGATATTAAAATGAGTGTGGTCACCGCCTCCGGTCGCGAGGGCAGTAAAGTGTTATCGAATCCCGAATCCCCACCTGCTGATGGTTTATTTTATGAAGGGTTACACCGCGTTCGTGAAATAGGGCAGTACCAGATTGACATCATCGCAGAAGGTAGAACTTTTCAGCGTAAGCGCAGTATTTCTATGACAGTGATGGAACCCGTTGAGGTTATTCAGCAGCCCGATATTGAAAATAATCTTTATCGTATTGTTGTGAAGCCATTAGCGAATGACATTGATCTTGAGCGTACGCGGGTAATCGCTAAAATTAAAAGCCCAGATGACAGTACCATGATTCAATCAGTTTTATACAACTCAGAAGTACAAGCATGGGTAAGTGAAATAGCACCAGATAAAGGAACTGGTGAATATTCAGTTGAGTTGAATGTGAGAGGCATTACCTCAAATGATAGAAGCTTTAAAGTAACACCAGCCCCCATTATTTTTGATTTACCAATTAAGGCTGTAGACAATACTGCCCCCAATAAATCTGAAGTGTTAGTTGAGCCGGTAGCTCCGAAAGAGCAGGAAATAAGTAATGAGCCTGTCGATGTAGAACCGGGAATTGCTGTCGATATTGAGGCTAATTTAGTTGCGGCCATAGAGGACGATAAAGTAGTTGCAGACAAGCCTGTTGAAGATACTGCTGAAGAAGTTGCTAGTAAAGATGAAGGGCTTGCATGGTGGGTTTATCTAATCATTGCATTGGCGAGTGCATCAGTCATTGGTGCTGCTGTATGGTGGTTCTTATTGCGAAAACCTGCCGCCGTTGATGCGCAAACCGAGCGCGATAAAAAAGAGATGTTGGCTGATTTAGAAGACCCCGAAGATGAGTTTTCGGGTGATTTTGATTCATTAGACGAAGGTGAAGAAGAGGACATTCCTCTGGTAACTGAGCCAGCTTCTATATTACCTGAAGCTAATGATTCTGATTCTTCAGCAGAAGTTGAGGTTGAAACGTCTTTGGAAAATGACTCGATAGAAGAAGTTGTAGAAGAAACTGCCGCTGAATCAGTAGAAGAGCCACCCGTTCTAGAAGACACTGTGATGGATGACTTGCCATCTGAAGAAGTACAAGCAGAAGAAGCTCCCGTTGACAGTATTGACGATGAGGGGTTTCCAACGGAAGACGATTTCGACGAAAATTTCTCTATCGACCCAGATGACGAACTCGATTTCGATGAAGATTCTTGGGGAGAATTTGACGAGGATAAAGATGATAAAAAAGACTAATCCACTTAGAGTGTGTTTTCGTAACACTTTAAATATTTAGATATAGGTAACATATCGTTATATTTGCAAATAAATTAAGGGCCATTAGGCCCTTTTTTTTGTAAAGGATTTATTTCAAACGAATTATTATGAACAAGGTCAATTGATAAGTGTGGCGCATCTTGTTGCATGGCAGTGATACCCTTATACTGCCTTCAATTATAAGGCTTTAATTTGATTGAAAAATCGCTAATTTAACTGAAGACGATGACTTGAGGTTATTATGAAATTCCAAGGTACGAATGAATACGTCGCAACTCCTGAGTTGCAAATGGCTGTTAATGCCGCGATTACCTTACAGCGCCCTTTGTTGCTAAAGGGCGAGCCAGGAACGGGTAAAACAATGCTAGCTGAACAGCTGGCTGACTCGTTAGGTACCGAGCTGATTCAATGGCACATCAAAAGTACTACCAAGGCGCATCAGGGATTGTATGAGTACGATGCAGTATCGCGTTTGCGTGATTCGCAACTGGGTAATGAAAAAGTACATGATATTAAAAATTACATTGTTAAAGGTAAGCTGTGGGAAGCCTTTGAAGCCGACAAGCCAGTGGTTTTACTGATTGATGAGGTTGATAAAGCCGATATCGAATTTCCCAACGATTTGTTACTAGAGCTCGATAAAATGGAGTTCTATTGCTACGAAACACAAGAGCGTATTGTGGCTAAGCACCGCCCGATTATTTTAATCACCAGTAATAATGAAAAAGAATTGCCCGATGCATTTCTTCGTCGTTGTTTCTTTCATTACATCGATTTTCCATCAAAAGAAACTATGGAAAAAATTGTTGACGTTCACTACCCAAATATCCAGCAAGAACTTGTTAAAGAAGCCATGGAGATTTTCTTTGATGTTCGTAAAGTGCCTGGCCTTAAGAAAAAACCATCGACATCAGAATTGATTGATTGGTTAAAATTATTAATGGCTGATGACTTAGGCGTAGAATTTTTACGCGAAGCGAATAGTACCAGTGCGATTCCTCCTATGTATGGTGCCTTGGTTAAGAATGAACAAGACGTTCAGCTGTTAGAAAAGCTGGCCTTTATGAGTCGTCGTCGCGGTTAGACGTTTTCAGTTGGAGGCTAATTATGCTCATTGATTTTTTCATGACAGTGCGACAGGCAAAAGTGCCGTGTTCTGTCAGTGAATATTTAGATCTAGTGGAAGCGGTGCAAAATCATTTAGCTTTTTCTAACATAGATGAGTTCTATTCACTTGCCAAACTGTGTTTGGTAAAGGATGAACGTCATTATGATAAATTTGATAAAGCGTTTGGACATTATTTTGAAGGTCTCGATAGCCTAGATTTTGCAATGGATGATCCAAATATTCCTGAAGATTGGATGCGAAAAGAAATGGAACGCATCATGACTCAAGAAGAAATGGATAAAATTGAAAGTCTTGGCGGTTTGGATGAACTGATCAAAGCCTTTAAAGAGCGTTTAGAAGAGCAAAAGAAGCGACACAAGGGCGGCACCAAAATGATTGGTACCGGCGGTACTTCTCCGTTCGGTTCTAATGGTTTTAACCCAGAAGGCTTTCGCATCGAGCAAGGCAAGTCGCGCCATAAAAAAGCCGTAAAGGTATGGGAAAAGCGTAACTACAAAGACTTGGATGATTCTATCCAGCTGGGCATTCGCAATATCAAAGTTGCTTTGCGCCGTTTGCGTAAGTTTGCTCGAACTGGCTCTGCTGATACCCTAGATTTAGACGATACTATTTCATCGACTGCACGTAATGCGGGCTTTTTGGATATCAAGCTGGTACCGGAGCGTCATAATGCAGTTAAAGTATTGTTGTTTTTTGATATTGGCGGCTCTATGGATCCTCATGTCAGAATATGCGAGGAGCTTTTTTCGGCGGCGCGTGGTGAGTTTAAACACATGGAGACGTTTTATTTTCACAACTGCTTATACGAATCGGTTTGGAAGAAAAACATTCGCCGCACCAATGAGCAAACTATGACTTGGGATTTACTAAACAAGTATGGCAGTGATTATAAAGTGATTTTTGTGGGTGATGCCATGATGGCGCCGTATGAAGTGACTCATCCCGGTGGCAGTGTCGAGCACTGGAATGAAGAAGCTGGCGCGGTATGGTTGCAGCGAGTCAAAGATAAGTTCAACAAGGTGGTGTGGATTAATCCTGCTCCCGAACACCATTGGGGGAATGGTGGTTCGTTAGGTACGATAAAGCATATATTTGAAGACGAAATGTATCCCTTAACCCTAGATGGCCTTGAAAAAGCCATGAAGCAGTTGAGTAAATAAGTAAGATTTGCCTCTTTTGCTGAGAAGTCGATGATTTTTATGAATAAGTCATTAGACTATCTCAGCCAAAAGACTGGCTTTTAGTGTAAGAATATGTAAACTAAACCCCATTATTAGGGAGGATAATAAGTTCGTTATAGTAATAACAATAAGAATAATACTACTTAATTAAGGCTAACGCTCATGCGAAGCTTATATGCTAAAAATGGTACTCCTGTCTCAAAAAAGCCAATGTTTAAAAACTTGTTGGTCTTTAAACAATGTTATTCTTATCTTACAATTCTAATTAATAAGCTGAAACTGGTTGTTCAAATACAGGCTTTTAAGCCACTTTTAGTAATTTTAATGGGTGGATTCTTATTCATTAGCAGTTCTGTTCATGCCCTAGAACTATCTCTAAAAGTAGGTGAGCAGGTTGCAGACTTTGTAATGCCAGCAATTAAAGTCTCTCCTCAACGCTTGTCTGAGCAGGTGGGTCAACCCGTTATGTTGATTTGGTTGGGTGATTGCGATGCCTGTGAAGAAGAGCTGATCAGTTGGCAGTATTTTGCTGAAACTATGGCTGCAGAAGGTCTGGTAACTTGGTTTATATGGCGCAAAAACTCTAGTAATCAAGCGCCATGGTCGCGTTTGCCAGTGTTAGAATATAATAACAATAATAAACAGGCTTGGTGGTTAAAATCAGATGCCAGTCATGCCGTAATGCTGATTAATCCCGATGGTGTTTTGGATCATTTATTTACCACAGATATCCAAAATCAACAGTCAGAAATTACCAATATTTTAAGAAAGTGGCTGCTTAATCGCCCATGGTTTCCGTTAGAAGGTCACAAGTAATGCGTTTGCTAAGTTTATTTTTATTCTCAATGTTATCTGCTGCAGTATCTGCTGACAGTTTATCCGTAAAAGACGCTAGTAAAAGTGATGTTAGTGATCAGGCGGCAGTCATTAAACAATCGGTGTTGGAATTAAATCGCCAATTATACCAATTAGAAACTGACCTTCTTAATCCTGCGACTACTCGTGCAGCTATTTATGTCTCACTAGCAGGAGGTGAGTTTTTTGAGTTGCACTCAGTATTAATCACGGTCGATGAACAAAATCCTATTCAATATCTATACACCAAACGTCAGTTAGCTGCGTTACGTCAGGGTGCTATTCATCCGCTAGCAACGCTTAATTTAGGTCCTGGCCAGCATGCAGTTAAGGTAATTGCTAAGGGCAAAAATTTTCAAGGCTTAGCCGCAGAATTAACAGTGGAAAAGCAAATCGAAAAAAACCAGCAGCCTTTATACTTAGAGTTGACTCTTGCTGACAATAAAGAAACAAAAACAGCTGCTTTGACGGTGAGTCAGTGGCAGTAACATGAAACATTTATTTCTTCGCTTTCTTTGTGGTGTATTAATTTGCTTGCCAGCTGTTGCTGACGAGCAGCAAATCTTGCGCTTGCAAAAAGGTGTGTTCAATTATCATTACCTCACAGATGACTTTGCTAATGCTCTTCAATATTTAAAACAGAGTCGTGAAAATGGCTATCCCGTTTCTGCAGACACTGAGGTGTTAGAAGCAAATATGCTGTTAACTCTTGGGTTGCAACAACAGGCTCAGGAAAAATTTGTTTCTATTGAGCAGCAGTCTGAAGCTGTTATTTCAGCCAAAACTTGGTTTTTATTGGCAAAACGTTGGTTTCAATTAGCTGATTATCAAGCAGTTCTCGACACTATTGAAAACATCCAAATTGCAGAAGACGATTTAAATACCTTTGGTGAAGATCGTTTTGCTGAAACACAATTTATGAAAGCGACAGCTTTAATCGAGCTTGGCCAGCATAACCTTGCCCAAGAACAAATTAGCAAAATGAGTCGCTTTGATATTTGGACGGGTTATGCGCGTCATAATTATTTATTGGCGATGTTTCAAGGTAATAACAGCGGAAGAAGTTTAAGTTTGCTGATTGAGGATGCTGCATTTTATACACCTAAATCTGAAGAGGGTAAAAATTTAAAGGATCGGATTAATTTAATTGCTGCGTTGCATTTTTTAAAAGATGGTAAATATCGTACTGCAGAAAAATATTTAAAAAGAATCAGTTTAGATGGGCCTTATACCCCTGCTGCATTATTGCAATTGGGTTGGGCTAGAGTAGAGCAAGAAAATTATCAGCAAGCTTTTCAGCCTTGGCGTGAGCTGCAGCTGCGTTATAACATCTTTGAACCCGATGTTATGGAATCGCTATTGGCGGTTCCTCATGTTTTAGAGCTTATGGGGGCGTACACACAAGCCTTAAAAATCTTCGAAAGTTCGGAAGTTAAATTATTAACCCTGCAGCAAAGGGTTAAAAATACACAGCAGCAGTTAACATCAAATCCGTGGCTTGATGATTGGATAAAACAGCAAGATAGTTCAGGTTGGGGTTGGCAAGCTGAGGTTAATACCTTGTTTGAATTTAACCAATACTCCGCGTTACTGAAAGGCTTGATGACTCAAACAGATTTTATTAATGCCCTCAAAGAATACCGAGAACTAACATTAATAACTCAGCATTTAACAGAAAAAGAAACACATCTTTTGCTGTGGCTCGATTTAGTCAAGCAAAGGCAGCAGCAATCTCAGGTTGACCGAGGTGTCGAAGTAACTAAGCGTGCAAAACAATTATTAGATAATGCAAAGCAACAGCTAAGCACTCTGCAATCTAAACTTGAACAGTCAACACAAGATCTGTTTGCTTTGCCCAATGCGGCTGAAAAAATCAAAATGGATTCATTATCCCGTGCGGTCAAATCAATCGAAAAATTGAATTTAACCAATACCCCGAGTCGTAATTTACAGCCCTATATGCAGCGCTGGCGTCGTGTTAATGGTGTGTTTTTATGGCACATGCAAGAAACCAAATCACAAAAGCAATGGCAGCTAAAACAGCAGCTGACATTATTGGATGAGTTAATTAAACGCAGTAACAAGCAGTTATTGCAAACACGCCTAGCAATAAAATGGTCACCTCAAGCATGGCAAGGTATGTCTCAGCGTGTTAATGAACTGTTAACGGCAACCGCCAATTTGAAAGCGCAAACAGTAATGGCTAGGCAACAAAGCAAAAAAGAGTTGATGCAAATGGCAGATGTTCATTTAACTCAATTACATCTACGTATTAATGATTATCTAGGGCAAACTCGGCTGTCAATTGCTCGCTTGTATGATGATGCCTTACAGAAAGCCATGGTTAAAGATGCTGCCGCGAACGCTGCTGATTTAGCCGATCAGGAGGTGCGCTAATATGTTTAAAAGTATCTCTGTACTATTATTGGCAGTCTCTTTTTTTGGCATGGCTGGTTGCAGTGTTTTTGATAACTTAAGCAAACCCACTGAACTTAAAAATCAAACCTTAGCAAATATGCAGAGCACCAATGTTCGTATACTAGCGAATGAAGATATAGACACCGATTTTGATCAAGTAATGGAGAAGTATCAAAACTACTTAGACGTTGCTGAAGAAGCCGAACTGCGTGTAAGAACTCATCATCGTATTGCTAACCTGCGCTTACAGAAAGATCAATTTGTATGGGATGAAAGTTATTCTATCGATAACATTGATTCAAACTTAGCAGAACCTATTCAAGCGGATTCTGGTCAGTCAGATTCTAGTCAGAAAGATGATGAAGCAGTTGTTATCGATTATGGCCGCGACTCTATTGCCGATTACGAGGCTCTATTGGCCGAGTATCCTGATCGTGATGATAATGACATTGCACTGTATCAATTGGCCAAAGCCTACTCATTAGCCGCAGAACCGTTTGAAACCATTCGGGTTTTAGAATCACTAGCAGCTGATTACCCAAATTCAGAATATTTTTTAGAAGCTGTGTTTCGACTGGGCGAAATATATTACGCAAATGGAGTATATGATTTATCAGAAAGTTCATTTCGCCGAGTGATTGAGTTTGGACCAACAGACAATAAATATTTTATTAGTGCTGGTTATTTGATTGGCTGGACGCAATTTAAACAAAATAATTATCAGCAATCATTAATATCCTTTACACGGGTGTTGGATGATGAATTTCCTAATCAAGATGCGCTAGCGTCTGCGACAATCAGCCAGCAAGACATGCTGAAGGATATCCTGCGAATCATGGCAATTACTTTCGATTATTTAGGTGATTGGCAGAAGGTCGATGAATTTTACACGCAGCAGGGTGAGCGCCATTATGAACATAAAGTTTATGAAGCGTTAGCTGGACAGTATTATCAGAAAAAATATTTCAAAAGCGGTGCCTCAACTTTGCGCGCTTTTATCAGCCGTTACCCTAATGATGATCGTGCCCCTGTTTTTTACCAGCGCTTAATAGCGGGTTACGAACAAGCGCGTTATCCGACCTTGTTAAGAAAACATAAGAAGATATACGTCGACAGCTATGGTGTTAATAGTAACTATTATAAAACTCACAGCGAAGACATTCAGAATATTATTAAACCTGAACTAGCAATCTATCTTTGGGATTTAGCACGCTTTAATCACGCCTGGGGTCAAAGCCTTAAAAATAAGAAAGAAAAAAATGCACGCTTGCAAGATGCGATTGACTGGTATGCAACTTACATTAACAGTTTTCCTGATGCCGACGATGCCGCAAAAGCCCACTTCTTACTAGCAGAAGTAGCTTATCAAATACGTCAATATCCACTGGCAAAAGATCATTATGAAATAGTAGCGTATCAGTATCCAAATTATGAAAAAGCCGCAGAAGCAGGCTACGCAGCCATTCTTACTTATAGTAAGCATAAACCACAACTCGCAGAGAAAGCTGTTTGGCGACAGTTAACCGTTGCCAGTGCCATGCGCTTTGTTCAAGAGTTTCCCAATGATGCCCGCCGCGGACAAGTATTAGTAAATACAGCGGAGACCTTATTAGCCGATCGCTATTATGAGCAAGCTTTAACCACAGCTAATTTAGCTTGGCAAAGTAAAGGCAACTTATCTGATCGTCATCGTTACGGAGCTGCGTTGGTCAGAGGCCACTCCAGTTTTGAGCTTGAGAAGTTTGATGAAGCTGAAAGTGCGATAACAGAAGCATTAAAGTATCAATCAATTAAAACAACGGTGCGTAAAGATTTACGTGAAAAATTAGCGGCTGCTGTATACAAACAAGGTGAGCTGGCAAAATTAAACGGCGATAATGAACTGGCGGTTAAAAATTGGTTACGCATTGCAACCTTAGTCCCCGAAAGTGATATTAAAGTGAGTGCAGAGTTTGATGCGGCTACTTTATTAATGGCTGCACAAAAATACGATGAGGCAGTTCCTGTGCTGCTGGCTTTTAGAAAATCTTACCCTAAACATAGATTATTAAAAGACATTCCATCAAAGTTAATTGTTGCCTATGAAAGTCAGCAAAATTGGCGAGATGCCGCTTTTGAATTGCAAAAAATTTGGCAACAAAAAGGGGACAAAGATCAACAGCGTATAGCACTTTTCCAATCCGCTGAATATTTTGAAAAAGCCAATGATTTAGAAAATGCTTTGGCTATGTATAAACGTTATGCTCATGATTATAAAAGACCTTTTAATCCTGCGATTGAGGCTCATCATAAGCTAGACCAAATTTACTTGTCGAAAAATGAAACGACAAAGCGCTTGTTTTGGTTAAACAAAATAGTGTGGTTGCACCTAGGTGCTAAAGAAGACAAAACTGATCGTTCAAAATACTTAGCAGCAAAAGCCGCCTACGAACTAGCAGAAAACGAGCGCATAAAATACGATCGCGTAAATATTACCTTACCGCTTGCGGCTAGCATTAATAAAAAGAATACCTTAATGCAGGCAGCACTGGAGCGTTATACCCAAGCAGTGCAGATAGGTGTTTTGGAATTCACGACTTCTGCAACCTATCGCATAGCAGAGCTTTATTCACAATTTAGTAAGCGACTAATGACCTCTGAGCGCCCCAGCGGATTAGACGAACTAGAGCTAGAAGAATATGATTTCTTGCTAGAAGACCAAGCGTTCCCGTTAGAAGAGGCGGCAATCGAAGTACATCAAACCAATGCCGGGCGTACTTATGATGGTTTATACGACAAGTGGGTTAAGAAAAGTTATGGTTCATTAGCTAATCTAATGCCCGCTCAATATGCAAAGTTTGAAAAACAGGTGGATTATGTCGACGCGATACGATAATACAATACGCGCGAGTATACTGGTTTTTTCTTTTGTGTTTCTCGGGTTAACGGGTTGTAGTTCTGTAGCTCCTAAGCCGGTTGTTGTTGATACACAAGCACAAGTGCTGGGGCCGATCAATCCAGAGCTGCAGCAAAGCTTTAGTGAGGCGTTGGTTTTGTTGCGCGATCAAAAGTTTAGCGAAGCAGAGCAGCAACTACTATTACTCACCGCAAAATACCCCAGTTTTGCGGGCCCTTGGACCAATTTAGCTCTTGCGCAAAATCGACAAGAGAAATACGAAGAAGCTTTGGTTAGTATAGAATTAGCTTTGCAACTAGATGCGAATTTTTGCCAGGCCATTGCGCTTAAAGGACTAATATTCAGAGAAATGGGTCAATTTATACAGGCGAAAGAACAATATCAGCAAGCAATGGTGTGTAACCCTAGTGACACCTTATCTTTGTTTAATTTAGGCGTTTTATCTGATCTATACCTTCATGATGAGCCAGCAGCTTTGCACTATTACCAACGTTATCTTGCTACTTTTACAAGCCCAAGTGAGTCATTAGATAGTGATGATGAAGCGAATCAATCGACAACGACTGAAGAGTTTAAAACAGTCGAGTCTTGGATAGTGGATTTGAAACGCAGAGTGCCAGAAGAAGATAGAATCAAGATTGAAGTTGAAAAGCCAGTAGAAAAACCAGTAGAAAAACCAGTAGAAAAACCAGTAGAAAAACAAATAGAAAAACAAATAGAAGAGCAATCCCAAAGCACACCGGCAGAGGTGCCTGCAGCTCAGTCCGCACTAGAGTCTGAAGGAAAACCAAAATGAAGCACTTATTATACTTACTCATTATCGGTGCAAATATCAGCTTTGCCTCTGAAGTAATCCGTCTTGAGGGCATATCGATTCAAGGTAACAGTGAAGAACCTAATGTTATGTACATTACACCTTGGCAAGAAGCGCCCGGAACCGGGCGATTATATAGGCCAGTAATTAGCTACCGCGATCATTGGCTAAAGCCTATTAGTAAAGAAATCATGAATCGCGAAGTGGCCTATTTAAATCACTTTAATAAAAAAGATAGCTTTACACCCAAGCAAGACAATAATAAATAATAAAGTCATTATTTTTAAATGGTGCGCCATAGAATTCAACTGAGTCAGTCAGTATACTGATTTGGAAAAATACATTTCAAAACCTGTTAACTGCAACTGTTGTTTGAAATACAAGTATCTTTAGCCTAAATCTTATAGCGATTTAACAAAAGATTAATTAAGAATCGTTTAATTCTTAATTATAAATAATAAAAGAAAAACCAATAACTAATAACCAATAAATAATAAAAAAATGGGGAGTACAAATGGATACAATCGTTCGCTTTTTTCAAGAGGGTGGTCCTTTCATGTTTCCAATCGGCATCGTTTTGGCGATTGGGTTGGCTGTCACACTTGAGCGTTTTATTTTCTTGGCGAGAGAAAAATCATCTAATCGTCGTTCTTTCGAAGATATATTACCCCTGTTGCAAAAACGTGATTTTCGAGCTGTTTTAAATTACACACAAACATCGGATGCAAAGATTTCCAGTATTTTCTCTGCAGGCATCAGCCGAATTTCTTCTGGTCGCCGTGACGATATTGAGCTGGCTATGGAAGAAGGTGTTATGGAAGCCATTCCTCAATTAGAAAAGCGTACTCAGTACATTGCAACCCTTGCCAATATTGCAACATTAATGGGCCTGTTAGGAACAATTATGGGGCTGATTACTGCTTTTACCGCCGTTGCTAATGCCGCACCTGCGGATAAAGCTACCTTGCTTTCACAATCTATTTCCGTTGCTATGAACACCACAGCATTTGGCTTGATGGCAGCGATTCCATTGTTGCTTTGTCACACTTTTCTGCAAACCAAAACCAATGAAATCATCGACAGTATTGAGATGGCTGGGGTGAAGTTTTTAAATATTGTTAGCGAGCGTAAGCCAAACCCAAATAAAGAAGGCTAGTGGAGCAGTTGTAATGAGACGCCATAAAAGAATAAAACAAGAGGCGGATCTCGATATTACTTCCTTCATGAATTTAATGATTGTATTGGTGCCAGTGCTACTACTAAACATGGTATTTGCACAAACATCGGTGTTAGATCTTAAATTGCCATTAGGGGATTCTGTCGGGGGCGCTAACCCTGAAGACGTATCAGTAGAAGTTACGATTCGTAAAACAGGCATGCAAGTTGTCGTGGCAGCAGGTGGTGCATCGCGTTTAGTGGGTGACATACCTAAAGTTGATAAAGAGCATAACTACCAAGAATTGTCGACGGTTCTTCAGCAAGTGAAAAAAAGCTTTCCGGAGAAAAAAGACGTTGTATTGTTGTCTACACCAGAAGTGAATTATCAAACACTGGTGGCGGTGATGGATACTGCACGTACTTATGAAACGGTCGTTGTCACCTCGGTGGTTGATGCGGTTTTATTTCCAGAAGTATCGTTGGGCGATGCCGCAGCACTGACGCAGGACACTGCTAAGGAGCCGCTATGAAAATGTCTAGACGCGCAAAGCGCATGAGTCGTAATCATAAGCGTAACGCGCAAAAATCGGCTTTAAATTTAACCGCATTAATGGATATTTTTACCATTTTAGTTTTCTTTTTGATGCTTAATCAAAACGATTCAGAAGTGCAAAATAACGATGCCATTCAGTTGCCAAAATCAGTTGCCACAAATGAGCTAAAAGACACAGTGCGTATTTTAGTTACAGTCGATGATGTGTTAGTGCAGGGTCGGCCGGTAATTAAAATGTCGGAGGTTGCTAAAATAGAGGGTGAAATAATTCCTGCTTTGAAAAAAGAACTGGATTACCTCGCAACGCGTTCGCCGTTACCCGAAGCACTAAAAGAATTTGGCCGACCTATTACCATTATGGGTGATAAAAACACACCGTATTCTGTGTTAAAGCGCATCATGGATACCTGTGCCAAAGCTGAATTTAACAATATATCTTTGGCGGTGAACCAAAAAGGGGAGGCAGGTTAGATATGTCTACCCTATTAACAAAAACTCATTTAAGAAAAGCGCCCGAATTACCTTGGAACGATTCGGATAAAAAAACCTTTTATAGTATTTTGGCAGGCTTTTTAGCTTTTGTAGTGATACTCAGTATTATCATTCCAAAAATCACCTTGCCAGAAATAAAGCGTGAGGAACTCGAAAAAGTACCGCCGGCACTGGCAAAAGTTATTCAGAGAAAAAAGCAAGAAAAGCCTAAGCCAAAACCGGTGGAGAAAAAAATAGAGAAAAAGATTGAGAAAAAACCAGAGCCAAAAAAGGTCGAAGAAAAGCCTAAGCCTAAGCCTAAGCCCAAGCCCAAGCCGAAACCTAAGCCAAAACCAAAACCTAAAATAGATGCGCCCAAAGAAAAGCGTGCGGCCGCTAAGCAAAAAGCCAAAGATGCCTTTGGTAGTGATGCTTTAAAAGCCTTGGGCAGTATAAAGTCTTCGGTTCCTATTACCGCGTTAAATACCTCAAGCAAGGGGCTATCTAACAAGGGTAATCAGGCAACTAATGTGGGCTCTGTTATTGACCGTAATGCGGTTGGTCGTGGTTCTGGTGGTGTAAGTGTGGCAGCGTTAACCACCACAACTGTGGGTGAGGACTTGTCGGGTCGTGAGTTAACTTCGGTAGAACTCAGTACCGAAGAGATTCAGCAAGAAGAAGCGGTTAATACGCGCTCACAAGAAGAACTGCGTTTGGTTTTCGAACAGCATAAGTCGTCCTTCGACCAACTGTATCGGAGAGCGTTGCGTAAAAATGCGGCACTTGAAGGCAGTGTGACTCTTAAACTTGAAATTCAACCAGACGGTAAAGTATCAAGTTGTACGGTTGCAGAAAGCGAATTAAAAGACGAGAGGCTACTAAAACGTTTAGCTTCACGCTGTCGACTTATTGCTTTTGACAGTAAACCTAAGGCCGACATCACTACGGTTGAATTCCCGATTCGATTCATACCTTAGTTTTTGTTTACAGCCCATAAAAAGCACCTACGCTAGCAATGGCGAGAGGTGCTTTTTTGGTTAATACTAGGGGAAATATACAATATTTATTGGGTGTATAGCATGGGTTTAAAGGCTTTACTGTCTCTGATTGTTACCTCACATTTGCTGTTATTGATTAGCCCAAACTGTTTAGCAACAAACTTATACCGTTATCAAGATGAGCAAGGGAGATGGGTATTCGGCGACAAGCAATCATTGGGCAACGATCTTAAATTACAACAAAAAGCCGAAGCATTTGAGGTCATAAATAAAAAAACAGTCTCCATCATTAAGCCTGACTTGATCATTAAACAGGGGGCAGGCAATGCAGGAAATACGTGGTATCTGAGTAATCCTTTACCTGTTACGGTTCAGCACTGGTTAAGAGTAAAGGGCGAAAGAACATATTTTACTTCGGTGTTAACAAGGCCTTTTCAATCAGTCACGTTAAACTCTAATGATTTTTCTTTAGCGAGCCTAGACAAATCCATTGAACACTTTTACTTGCTGGGAGCTCCGGCAGCAAAACCCGAGAACAAACGCATCCCATTACCCTATTCATCTGGGCAAACTTTTAAAATTAGCCAAGGTTTTAAGGGTGAATTCAGTCATAGTGGCCGTGGTAATCGTTATGCCGTTGATATCGCTATGCCGATTGGTACAGAAATAACTGCGGTAAAAGAGGGCATAGTGGCTGATGTTCAAGATCACTTTACGCTTGGTGGCGCTGCACAGTATTTTTTAAATAAAGCCAATCATGTGACCGTGATGCACGACGACGAAAGCTATGCTATTTATGCGCACATCTTACACGGCAGTGCTGTGGTGAAATTGGGTGAGCGCATTATGGTTGGTGATGTATTAGCTAGAGTTGGCAATACTGGATTTTCAACCGGGCCACATTTGCATTTTGTGATGCGTTACAACTCAGGTAATGGCAGTTATTCCATCCCTTTTCAATTTATCGCTCAAGAGGGCGTACACACGCCTATTTTTAACAACCGATACACCGCACAATAATAGTTTGACAATTGTTATTACAATCTTGCCTGTAACCAGTTAGCTACGTCTTGATAAACGTCTAGTTTGCAGATTTCATTCAGCATTTCATGGCGCGCGTCTTTATAAAGTTTGACATCAACCTGCGGATGATTGCTTTGCTTTAGTTTATTGGCCAGAGCCGGTATTCCTTTTCCCATTCTGCCAACAGGGTCGCAGTCACCGCCCAGTAAAAACAGTGGTAAGTGAGCCGGTATCTTGTTTAGGTTAACAGGCTTGCTGATTTCAATTAGCCCACCCAATAACTGCCGCCATGTTTCTGCACTGCAAACAAAACCACACAAGGGGTCTTTTATGTATTGATCGACTTGTGTTGGGTCTCTGCTAAGCCAATCAAACTCTGTACGATTAGGTTTAAAGTGTGAATTAAACGAAGCAAAAGAAAGTTTATCCATGACGTGGGATGGTTTGCCCATGCCCAGGCGTAAATTTTCAAACTGAGCAACTAAGCGACCGGCATAATACAGAAATGGGTGTTGGTAATTACTGCCGGAAAGGATTAACCCTGATAAGCGTTCGCCATGACGCATAGCGAAACCTTGAGCGATAAATGACCCCATACTATGGGCAAACATAAACACTGGTAACGACTGCTCTGTAATGACTGCGTCTTGCACAGCTTTAGTATCGATAATGGTTTTTTGCCAGCCGTTTTCGTCGGCGTAATGGCCTAATGATTCGTTCATTCCGTGGCCACGATGATTGTGGCCGAATACATAAAAGCCCTGTGCTGCCATGGCCCTTGCAAAATCATGATAGCGTTCTATGTGCTCTGCCATACCATGACAAATGTGCAAGTAGCCTTTAAAAGAACCGTTTGAAGGTGAAGTTGCTGAGTGGGAGTCAGCCAACCAGTGATGAATGACAATAAGGCGGCCATCTTCTGTTGTTATTGTGGTTGTTTGTTTGCTGATACTGAGGTTGGCACTATTATTCATGTTCTAGCCTGCTTAACAGATCAAGTGGATCGCTTATAAAATTACTCTAGATTACTGTTTTTTGGACAAATTTTGTAGGAATTTTCTCATGTCTTTTGCTCGAACTGACAAAAACTGTTAGTCTCAGCGCTTTAACTTTACGTCAAAATTAGCGAGAGTATATTTTCAGATTCTCGCATGCACAAAACAAACTGTATTTAATACGATTAGTGTACAAACTTAATTGGGAGTTGACATGAACGAAACTTTTTTCCAGGACAAATACCCAGCCGGCTTGGCTAAAACAATTGATATGACTCAGTATCAATCAGTTGTTGATGTATTTGATAGTTTTATTGCCAAATACGCGGCTAATCCAGCCTTTACTTGCTTAGGTCAAACGATTACTTATTCTGATCTTGAAGCAAAAAGTGCGGCGTTTGCAGCTTACTTGCAAAACGAAACTAGCTTAAAGCCGGGCGATCGAATTGCCGTTCAACTACCTAACGTATTGCAATACCCTATTGTTGTGTTTGGTGCTATGCGTGCAGGTATGACAGTGGTTAACACGAACCCTTTATACACCGAACGTGAAATGGAGCATCAGTTTAACGACTCTGGCGCTAAAGCCTTGGTCGTGCTTGCCAACATGGCAGCCAAAGCTGAACGTATTCTTGCTAAAACAGGTATCGAAACCGTTATCGTCACAGAAGTTGGTGATATGCACAGTACGGTTAAACGCGTGCTAATTAATAACGTATTAAAGTACGTTAAAAAAGAAGTAGAATCATTCAATATTCCTGGTTTTGTTTCTTTACGCAAAGCGTTAAGCCTTGGCCAAGGTAAGTCGTTTACCACACCAGAAATTAAGTTAGATGATGTAGCTGTTTTACAATACACCGGCGGAACCACGGGTGTTGCTAAAGGTGCAATGCTGACTCACGGAAACCTTATCGCTAACATGCTGCAGTGTGATGGCTTATTCGCCATGGCTCTTAACAAGGGTAAAGAAACTGCGATTGCGCCATTACCGCTTTACCACATTTACGCTTTTACGGTTCATTGTATGGTGTTATTGCAAACCGGTAACCACAGCGTATTAATTCCTAACCCTCGCGATATTCCTGGTTTTATTAAAATATTACAAAATACCAAGTTTTCATGCTTTGTTGGTTTGAACACTTTATTTGTTGCTCTATGCAATAACGATATTTTCAAAGGTCTTGATTTTAGCGGTCTTAAACTCACTATTTCTGGTGGTATGGCATTAACCAAAGATGCTGCTGATCAGTGGAAAAAAGTTACTAACTGTGACATCGCCGAAGGTTTTGGTATGACAGAAACCTCTCCAGTGGTGTCGTTTAATCCTCCTGGCTACATCAAGCTAGGAACCATTGGTCTGCCTGTTGCCAGCACGGCATGTAAAACCATTGATGATAATGGTAACGATTTGCCCATGGGTGAGTCCGGTGAACTTTGCGTAAAAGGCCCACAAGTCATGAAGGGTTACTGGCAGCGCCCAGAAGCCACAGCCGAAACTATTTCTGCTGATGGTTGGTTAAAAACTGGCGATATTGCAGTGATTTCTGATGATGGCTATATGAAAATCGTTGATCGTAAAAAAGATATGATCATTGTTTCCGGGTTCAATGTATTCCCTAATGAAGTAGAAGATGAGATTTCTGCTCACCCAGATGTTTTAGAAGCTGCCGCCATTGGTATTCCAGATCCTAAGAGCTCGGAAGTGGTTAAGGTATTTGTTGTCGCAAGCAACAAAGATTTAACCGAAGCCGATGTTAAAAAATGGGCTCGTGAGCGTTTAACCGCTTATAAAATTCCTAAGTTTGTTGAGTTCCGTGACGAGCTGCCAAAAACTAACGTGGGTAAAATTTTACGTCGTGAGTTACGCGACGAAGAATTGGCTAAAATTAAAGCGTAAGGCAAACAGCGAATGCTTACAGCGTTCGCCATGAAGTTTGTTACAATAACGCCCTGCACTTGTAGGGCGTTTTTGTATGCGCAATGCAGGGTTTTTTTGGGTATTCAACAGGTTGTGGATTAGACGTGAATCAAGATAGCGAATTTGACTTTAAGGCACTCAAGCAAGCGGTGCAGCAATGTTTAGCCAAAGATAAGTTTCGTTTGAATCGAAGCTTGCAAACGATTCACAGTTTAGCAAAGCAAAAAAAGCCTTTCAGTAAAAAACTTGCACAGTTTTTGTCTGCAATAGAGACCAGCCAAAAAGCTGTTTTAGCCAGACAAGGTGCTTTACGTTTAGAGTACCCAGAATCGTTACCGGTTAGTTTAAAGCGGGAGCAAATACTTAACGCTATTAAAGAACATCAAGTAGTGGTTATTGCCGGTGAAACGGGTTCGGGTAAAACCACGCAGCTTCCAAAAATTTGTTTAGAACTTGGTTTAGGGCAAGCCGGTACTATAGCTCATACTCAACCAAGGCGATTAGCAGCGCGTTCGGTAGCTAACCGTATTGCCCAAGAACTAGCCGTAGAAATGGGCCAAGAAGTGGGTTGCCAAGTTCGGTTTAGTGATCAAACTAGCGAAAGAACACGGGTCAAGCTCATGACCGATGGTATTTTGCTGTCACAAACCCAGCACGATAAATTTTTATCCGAATACGATTGCATCATCATTGATGAAGCCCATGAGCGCAGCTTGAATATTGATTTTTTACTGGGTTTCTTAAAACAACTTCTGCCTAAACGCCCCGATTTAAAAGTTATTATTACCTCTGCTACTATTGACTTAAAACGTTTTAGTGATCATTTTTCAAATGCCCCGGTCATTGAGGTGTCTGGGCGCACCTTCCCGGTAGAAGATCGTTATCGGCCATTGGTAAGAGAAAGTGAAGACGATACTGATCTAACTTTGCAAGAAGGCATCTTGCATGCGTTGCAAGAGCTGGCAGATGAGGACCGTAAAAGACAACAAGCCGGTGACGTATTGATTTTCTTACCCGGCGAGCGTGAAATTCGTGAATGTGCAGAATTTCTTCGTAAACAAACAGCTCACGATAAGGATCTAAGAACTAGCCAGATACTGCCGCTTTACGCCAGATTAAGCCCCAGCGAACAAGGTAAAATTTTTACCGAATCGGTAGGGCGGCGAATTATTTTAGCCACCAACGTAGCTGAAACCTCTCTAACCGTTCCCGGTATACGCTACGTGGTTGATTCTGGTATAGCACGTATCAGCCGTTATAGTTATCGCTCTAAAGTTCAGCGCTTGCCAGTAGAAGCCATTTCTCAAGCCAGTGCCAATCAGCGACGGGGTCGTTGTGGGCGTGTTGCTGATGGTATTTGCATCCGCTTATATTCAGAAGACGATTTTTTATCGCGCCCAGAGTTTACCGACCCCGAAATTCAACGAACCAATTTAGCCGCAGTGATCTTGCAAATGATCTCTCTGCGCTTAGGAGATATTCACGACTTTCCTTTTGTCGATGCTCCAGATCCTCGATTTATTAAAGATGGCTTTAATTTATTACAAGAATTGGAGGCGGTTAATGGTCTAAAAGAGGGCGGTTATGGCCTAACAAAGCTTGGCCGTTCTATGTCGCGCTTGCCGGTTGAACCTCGAATTTCAAGGATGCTCTTACAAGCAAAACAACAAAATGCTTTACGCGAGGTATTGATTATCGCCGCTGCTTTAAGTATTCAAGATCCGCGTGAGCGCCCTGCCGATAAAAAACAAGCAGCGGATCAAAAGCACAAAGAATTTGTCCATGAAGAATCTGATTTTTTAACCTTTGTAAATTTATGGGACGCTTTTGAAGAACAGCGCCAAGCCTTAACCAACTCTCAACTGCGCAAATGGTGCCAAAAACATTTTGTTAATTACATGCGTATGCGCGAATGGCGCGACGTGCACAAACAACTGCATATTTTATGTCGAGAAATGGAGTTTGTACTCAATGCAGAACCCGCCAGTTATGAAAATGTTCACAAGTCGCTATTGGCAGGTTTGTTAAGCCACATTGCACAAAAAGAAGATGCGGCTGAGTATTTGGGCGCTCGGGCGCGTAAACTACAAATATTTCCTGCATCTGGTTTGTTTAAAAAGCGGCCTAAGTGGATTGTGGCTGCAGAGCTGATGGAGACATCCCGGCTGTATGCTCGCACGGTGGCTAAAATAGATCCCGCTTGGTTAGAGCAATTGGCAAAACCGCTGTTAAAAAAGAGTTATTTTGAACCCAATTGGAGTAAAAAGCGCGGGCAGGTTATTGCCTATGAGCAAACCAGTTTGTATGGCTTAATTATTAACCCTAAAAAAGCGGTCGATTTTAGTCGTGTAAATATGCCAGAAGCGCGTAATTTATTCATACAGCAAGGTCTGGTCACTTGTGATATTGAATTAAAAGCACGATTCTATAAGCATAATATCGAGTTAATCGCCGAGTTGGCCGAACTGGAAGAAAAAACTCGTACCCGCAGTTATGTGGTAGAAGATGCGGTTGTTGGCCACTTTTATGATGAGCATATTCCGACTGATGTTGCGTCGATTATTAGCTTAAATGCCTGGCTAAAAAAGAATCCAGAGCAAGAAAAACAGCTTTACCTCACCAAAAATTATTTATTAAAACAAAGTGAAGACAGTGTTACCGATGCACTGTACCCCAGTTATTTTGTTTATCAGGGTATTAGTTTTCCGCTTTCTTATGCATTTTCACCCGGGGCAAAAGACGATGGTGTGTCTATGACCGTTCCAGCGTCGGTGCTTGGGCAAATCCCTGTAGATCAAGCTGATTGGTTAGTGCCGGGATTTATTAAAGATAAATGCATCGCCATTCTTAAAGGCTTGGCCAAACCAATACGCAAACAATTAGTACCGGTACCCAATACTGTGTCGGACTTTTTGACTAAAGCCAGCCCGAGTGAGGGCGGTTTATTTGCCCAGTTAATTCAGTATTTATACCAAACCTATCGCATTAAATTAGAGATAGAAGAAATAAGAAGCATTAATTTAGACGATCATTTTAAAATGAATTATCAGGTGATCGATAACGATAAAATGGTTGGGCAGGGGAGAGATTTAGCCGCATTAATTGAACGCTTTGAAGGTGTGTCACAAGCGCAGGCTACGGATTTAACCGACAGTGAATTCGACCGCTCTAATATTACTCAGTGGGATTTCTCAGAAATTCCCAACGTCACTGAACGTGAACTGCAGGGCTTAAAAGTGCGCATGTTCCCAATGTTAGTGGATAAGGGTAACTCGGTTGACATGACTCTGCACGCTGACGAAGGTTTTGCTGAGTTATCTACTCGACAAGCTATTATTCGTTTACTGCGGTTAACGTTAGCAACCCAAGATAAAGATTTGCGTAAACAACTGCGGTTACTCGATACGGTTATGCCTTATGCCCAGGGGTTAGTCGCAAAACAAGAGTTGTACGATGACATTCTAGATGCCTGTTATAATTTGTGTATGTTGGGGGATGATCCGCTGCCCAGAACAGACCATGCATTTACTGCGTGCTTAGAAAAACGCGCACAATTACACGACACCTTATTAGCCATTATAGAGTGGTTAAAGCGGGTATTGCCGTTACGGCATAAAATTTTAAAACAGATGAAAGGGCAAACTAGCATAGAGCGCGCTTTTGCCTATAGCGATATTAAAGCCCAGTTAGCTGAGCTGTTTTGCTCGCACTTTATATTGCACACTCCTTGGTCACAACTGAAGCAATATCCGCGTTATTTAGAAGGCATTTTATATCGCCTAGATAAATTACAAGGGCAGCTTCAGCGTGACCGCTTAAGAATTGCCGAGGTTGACGAGATACATAATTTGTATCAAACGGGTGTTAAACAAATGGCTGTGCCGTATTATGCTAATAAACATCTGTTTCAGTTTTATTGGTTGATACAAGAGTTGAGAATGTCATTGTTTGCTCAGCCTTTAGGTACCAGTGAACCAGTATCCACTAAACGCTTGCGTCAAAAGTGGAATGAGATAAAAATTGAACTTTCGCTTTAAGGTTTATCTAACAAAGCGTTAACGATAATAACAAGGACTACTTATGAACAACGCCAACACGAATTTAACAGCTAGTAAGAACAACAGCGTGACTGCCACGATCACCACGACTATGGGTGCTGCCTTAGTGACCGCTATGGCCCAAGTACCGGCTACTCAGGCAGCAGAAAATCCTTTTGCTACCACTCAATTGCAAGCAGGTTACAAGGTAGCGGCTCATCATGAAGGCAAATGCGGAGAAGGCAAATGCGGTGGTGAGAAGAAATCGAGCCACGAAGGCAAATGTGGTGAAGGCAAGTGCGGCGAAAGCATGAAAAACAAAGCGAAGTCAGCCCACGAAGGCAAATGTGGTGAAGGCAAGTGTGGCGAAAGTATGCAAAACAAAGCTAAATCAGCCCACGAAGGCAAGTGCGGTGAAGGTAAATGCGGTGAAGGCAAATGTGGTAGCTAGGGTATCTATATGCCAAATCCTGCAGTAACACGTTTTCCAGTTACCGGCGCTGGCCTTGGGTTAAGGCGCGGCTTGTTAGCGCCTTTGGCGTCTATGTTGGATAAAGACAGTCACGCTCTCGATAGCATTAACTTTATGGAGGTCGCCCCAGAAAATTGGATGCAGGTAGGTGGCCGCTGGGGAAAACAGTTTCAACGTTTTACCGAACAGTTTGATTTTTTGTGTCATGGCCTTTCTTTATCAATCGGTAGCCCAGATAAACTGGATATTGAATTGGTTAAGCAAATACGCGATTTTATGCGTTTGCATGGTATTAAGGCTTACAGCGAACACCTGAGCTACTGCAGTCATGGTGGTCACATGTACGACTTAATGCCCATTCCTTTTACCGCAGAAGCAGTCAGCTACGTTGCCGAGCGTATTCGTATTGTACAAGATATCATCGAGCAGCCACTTATTATTGAAAATGTTTCTGCTTATGCCGAGCCCGGTAAAGAAATGGCAGAAATCGATTTTTTGAAAGCGGTTGTCCTTGAGAGTGATTGTCGTATTTTGCTGGACGTAAACAACGTATTCGTAAATAGTAGCAATCATGGCTTTGATGCTTTTGAATACATACAAGCTATACCTAGCGATAGAATTTCATACCTTCACGTTGCTGGGCATTATCAAGAAGCGGATGATTTATTAATCGATACCCATGGCGCTGCGGTAAAAAGTGATGTTTGGGATCTGCTTGCCTTCACTTATCAGCATCATGGCATCATCCCTACTTTATTAGAACGTGATTTTAACCTTCCTAATATGGCCGAGCTTATGCAAGAAATAGACATGATTCATGGCTTGCAGGCAAGGGGTAAATAACCCGTATGAGTTCTACAGATCAGCCTAATCTTCCACGGTTTCAGCAAGTTCAGCGGATATTTGCAGAGCATATTAAACACCCTAATCTCTGTACTAAACCAGTGGGCGTAGGTGATCGCCACATGGCGGTGTATCGTGATTTATTTTTTAAAAATATAATGGGCTTTATTAGCGGTGCTTTTCCGGTGCTTGCGGATATTTTAGGTGAGCAGCGTTGGCGTCAATTAGGTCGAGAATTTTTTTCACAGCATAGCAATTCATCGCCCTTATTTTTGGAAATTTCCCGTGAGTTTTTAACATTTTTACAGCACGAGTATCAGCCGATAAGCCAAGACCCTGAGTACATCCTTGAATTGGCTCATTACGAATGGTTAGAGCTGTATGTGGATGTGACCACAGAAACACACTTGTGTCCTGCGGGTTATCATTACTCAAATAACCACGCTGAAGGGTTAATAGAAAATTCTTTTATTGTGCTGTCGGCGGTGGTTGAAGGTAACTTATACAGTTATCCAGTTCATCAGGTTTCTGTTGATAACATACAAGTGGCTGAGCAAACGACTGCGCTGATTGTTTATCGTGACGATAGGGATGTTACAAAAAATCAAAATAATGCTAATAGCAAAGTAAAATTTGCAGAAACAAATCCTTTTACCTTGCAGCTCATATCTCTATTAAAATCTGACACTAAACAAGCGAGTCAGACTCAACAGACGCCATGGCGTGGTAATGAGCTAGTTAATGCTGTGTTATTACAAGCGGGGCTTGCTGACAATGAAGCGGCGTATCGCGGGGGGATTGATACTTTGCAATTGTGGTTATCTATGGGGATTATCAGGATAATTGAAGCTAATAGTTGATACTGATAGTTGAAGCTAATAATTAATAGATTTCTTAAGGGCAATGAGTCAAGCGTGATAACTGTAACAATTAGCCATTAAAGCGCTAATCGTTACATCATCTAAGCAACTTAAAGCTGTTAAATCTTGTCCCAACCCTGGGTGTGTTGAACAACTAAATCCGTTAATAATTCGATATGATCTGGGTTGTCATTTAAAGCAGGAATATAGTTATAAACTTCGCCACCTTCTTCGGTAAAGTATTCCATATTTTCAACCTGAATTTCTTCCAATGTCTCTAAGCAATCCGCGGCAAATGCAGGGCATATTACGTCAACACTTTTAATACCGTCTTTACCCCATTGTTTTAGCGTTTCATCGGTATAAGGTTTGACCCATTCTTCACGTCCAAAGCGCGACTGGAAGGTACAAAGCCATTGCTCGGGTTTCAATTCCAATTTTTCGGCTAATAAATCAGCTGTTTTACGACAATGGTACTCGTAAGGGTCGCCTTTTTCAGTATAGCGTTTTGGTACGCCATGGAACGACATTAGCAGTTTTTCGGATTGCCCAGATTTTTGCCACTGTTCTTTTACCGAGCGCGCTAAGGCGGCAATGTATTGTGGGTGATCGTGATAATCGCGTACCCAACGCATTTCGGGCAAGTGCGGGCACATCTTTAATAAATCCGACATTTTATCGTAAATGGCAGCGGTGGTGGATGAAGAAAACTGTGGGTACATCGGGAAAACTAAAATACGTTCAACATTTTGCGCGCGCAATGCATTCGCCGCGTTCATAATGCTTGGGCTGCCGTAAGTCATTGCCAGTTCGACAGGTATATCGTCTCCGGTAACTTCTTTTAAATGGACTTTAACTGCTTTCGCTTGTTTTTTAGAGATGGCAAGCAGGGGGGAGCCTTCGTCGGTCCAAATACTGGCATAAGCTTCTGACACAGGCTTGGGGCGAATTAATAAAATAATTTTAAGGACAAACCACCAAATAATTCTGGGGGCATCAACAACGCGCACGTCGGATAAAAATTCTTTTAAATACGCTCTAACCGCTTTCGGGGTGGGGGCATCTGGGGTGCCTAGGTTCACCATCATTACACCAAATTTTTTCTTTTCATTTGCAATGCTATCTTGCTGGTCCACAGTCACAGTATTCGCCTTATCTTGTAGATGGTTTGTAGATGATTCTAGTTAGATGATTCTAGTTAGATTAATAGGTACGTAGAAGCAGGTACTTCAGATTTTAAATTGTAATGTTAACCGCAACAAAATAAAAAGGCGATGCTTATAAATAAGACATCGCCTTGTGTAGTTAATCTGGTAACAAAAGGCAGTCACTGCCTTTTATAAAAGATTAAAATTTATGTACTACCTTAACGCTTGCATCAACTGCTGCAGAATCGATATAACCGATAATGTTTGGGTTGTTAGCAACGAGCGCTTTAACTTCGGCATCGGTACCCGACTCTTTTGGTGGGGTGCCTTTACCAGTAAAGATCAAGCGTGACCAGTAAGACTTTAGCTGACTGTCTGATTTATTCAGAATTTGCTCGTTGAAGGTGGCACGGGTTGCTGAACCTTCATTTTGGTCAACCGGAACCGCTTGTGTACCGTCAGGAAAACTTTTAGTTTTGCCCAAAAAGATTTTGCTCACGGTATTCTTATCAATGCTGGCATTTGGGTTATTAGCACTTACGATAACCGATACTTCGGCAAACGCGATACTCGATGCCATGCTAATAAGAAGCGCTGCGCATGAAGAGGTGAATAATTTCATAGGTATAACTCCTTAAAAGACTAGGTCAACAGAAACGCTGTAAAGCATGGCAGATTCGCCATCGACACCACCAATGGTTTTTTCATCATGGTGCTGTGCTTCAAACTTTAATGCGGTTGATGAATCATAATCGTAACGTAAACCTAAAGTGATACTGGATTCTTCACCTTCTAAGCCTAGTTGCTTTTGGATTTTACCTTCGTTACCCGAGTCGGCTACTTCTTTACGGGTTGAGTATCTGATATGCGGGGTAAATTCACCCATGCGCATCGCGGCACTGGCCATCCAGGCTTGGTCGTCAGCGAGTAGTGAGGTTTCATGATCAAATGATGTCCACTCGGCTAGTAAATTGTAGGTGCCATCGTCATAGGTTAATGCAGCGGCTATGAACTGTGAGGTTTGACCGGTTAAATTGAAATCTTCCGCGGCGCTTGCATCACCAAGTAATCCTGCGATAGCTCCAGCACCTGCTTCGGCTAGTGCCAAATTAGATGTCGGGTCAGCTCCACCAGCAAGGTTTAATTCACCCTGGTTATAGCTTAAACGCGTACCAAAATTGCCAAAGTTGGTATTAACAGACACACCGGTGAGATTTCTAAAATCGGCGGCATAAATAGTATCGTCGCCTTCCGCTTTAAAGTCACCCACGTAACGGCCATAATAAACTTGCACGCTACCGTCGATGTTGCCAGAGCTAAAGCGCTGAGTAAAATCAACACCATCGAAAGAAGAGAAGGGTAGGCGATACACTTCTTCTGCTGGGCGAATGGAATTATAGGTGTAACCTACTTCTAAGAAATCTGAGTAGTAAAAAGCAGGGATGCGTAAGCGACCCATGCGCAAATCTAAATTATCGTTGGCGGCATAAGTAACAAAAGCCCATGCTGCTTCTGTCGAGTAATCATCGCTGCCGCGGGATACTAGTTGTCCGGTAACCGATGTTGAATCGTTAACTTGCTTACTAACTTGTAAACCTAAAATTGTGTTTTGTTTAAAACCACCCTGGGTATCTGCACCTGCAACCTCAACTTTGTCATCGTCAAGCATGCTTGCGCCAACACTTAAAAAACCATTGATGTTTAAATCACTCGCCATAGCAGGGGATGCGATGGCTAGGGCAAGTATAGAAGGTGCCCAGTATTTAGTTGTTTGCATAGTCTTCACTCTTATGTTGATTACACTACTACTGCAGTAAATGAATCAGAAACAGCAAATTTTCTTCTGTATTTTTGTGTAAATACCCTAAAACAGTGCTAATCAGAGATTTTGTCAGTAGCTCTGGCGTAGAAGCTCACCTATTTTTACTGTATGATTTGCGCCATAATTTTAACTGTTTCCTTATTGCTGTTAAGCAGATAAAGAAACGTTTTTACTGTGTGTTTCTTTTTTGCTGTTGCAAGACATATTAAAGAAGCAGACTTACATTTAGTTTTTTTGAGGCTATAAAATGACTGAGTACGTTCAAACTGGCGGCATCCAAGTTGCTAAAGAGCTTTTTGATTTTATTAATAATCAAGCCATACCTGGTACAGGTCTTGATGCACAAGATTTTTGGGCTAAGTTCGACAAAATTGCCAATGAGCTAGCACCTAAAAACCGCGCTTTATTAGCTAAGCGTGAAGAGCTGCAAGCAAAAATCGATGCTTACCATACTGAACGAGCAGGTCAGCCTCACAATGCCGCAGAATATAAGGCATTTTTACAAGAAATCGGTTATCTCGTGCCTGAAGGTGAAGATTTTGCCGCTACAACAGCCAATGTTGAACCAGAAATCGCAAAAATGGCGGGCCCACAGCTAGTTGTACCGATCATGAATGCGCGTTTTGCTTTAAACGCATCTAATGCACGTTGGGGTTCTTTGTACGACGCATTGTACGGTACTAAAGCAATCTCAGAAGAAGATGGCGCAACTAAAGGCCCTGGTTATAACCAAGTTCGTGGCGATAAAGTGATTGCTTATGCGCGTAACTTTTTAAATGAAGCAGCGCCTTTAGCAACGGGTGATCACGCTGATAGCGTTAAATATGCAATCAAAGATGGCGCTTTGCAAGTGACTCTAAAAGACGGTTCAACAACGGGTCTTAAAGACGCAGACAAGCTACAAGGTTTTGTTGGCGATGCCGCTGCGCCTACTGGCATTCTTTTACAGAATAACGGTCTTCGTTTTGAGCTTCAATTTGATGCAACAAGCCCAGTTGGTTCTACCGATGCCGCCGGTATGAAAGATATCGCGATGGAATCTGCACTAACAACCATTATGGATTGTGAAGATTCGGTTGCTTGTGTTGATGGCGAAGATAAAGTGGTTGCTTATGGCAATTGGCTAGGTCTTATGAAAGGTGATTTAGCGGTAGAAGTAAATAAAGGTAACAGCTCTTTTACTCGTAAAATGAACCCCGATCGTGAGTACACCGGCTTGAATGGCGAAACTTTCTCTGTGAAAGGCCGCTCTATGTTGTTCGTACGTAACGTGGGTCACTTGATGACGAACCCTGCGATCTTGTTAGCTGACGGCGCAGAAGTGCCAGAAGGCATTATGGACGCCATGATGACCACCATGATCGCAATGCACGACCTTAAAGGTAATGCACCTTTCCAGAACTCAACAACGGGCTCTGTGAATATTGTTAAACCTAAGATGCACGGCCCTGAAGAAGTAGCGTTTTCTAACGAAATTTTTGCCGCAGTTGAAGATGCGTTAGGCTTGCCTCGTTTTACCATGAAAATGGGCATCATGGACGAAGAACGTCGTACCACAGTTAACTTAAAAGAGTGTATCCGCGCTGCTAAAGACCGTGTTGTATTCATCAATACCGGCTTCTTAGATCGCACGGGTGATGAATTGCATACCTCTATGTTGGCTGGGCCTTTTGTTCCTAAGACTGTGATGAAGCAGCAGACTTGGATTGGCGCTTACGAAGACTGGAACGTCGATGTGGGTCTTGAAACGGATCTTTCTGGCCGTGCTCAAATTGGTAAAGGCATGTGGCCTATTCCTGACGAAATGGGACAGATGATGGAGCAGAAAATCGCACATCCAAAGTCTGGCGCTAACACTGCATGGGTTCCATCGCCAACGGCGGCTACTTTGCACGCTATGCATTATCATCAGGTCGATGTTTTTGGTGTTCAAGAGACATTGAAAACTCGCACCCACGCGTCTGTTGATGACATCTTAACCATTCCGCTAATGGACGACGCTCAAAAGGCGGCGTTAACGCCAGAAGAAATCCAAACAGAGGTTGATAACAACTGCCAAGGTCTATTGGGTTATGTTGTACGCTGGGTTGATGCCGGTGTTGGCTGTTCTAAAGTGCCAGACATTAATAACGTTGGCTTGATGGAAGACCGCGCAACTTTGCGTATTTCTTCTCAGCACCTAACCAACTGGTGGGAGCATGGTATTTGTTCGCAAGAGCAAATTGAAGAAAGCTTGAAGCGTATGGCAGCTATTGTTGATGGTCAAAACGCCAATGATCCAACTTACACGCCAATGGCCCCGGGTTTTGATGGTATTGCTTTCCAAGCGGCAACGGATCTTATTTTTAAAGGTAAGACTCAGCCAAGCGGTTACACTGAACCACTACTTCATGCATACCGCTTGAAGTACAAAGCTCAGTAATATAAGTGCGTCATTCATCTTGAATGCGTTATATGAAAGCCCAGCTTAGCTGGGCTTTTTTTTAGCTAAAATTTATTGCTTTGGTTTATACCAATCTGCTTTTGCACTGTAGAATGTCTTTGCTCTAAATCATAACAATAATTAAGCGAGACAGTTTTGTTGCCTAGTCGTATTTTATTCTTATTTATGGTGTCCCTTTCATTCTCTGTATTAGCAGACAATACGGTTGATGCACGTTTTTCGGCACTGGCCAATTCCGAGCCGGTGCCTTTAAATGATATGGTTAATGGTTGGGATGGCGATTACCAACAAGGTGAATTGGCTTTTGCTGATGTATCTTGGGATATTGCCTTTTCTAAAACCCTAATGTTTAACGATCAGGTATTTGGCCGAGCTCGTATTTCAAAAGGTTATCGGATGTATTATTACCTTACGTTTGATAAAGAAACCGCTGATTATTATCGTGCACTCGAACAAAAGCAGCGTTTAACGGCCAACAAAAAGCTGGATTTGACTGTAAAGCATTTTGAGAGTCCAAGTGTTTCTGTCTCTTATGAAAGCCCGGAATTTAATTATGAGCCCTTTGCGACGGTTTCTGCTTTTTCGTTAAAGCTGAATATGTATCAACCGGGTCACCTTCAATTTGGTGAGGTTAAAGGATACGCTTATGGGCCTACAACGGATGAGTTTAGCGCTAATATACAATATCGATATGATCAATTTAAGCTGCCCTTACTGGAAGAAGAGCGAAATATCGACACTCGAAAAGGCACGGCTTACACCCTAGACTTGGGTTTTAACATAAGTACTGAGCAGTGGCAGTTGGCGTTGCAGGCAAATGATTTTTTCTCACAGTTTAATTGGCAGCAGGTGGGAGTGACTCAAGTGTGTGTGCAATCATTTTTTGCCAGTGCCGCTACCAATAATGCGGTATGTGACACGGTTGGCGGCAATGGTCGTTCAGATGTTAAGGCTGTTAGTGAAAGCATTCCGGTGAGTTATCAGGGGTTGATAAAGCACAAGGGTCATGACGTGTCTTTGTTGTTATTTAAGCACGCTGCTTTTCAGCGACTAGGGCTAGAAAAAGGCTTTCAGACAGAGTTAGGGCGTTTCGGTGTTTTCTTGTATCATCCTCAGATGGTTGGTGCTTCTTGGCAAACGGATTATTTTTTTATCCAATATGGAGCGGATACTCTCAACGGGTCTAAAGCGCGCAATATTCAGCTTAATTTAGGCGTTAATTGGCATTGGTAGCATTAACTTGCTAGTTCATCTAATCGGTAACACATGTATTTAGAGTATTTTGGTTTAACGCGGTTACCTTTTTCTATCGCGCCCGACCCCGATCTATTGTATTTGAGCCCTGCCCATAATGAGGCTTTAGCGCATCTTAACTATGCTTTAACCGGCCATGGCGGCTTAATGTGTTTAACCGGTGAAGTAGGGATGGGTAAAACTACCCTGTGCCGGGCCTTTATTGATCAAGCGCCTGAGTTTGTCGATATTGCTTATATCTTTAATCCTGCGTTATCTGCCACTGAGTTATTGCAAGCTATTTGCCAAGAGCTAGAAATAGCGTGTGTTGATAATAATAAGCAACTTTTACAGAGCAATAAGCAGTTGTTTGATGTTTTGTATCAAGCCTTGATTACTCGTTATGCCGAAGGTAAAAAAGTTATCTGCATCATTGATGAAGCGCAAAGTATGCCAGCGCCTTTGCTTGAGCAAATTCGACTATTGACCAATTTAGAGACTAATAAAGACAAATTATTAACACTGATTTTAGTAGGGCAACCAGAACTGCAGCAAACCCTTGCTATGCATGGCATTCGTCAACTTGATCAGAGAATTACTGCACGATTTCATTTAAGCAGTATGGAAAAAAAGCAACTAGGCCCTTATCTGAAGCATCGATTAAGACAAGCGGGTTGCGAGCAAACTTTATTTGATCGTTCTGCTGAGAATACTATTTGGCAAGCGGCTAAAGGTATTCCACGATTAATAAACAGTATTGCTGATCGCGCTTTGTTGGGGGCTTATGCCACCAGCACTAAAATTGTTAATAAAAAAATAGCCCAACAAGCGGCTACCGAAGTGTTGGGTAAAAGCCATAGAGCATCATCAGTAAAACAGATTAACCAAAGTGGATTATGGTCTGGAGATGGTTATAAAACGGCTTTTAACTATTCAGTCAAATCAATCATGTTGTTGTGCTTAGTGGGTTTGGTTTTGACTTTGGCTTCTATACATTGGCCTTGGGCAAGTTTATTTTCAATCGCTACCGACAAAAACCACTATCAGCTTCTGGCTGAGGCGAATGGTTTATCGTCAAAAAAGGTCGAGCTCGCTAGTTGTGACGCAATACAATCTCAAACCTCTTGGCAATGCTTGTCATTGGACTGGTCATTAGCAGACTTGAAGCGCTTGCAACGGTCGATTGCTGTGTATGATGGCGTATCTTGGCAAGTGACGTTTGCGCAACAATTGTCTATAAAACCCTTGAGTAATGTGATTTTATGGCAGCCCATGGCGGCCTATGGCGACGGATTAAATAAGCCAATAAAGCCGGGTGCTAGCCATCCTTTAATTGTTTGGGCGAGGGAGCGTATTGCGAGTCTCGAAAATATTAATCAGCAGAATGTAGGTGTTGATGAAAGTTATGGTGATTGGCAAGTTATTGCGCCTGTAGGGCAAGAAAGTTTAGGTTTTAATGAGTATTATGATCCATTGTTGGCTAGAAAAATCGGTAACTTTCAAACTCGCTCAGGGTTGGAGGCAGATCGGATTATAGGCTTAAAAACTCTATTAGCTTTGCAAATAGCCTCACAAGACCCTGCACAAGAGATTAATTAAGATGTCGTATATTCTAGATGCTTTGAAAAAATCTGAGCAAGATAGAGCAATTCGAGAAAGCGACTCAACTAGCGGTGCAGAACTTAAAGCAGAGACGAGCGCTGTTGTTTCAATTAACTCTGCACCTAACACAGAAGCGCCTTTGTCTTCGGCTGCGTTAAACGCCAGTTTTGTTGTCGGGTTTGTTGCATTGTTAGCCGCTTTATTGGCAAGTTTTATTATGTTTTGGGGTAATGGTGCAGATTCACAATCTGTGCTTGAAAACTCCTTAGTATCTGAATCGGATGTATCTGAAGCGAATGTATCTGATTCATTAATAAGAGAAGTAACCACAGACCCTATCAGTAAATCCTTCGAAGTTATTGATCAGCCTACGCTCATGCTTGAACAAGAGCCACTACCGATTGAACAGTTACCCAATGAGCTGGCCTCTAAATTATCACCTATGACGATAAGCAGTCATATTTACAGTACAGAAGCAAACAGAAGAAGCATCGTGGTGAATGATCAGCGCCTAGTAGAAGGCGATTATGTGTTCACCGGTGTACAAGTTAAGCAAATAACCCATCAAGGCATGATTGTTGTTGTCCAAGGTCGGTCTTTTATCGTTAATCGCAGTCGTGGTTGGGGTCTATAGGTATGTTGTCGCAAGAATCAAAAGATGAAATTCAAGGGCTTTACCGTAAACTCGTTGAAAAAATGAAATTAACCCCGCGCTATGGTCAGCGGGTAATGATCGCTGAGATAGCAAAATCGTTAGGTGCTATTGAAGAAGATGACAAAGAAGAGCGCGCAAACGAAGCGGGTATTGCTGTTGTTGAGGCCGGTACTGGTACGGGTAAAACTTTAGCTTACTTAACCGCAACCTTACCTATGGCGATGGCAGCAGAAAAAAAATTACTGATATCGACAGCCACCATTGCCTTGCAAGAACAAATATTAGATAAAGATATACCAGCCTTTCGCAAAAATTCAGAAATACCCTTTAAGTATGCGTTGGCAAAAGGACGTGGGCGCTATTTGTGTTTGGTGAAGCTGGATAAGGCTTTGCAGCAAATCTCTGGCTTATTATCGACCGTGGATCTATTCGATCAGCCGCCAGAAGCTAATGATCAGGCTCTTTATGAAGACTTATTATCATCTTATGCACGGGGAGATTGGAACGGTGATAAAGACCGTTTGGGTTATGAAATCGAGCCCGCTCAATGGCGGCACCTTACCGCGACCCATAGAGAATGTACAAATCGCCGCTGCGAGCAATTTCAAAATTGTGCGTTCTATAAAGCTCGAGGTGAATTAGATACTGCAGATATTATTATCGCTAACCACGATCTAGTGCTTTCTGATTTAGTGCTCGGTGGTGGGGCCGTGTTACCGCCACCAGAAAAGCTCATTTATGTCTTTGACGAAGGCCATCACTTAGCCGATAAGGCGTTAAATCATTTTAAAGTAGAAGTAGGCATACGTGCCCAGCGCCAGTGGTTAAAACAGTTAGAAAAAGCCCTAGAGCAATTGCTTGCTCAAGGGGGTATTCCTCATTCTATGATGCACAGCATTCATGCGGCCCCGGAGCAAATTAACGATTGCTTGCAAGCACTTACCTTTGTGTGGCCTATGGTGCAAGAAATGCTGGGTGAGCAAGAGCGTTTGCGATTTGAGTTTGGCCAGGTGCCCAGTGAATTAAAAGAGTTATTGCAGAATTTAAAAGCACCTTTGCAGCCTTTATTACTGTGTTTGGATAAGCTCAACGAAGCATTGCAAAAATCTCTAGACCCGAAAGAAGAAGGTGAGTTTGATCGCGGCACGGCAGAAACTTTCCAAGCTCCGGTTGGTATTCTATTTTCTCGTTCAGAAGTTTTATGGGATGGCCTAATTTGGTTGTTAGCAGAAGAAGCAGCAGATGCAACACCTTATGCACGCTGGATGTCACGAACACCTTATGGTGAGGATTGGGATATTCAACTGTGTGTTTCACCGATTCGCGTGGCGGAACAGTTGCGTAAGAACTTATGGTGGCGTTGTTATGGTGCAGTGGTCACCTCAGCAACCTTAACAGCTCTAAATTCTTTTAATCAAATTGCAATAGAGACGGGTTTGCCAAAATGGGCTAATTTTCAGCAGGTAGCTTCACCTTTTGATTATCCCAATTTGGGGACTATTCGTGTGCCCCAGCTATTGCACAATCCTAAAGCAGAAGGTTATCAAGACGAAATAAATAAATGGCTTAAAGATAATATTAACTTGGCAGAAGGCAGTCTGGTTTTATTTAGTTCTCGTGCGCAAATGAAAGCCTGTAATGATGAGCTATATCCTTTATGGCGCGATGAACTTTTGGTGCAGGGGTTTATGCCTAAGTCCGAAATTGTTAAACGTCATCAAGCTCGAATTGATGAGGGTAAAGGGGGGGTTATCTTTGGTTTAGCAAGTTTTGCCGAAGGCATTGATTTACCGGGGGATTATTTAACTCATGTGGTTATTGTAAAAATTCCTTTTGCCGTTCCCGATGATCCCATTCAAGCAGCAACCAGCGAGTGGATGGAGAGCAAAGGGCGCAATCCTTTTATGGAGCTAACATTGCCGGCAGCGTCGGTTCGCTTAGTGCAAGCTGCAGGGCGCTTAATACGTAAAGAGAATGATAAAGGGGTGATCAGTATTTTAGATAAGCGTATCGTTGCCAGTCGTTATGGGAGCTTACTGCTAGATTCGTTGCCGCCTTTTAAGCGGCAACTGTACTAGCGATTAAAAAGTATTTTACGCCTAAGCAAGGCGTAAATTCTTTTCAATAATCGGCATGGTTTGTGGTGTGAACTGAGAAATTCCTTCTAGCAATGCGATTAGTTCATCAGCTGCTTTAACATCACGTTGAATAAGAATGCAGCGTAAGTTTTTCTGATGACGCTCCATCACGCGAATATGAAACATGTGATTCATGCCAGCGATCTTTAATTTCAGCTGTTTGGAATTCTCTGAAATAGAAACATCGGAGTTCTTTAGATCAATCTGGCAGCCCGAAAAGTTTATGTCAGCAATTTGCACAGAATGTTCTTTGCCCGTGCTTTCGTTAATAATAACTGCATTACTATTTTCAAGTTGGAGGCGTGGCTGTAAGCGACGCTCTTGTGTATAGTATTTTGAAGCAATGTGTAAGCGTGTTCCGGCAATGCCTTCAATACTTTCTGCTTTAATAAAACGGTAAAACAGTTCAGAGGTTACATCGCGGCGCTCAAATTGAGACAAGTGATCTGCGTCTTCGATAACTGCAAATTGCGCGTCTGCACAGCTTGCGGCAAAGCCGGCATTTTCTTCTGGTAAAGTGAAATTGTCGTATTCACCGGTAGCGACGAGAGTGGGGCACTGTGGAAATTTAGTGAACCCGTCAAAGGATAGAAGTCGCTGAGTGTTTTGTGCATAACGTAATTGCTCGTTCGGGTTTAAACGGGCAACTTGACGATACAGTAAGCGGCGATAAGTTTTGCCTACTTCTGTTTCTTGCATGCGGTTGTGATTAATTAAGTTTGAAACAGCAGTCGCTGCAAACGATTTTAATTCACCTTGAGCTAATAGTTCGAGTGAGTCTTCTAATAGCGTCACTAGTGTTTCGCGACGGAAACAAGTGATTCCAGAGACCAATAAACGCTCAACAAAAGCCGGATGCTCTGCAGCAAATAATGTTGCCATTGCTGAACCATAGCTGATACCAACCATGATGACCTTTTCAATATTTTGGACTTGGAAAAAACCTTTTAGCAGTGACGAAAAATCTTTTAATGCCAGTTCAGGCACTAGTTGATCGTTGCTGCCTTGAGAAGGTAGGTCCAGCAAAATAACGGGATGCGTTTGGTAAACAAGTTCAACTTCAGTTTTAAAAGAGGTAAAACTCTGAAAAGCACCGCCTAAAAAAACGACAGGTGTTTTGTCAGTATTTTCTGGTTTTGAAAATAAATGAAACTCAAGCTTGTAACGTCCGATCATTTGAACGCAAGGTGCTTTTTTTAAACTGTGTGACTCGAATGTAGAAAACTGCATGGGCAATCTCAACTTCTTTTATTCTTATTGTTCTCGAATTATGCTTCATTTATAGACATTTATCTATAGGTGTAGCATATCTTTACGGAATCAATAGATTGGTGAAAAATGAGAGATAAGTAGTTGAAAAATATGGATTAAATTAGCTGTAAAAGAGAAAGGGCCAGTAATTTGACCCTTAATTGACACTAAAAAACGAAAAAAAGTAATACATTAGTACTTATTTAGTTAGGTAAGTTGATAATGTACTGAATTTGCGAGGGATCAACATTGACAGAAATTTCACCGTTAGGACTTTGGATTTGCTGGGTGTTGAAATTACCTAAGTTCGGGATGGTAAATTGCAATGTTTTATCATCGGCTGCAAAAGCTGTGTTGCTCGGTAGTCGACTTTGAATTGAAATATCGTTAGCCATATTCTCGTTAAAACCAAGATTGGATAGATCGGTTGGTAGCGATTCTAAACCGTACATTTCTTGTATTTGTTTTAATAGAGGTAAAGACACCGGTGCTTTTAAAAACTCTGAAGTAGCGCTAGGAATCGGTGGCTGTAAGTTATTATTCAGTGCGTTCAGATTGTTAAGTTCATTATAGGTATTGATGTCATTGCTCATGGTTGACTGCGTTGGTGATTTATCTTCTGGCAATACTTGCGCTGCTTGCTCGAGTGGAGTCACCTTTAATTTCACTGGAATCGTGGTTTTTGGTTCTTGATTCTCTGGCTGTTTAACAATAACCGTAGTGTCTTTAATATAAGTATCGGTTAATTCTTCGGGTGACAGTGAGCTGATTTCTGCCCAGCTCATAGTATTAGCAAGAATCATAGAGGTGGTAACAAACATAAGTTGAGCGAATTTGCTCGGTATGAGTCTGTTTTGTAATGGCTTATTAAGTGTTTGATTTTTTTTCATAATGATTCCACGCGTCAACAACGTCTTAGTATGCTTTTATCCTAGACAAGTCCACCTTATAAGCAAGAAGTTTTACTTCAACTTGACACCCTATTTTATTAGTCAATTTTAGATTGATTGAGCAAATAGTTAAAAAATTAATAAAATACCTATCTCTAGAGGGTGGTGGTAATAGCGCTTATTTATTAGCTGTGTTTTAATCCGCCCATGAAAAAATCATTACCTTTAATAATCGGCTTTCGCTACCTATCTGCTAAACGCCGTAATCATTTTATATCTTTTATATCTGCTTCTTCTATGGTTGGAATGACCTTAGGTGTTGCGGTACTAATTTTAGTTTTATCTGTGATGAATGGCTTTGATCGCGAGCTTCGAGAGCGGATTCTTGGCATGATCCCTCATGGCATAATCTATGAGCGCGGTGGTGTTCAAGATTGGCGTTCATTGGCTAAAGAAGTTGAGCAGTTTCCTGGTGTTGTTGCCGCAGCGCCTCTAACGCGCTTACAAGGCATGATGGCATATCAAGGACGCGTTCAAGGCGCCATGGTTACCGGTATTGACCCCGAAGCAGAAGAACGTGTATCGATATTACCCAATCACATCACCGACGGTGAATTGTCGTCGTTAACTTCTGGTGGTTTTAATGTTGTCATGGGTGAAATCCTTGCTCAACGCTTAAACTTAATGATTGGCGATAAGGTGACGTTAATGTTGCCGGAGGCTACGTTATCACCAGCGGGGATTTTGCCTCGAATCAAACGCTTAACGGTCACGGGTATTTTTTCGGTTGGTGCTGAGTTAGATGCTAACTTAGCGGTCATCCATATAGAAGATGCTAAAAAACTAGCGCGATTAGCCGGGCAAGCTCAGGCATTAAGAATAAAAACAGAAAATCTTTTCACTGCCCCTAAATTGGTTTGGACCATAGTGAGCGAAGTGGATGGCATATATTCGGGCAGCGATTGGACGCGTACTCATGGTAATTTATTTCAAGCTATAAAAATGGAAAAAACCATGATTGGTTTACTTTTGCTAATCATTGTTGCCGTTGCCGCTTTTAATATTATTTCTACTTTAGTGATGGTGGTTACCGATAAACAAGCCGATATCGCTATCCTCAGAACCATGGGGGCAACTCCGCGTACGATCTTACAAATATTTATGGTGCAAGGATTAGCTATTGGTTTTGTCGGCGTCGCCTTAGGGACGGTGTTAGGTATTATCGCGGCGTTAACGGTGTCGGATATTATTGCCTGGATTGAACAGTTGTCGGGTGTTCAGTTTTTAAGTGGTGATGTTTATTTTATTAGTTATTTGCCATCCCAATTATTGTGGACAGACGTTGCGATGATTACCTCCAGTGCTTTGGTATTAAGCTTTTTAGCGACTATTTACCCAGCCATACGTGCTTCGAAAATTCAACCTGCGGAGGCTTTACGTTATGAGTGATACTAATGTTGTTCTTGATGCTTATGGCTTGAGTAAAACTTATCGCACAGGCCCAGACGAAATAGTAGTTTGGACCGACGTAAATTTTCAGGTGTCTGAAGGCGAAACTATCTCCATTATTGGTGCTTCTGGCTCGGGCAAAAGTACCCTGCTTAATGCATTGGGGGGCTTGGATTCTATTGATTCTGGTGAAGTGATGTTGGCAGGTCATGCGATACATTCACTTGATGAGATTAAACGAACTCAGTTGCGTAATCGAGATTTAGGCTTTGTTTATCAATTTCATCATTTGTTGCCAGAATTTAGCGCTTTAGAAAACGTGATGATGCCGTTGTTGATTCGAGGGGAGCCCAGTAAACAAGCAAAGGACAGTGCCCTTGCGTGTTTAACCCAAGTGGGATTATCCGAGCGTGCGCAACACAAACCTTCTGAATTATCTGGTGGTGAGCGCCAGCGCGTTGCTATTGCAAGAGCTTTGGTAGGGGAGCCTAAAGTGGTGTTGTTAGATGAACCAACGGGTAACTTAGATCAGCAAACGGCTGAGCAGGTCGAAGACGTGTTGTTGGGACTTGCCGCTAGCGTAGGCATGGCGTTTGTTATTGTCACTCACGATGAAGAATTAGCCGGACGAGCTAATAAGCGTTATAAGCTGTTGGATAAAACCTTAGTTCAGCTTTAATTTATTTTTCATTATTCTTTTTTCGAGACTCTTGGCGTTTGTTCCAGTGGGATACCACATGCATTCGCCAGAGAATTCGCATACCAATATAAGATAACGACGCCAATACAAGCCCGGTGATGATTGAGCCTAGGTATAGAGGCAACCAAATCTCATTAAGCTGAGCTACCAAATATTCCATGCTCATTTCACTGGTAAAATCACGAGCGGGAATGTCTAAAATATAAGCCCCTAAGCTATAAGTCGCATAAAAAATGGGCGGCATGGTGATGGGATTGCTTATCCAAACCAGCCCCACAGAAATAGGCAAATTTGAATTAAAATAAAAGGCTAACAGAGCGGCCAGTGCCATTTGAAAAGGCATGGGTATAAATGCGCAAAAAATACCAATGAAAAAAGCTTGAGCAACCGATCGGCGATTTAAATGCCAAAGGTTTGCTTTACCCATAAGAGGTGCCAAAAACGAAAGTGACTTGTTTTGTCTAACTTGTTCGGGGGTTGGGAAGAGCTTTTGTAATTTTTTCTTTGGCATCAGATCATTTCTTTTGTGGTTTCAGCGTTATCTGCCATGCTGATTAATGTGCGAATTATGCCCATTAACGGATGAGGTGGCAATGAGACTGTGCCTAGTAAGTTCAATTTTAGCTTTAATTGTTGTTATACAAGCTGAGTCTCGATCTGAATGGCTATTGCTGTTGTTAGTTCTTTCTCTGTTGCTTGCTGCTTACCTTAATGTATTCATTTCCCCTCAAATGACTGCTTACTCTCCATTTAAACCCCCTTTACGGCACGGGGCTGCGGTTAACCTTCGCTTGATAATACTGGTGGTTGCAAGTATAGGCTTATCCGCTGTGTATGCTTATTCGTGGCTTAATCAGCGTGTTGATAGCCGTTTACCTTTTAACGATTCTGGCCAAGTAATTTCTGCATTGGGTGACGTTGTTAAGTGTGATTATTCCAATCCTAATATCGAAAAGTACGTGGTAAATTTGTTGCATGTCGAGCCTAGGCTGGATTCTGTTGATCAAATACAAAAATTACGCAAAGTATCATTGTCACGTTATTTAAATAAATCGAATGAGCAAGAAAGTGTTCAATCAAACAAATATTCTAAGCATTGCGGTTTCCGTATCCGTTTTAGTGCGAAATTAAGAGCACCCTACAGTTTTATAAATCCTGTTGGTTTTGATTACGAAGCTTGGTTGTTAAGTAAGGCTATTGATGCCACTGGCTATATCACTGACTTTTCGGTTGTTGACGGTGTTAACAAGCCGTTAATTGATTTTAGGCAACAGGGTATTCATCGAGCCGCGTCTTTGAATGGGTTATCAGGGCAGGTTGTGCCTGCTTTATTATTTGGTGAGTCTGGGTATTTAGAAAAAGAGCGCTGGTCTGATTTGCAAATGACTGGAGCCATTCATTTGTTGGTGGTTAGTGGCCTTCATGTTGGGTTTTTAGTGTTGCTTGTGGTTATTTTGTGGCGCTTACTCATCCACTGTGAAATGTTGCTATTTTCTCCCGCGTATTCTTATTTGCTGCGGTTAACACCGTTAATTTTAATGTTGTGCTGTTTACTTTACGCCTACATGGCGGGTATGGGCTTGGCAGTGCAGCGTTCTAGCTTAATGCTATTGATAACACTTTTGGTTAGTTACTATAAATCACACTGGTCTTTATTAGACACTTGGCTTTGGGTTGTCTGGTTGGTATTAATGATTAACCCGCTGGCCAGTTTGTCTATTGGATTTTGGTTTTCTTTTGCTGCTGTTGGCTGTTTATTGATGACCCATGTCGGTTTAGTGAGAGTCGCTAATAAACTGACAGTTAAAGATCCTCTATTTTGGGGAAAGGCTGGTATGCAGTTAATCCGACCCCAGTGGGTTATTTTCATCGCTTTAATGCCTTTTTTATGGTTTTTTCAGCAATCACAATCGTTACTTTCTTTGTTAGTTAATACCTTAGCGATACCTTTGTTGGCGTTATGCGTGTTGCCGCTTTCTTTGTTGGCACTGGTTTTCCCGACCGGTGTGGTACCTAGTGTGTTGAACTGGTTACTGGCATTGAGCTTTGAGTATTTAGAAACCCTAGCAATGGCATCAAGCTGGTTGGTGTTTAAGCCTTTTGGAACATGGTTGCTGTGTTTAATCGTGCTGGTAATAACATTGTTGATGTTTAAAGGCTTTCCGTTTCGGCGCTTAAGTGCTGTTTTGTTAGCTTTGATTTATTTTTTACCCACTCAAGCAGTGAGTGATCGTGTTTTTGTATTTGATGTTGGCCAAGGCTTGTCGGTGGCTGGGGTGTTTCAGCCCCGATCCGCAGCTGAGTTTGCGCCACTTAATGTGTCTGAACTTAATAGTAAACAAGTTCCTGCGTCTTGGGTTTACGATACTGGGGCAAAGTTTCGCTCTGGTTTTAGTCTTGGCGAAGCTGTTGTGGCTAAAAATCTTCGTGCACTGCCGGTGTCGCAGGTGGATATTTTGTTTATTAGTCATTCTGATAATGATCATGCTGGAGGTGAAGCAGGCTTAAGACGAACATTCAATGTAGGAGTGGCGTATGCAGGGCAGCCGACGTTAGATGACCACATTAATTGCCACAATTTAGACCCTCGTTGGCGCTTAGGACATGGTTTTCAATGGCGCGCTTTAAATTTGCCTGCAACTGAAACTGAAACTGAATCAGTAGTTAGTGACAATAATCAATCCTGTGTGGTGCAGTTTAATATTAATGGGCATCGTTTATTGTTACCGGGTGATATCGAAAATAAACAAGAGCAGCGTTATGTTAATCACTTTGGTGAGCAGCTCAAATCAGATGTTTTGGTCGTGCCTCACCATGGGAGCCAAACCAGTTCAAGCGAAGCTTTTTTAAGCGCAGTTTCTCCCTCTATAGCCATTATTTCTAGTGGATTTAACAATCCATTTAAGCACCCGCATCAAGATGTATTAAATCGATACCTTAATCAGGGTATTTCTGTTTACAATACGGCCATCTCTGGGGCGCTAGAAATTGATTTTTTTAACCCTAACGGCATAAAGTTGGTTGAATGGCGAACAGTTAATCCCCCCAGTTGGCGACAATTGTGATTTGATTAACGCAATTGCATCAGAGTGTAGAGCTGGCAATCAAGCTTGTGCTAAAGTAGCGCGCATAAATCATAATAAATTGAGTGTTAGGAGATTGTTCTGTGTTTGAGATCATCCAGAGCGGCGGTTGGATGATGATTCCGATCATCATTTGTTCAGTATTAGCGGCAGCCATTGCCGGTGAGCGTTTTTGGACGCTACGCACCAACCAAATTGCGCCATCAGATTTACTAAGTCAAGTTTGGAGTTGGATGAAAAATAATCAACTCGACAGTGCTCGTATTAAAGAGTTGCGTGATAACTCTCCTTTAGGTCGTGTATTAGCTTCAGGTTTAATGAACTCTAAGCATGGGCGCGAGATTATGAAAGAGAGTATTCAAGAAGTCGCCAGTCATGAAATTCATGAAATGGAACGCTACTTAAATGCTTTGGGAACCATTGCGGCGGTAACACCGTTAATGGGGCTGTTGGGTACGGTTGTTGGTATGATTAAAGTGTTTTCAGAGATTATGTTGGCGGGTACCGGTCAGGCCGGTGTGTTAGCCGGTGGTATTTCAGAAGCTTTAGTGACTACTGCAGCGGGCTTGGCCATTGCGATTCCAGCGCTTATTTGCCATCGCATGTTGCAGCGTCGTGTTGATGAAGTTGTGGTATTTATGGAGCAAGAGTCACTGAAATTAGTTGACGTTTTACACGGTGAGCGTGAAGTTGCTGACAGCCCAGCAAATAAGTCTGAGCATAAGCAAGCGACTGGAGCTTAATTGTGAATTTTAAACGTCAAAATAAAGAAATGGTGGAAGTGAATCTAACGCCCTTAATTGACGTCGTTTTCTTGTTGCTGATTTTTTTTATGGTATCGACTACTTTTACCAAAGAAAATCATTTGAGCATTGATTTACCAGAGTCCAGTGCAGAGCAGCAACCGGTTGCGACTAATCGATTAGAGATCATGATCACGGCTTCTGGAAGTTATTCGATCAATGACAAATCACTGATCAATAATACATTAGATACCTTAAAAAGCGCCTTAATTAAGGCGGCCAATGGTGAAACGGGTTTGCCTGTTACCATTACAGCGGATGCGAACACCCCACATCAGGCGGTAGTAAGAGCCATGGACGCTGCTGGACAAACAGGTTTCGTTAATCTTAGTATCACTACTCGTCAAGCCAGCGCGGAATAATTCATGTCAGAGCAAGTATCGGTAGGGCGTCTTTACGGACGCCTACTGACCTACGTAAAGCCTTTTATTGGCTCATTTTTAATTGCCATTTTGGGGTTTGTTTTATTTGCCTCGGCGGCTCCGGCACTGTCTTGGATGATGGGCCAAATTACCGAAGTATTAGCAAATCCAAAGCCAGAAGACGCGCGCTTTGTGATTATTACCCTGATTGCTATTTTTGCTTATCGTGGTTTGGGTACGTTTTTGGGGAAATACTTTATCGCCCGGGTTGGCCGAGGTGTGGTACACAGTTTACGTACGGTTTTGTTTAATCACATGCTGCTGCTGCCGAGTAATTATTACGATGGCGAATCCACGGGGCGTTTGATTTCAAGGGTTATTTTTGATGTTGACCAAGTAACAGGGGCTGCGACAAAGGCGCTAACTACCCTCGTTCAAGACGGCCTAACCGTGATCTTTTTAATGGGCTATTTAATCTATTTGGATTGGACTCTTACTCTTATCTTTTTAGCTTTGGCCCCCATTATTGGCGGCTTAGTGAGTTTTGCCAGTAAGTTTTTTCGTAAATACAGTAAGCGCATTCAAAAATCGGTGGGCAATGTTACTCAAGTTACTAACGAGACCATTTCTGCTTACCGAGAAGTTAGAACCTTTGGTGGGCAAGAATTTGAGGAAGCACGATTCCACAAAGCAAGCCAAGATAATCGTAAGCAAGCACTCAAGTTTGCGTTAACCAATGCCATAAACGTACCGTTAAATCAGCAAATAATTGCTCTGGGTTTAGGGGTGATGGTGTATATGATGTTTGAACGGGTATTAAATGGCACCATGAGTGCTGGCGAGTTTATGACATTTATTACAGCGGCTTCTCTGATTGCAAAACCTTTGCGATCGTTGACCGATATTAATTCTATTATTCAAAAAGGCTTGGTTGGTGCAGAATCTATTTTTTCTGTATTAGACACCAAGGCAGAACAAGACAACGGTCATGTTGAACTTGAACGCGTTCGTGGCGATTTAGAGATCAAAGACTTGAGCTTTAAATACCCCAGTTCTGATGATTGGGTATTGCGATCGATTAATGCCAAAGCAGAAGCAGGCAAATCGTATGCGTTGGTAGGCCGTTCTGGCAGTGGTAAAACGACCTTGATGACCTTGTTGCCGCGTTTTTATCAAGCCCAGCAGGGGAGCATTTTGCTGGATGGTCATAAGTTAGAGGATTTAACTTTGGCAAGCTTACGTAAAAATGTCTCCATCGTTAGCCAGCAAGTGACGTTGTTTAATAGCAGTGTTCTTAACAACATAGCTTATGGCGAGCTGCAAAATAAATCGCGAGAAGAAATTATCGCGGCGGCTAAAGCGGCTCATGCCGATGAGTTTATTGTACAAATGAGTGATGGCTATGACACCTTAGTGGGTGATAATGGTGTGTTGCTATCGGGTGGTCAGCGCCAACGTATTGCCATCGCCCGCGCCATCTTGAAAAATTCCCCTGTGCTTATTTTAGATGAGGCCACTTCTGCATTGGATACCGAATCTGAGCGCCATATCCAAGCGGCGATGGAAGAAGTTGTTAAGGGTCGAACGACCTTTGTGATTGCCCATCGTCTTAGTACCATCGAGAATGCAGACCAAATTTGGGTGATGGAAAAAGGCGAAATTATTGAGCGTGGCACGCACCATGAATTGTTAGCAGAAAAAGGCGCTTACGCTAATTTGCACGATTTACAGTTTCATGATGAAGATCGTTAACTGAGTTATGTTAAAGGCCTTAGCGGATCGTATTGAACAAAGCTGGTATCATCAAAAATGGTGGAATGTTTGGTTGCTGCCATTATCTTTGTTGTTCTTTTTTATTAGTCATGGGCGTCGCTTATGGTTAGCTCATATTAACAAAGCGGTAAAAAATAACGCTATTCCGGTCGTTGTCATTGGCAATATTAATGTCGGCGGAACAGGAAAAACCCCACTGACTTGTGAGTTAGTTAACCAGCTTAAACAGGCAGGTATTAACGTAGGTATTATTAGTCGTGGCTACGGCAGTGATGCACCTTATTATCCCTACTTGTTAAAAAAGAATGAACAAGCCAGCAGTGTAGGTGACGAGCCTAAGTTGTTGCGCGATCGTTTAGATTGTCCTGTGGTCATTGGCTCGGATCGTAATGCTGCAATTCGTTTGTTATCGCAGCAAAACGTTGACTTGATCTTATCTGACGATGGTTTGCAGCATTATAAAATGGCGCGGGATTATGAGATTGTCGTTTTAGATGGCAAGCGAAAATTAGGTAATGGGTGGTTATTGCCTGCTGGGCCTTTACGAGAAGGTGGTTGGCGTTTAAAAACCGTGGATACGGTTATTTTTAATGGCACAACTGATTTAATTGAACCGACTAATCACATGCACATTGTACCAGTGGCGTGGGTAAATGCTAAAACCGGTGCGAGAGAGAGTTTGGATTTCTTTCATGACAAAAAAACTCATGCGGTGGTGGGGATTGGTAATCCTCAGCGGTTTTTCTCAACACTCGATTCACTGTCAGTAGAATATAAAGAACACATATTTGACGATCATTATGCTTTTAAATCATCTGATTTAAATATTACTGATGAGTATTCTCAGCAAATAGTGATGACAGAAAAAGATTGGGTTAAGTGCTCTGCATTTGCCGAAGAAAATATGTGGTACTTAGAAATTAATGCTCAGCTGAGTAGTGAATTAAAAACAACATTAATGCAAAATTTAACGTCATTGGTTAATGTGCGATAGGTTTGCCTCAATATTTTAATAAACACATTCGAATTTTTGAAAGGATAAAACAATGGATAAGCAATTAGCCTCTATGTTGGTTTGCCCAAACTGCCAAGGTAAATTGAAGTTAGATCAAGAAGCACAAGAATTACAGTGTACGTTTGACGGTTTGGCTTTTCCTATTCGTGATGGTGTGCCAGTTATGCTTGAACAAGAAGCGCGCCAAATGAGTGAAGAAGAAAAACTTACAAAAGCTCAAGACTAGTATGAAAGTTTTATTTGTTTGTTTAGGTAATATCTGTCGTTCGCCAACGGCTCATGGCGTTTTAGAGCATAAGTTGGCAATGGCGGGATTATCTGATGTGGTTGAAGTCGACAGTGCAGGTACGGCAGCTTGGCACATCGGCAAGCAGCCTGATCTGCGTTCTCAAAAAGCGGCTCGTAAACGTAATTATGATTTGTCTCATTTGCGCGCTCGTCAGGCAGTAGCAGAAGATTTTTTTGAGTTTGATTATGTATTGGCAATGGATAAATCAAATTTACACAATCTGCAAAAAATTCTTCCTGATGATGGATTAGTTAGTGGATTAGTTGATGGATTAGTTGGTGAGTTAAAAGCCGAGGCGAAAACCCAACCACAATTATTTCTGCAAGCGTTTTCCACCCCGAATTTAAAATCGCAAGGATTAACCGAAGTGCCCGATCCCTATTACGGTGAAAAGGATGGCTTTGAAGAAGTTCTGGATATGGTTGAAGAAGCCTGCGATCAATTGATTTTGGATATTAAATCGAAACTCTAATGTCTACCGTCTCTAACTTCCAAACCCAAATTCATAGCCAAATTCAAGTTAAAGCTAACTTTGATTTGTCGTCATTTAATACCTTATCTCTGCCATGTATTGCCGAAAACTTTGCCCGTTTTAACTCGATGTCAGAATTATTGTTGTTACTAAAGTATGCAAAAACCAAGCAGCTTAAAGTAAAAGTTTTGGGCGGCGGCAGCAATATGATCATGCAGCCAAGCGTGAGTGGTTTAGTTGTGCAAAGCGCCATGCAAGGTATTGAAAAATTATCGGAAGATGACACAACAATAACCTATGCGGTGGGTGCTGGATTAAACTGGCATCAATGGGTTTTAAAATCCATCGAGCTAGGCGCGTATGGTTTAGAAAGTCTAGCACTAATTCCTGGTACAGTAGGCGCTTGCCCCATCCAAAATATTGGGGCTTATGGTGTTGAGGTAGGGCAGATCATTGAAGAAGTTCGTGGGCTGCAATTATCGAGCGGGCAGTGGATGACTTTTTCTGCAGCTCAGTGTGATTTTTCATACCGTGATTCTATTTTCAAAAAACAATTTAAAAATAATTTTTTAATCACACAGGTTATTTTTAAATTATCGAAGGTATTTAAACCGCAAGTCTCTTATGCGCCGTTAAATACCATGGCCGAACAGTTTTTAGCGGCGCATGATGATGAACCTTTAGACCAAAAGTTTTTAACGGCTAAGCAAATAGCAGGGTGGGTTATAGAAGTACGTAACAGTAAATTACCCGACCCCAGTAAAATCCCCAATGCAGGCTCGTTTTTCACCAACCCTATTATTCCAAAATCTCAAGCAGATGAGTTGTTAACTCAGTTTCCTAATCTACCCGCCTACTCGGTAGCCAATAAAGACTCCGTTTTAAAAATTGCAGCAGGTTGGTTGATTGATCAATGTGGCTGGAAAGGCAAATCGTTAGGTCTGGCAAAAATGCACGACCAGCAAGCGCTGGTTTTAACCTTAAAATCCGGCGCAAGCCAGCAAGATTTAATGAATATTCAACAAGCCGTGCAAGCGGACGTGAAGAGTAAGTTTGGTATTCAGCTGCAGCCAGAGCCGCAGCCATTTAATTAAATAACACGACTATTTCGCAAAGCTGTGAGAAAGTATGACAGTTAACTTTTACCTATTTAAACCTGACTCATTAACCGCTTTCTTTAGCGCTTTGCGCGGTACTGAATTATGTAGATGGTAACCAGAGTTTGTGGGTAATAGGGTAGGGTGCTTACAAATCGTGATTGAAGGGAAAATAAATATCCAAGCAGGATGTCGATAAGCGCAGGGGAACTTCTTGAGTGGTTGAAACAATGGGTAGTCGGTGCTGTCGCTTGGCATAAGTGAAACCTAAATCACCAAGGGTTGATTTAAAAATTGATTATATAAAGAAGCGAGAGCTAGAGCATAATGATACAAGCTCTTAACAAGACATTGGTGAACGTCCCTGCGGGACTGGTAGGCTTTCAGCGCCCCATAATATTGGCGTTATGCTTTTTGACAATACCTCTTAACAGGTGCTATAAATAGGTCTTTAAAAGGAGGGAAGTCCATGCAAACAAAATTCTCTGAAGACATCGTTCCACTCTCTGATCTAAAAATAAATCCTGGTAAGGTTGTAAACCATGCTAAAGAAACTCATCGGCCTATCTTATTAACTAGTAGAGGGCGAGGCATCGCTGTAGTGCAAGGTCTCGATGACTACGAAAGTATTAATGAAGAGTTAGCTTTCGTAAAGGCCATAACGCAAGGATTAATGGAAATCAAAGAAGGCGATACCGTTGATATAAGTGATGTAAAGAAAAGGCTAGGCATTTAATAAGTGAATATTTCCTTTTCAAAATCTGCCATTAAAGATCTAGAGAAGATCAAAGAATATTATCTAGAGCAAGGTGTTCCTCATATAGGTATCGATTTTGTTACTGCTATAATTGAGCACGTTGAAACTCTTGCAAAACATCCTGGTATTGGTCGCATGGTTCCAGAATTTAACGATGAATTAATTCGTGAACTAGTACATGTGCCATTCCGTGTTGTATATTTGCGAGAGAGCAAAGCAATAAAAGTAATAAGAGTCTGGCGTAATGAAAGACTCCTTAAATTACCAAAAATATAAGCATAATCGGGTAGCCGGAGGTATCTAACCGTGTAGTGGTACGGTGAATTTGGTCACGTAATAAGAGGTGCTAGAATGCACACAAATCATTACGGTGACAACATGACTAAAACAACAAGGTCACGATTCAACCCCGAGTTTAAAGTCGAATTTCAGGTGCATCGCAGTAGTTATCATTATTGGAGCAGTAGAAAAAAACATTAAGCCTGAGAAAATTAAGCAGTTAGCACAAGTAAGCCGCATTCATGGCCTCAGTAATGGTTTAGCAGGTGCAAAAAACATAGCACTATATCTTCAACTGAAGACCGGCCTATGAGCCGCTATGTTGCTTGGAGCATGTCTCATTACATAATCGATTATTACAGTCACTATAGACCACATACTTTTAATAGTGGGTTAACACCTGCTGAAGCTGAGGCAAGATATGAACTTGCCTCTTAACTTGTGACCAGATTTAGTTGACCACTACAGCGTCAACCCGCTTTCTTCTTGCGAATATTAATCAGCCCAGCAGCAATAATAAAGGCACTGCCTAACCAGGTGCTCCATAGTGGGACTTCACCCCAAAATACCCAGCCCATAGCTGCGCCATAAATGACCGATGAGTACACATAAATACCTATTTTTCCGGTTGGCGCTATGCGATACGCTTGGGTTAGTGCCAGTTGGCCAAGAGTGGCAATGGCGCCCATCGCCACAATCCATCCCCATGCTGTATCTGGTACTTCTTGCCAAGCGTAAAATGCCGGAGGTGCGGAGATTACCGCCGAAATTAAGCCAAAATAAAACACAATGGCAACACTGCTTTCGGTATCACCCATTTTACGAATGGTAACCTTTGCCAAAGCAGCTAAGGCAGCACCGATTAACCCAATAATGGCAAAATACGAAAAGCTATCGGTGCCGGGTCTTAAAATAAATGCCACGCCGATAAAGCCAATAATTATCGCCCAGCGGGTATTGGGGCCGATACTTTCTTTAAGCCACACATAGGCAATGATAGGCATAAAAAATGGGCTGGTGAGTTTGACCAAAAACGCTTCGGCTAAGGGCATACGAGCCAATACAAAGAAAAAACAATACATGGCGCTTAAACCCACTAATGCCCGCATAAGGTGCCAGTGAAAGCGTTGTGTTTTAAGCTCAGAGAATCCGGTTTTTAATAAAATAGGAATGAGCATGATAAGCCCAGCAACATTGCGAAAGAATACAACTTGCTGGGTAGAGAGGTCACTAGACAGGTGTTTAATGATCCCGCCCATAATACCCAACATGGCTTCGCCTAATAAAATAAAAAGCGCACCTAAAATAATCGGGTTGCTGGATAGGGCGGGTAAGCGAGGCATTATCGACTCATGCCGTTTTGATTGTTCATGCTAAAGATCAAAGGATTCAAGTTTAAGGGGTTCGCCAGCTTGCCATTTAATAAACCAGCCTTTATCTCCCCAATCGCCCAGAACAAAACGCATGCGTTGCTCACCTCCAAACTGCCATTGATGAATATTAGGTCGGTGGGTGTGGCCATGAATCATGGTTGCGCAATTCGCCTCTGATAATGCTTTATCAACGGCTTCTTGGTTAACATCCATAATCTCGTAGCTTTTGCCTTTTTGGCTTTCTTTGCTTTCGCTGCGAATTTGTTTGGCAAACTCAATGCGTTCTGGAATTGATTTGGCGAGCAGTTGATCTTGCCATTGTGGGTTGCGCAGCATTACTCGCGCTTTCATATACTCTATGTCATCAGTACACAGGCTGTCGCCGTGCATCAATAAAATAGATTCATTGCCTAAGGTGATTAATTTGGATTCATCCAACAATTCACACTGGGCACTTTCACACCAAGCTTGCCCGACTAAAAAGTCGCGGTTGCCATGCATGAAATAAATTTTGGTGCCTTTTGCGGCGCACTTTCTTAGAGCTTGGTTGATTAATTCAATGTATTCATTGCTGTAATCATCGCCGATCCAGACTTCAAAAAAGTCACCCAAAATATACAGTTCTTCTGCGTCGTTTAACGAGTCTAGAAACGACAAAAAGCCATCGGTGATGGCTTTTTGTGCGGGTTCCAGATGCAGGTCAGAAATAAAATAAATCGCCATACCTGGACTCTTATTAAGCTTCTACAACTGTTGCAGATTCGATGATTACATCGTCAGCTGGAACGTCTTGGTGTCCACGACGGCTTGTAGTAGCAACGCCTTTAATTTTATTTACAACATCCATGCCTTCAACAACTTCACCAAATACACAGTAACCCCAACCTTCGGTAGACTTCGATGTGTGGTTTAAGAATGCATTGTCAGAAACGTTGATGAAAAACTGAGCGCTGGCAGAATGAGGATCCATAGTACGCGCCATGGCTAAAGTACCGGTCTTGTTAGATAGGCCATTGTCTGCTTCGTTTTCGATTGTTGCGTTAGTACGCTTTTCTTCCATGCCCGGCAGCATGCCACCACCCTGAACCATAAAACCGTCAATTACGCGATGGAAAATAACACCATCGTAAAAGCCTTCTTCAACATACTTTTGGAAGTTAGCAGCAGTTTTAGGTGCTTCTTCGTTGAAAAGATTGATTTTGATCTCACCGAAGTTGGTTTTTAAAAGAATCATAAGATTTCCTGGCTGTTTACTATTAATTAAAACTACGTATGGCTCTAGGCCGTATGACGCGTATAATAACGGTTTTTTAGATGAATATCAGCCGATAACTAGCATTATCTATCTTAATTGCAGAGACATTAAAGAGACACACAGAGCATGTCAGAAACAAATAACGTCAATAACTTTGTTGCCAAAATTGTTGAAGAAGATTTAGCCAATGGCAAATTCGATAAAATCATTACTCGCTTTCCGCCCGAGCCAAATGGCTATTTGCATGTTGGTCATGCTAAATCGATTTGTTTAAATTTTGGTTTGGCAAAGCAATTTAATGGCGAGTGCCATTTGCGTTTTGACGATACCAATCCAGAAAAAGAAAGCCAAGAGTACATCGATGCAATTAAAGAAGACGTGAATTGGTTAGGCTTTCAGTGGACTGGGGATGTGCGCTTTTCTTCGGATTATTTTGATACCTTGTATGAATACGCTATTTATATGATCAAGGCTGGTACCGCTTATGTGTGCAGCTTGAAGCCAGAGCAAGCAGAAGAATACAAGGGCGACTTTAATAAACCGGGTAAAAACAGCCCGTACCGGGATCGCAGCGTTGCAGAAAATCTAGAATTGTTTGAGCGGATGCGTGCGGGTGAATTCAAAGATGGCGAGCATGCATTGCGCGCTAAAATCGATATGGCGTCGGGTAATATGAACATGCGCGACCCTATCATGTATCGTATTCGTCATGTTGAGCATCATCAAACCGGTGATAAGTGGTGTATTTACCCAATATACGACTTTACTCATGGCCAGTCGGATGCGATTGAAAAAATCACACACTCGGTTTGCACGTTAGAGTTTGAAGATCATCGCCCTCTTTATGATTGGTATTTAGAAAACCTGCCGGTACCAGCAAAGCCGCGTCAGTACGAGTTTGGTCGTTTAAGTCTCAACTATACCGTGACGTCTAAGCGTAAACTGAAAAAATTAGTCGACGAAAATGTGGTTTCCGGTTGGGATGACCCGCGTATGCCAACGATTTCGGGTATGCGTCGTCGTGGTTATACGCCTGCGTCGATTCGTAATTTTTGCGAAATGATTGGTGTGTCTCGTAGCGATGGAGTGGTTGATATTGCCATGCTTGAGCACGCTTTGCGTAGTGATTTAAACAATAACGCACCGCGCGCTATGGCTGTGATCAATCCGTTGAAAGTGGTGATCACTAATATGGCAGATGATCATTATGAAGACATCACGGTTGAATCATTGCCAGATTCTTTAATTGAAGCCACTGGCGATACACTTAAACGCACTGTGCCTTTTACCAAAGAAATCTTTATCGACCAAGATGATTTTAAAGAAGAATATAGCAAAAAGTTTAAAAAGAAATTTTGCCCGGGTAAGCGCATACGTTTGCGTAATGGCTATGTAATTGAAGCCACTGACTTTATTAAAAACGATGCGGGTGAGGTTACTCAGGTAAATGCCACGCAAATCACGACGGTATTGGGTGAAGACCCCGCTGATGATGTAAAGCCAAAAGGTGTTGTGCATTGGGTATCGGCTTCTCATGGTGTTGAGGCAGAATTACGTGTGTATGGCCGCTTATTGAATCATGAATCTCCAGATCGCGGTGGCGAAGATTTCATGACACACATTAACCCCGAATCGTTATCAGTGATTAGTGCGATTGTTGAGCCGAGTTTGGCAAATGCATCGCCAGAGTCTGTATTTCAATTTGAGCGAGAAGGTTATTACGTAGCAGACCGCTATGATCATACGGCCACTAAGCCTGTATTTAACTTAACCATTGGTTTGCGCGAAGATAAGTCTCTTTCTCAATAGATGGAGCTTAAGGATTTAAAATGAAAATTTACAATACGTTAACGCGTCAAAAAGAAGAATTTAAGCCTATTGTTGAAGGCAAGGTAGGAATGTACGTTTGTGGTATGACCGTTTACGATTTATGCCACTTGGGTCATGCGCGCGTTTTAACTGCGTTTGATGTGATTGCACGCTACCTTCGCCATAAAGGTTATGACGTGAATTATGTACGAAATATTACTGATATCGACGACAAAATAATTACTCGCGCTAATGAAAATGGCGAGGCCTTTGATGTACTGACAGAGCGCTTTATTACAGAAATGCACAAAGATGCAGACGCATTGGGCATCGAAAAGCCCAATTCAGAGCCTCGTGCTACTGCTCATATCGATGGCATTATCGAAATGGTGACGACTCTAATTGAAAAGGGTTTTGCCTATGCCGCTGAAAATGGCGACGTGTATTATTCTGTGCGAAAGTTTGAAGGCTATGGCAAATTGTCTGGCAAAGTATTGGATGATCTAGAAGCTGGGGCCCGCATTGAAATTGATGAAGTAAAGCAAGATCCTTTGGATTTCGTTTTATGGAAGCACGCTAAACCTGATGAACCTCACTGGGATTCGCCGTGGGGCATTGGTCGCCCAGGTTGGCATATTGAATGTTCTGTTATGTCGACTTGTTGCTTGGGTAATAACTTTGATATACATGGTGGTGGGCCCGATCTTAAATTCCCACACCATGAAAATGAAATTGCTCAAAGTGAAGCAGCAACTGGCAGTGATTATGCTAATAGTTGGATGCACGCTGGGGCCGTTCGCATTGACGGCGAGAAGATGTCTAAGTCATTGGGCAACTTTTTTACCATACGTGAGATCTTAGAAAAATATCATCCTGAAACTGTACGTTTCTTTTTACTGTCAAGCCAATATCGCAGTTCTATCAACTACAGTGAAGACAGCTTAAAAGAAGCGCAAGTTAAGTTAGATCGTTTCTATAATGCGTTGGCGCAGGTAGAAGGTTTTGCCCCAGCGGCGACCAACAACGACTTCAGTCAGCGTTTTCATGCGGCGATGGACGATGATTTCAATACCCCCGAAGCTATCGGTGTACTGTTTGATCTTGTGCGCGAGGTCAACAAAGCCGAAGGTGATAAGAAAAATGCATTAGCTGCTCAGTTGCGTGAATTGGGCGCGGTTTTGGGTTGCTTGCAGCTGCCACCAGAAGAGTTTTTACAAGCCGGTGGTGATGTCGATGCAGAGTATATTGAAGCCATGATTCAAAAACGCATTGACGCTAAAAAAGCGAAGGATTTCGCTACCGCAGACAGTGTGCGAGATGAACTTCTGGCGCAGGGGATTGTGTTACGCGATGGCCCTGATGGCACAAGTTGGACTCAGGGTTAGGTGATTGTCGCACTAAAGTACGACCTACAATTAATCTATATCTTTTGTAGGTCGTGGCTTTAGCCCGACGTCTTAGATTTTAGTATGCAATTCTTCACAGGCTTGAAGAGTATTCTCTAACAGCTTAGCGCGTGTCATTGGGCCTACGCCTCCTGGTACAGGAGTTATATGGCTTGCGTTCTGCGACGCGGCTTCAAATTCAACATCACCCACAAGTTTGCCATTTTCTAGGCGGTTAATACCAACATCAATCACGATGGCACCTTTTTTAATCCATTCGCCTTTAACGATGTCAGGGCGACCAACAGCAACCACAACGATATCGCCTAAGCGAACATGACTCTCTAAATCTTCAGTAAAGCGGTGACAGGTCGTTACCGTGCAGCCTTTTAATAATAACTCTAGGCCCATTGGGCGACCCACAATATTAGAGGAACCAACAATCACTGCATGTTTGCCTTTAATAGGTTCTTTGGTGTTTTCTAATAACGTAACAATACCGGCCGGTGTGCAAGGGCGCAGTAACGGCATGCGCTGTGCTAAACGACCAATATTAAATGGGTGGAAGCCATCAACATCTTTGTCTGGTGCAATACGTTCGAGAATTTCATCAGATTTTAGTTGAGCGGGTAAGGGCAGTTGCACCAATATTCCATCAATAGTGTCGTCATTATTAAGAGTATCTATTAAAGATAACAACTCTCCTTGAGACGTTGAGGCAGGCAGATCAAACGCTTGGCTATGAATGCCGACTTCTTCGCAATCTTTGCGCTTATGCTTAACGTAGACTTCAGAAGCTGGATCTTTACCTACTAAGATAACCGCTAGCCCCGGTGCTCTTAGACCTTTCTCCACGCGTTGTTGTACGCGTTCAGCAACAGTTTTGCGGATAGATTCGGCAGTGGCTTTGCCATCAATAATTTGAGCGCTCATGTAAATTATTAACCTTGCAGTAGATTAGAAGAATTCTGGAGTGAAATATTTGCTATACATGTTTAGCCAATTTTCTCATGACTGCGCATCTAAAGCAAAGCAGTAGCGCGTTCAAAATTACCAAGGTCTTTGTTTTTATTAAATAAAATACAAAAAGGTGTTGACGCATTATGAAGCCATGGGTATTATGCGCACCACTTCAGCAAGACAGCGAATTGATTCGTAGCTTGCAGTTGTTTCGGGATATAGCGCAGCCTGGTAGCGCGCCTGCTTTGGGAGCAGGATGTCGGGAGTTCGAATCTCTCTATCCCGACCACTTAATCTAACGGGAGTTGGATGGCCAAGCGCCTATAGCTCAACTGGATAGAGCATCGCCCTTCTAAGGCGAGGGTTGCAGGTTCGAGTCCTGCTGGGCGTACCAACGTCTTCGGGTAGTAAAGTGGTTTATTAGTAAATATGTGGTGGCTGTAGCTCAGTTGGTAGAGCGCAGGATTGTGATTCCTGTGGTCGAGGGTTCGATCCCCTTCAGCCACCCCACTTATCAGTATGATTTCTAGCTTGCATCTTCATTGTTCTAAATCTAAACAAGTCTTTTAAAAACAAGCAATTAACTCTCTTATGTTCAATTTATATTGCTTTACCTCTTGTAATTCATTAGTTTAATCCCATTAATTAAGTATTCCACTTCTTGTGCAATTATAGTGTTATTGATTGCTATGGTTCTGTAACAGAGCATGGGATATAATGCGCAACTTTTATCATGTCAGGTGCATTGACAGTAAACTATTTAAGCCTATCTACTGTGATTGGGCGTTAGTTATTTAGACACCGGCATAACCAGACTAAACGTTAATATTAACAGAGAGACAAACATGCAAATTTCTATCGAAACTACTCAAGGCCTAGAGCGCAAGATGACAATTGGCGTTCCTGCCGCTGACGTTGACGGTCAGGTTGTTGTAGCTCTAAAAAGTATGGTTAAAGGCCGCAAAATTGATGGTTTCCGTCAGGGCAAAATTCCACCTAATGTTGCTCAAAAAATGTTCGGCAAGCCTGCTCGTCAGGAAGCAGTTCAACAAGTAATGCAACGTTCTTTTTTTGAAGCAGTGTCAAAAGAAGGCGTTAAAATGGCCGGAATGCCAACTAATTTTGAAGCTACCGTTAATGAAGCAGGTAAAGACTTAGAATTCGTTGCTACATTTGAAGTTTATCCAGAAATCAACTTAGCTGATTTCTCAAGCATTGAAGTTAACAAGAAAAAATCTGCCGTGACCGATGCCGATGTTGAAACAATGGTTGAAACTTTGCAAAAGCAGCAGGCTAAATGGGAAGCTTCTGAAGAAGCCGCTGTTGATGGCGACCAAGCGGTTGTAGATTTTGAAGGTTTTATCGATGGCGAAGCATTTGAAGGTGGTAAAGCAGAAGCTTACAACCTAACCTTGGGTTCTAATTCAATGATTCCTGGTTTCGAAGAAGGTGTTGTTGGTTTGAAAGCAGGCGATGAAAAAACATTAGAGCTTTCTTTCCCAGCGGATTACCACAAAGAAGACCTTCAAGGTAAAGCAGTAGAATTTAAAGTGGCTGTTAAAGAAGTCAAAAAGCCAGAGCTTGCAGAATTAAATGAAGATTTCTTCAAAGGTTTTGGGGTTGAGTCTAAAGACCTAGCAAGCTTTAAGGTTGATATTCGCGCCAATATGGATCGTGAATTAGAGCGTGCAGTTCGTAACGATGTTAAAAACCAAGTTATTGAAGGCTTAGTGGCAGCTAACGAGATTGATGTTCCAGCCGCCCTAGCGGATCAAGAAATTGATCGTTTGCGTCAGCAAGCGGTTCAACAGTTTGGTGGTGGTCAGGGCATAGATGCTAGCATGCTTCCGGCTGAATTATTTAAAGAGCAAGCAGATCGTCGTGTTCGCGTTGGTTTGTTGATGAATGCAGCAATCGATTCTTTTGAATTGACTGCTTCTGAAGAAAAAGTAGATGCTCTTATCGAAGAAGTTGCTGCTACATACCAAGAGCCAGAGCAAGTTCGAGAGTACTACAAAAATACTCCAGAGCAGAAAGCTCAGGTAGAAGCACTGGCTTTAGAAGAGCAAGTTGTTGAAAAGATCTTAGAAAGCGCTAATGTTACTGAAACAGAAGCCGGTTACGAAGATGTTATCAAGGCTGCAAACGCACAACAGCAGTAATTTCATCGCGTAACGGATACTTGTTAGTAACCGACTAAACTAAAAGCAGTTATATTGCGTATAACTGTTTTTATTGATAATAACGAGTCAGGGAGTGCTTGAGTCGATGTTTGATTCGAATAATGGTCAAGATATTATGGGCGCACTAGTGCCTATGGTCGTAGAACAAACCGCTCGCGGTGAACGTTCATACGATATTTATTCACGCCTTTTAAAAGAGCGTGTTATTTTTTTGGTCGGCCCTGTAGAAGATCACATGGCCAACTTAGTGGTTGCTCAGATGTTGTTTTTAGAATCTGAAAACCCAGATAAAGATATTCACTTGTACATCAACTCTCCTGGTGGCTCAGTCACTGCGGGCATGTCGATTTACGATACGATGCAGTTTATCAAACCTAATGTAAGCACCATGTGTATTGGTCAGGCTTGCAGTATGGGTGCATTCTTATTGAATGCTGGAGCAGAAGGTAAGCGTTTTTGTTTGCCTAATTCTCGCGTGATGATTCACCAGCCAAGTGGCGGTGCTCAAGGTCAAGCGACTGATATCCAGATTCAGGCGAATAACATTCAAGAAACAAAAGATCGACTTAATCGAATTATGGCTAAACATTCTGGTCAAACATTTGAACAAGTTGCTCAAGATACCGAGCGTGATAACTTTATGAGTGCTGACGAAGCAATGAAATACGGTTTGATCGACAAAGTATTAGAGAACCGTAACGCTTAACAGCTTACGGCACCATACGTTAGTTAATGAGGCAGTCGAATGACCGACGACACTAAAGGCAAAAGCGAAGATAACGGCAAGCTGCTGTATTGCTCCTTTTGTGGCAAGAGTCAGCATGAAGTGCGTAAACTGATTGCAGGCCCTTCAGTATTCATTTGTGATGAATGTGTTGATTTATGCAATGACATCATTCGTGAAGAAGTTCAAGAAGCCGAAAATAAAGGCGATTCGGATGCTTTGCCGACGCCAAAAGAAATTAAAGCGACACTCGATGAGTATGTAATTGGCCAGGATCAGGCAAAAGTTGTTTTATCAGTTGCCGTTTATAACCATTACAAGCGCCTACAGTTTGGAGAGCGTAAGGGTGAGGTTGAGCTTTCTAAGAGTAATATTCTTTTAATCGGACCTACTGGTAGCGGTAAAACGTTATTGGCCGAAACGTTAGCGCGTTTATTAAACGTGCCATTCACCATTGCTGATGCAACCACTTTAACCGAAGCAGGTTATGTGGGTGAAGACGTAGAAAACATTATTCAAAAGTTGTTACAAAAATGTGATTACGATGTAGAAAAAGCTCAGCGTGGCATTGTTTACATTGATGAAATTGACAAGATTTCTCGTAAGTCTGACAACCCATCAATCACTCGTGATGTTTCTGGCGAGGGTGTTCAGCAAGCCTTGTTGAAATTAATCGAAGGCACGGTTGCTTCTGTTCCTCCTCAGGGTGGTCGTAAGCATCCTCAGCAAGAGTTTCTTCAAGTCGACACATCTAATATGTTGTTTATTTGTGGTGGTGCATTTGCTGGCTTAGATAAGTTAATCCGAGATCGTTCGGAAAAAACCAGTATTGGTTTCTCTGCTACTGTCAAAGGTAAAGAAGAAGAGAAGTCGGTCGGTGAACTATTAAGCACTATTGAGCCGGGTGATTTGGTTAAATATGGCCTAATTCCAGAATTCATTGGTCGTCTGCCTGTGATTGCTACACTCGACGAACTTGATGAAGCGGCATTGATACAGATTTTAACAGAGCCTAAAAACTCGCTTGTTAAGCAATATCAAAAGCTGTTTGAAATGGAAGATGCTGAGCTTGAGTTCCGCGAATCTGCATTAAAAGCCGTTGCTACTAAAGCAATGGAACGCAAGATTGGTGCCCGCGGTTTGCGTTCGATATTAGAAGGTATTCTACTTAACAGTATGTATAAAATACCGTCTGAAGAAAATGTAACCAAGGTTGTTATCGATGAAGGCGTAATTAATGGTGAGTCTGAGCCGTTGTTTATTTACGAATCCAGCGATGCAGAAAAAGTTGATAAAGTTGTACCTGATGATGCTTAACATTTAATCAATAGGTGCATTTTTACTCGAAAAAGGGCCTTTAGGCCCTTTTTTTTGGCTTTTTTTTGTCTTTTTAACCTCTTTTCTATATTTATCCTTGTTTTTTAAATCAATGGCCGCAACTCTATAACCAGAGTGAATTGAATGTAACAGTTCCAATAAGTTATTAAGGTTATTTATGAGTCAAGATTACTTGCCGTTATTACCATTGCGTGATGTTGTTGTATTTCCAAATATGGTTATTCCTTTGTTTGTGGGAAGAGCCAAATCCATCGCCGCCCTAGAAGAAGCAATGGAGCAAGAAAAACGCGTAATGCTGGTTGCGCAAAAAGATGCCAGTGACGACAACCCTGATGCCAGCGGTTTACACGAAGTGGGTACGGTTGCCAATATTTTACAATTATTAAAATTGCCAGACGGCACGGTTAAAGTGTTGGTAGAAGGTGAGTATCGTGCTCGTTTAGGGGCGTTAACCGATGTTGATGATTTTTATAACTGCGAAGTTGAAAGTCTAGATGAACCTATGCCTTCTGAACGTGAGAATGAAGTTCTAGTACGTTCGCTAAATGGCCACTTTGAACAATATGTACAATTATCGAAAAAAGTACCCAGTGAAGTTCTGGCTACCATCTCTGATATTGATGACGCTTGTCGTTTAGCTGATACCATTGCTGCACATATTTCGTTAAAGCTTGATGAAAAGCAGTCTGTTCTTGAAATGATCAACGTCACTGATCGTATTGAACATTTAATGGGTGTTATGGAATCAGAAATCGATTTATTCAAAGTCGAAAAGCGCATTCGTGGCCGCGTTAAAAAGCAAATGGAAAAAAGCCAGCGCGAGTATTATTTGAATGAGCAAATGAAAGCCATTCAAAAAGAACTTGGGGATATGGAAGATACCCCAAATGAAATGGAAGAGCTGCAGCAAAAAATTACTGACTCGGGTATGACTAAAGAAGCCCAAGAGAAAACAGAAGCCGAACTGAAAAAATTAAAAATGATGTCGCCAATGTCAGCAGAAGCTTCTGTTGTTCGTGGATACATTGATTGGATGGTGGGGATTCCGTGGAAAAAACGCAGCCGCGTTAGTCACGATCTTAAAAAAGCCAAAGAAATTTTAGATGCTGAGCACTATGGCTTAGAAGAAGTTAAAGAACGCGTGCTTGAATATTTGGCCGTTCAGAACCGTGTTAAAAAGGTTCGTGGGGCGATTTTGTGCTTAGTAGGGCCTCCGGGTGTTGGTAAAACCTCGTTAGGTCAGTCAATTGCTCGTGCAACAAACCGTAAGTTTATTCGTATGGCTTTGGGCGGAGTTCGTGATGAAGCAGAAATACGCGGACACCGCCGTACCTATATTGGCTCTATGCCTGGCAAGTTGATTCAAAAAATATCGAAAGTAGGGGTTAAAAATCCCTTATTCTTGTTAGATGAAATCGATAAGATGGGTATGGATCAGCGAGGCGATCCTGCTTCTGCTTTACTAGAAGTTTTGGATCCTGAGCAGAATGACAGTTTTAACGACCATTATTTAGAAGTTGATTACGATTTATCCGATACCATGTTTATCTGTACCTCCAACAGTATGAATATACCTGGCCCGTTATTAGATCGTATGGAAGTTATTCGTATTCCGGGTTATACCGAAGATGAAAAACTTAATATTGCCATACGTTATTTACTGCCTAAGCAAATTAAAGTGAATGGTTTAAAACCAGAAGAAATTACCGTTGCAGACGATCGTATTCGCGATGTGATTCGCTATTACACCCGAGAAGCCGGTGTGCGTTCTTTAGAGCGTGAATTGGCTAAATTGTGTCGTCGCGTGGTAAAAGCTAACATGCTAGCGACTAAATCAAGCAACATTGAAATAACCGAAGACCTTTTGGAAGAGTATTTGGGTGTACACAAATACAGCTTTGGCCTTGCGGGTGTTGATAATCAAATTGGTCAAGTGACCGGTTTGGCTTGGACGTCGGTAGGGGGTGAGTTGCTCACTTTAGAAGCCGCTGTAACTTCAGGTAAGGGCCGTATTACTAAAACCGGCTCTCTGGGTGACGTGATGCAAGAATCTATTCAGGCAGCGTTAACCGTGGTTCGAAGTCGTGCGCAAGGTTTTGGTGTGGCTGACGATTTTATCGAAAAACACGATTTGCATATCCATGTTCCAGAAGGCGCAACTCCAAAAGATGGCCCAAGCGCTGGTGTGGGTATGGCAACGGCTCTTGTGTCAGTTATGACGGGTATTCCTGTGCGTGCTGATGTTGCCATGACCGGTGAAATTACATTGCGCGGTAAAGTATTGGCGATTGGTGGCTTAAAAGAGAAGTTATTAGCTGCTCATCGAGGTGGAATACGCACGGTTATCATTCCGAAAGAAAATGAAAAAGATTTACGTGAAATACCAGAAAACATAAAAGAAAACTTAGAAATTATTCCAGTTGAATGGATTGACGAAGTTTTAGATGTGGCCTTAGAAAGCAAGCCTGAACCCTTAGTTGGTGAAATAGTGAGCAAAGAAGAGCCTCAAATCAAGAAAGATGGCAAAAGTAGACCCAGCACCCACTAAGGTTGCTTGACGAGTGCGGGTTGGGTTGGTATAAATCTTTGCTGATTAAATATTACGTTGCGAGCTAACTCGCAAAATGCAGAAAATTTTAAGCGCATATAAATAAAAAAAGGGGATTTAGTGTGAACAAATCAGAATTAGTAGATTCTATCGCTGCACAAGCGGACATTCCAAAAGCAGTAGCAGGTCGTGCATTGGATGCAATGATCGAAAGCATTGGTGGCGCTTTGAAAGAAGGTGATCAAGTTGCATTGGTAGGTTTTGGTACATTCTTAGTTAAAGAACGTGCTGCTCGTACTGGCCGTAACCCTCAAACGGGTGAGCCGATTCAAATTAAAGCGGCTAAAGTACCAAGCTTTAAGCCAGGTAAAGCTTTAAAAGATGCGGTTAACTAAATCAGTTAAGTCCGTAAATAAACGCATCCAACGGATGCGTTTTTTTTTGCCGCTGCTGAAAAGAAAGATTTGGAGATCTCATGTTGCAGAATATTCGCGATAATT